>Ga0316622_100000100_pt1 | contig 39517 bp, 35 predicted proteins | sample OWC_Aug_OW2_C1_D_FD_207646 | JGI IMG/M metagenome (GOLD analysis project Ga0316622, IMG submission 207646) | Wetland soil microbial communities from Old Woman Creek delta, Ohio, United States - OWC_Aug_OW2_C1_D5_C | ecosystem: Environmental > Terrestrial > Soil > Wetlands | place: USA: Ohio... | reverse complement strand
ACCGTGCGCTGATAGTAGTCGAGACCACGCACCATGCGCGGGTCGACCCGGAACGGGATGCCGTACGCGCGCAGCGTCTCCTGCACCGCACGGAAGTGGTTGCCGCATTCCGCGCACAGGTAGTCGCGGACCACGGGTGCCTCGCGCAGCAGCGCCTTGTCGGCCTCCACCTTGCAGTCGAACACGCGCAGCGGGTTCTCCGCGTAGCGACGCCGGCAGTCCTCGCACATCTCGGGCAGGCGCGGCTCGATCCAGGAGCGCAGCGCCTGGCGGAACTGCGGCCGGCAGCGTTCGTCCCCCACGGAGTTGAGCACGAGCTCCCGCTCCGTGATCCCGAGCGCGTCCAGAAACGCCCAGAGCATCTCCAGCGTCTCGGCGTCGCACAGCGCCTCCGGCGCACCCAGCACCTCCACACCGATCTGATGAAACTGGCGTTGCCTTCCCTTCTGCGGCCGCTCGTAGCGGAACATCGGTCCGATGTAGAAGTAGCGCTCGGGGAAGCCGGCGGAGATCCCGCGATGGAGCGCGTGCTCCACGAAGGCGCGTACCACGGAGGCGGTGTTCTCGGGGCGAAGGGTGACCGATTCCTCGCCGCGGGTGAAGGTGTACATCTCCTTGCGCACGATGTCCGTCCCCTCCCCCACGGACCGCGCGAACAGCTCGGTGGCCTCGAGGAGCGGGGTGCGGATCTCGCGGAAGCCGTAGCGCGCGAAGACCTCGCGGGCGGTGCGCTCGAGCAACCGCCAGGCCTCGACCTCGTCGGGAAGGATGTCCCGGGTTCCCCGCACGGCGCGGTAGTGCGGCTTCATCGGATCGCGGATCCTCCGGGCGGCTCGAAGTGGGCGAACGCGCGGCTCTTCTAGCACACAAGCGCGGCCCGTTCAATCCGGCTGGGGCCTCCCGTGCTACCATCCGGACGCGTGGGCAGCCTGTCCTTGTCGCGTGCGGCGTGCCTGCTCCTGGCGCTCGAAGCGTGCGCGGTCGCGCCCGCTTCGGCACAGCAGCCGGGGAGCCAGTCCCAGGCCTACCCGGGGAACTATCCACCTGCGCTTCCCAAGCGAGACACCTCCGCCCCGCCGCGACTGACATTCGAGACGGTCCGCGAGATCGTCCTGCCGGGTCCTCTTTCGGGAGACAGCATCGAGTTCCTGGACGGCCGCATCCGCGTCCCCCTCCTCCAGTCCGTCGCCCTCGTGGCGCTGGAGCCCGGCTCCGAGCCGGTCGTGTCCTCCGCACCGCGCGCCGACGCACCGGACGCGAGCGAGGCCACCTCCCAGTGGGTCGTGTCCCCGGACGGGCGGTTCCGCTACCAGACGCGGGCCGCGGGCCTGCTGGTGGCCCAGAAGCGCTGCCGGCACTGCGCCGCAGGCTGGAAGCGCGCATGGAGCCTGCGGGTTCCCGGGGCGACCCGTTCTCCCCCGACGCTCCAGGGCAGGCGGCTGTACTTCGCCTCGAGCGACGGCCGTGTCTACTGCGTGCGCAACGACAACGGCCACCGGGTCTGGGCCGTGGACGTCGGCGATCGGGTCTCGGGGCGAATCGCGGTCTGGAACGGCCTCGTACCCGAGACCAAGGGGCCCTGGGCAGGTTCCGTCCGGCCTCTCGATCTGGTTCTCGTGCTGACCGACTCCGGAGGCGCGCTGTACGCGCTCGACCCCTACGACGGGGGGCGCGTCGGAATCCTCGAACTCCCGCCCGAGAAGGGGCGGCTCGCGGCCGGTGTGACGGCTGCCCCGGACGGGACGATCATCGTCGGCCGCACCGACTACGCCTCGACGGACGGCACCCTCGTGCTGCTGCGCCTCGTCCCTGCTCCGGATGCTCCTGACGCGCCGGCTGCAGGGTCCGAGCCCGCGAATCGCCCTGTGCTAGAGTGACCGGACCCCGCCGGGGGCCCGCACGCCCAGCGCCGGCTCCGGTCGGGATGCGCGCGCGTGGGGAGGACGAGCGTGAGTGCCAGGACAGCGTCGCGAAGCCTGAAGGGCTTGGACCGGGCCGCCCTCGTCGAGCTGTACCGGATCATGCTCCTGTCCAGGAAGCTCGACGACAAGGAGATCCAGCTCAAGCGCCAGAACAGGATCTTCTTCCAGATCAACGGCGTCGGGCACGAGGCCCTGGGGGCGGCGATCGCTCGCGCGTTCCGCCCCGCGCACGACTGGTTCTTCTTCTACTACCGGGACCGGGCCGCTAGCTTGGGACTCGGGCTCACCGCTCTCGACATGCTGCTCCAGGCAGTGGGCTCCGCGCGCGATGCGCAATCGGGGGCGCGCCAGATGCCCTCGCACTTCACCTCCCCGGCCCTGCACATCGCCAGCACGTCGTCACCCACCGGCACGCAGTTCCTCCAGGCGGTGGGCTGCGCGGAGGCCGGGCTGTACGCGGCGTCGCGTGAGGACTCCTCGCCCCTCATCCCCTTCCAGCGCGACGAGGTCGTGGTCGTGACCGCGGGAGACGGGACCACGAGCGAGGGAGAGTTCTGGGAGGCCGTGAGCGCCGCCTCGATCCGGCGCCTCCCGGTGGTGTTCGTCATCGAGGACAACGCCTACGCGATCTCGGTCCCCGTGGAGGCCCAGACTCCGGGCGGCAGCATCAGCAAGCTCGTGCGCTCGTTTCCCGGCCTGCTCGTCCAGGAGGTGGACGGCTGCGATCCTCTGGCGAGCCTGGATGCGCTTCAGACCGCGGCCGCGCACTGCCGCGCCCGCCTCGGTCCCGCGCTGGTCCATGCCCACGTGATTCGCCCTTACAGCCACTCACTCTCCGACGACGAGACGCTGTACAAGACCCCCGACGAGCGCGCGCGCGAGGCGGCCCGCGACCCGCTGCGCACCTTCCCCGAGCAGCTGATCGCGGAGGGGATCGTCGACGCGGCGGTACTCGCTGCGCTCGACACGCAGCTCGGCGAGGAGATCCAGCGCGCGGTCGACGAGGCCCTGGCCGCGCCGCGCCCCGACCCCGCCTCGGCCCTGCACTTCGTCCATTCGCCCAGCGTGGACCCCTCGGCAAGCTCCTTCTCGAGCGAGCCGGTGTTCTCGGGAAATCCGACCACGATGGTCGACCTGCTCAACGCTTGCCTGCGAGACGAGATGCGCCGCGAGCAGCGGATCGTGGTGTTCGGCGAGGACGTGGCCGACGCCTCCCGCGTCGATGCCCTCCCCAAGCTGAAGGGCAAGGGAGGCGTCTTCAAGGTGACCTGGGGGCTGCAGCGCGAGTTCGGCGCGGAGCGGGTCTTCAACGCGCCGCTGGCCGAGGCGGCGATCGTGGGACGCGCCATCGGGATGGCCCTGCGCGGCCTGAAGCCGGTGGTGGAGATCCAGTTCTTCGACTACCTGTGGCCGGCCTATATGCAGATCCGCGATGAGCTGGCGAGCATGCGCTGGCGATCGAACAACGGATTCTCCTGCCCCATGGTGATCCGCGTGGCGTACGGCGGCTACATCCGCGGCGGCGCCATCTATCACAGCCAGTCCGGCGCCGCGCTCCTCACCGCGAATCCGGGACTGCGCGTGGTGTGTCCGGCGAACGCCCTGGATGCCAGCGGTCTGCTGCGGACCTCGATCCGTTGCGACGACCCGGTGATCTTCTTCGAGCACAAGCACCTGTACCGGCAGACCTACAACAAGTCGGCGAACCCGGGCCCCGAGTTCACGATCCCCCTGGGCCGGGCCGCGGTTGTGCAGGAGGGTGCCGATCTCACCCTCGTGACCTACGGCGCGACCGTCTACCGCGCGGTCCAGGCGGCCCGCCAGGTGGCGGAGAGCGGCGTGCGCGTGGAGATCGTGGACCTCAGAACGCTGTCCCCGGTCGACTGGGAAACGATCGCGCGCTCGGTGCGCAAGACCGGCAAGGTGCTGGTCGTGACGGAGGACTCGCTGTCCTGGGGCTACGGTGCCGAGCTGGCTGCGCGCATCTCGGAGGAGCTCTTCCTCGACCTGGACGCTCCGGTGCGGCGCCTCGCGGCGCGGGACACCTTCGTCGGCTACGCTCCCGAGCTCGAGGATTTCATCCTGCCCCAGGTCGCAGACATCGCGCGCACGATCAGCGATCTCGCTCGCTGGTAGGAGCCGTCTTCTGGCGCAGCCGGAGGGCGAGCGTGTCTTCCTTGATGCTGACGCGCAGCGAGACGTCCTTGCCCGCTCCGAAGTCGGCATCGAGCGGCTCCGAGCGGTAGACCTTGTCGTCCCCCTCCGCCTCGAGGCGTGCCGAGACCTGGTGGCGGCCACTCGCTACAGACATCGCGTCCCAGGTGGTGATCTGGTAGGGAGTCATCTTGCCTCTGGTGAATTCCTCGGCCAGAACTGCCCTCCCGTCCACGAACACGGTGAGCGTCCCGCGGGACACGCGGTGCCCGAGGCTGATCGTCAGCGAAGCCGGACCCGCCGCTGCCGCCGCCGGAGGCGGGGGGATCGAAGCCGTGGCACCGGAGCCGATCCTGGGCGCGGCGATCTCCCGTGCCTTGACCGTCTTCTCCCGCGCCGCAGCGGCTCGTGGGGCGTTCGCCACGCTCCTGGGCGCGGAGCGCGAGGCCGGTCTCGCCGGGGCTCTCTCGGTGGCCCGGGGCCGCGGCTTCGGGACCGGCGCCTGGATGCTTCTCGCGGGGGCCGCGAGCGGTGCGCGCCCACGATCGGTCGTCGCGGACGCGACGCTCGGCGCGGGGGCGGGCGTGGAGGCCGTCCCGCCCTCGGGGTGCGAAGTCCCGGCCGATGCGGGCGCGGGGGGCCGCTGCGCGGCCGGTTCGGAGTGGTCCGCGAAGACCCAGATCGCGGCAACCGCGAGGCCGAGCAGCGCGAGCGCCGGAACTCCCCACAGGATCGCGGGGCGCCGCGCTCGCGGGGCGGGGGCGGAGGCCGCCGCCTCTTCCGGCGTGCACGGGTCCGCACGCAGGGCCTGGACAAGCGCCTCCTGGAACTCCCGTCCGCTCGCGTAGCGCGCGGCCGGATCCTTGGCCAGGATCCTCTCCATGACCGCGTCGACCGGGCCGGGAACCGAGGGCTCGACCCAGGACGGGGGCGAGGGGGTCGAGTGCACGATCTGATAGGCGATCGAAACGGCGTCCCTCCCCTCGAACGGGACTCGCCCCGCCAGGAGCCGGTAGCACAGCACCCCGAGCGCGAAGAGATCGGCCCGGGCCGTGATCGGCTGTCCGTTCACCTGCTCGGGGGACATGTAGACGGGCGTGCCCAGGTCGCGAATCTCCTGCGTGAGGTCGGAGCTCGCGACGCGCGCGATCCCGAAATCGTTGAGCTTCGGCACCCCCTCGGCGGTGAACAGGATGTTGGCGGGCTTGATGTCGCGGTGGATGATCCCGCGCGCGTGGGCGCAGTCGAGGGCCGAGGCGATCTGCGCGACCACCTCGCCGATCCTGTCGCGATCGAAGCGATTCTCGGCGAGCAGCCGCTCGAGGCTGGGGCCGGGGATGTACTCCATCACGATGTAGGGCTCGCCCGTCGTCTCGTCCTCTCCCACGTCGAAGATCTTGACGATGTTGGGGTGGTCGAGGATCCCCGCGGTCTGGGCCTCGCGCGCGAAGCGCTCGCGCACGATGCGCAGCCGCTCGGCGGGAAGGGCGCGGGGCAGGTGGAGGATCTTCACCGCCACCGTGCGCTGGATCAGAGGATCCTGAGCGCGGTAGACGACGCCCATGGCGCCGTGGCCGATCTCCTCCTCGAGCGCGTAGCGACCGATCCTCTCCAAGGTGCCGGTGGACATTTCTGCTCTCCCGCCTTCCCTCGCGGAATATGGAGGGCGGGTTCAGGCCGGTCAACTGACGAGTTCGAGACAAACCCGACTTCGCCGACAGCCCTCAGCCCAGACCCAGGGAGAGGAGCAGATCGTCGCTCGGGAGGCTCGCCGCGCGCCCCTGGAACAGGCGTCCCCTCCCGCCGCCTTTCCCCGCGAGCGCGCGACGGAGGTCCTCGCCGATCGCCGCGACGTCCTCCGGTCCGCTCGCGCCCGCCTGGACGAGGAAGCTCACCTCCCCGCCCGATCCCCGGCTCGCGCCGAGCAGGACGACGACCGCCTCGGGGCGCTTCTCGAGGACCAGCGAGGCGATGGAGCGCAGCAGCTCGGGACTCGCGCCGGGCACGATACGCGCGAGCCGCGCGTGCGGCCGCGCGCGGAGCTCCTGCGCCACCCCCTCGGCGACGGTGCGCTCCAGGTCCCGCGCCCTCCGCTCGAGACGCTTGCGCTCCGCGTGCCAGCCCTCCAGCACCTGGCCGAACTCCTGGGAAGAGGTTCCGATCCGGCGCTTCAGATCGTCTTCGAGCTCCCCGAGGCGTCTGAGCTCGCGGAGCACACGACCCCCGGCGAGAAAGCGCAGGCGCGCCCCGCCGCGCGCCGGCTCGGCGTCCAGCAGATGCACGATCTGGATCTCGGCGAGGCTCGACACGTGCGTCCCCCCGCAGGTGTTCCGGTCCAGGCCCTCGATCTCCACGAGGCGCAGCGCGCCGCTGTGCCCCTCGGGAAGCCCGCGCGTGCGTACCGGGATCCCGTCGAGCGCTCCCGGATCCACGAAGCGCGTGCGCACCGCGGCGTTGCGACGGATCGCATCGTTCACCTCCTCCTCCCAGCGCGCCAGCGCGTCGCGAGGGGGCACGGCGCCCTCGATCTCGATCGCGGTGACGCTCTCGCCGAGGTGAAACGAGGTCGTGGGGCGTCCGTGGCGGTCCTGGAGGAGTGCCGTCAGAAGGTGCTGCGCCGTGTGCTGCTGCCGGAAGTCGAAGCGTCGCGCTGCGTCCAGGAGCGCGAGGGCCGGCCCTTCGCACACGGGCTTCTCCAGGAAGTGCAGGATCTCGCTGCCGCGCGACTCGACATGCAGGACCGGGATCCCCGCGATCGTGCCGCGATCCGCCGGCTGGCCGCCGCCCTCGGGGTAGAAGATCGTCTCCTCCAGGCGCACCCACGGCCGGCCCTGCTCGAGGCCCGCCGCGATGACTCGAGTCTCGACACGATCGAGTGCGGCATCGTCGTCATAGAGCCTGCGGTCCGGCATCGCTTGTCCCTCCCGCTCCGTCCGGTGAGATCCTACCAGCAGCGTGCGCGGCGGGTCCCCGACCGCGGTGATATGCTGCGCCCGTTTCCCCTGCCTCGAGGATGGCCGAGCGCGCATGCCGTGGAAGACCCTGAGCGACCGGGCCGGCGCCACGACGCGCGTCGGTCGCTACACCCAGGCCGCCCACTTCCGCGCCGCCCTCCTCGAGGGGCTCGTGCAGGGGGTGATCTCCCTCAACGAGATCGTCGCGCGGAAGACCCTCGCCGCCTCCGACGCCGTGATCACCGCGCTCGTGATGGCCCAGCCGATCTCGCTGTTCTTCTCGGCCTACTGGTCGAACTTCCTGGTGGGCCGCGACAAGCGCTCGACCTTCCTGATCTTCGGCGCGCTCGGGCGCCTGTCCCTGGTCCTGGTCGCGGCGGTCCACGGCGGCGTGGGATTCGCCGTGGTCGTCGTGCTCGCCACGCTCATGATCGGCGCGATCATCCCGGCGCAGAACGCGCTCTACCAGAGCAACTACCACGTCGTCGAGCGCGGTCGTGTGTTCGGAATCGCCACGGCCATTCAGGCGCTGGCCACGATCGGGAGCGCGGTCCTGGTGGGCCGCCTGTACGACTGGCGGGCGGACGGATTCCGCTGGGCGTACGCCGGCGCGGCAGTGTGCGGGTTCGCCTCGTGCTGGACCTTCTACCGCATCCGCTACAAGAGCCGCGGCGAGGGACGCCCGACTCGGCTGCGCGCCGCGGGTCTCGCGGCGGAAATCCGTCGCTCGATCCGCTCGCCGTTCGCCGGGTCGCTCTCGATCCTGCGGCGCGATGCCGCGTTCCGCCGTTACGAGGCGGCCTTCATGGCGTACGGGCTCGCCTACATGATGCTGCAGCCGGTCCTTCCGATCTTCCTCGTGGAGAGGCTGCACGTCGACTACGCGCAGGCCTCGAACGCACGGGGGCTGATCTTCTACTCCATGATGGTGCTCTTCTCTCCGCTGTTCGGTCGTGTTGTGGACCGCACCGGGCCGGTGCGCCTGTCCATGGCGGCGTTCGTGGTGCTGGCGGCGTTTCCGGCGCTCCTCATGACGGCGGCGACGGTGCGCACGGCCTACGTGGCGTTCGCGGTCTACGGGCTCGCCATGGCCGCGGTGAACATCGGCTGGACCCTGGGCCCGATCCACTTTGCCGGCTCCAGCGACTCGGCCGCTTACATGGGGGCGCACGTCGCACTCGTGGGACTGCGCGGCCTCGTGGGCGGCCCCCTGGGGATTCTCCTCTATCGCTGGTCCGGCACCCCGAACGCCACCTTCGCGTGTGCGGTGGGGCTGTTCCTCCTGGGCTCGGGGCTGCTGTGGACCCTGTCCCGGGAGCGCGCCGCGGCGTGAGCCGCTGCCGCCGCGCGGGGTTCCGGGGTATGCTCGCGGCGTCGTGGCGGATTCGGGAAGAGAGTTTCGCGCTCTTGCGCTTGTCGCCGCGCTCGCTCTGGGCGCGGCGTGCGCCGAGGAACGAGTGAGAACGCCCGGGATGGAGACGCCTCCCACGTCCGAGGGGATCCTGCGCATCTACCTGGCCCGCCATGGCCAGACGGACTGGAACGCGGTGCGCCGGCTGCAGGGGAGCACGGACATCCCGCTCAACGAGCGCGGCCGCGAGCAAGCCCGAGCGCTGGCGGCGAAGCTGGCGCGCGTGCCCCTGGATGCGATCTACGCGAGCGGACTGTCCCGCAGCCTCGAGACCGCGCGGATCGTGGCGCAGGGCCGGGAGGTGCGGAGCCTGCCGGAGCTCAACGAGCAATCCATGGGGAGCTTCGAGGGGAAGCAGATCGGCGAGGCCGCTCCCGTGACCGCGGCGGAGTTCGAACGGCGGCGGGCGGACCCCGACGACCGGCTCGACGGCGGCGAGTCGCTGAACCAGCACCTCGCCCGGGTCGAGGCGGCGCTCGCGCGGCTGCGCGCGTACCATCCCTCCGGCAACATCCTGATCATCGGCCACGGCGGCACGAACGTGCTGCTGCTGCGCGCGCTCCTGGGGCTGAGCGCGAGCCAGACGCGCGAGATCCAGCAGGACAACTCGGAGCTGTACCTGATCGAGATCGTGCCCGGGCGGCCCGCGCTCTTGTGGAAGGAGGTCCCGCCGGACCGCCTCGGGGAGCTGTGAGCGCGGCCGCGCTCAGCGCACCACGACCAGCACTTGCCCCGCGCGCACCTCCTGGGCGTCGGCGCAGCGGATCTCGATCACCTCGGCCTCCTCGGGGAAGCCCGGCCCGCCGTAGAGGACCTGGTTGAAGGTCTTCATCACCTCCACCAGGCCCACGGCGTGCCCGGCCGCGATGCGGCGGCCGACCTCCACGAAGGGCGGGGCGTCGAGAGCGGGGCGGCGGTAGAACGTGCCGTCGGTCGGCGACACCACCGCCCAGGTTCCGTGTGCGAGACCGGAATCGGCGGGGTGGCCGAGCCTACCCGCATCGGCCTGCGCGAGCGCCTCCGCGCCCGCCGCGCCCGCCGCGAGGAGGAACAGCGTCTCGCCGAACTCCACGGCTCGCGCGCGGTCCCTGGGCAATGGGCCGTGCACGACCCCCGCGGCCCCCTCGGGAAGGAGCATGGCGAAGCGCCGGTTCAGATGCTCGAGCGTTCCGATGCGACTCCCAGGACCCACGTGCGCCCCCGCGTGCGGCTGAGCCGACCAGAGTCCGACCCCGGGGGCCAGGACGCGCAGCCCGCCGTCGGGCTCCTTCTCGACGCGCACGAGCAGCACGGGGTCGTCCATCGCGGCGCAGCCTCCTTCCCTCAGCCGGAGAGGATCTTCAGATCGTGGAGCGACCAGATCCTCGGGTTCTTGATCCTGCGGTAGCCGATGGTCTGGTAGGACATGGCGATCGCGGCCTCGAGGTAGGCGCGCAGCTCGGCGGGGGTCACGATCTCGTCCACGTCCATCTGCGCGGCGGCCAGCACCGGGTCCATGTCGCGCACGATCCGGTCCTCCACGGCCTGCATGCCGCGGCGGATCTCGTCGGCCTCCCCGGGGCTCTGCGCCACGACGTTGAAGTTGTCGTCCAGCCGGGTGTTGAACGCGCCGATGGCCAGGGTCCGCCCCTCCATGACCGCGAGCCGGGTCATGGGGGTCGCAAGCTGCAGCACGGGACGGTACGGCATTCCCGCCATGGCGTAGTACCCGGCGCCCGAGGCCTTGCGCAGCAGCACGGTGAACATCGGCACCGCGTTCGTGGAGTTCGTGTAGATGAGACTCGAGCCGTAGCCGAGCAGGCCCAGCTTCTCCGCCTCCGGCCCGATGTCGAACCCCGAGCAGTCCTGGATCCACACGATCGGGATCCCGTCGTCGTTGCAGGCCCGGGAGAACTGCGAGATCTTCGCGATCCCCTCCCGGTAGAGGATCCCGCCCGGCCGTTTCATGTCGCGGTGCACGGGGTGGTCGGTGAGCGCGGGGTTGTTGGCGATGAAGCCGGCGTAGAGGCCGTTCACCCGGCCCACGCCACAGATCATCTCCTGGCCGACGTGGGGGAACATCTCCCAGAACAGCGAGTGATCCACGAGGCGTGCGAGCGCCTCGCGCATGTCGTAGGCCATCCGGTAGTCGCGTGGGAAGAGACCGTCGAGTTCCGCCGCCGGATGGCGAGGCGGCGCCGCCTCGGCCCCGAAGCGGTAATAGTCCCAGCCGGGGCTGGGAAGCTTGGCCACCTCGGCGCGGATCCGGTCCAGGAGGATCTCGTCGTCGGGCACCCGCTGGTCGGCGCAGCGCGAGAGGTGGACGTGCACGTCGGGGCCGCCGATCGAGAGCGAGGTGATCTTCCGGGACTTGCCCCCCTTCACGAGCGCGGCACCCGCGATGACCATGTAGGCCTGCTCGGTCATGTAGACGATGTCGCTGATGATCGGCATGTAGCCGCCGCCCGCGATGCAGTCCCCATGCACCCCCGCGATTTGGGGAACTCCGGCGGCCGAGAGCTGCGCGTTGCGACGGAAGATCGCACCCGCGCCGACGCGTCCGGGAAAGGTGTGGGACTGCTCCGGAAGGAACAGGCCGGAGCAGTCCACGAGGTAGACCACGGGGATCCTCAGGCGCAGCGCCGCCTCCTGCGCGCGCTCGATCTTCTCCGGCGTGAGCGGCCACCACGACCCGGACGCGACCGTGTTGTCGTTGGCGATCACCACGACATAGCGTCCGTGCACGCGCACGAAGGCCGTGACGACACCGGCACCGGGGGCGGTGCGCCGGTCCTCGCCGAAGGTCCGTCCGTAGTTGACCAGGGTGCCGATCGGCAGCACCGGGCTGTCGGGGTCCCGGAGCCGATCGATGCGCTCCCAGGTCGGGAGCTTGCCCTTCTCGCGCACCCGCGCCTCGTACTTGGGACCCCAGCCGGAGCGCACCTCGGCGCGCCGCGAGCCGAGGGCGCGCTCCATCTCTCCCATGTGCGCGCGCTGCGCGCGCCACTCCTCGTCCGGGAGAAAGCGCTCCCGCACCGTGCCGATCGGCTCCAGGATCACCTTGGCCACGCCGACCCTCCTCGCCTCTAGACCGCCCGCACCAGCCCGCTCCGGGCCAGCAGCCGCAGGTCGTAGCTCCCGTCCCGGAACGCCGCTTCGTCGAGGATCCTGAGGTGCAACGGGACGGTCGTCCGCACCCCTTCGATGCGCAGCGAGGCGAGCGCCTGGCGCGCCCCGGCGAGGACCGTCCTGCGGTCCGGTCCGTGCACGATCAGCTTGCCCACCAGGGAATCGTAGTGCGGCGGGATGCGGTAGCCCGCCTCGATCGCGGAGTCCCAGCGCACCACGACCCCGGGCAGCGACGATTGCGGCGGGGAGAAGTCCGCGATCGTTCCCGGATCGGGACGGAAGCCGTTGTCGGGATCCTCGGCGTTCACGCGGAACTCCATGGCGTGACCGGAGGGGCGGATCTCATCCTGAGCCAGGCGCAGGCGGTGCAGCGCGGCGATCCGGATCTGCTCCGCCACGAGGTCCACCCCGGTCACCATCTCCGTGACCGGGTGCTCGACCTGGAGGCGCGTGTTCATCTCCATGAAATACAGGCTCCCGTCCGGCGCGCGCAGGAATTCCACGGTCCCTGCGTTCCGGTAGCCGAACGCGGCGGTCGCGCGCGCCACCCGCTCCCCGAGCGTCTTGCGGGTCGAGGCGTCGAGGACCGGGGAGGGGCTCTCCTCGATCAGCTTCTGGTGGCTGCGCTGGACCGAGCACTCCCTCTCGCACAGATGCACGCCGTTCCCGAACGCGTCGCACAGGATCTGGAACTCCACGTGCCGGCCACCTTCGATGAGCTTCTCCATGTACAGGCGGGGATTCCCGAAGGCCTTCTCGGCCTCCAGGCTGGCTTGGGCGAAGGCCCGCTCCAAGTCCCCTTCCCCGTCGCAGCGCCGCATCCCCTTTCCGCCCCCGCCCGCGGTCGCCTTGAGCAGGACCGGATAGCCGATCTCGGAGGCCAGCCGCGCAGCCTCGGCGAACCCCTCGAGGGTCCCCCTCGAGCCGGGGATCGTGGGGAGGCCGGCCGCCTCCATCGTGCGTTTCGCCTCCGCCTTGTCTCCCATGCGGCGGATCGCGTCGGGGCCGGGGCCGATGAAGGCGATCCCTTGCTGGACGCAGCGCGCGGCGAACAGAGCGTTCTCGGAGAGGAAGCCGTAGCCGGGGTGGATCGCGTGACAGTCGGTCTGCTCGGCGGCCTGCAGGATCGCCGCTGCGTTCAGGTAGGAATGCTCGGCGCGTGCCGGGCCGACGCAGATCGCACGGTCCGCGCGAGCGAGCCAGGGCGCGCCCCGGTCCGCCTCCGAGTAGACGGCCACACTCTCGATGCCGAGCGCCCGGCAGGCCCGGATCACCCGGAGCGCGATCTCGCCGCGGTTGGCGATCAGGATCCTGCCGAACAAGCCCCACCTCCCCCCGTGCCGGGAGGCAGAGTCTATCCCTCCCCCGCCTTCCGCGGCAATCGCGGCCCGCTCTTTCCCGTGGCCCCCGCCTCCGTTAGACTGTCGTCCTGGCTCCCTCCGGAGGCACGATGACTTTCCACGCTCCCCGCCTTTCCCGCCGCGCCCTCGCGATGCCCGCCTCCCCCATCCGCCGCCTCGCGCCGCATGCGGTCGCGGCGCGGGCCGCGGGAAAGACGCTGTACGAGCTCAACATCGGGCAGCCCGACATCGCGACCCCGCGCGAGATCCTCGACCGGCTCCACGCGTACGACGCGCGCAACATCCCCTACGGGCCGTCCCAGGGCCTCCCGGAGTTCATCGAAGCGCTTCGGGTCTACTACGAGCGTGTAGGCCTGCGGGCGAGCCCGGAAGAGATTTTCGTCACGACCGGGGGCAGCGAGGCGATCCTCTTCGTCCTGGGCGCGATCGCCGATCCCGGCGACGAGGTCTTGCTCTTCGAGCCGTTCTACACGAACTACAACGGCTTCGCGACGATGATGGGGGTCGTACCCGTCGCCGTCACGACGCGCGCCGAGGACGGCTACCACCTGCCGCCGCGCGCCGCGATCGAGGCGAGGATCACCCCGCGCACCCGGGCGATCCTGATCTGCTCCCCCAACAACCCCACAGGGACCGTGTACCGCGACGAGGAAATGGAACTTCTGGGCGATGTGTGCCGGGAGCGCGGGCTGTACCTCGTGTCCGACGAGGTGTACCGCGAGTTCGCCTACGACGGCCGCAAGCAGCGCTCGGCGCTGACCCTCGCGGGGCTCGACCGCCAGGTGGTGATGGTGGACAGCCTCTCCAAGCGCGTCTCGCTGTGCGGCGTGCGCATCGGGAACATCGTCACCCGCAACCGCGAGCTCCTCGAGCACGTCCTGAAGTTCGGCCAGGCACGGCTCTGCCCGCCGACCCTGGGCCAGGTCGCGGCCGCCGCCTTGAGCCGCGTCCCGCCGAGCTACATCGAGGGGGTGATCGCCGAGTACCAGAAGCGGCGGGACGTGGTGTACGAGGCGATCTCCGGGATCGAGGGGGTCACCCTGCGCAAGCCCGAGGGAGCGTTCTACCTGTGCGCCAAGCTGCCGGTCGACGACGCGGAGCGCTTCGCGGTGTTCCTGCTGCGCGACTTCGACCTCGACGGCGAGACGGTCATGGTGGCGCCCGCCGACGGCTTCTACGTCACGCCCGGCCTCGGCCGCGACGAGGTCCGCATCGCCTACGTCCTCGAGGAAGCGAAGCTGCGGCGCGCGATGCGGATCCTCGCCGCCGGTCTTCGCGCCTACTCTCGCCGCACCATGGGAGCGACGAGCGCCCGAGAGCCCGGATAGCGGCGCCGCGGCGCGCTCAGCCGAGGGCGAGGATCTCCTCCGCGGCCGCCCACACGCGCTCCGCGCCGATCTCGCGCATGCAGCGGTGGTGGCCGAGGGGGCAGCGCGCGGGGCCGTGGGAATGGCAGGGGCGGCACTCGAGCCCGAGGATCTCGACGATCCGGTTCGCCTCGCCGTAGGGGGTGTAGCCGAACGCCGGCACCGTGGGCCCGAACACCGAGACGACGGGAGTTCCCACGGCGGAGGCGACGTGCCCGGGCCCGCTGTCGTTGCTCACCAGGAGGCGGCACGCCGCCAGGAGCGCGCTCATCTGCGGGATCGAGGTCCGACCCGCAAGGACCACCGCCCCGCAGGCGGCGAGGGAAGCGACCTCCTCGCACAGCTCGCGCTCGCTCGGCGCTCCGATCAGGACCGGCCGCAAGCCCCGCTCCCGCGCGCGGCGCGCGACCTCGGCGAATCCTCCGGGCAGCCAGCGCTTTGTTCCCCAGATCGATCCGGGAGCCACGGCCACGCGGGGCTCGTCCGCCCCGACCCCCTCCGACGCGAGCAGCGCGCTCACTTCGTCCCGCGCACGGGGAAGGACGGCCAGGGCGGGCCGCGGGTCGGCGCGCCCGGGAGCCCCGCCGGCGGGGGCCGCCAGTGCCAGGTACCGCTCCACCGCGTGCGCGGATGCGACCCAGGACACCCGCTCCGTGCAGGCCCAGGCACCCCCCGAGCCCTCGAACCCCACGCGCACCGGCGCGCCGCTCGCGCGCAGCAAGAGCCCGGTGCGAAAGGAGCGCTGCGCCGCCAGCGCCAGGTCGAATCTGGCGGCGCGCAGGCGCGAGGCAGAGCGCCAAGTCCGGAGCAGACTACGCACCCCGCCGCGCTTGTCGAGCGCGACGACCTCGTCGAGGTCGGGGGACCCCGCGAGGATCTCGGCACCGAGCGGCGTCACGAGCGCCGTCAGGAGGGCCCGCGGATGCGCGCGGCGAAGCTCGCGGAACAGCGGTGTGGTCAGGACGACGTCGCCGAGCCAGGCCGTCTGGACGACGAGAATGCTCTTCATCCGTTCCCGGGCGAGCGCCGGGCCCGCGCGGCGAGGATCGCCGCCGCGAGCAGCGGGACGTGGATCTCGTGGTGGCCGGTGAGCGCGAACGCGCGCCCCTTCCCCTGCGTCGGCCGGTGCAGGACGTTCTCCTCGGTGCGGTAGTGGCGGATCATGTCCAGGTTCGCCGTCGCGAAATCGGTCACGTCGTGCCCGAGGTTCTGCGCCACCGAGAGCGCCTTCAGGAAGACCTCCGGAAGCTGAACCGCCGAGCCGCAGTTGATCCACACTCCGCCGGACAGATCCGAAACCAGGCTCACCAGACGGCGGAAGTCGGTAAAGGTGGAAGCCCCGATCGCGGCGCCGTCGGCCCGGGGATGCTGGTGGACGATGTCGCTCCCGATGGCGACGTGCACGGTGGCGGGGAGCCCCAGCTCGCGCGCCCTGCCCAGAAGGCTTCGATCCCGATACGGAAGCCGCTGCTCCACGATCCTCCGGCCGAGCGTCTCGCCCAGCCCCTCTCCCCGCTCCGCCGCCTCGCGCGCCGCCTCGTTGAGCTCGTGGCCCGTCTCCTCGGCCATGCCGAAGCGCCCCCGGTGGAGCCCCGCAGCCACGTCCTCCGACGTCGCGCCGATCGCGGCGATCTCCCAGTCGTGGATCGCCCCCGCGCCGTTCATCACGAGCCCGCTCAGGATCCCCCCCTCAAGGAGCTGGATCAGCACCGGAGACAGCCCGACCTTGACCACGTGGGCGCCCAGCGCGAGCAGGACCGGCCGCCCCCGTTCCCGGGCCTCCACGATCGTGCACGCCAGATCGCGCAGCACGCGCGCCCCCAGGAAACCGCTCAGCCCCTCGAGGAATGCGGACACGCTGGCCTGCGGATCGACCGGCCTCGCAAACTGCTCCACGCTCACCTTGTTCTTCCGCTCCTCGAGCGGATAGGTGCGGACCGTGGAGAGGTCCGCCGGGGGAACGCGCTCGCTCATGGCTGCCTCCCGGGCGGCGAAGCATAGCGCTCCGGGAGGAGATCCTGCTAGTCTGCTCCGCCATGGGAGCGCAGGGAGAGCGGATCGGCGTGCTGCTGCTCAACGTGGGCACCCCCGACGCGCCGCGTCCCCGCGAGGTGCGCCGCTACCTCCGCGAGTTCCTGTCCGATCCGCGCGTCTTCGACGCCCCGTGGCTCGTGCGCAAGCTGATCCTGCATCTGGTCATCCTGCCGTTCCGGCCGCGCCGCTCCGCCCACGCCTACGCGCGCATCTTCGGCGCCGACGGCCGCTCCCCGCTGCTGGCGATCGGGGAGAACTTCGCCCGGGCGCTGGGGGGGAAGCTCGGCCCGGAGTACGAGGTCGCTTTGGCGATGCGCTACGGCCGGCCCGCGATCGCGTCCGCGCTCGAGAGGCTGCGCTCGCTGGGGATCGACCGCATCGTGGTCTTTCCGCTGTTTCCCCAGGCCGCATCCTCGACCACCGGCAGCGCGCTCGCGGAGGCGCTGCGCCTCGCGACGCGGCCGTGGAACGTCCCCGTGCTCTCCGTCGTCCCGCCCTTCTACGACGAACCCGGCCTCGCGCGCGCCTTCGCGGAGGCGGGGCGGGCCGTTCTCGAGGACCTGCGTCCCGATCACGTCCTGTTCAGCTTCCACGGGCTTCCCGAGCGGCACATCCGGAAGTCCGACGCGAGCGCGGCCCATTGCCTGAAGCGTCCGGACTGCTGCGCCGCGATCGGCCTCGCCAACCGCAACTGCTACCGCGCGCAATGCTTCGCCACCGCGCGCGCCATCGCCGCCGCCGTGGGCTGCGATCCCGCCCGCTGGTCCGTCTCCTTCCAGTCCCGGCTGGGACGCGACCCGTGGATCCGCCCCTACACCGACGAGACGGTGCGCGCCCTTCCCGCGCGCGGAGTGCGGCGCGTGGCCGTCTTCTGCCCCGCCTTCGTCGCGGATTGCCTGGAGACGCTCGAGGAGATCGGGATCGGCGCGCGAGAGATGTTCCGCGAGGCCGGCGGAGAAGACCTCCGCCTGGTCCCCTCGCTGAACGACCACCCGCTCTGGGTCGAGCTTGCGGCGGGCCTCGTGGAGCAGGCCGCCGCGCGGCGCGCGACGGGGGCCGTTAGCGCCCCCTGAACTGCGCAGGGCGCTTGGCGAGATGGGCGTCGAGCCCCTCCCGCGCGTCCTCGCTCTCGAACAGTCGCTGCTGGAGCTCCCGCTCGAGGGCCAGCGCGGACTCGAAGGGGATCTCGGCGCCCGTCACGACCGCGCGCTTGATGTGGCCAACGGCGCGGCTGGCGCGGGTGGGAGGAAGGAACTGGCGCGCGTAGTCGAGCACGCGGGCCATGAAGTCCGGCCCCTCGATCGACTCGTGGACGAGACCGATCCCCGCGGCCTCCTCGAACGAGAGATTCCGCCCCGTGATCATGAGCTCGAGGGCGCGGGCGCGCCCCAGGACCCGTGCGAGGCGCTGCGTGCCGCCGGTTCCGGGAAGGACGCCGAGATGGACCTCCGGGAGGCCGATCTTGCCGCCGTCCTTGCGCGCCAGCCGGATGTCGGCCGCCAGCGCGATCTCAAGCCCCCCACCCACGGCGTGGCCGTTGAGCGCGGCGATCACGAGCTTGGGAGTGTTCTCGAGCCGGTTCAGGGTCTCGTTCGCGTGCAGGCAGAAGTAGTACTTGAAGCCGGGATCGGCCTCGGCGAGCATCCGGATGTTCGCGCCCGCGCAGAAAAAGCGCTCCCCCGCACCGCGCAGGACGATCACGTGGACGGCGGGATCGAAGCGCGCCCGGAGGATCGCCTCGTCCAGATCCCGCATCATCGCGTGGGTGTAGGCGTTGGCCGGGGGATCGCAAAGCTCGAGCGTGGCGATCCCCCCCTCGGCGTCGTAACGAACCAGAGACTCGCTCATCGACCTTTCCCTCCCCGCGCGCGAGCGGCGGGACGGCCCTAGGCGGACAGGACCCGGCGCGCCACGGCGTCTCCCGTGGCCGCGGTCCCCAGGCGCCCGCCGACGTCGGCGGTGCACTCGCGTGCCTCGATGCACGCCGCGACCGCGTCCTCGATCCCGCGCGCGGGCTCCGCGAGGCCGAGGTGGTCGAGCATCATCGCCGCGGTCAGGATCGCGCCGAACGGATTCGCCACGTCCTTCCCCGCGTACTTGGGCGCCGAGCCGTGCACCGGCTCGAACATCGAGGCGGCGCCCGGGTGGATGTTCCCGGAGGCCGCCATCCCCAGGCCACCCTGCAGCTGGGCGCCGAGGTCGGTGACGATGTCCCCGAACATGTTGCAGGTCACGATCACGTCGAACTGGCGCGGATCCTTGACCATCTGCATGGTCAGGGCGTCCACGTACAGGTGGTTCGCCTCGATTCTCGGGAACTCGGGAGCCACGCTCCAGAAGGTGCGCTGCCAGAGGTCGTGGCCGTAGCGCAGGGCGTTCGACTTGTCGGACATCGTGACCTTCTTCCGCCCGGTCCGCACGGCGTACTCGAAGGCCAGCCGGATGATGCGCTCGACCCCCTTGCGCGTGTTCACGTCCTCCTGGAGCGCGACCTCGTCGGCGGTCCCTTTCTTGAAGTGCCCCCCGATTCCGACGTACAGCCCCTCGGTGTTCTCGCGGAACACGACGAAGTCCACGTCCTTCGCGGAGTAGCCGCGCAGCGGGCAGAGGCGATCGTTCAGGCAGCGCACGGGCCTCAGGTTCGCGTACAGGTCGAGCCCGAAACGTGTTCCGAGCAGGATGTCCGCGGCGTGCTTCATGTCCGGGACGCGGGGATCGCCGAAGGCGCCCATGAACACGGCGTCGTACGCGCGAAACCCCTCGAGCACGTGCGCGGGCAGCGTCTCCCCGGTCCTCAGGTAGCGCTCGGCACCGTAGTCCATCTCCTCCAGGTCCAGCCGGAACGAGCCGGCCTTGGCGGCCGCATCCAGAACCTTCGTCGCCTCCCGGGTGACGTCGACGCCGATCCCGTCGCCAGGAAGGACCGCGATCCGTTTCTCCATCTGTTCTCCGTCGCCGCCGTCGGGCGGTGCCTCACGGCGGGGGGAACGCTCACGCCCCCCGGCCGGAATCCAAGCGCGTGCGCGAGGCGCGCACGCGCAGCTTCGTCACGAGCCAGACCGCGCACAGCGCCGCCAGGGCCCCCAGGGCGTCGGCGATGAGATCCTCGACGCTCGCGTCCCTGCCCCCCACGAAGCGCTGGTGCAGCTCGTCGCTCACTCCGTACGCAATCGTGCAGGCGAGCGCCAGCAACGCGAAATCGAGACGCAGCGCCGGCGACCCACCGTGCAGCGCGCGCAGCCAGAGCAGCGCCAGGATTCCGTAGGCGCTGAAGTGCGCGACCTTGTCCCAACCGTGGCCGGGGATCGGGACCTCGTGCAGGGACGAAAGATAGAACAGGAGACCCAGCACGAAGAGAACCGGCCCCCACAGGCTCAGGAATCTGAGGAATCTCACCGCGGAAAGGGGTACATCAGATAGGCGAGGGCCAGCGTCCCGCCGACCATCGCGATCCAGATCGACGCCCCGAGCTTCCACTGATCGGTCGCGCGGCGACGCAGCAGCGCCCCGAAGAACGCCGCGACGATCGCCGAGTACAGGAGCAGGTGGAGGACGTGGCTGCCCATCTCACTGCTTCCTGCCGCGGCCGATGTCCCAGATGTCGAACAGCAACAGCAGGTTCATCAGTCCCGCCGTCCAGAGGTACGCCGTGCCGTAGATCGAAGCGACGGACCGGGTGCGGTCCCGGAGGATGCCGAGCCACGCCTCGTAGCTCGGAGCTCCAGGATCGTTGGGCAGCGCGTACGTCACGGCGCCGTACACGTGGTGGCGGGCCGCGAGATCCGCGAGCCCGACGCCCGCGTTGGCCACGACCTGCATGGCGGAGAGGAAGGGTGCCTGCCGCTCGTCGCGCAGCGCGACACGCCCCTCGTGAGTCACGCCCAGGGCGAACGACCCCAGCACGAGTGCCGAAAAGAACAGGCCGCGCCGGACCCGCCGCAGAAGGATGTGACCGAGCCCCGGGACGAGCCACCCGCACAGGAGCGCCAGGATGGTGAGGCCGGTCGGGCTCGGCCCGACGCTGCCGGGGGGGCGGGAAGCCTCGGCCGCCACGTTCACGACCGCTCTTCGCCCTCGGCGACCACCTCAAGGCTGACGGGAACGCTCAGCTGGCGGTGGATCTTCACCTGGACCGTGTGGGCTCCGAGACTCTTGATCGGCTCTCCGAGCTGGATCTTGCGGCGGTCGACGACGAACCCCGCCTGGGCCAGGAGCTCCGCGACCTCCGCGCTCGTGACCGAGCCGTACAGGGTCTCGTGCTCGCCCGCCTTCTTGACCACCCGGAGCCGAACCTCGGACATGCGGGCGGCCAGGACCTGCGCCTCGCCCAGCTCCCGGGTCTCCCGGGCTTGCCAGACCTTGCTGTGGAGGTCTAGGGTGCGCAGGTTCCCCGGAGTGGCCTCGAGGGCCAGCTTCTTGGGCAGCAGATAGTTGCGGGCATACCCGTCCTTCACGTTGACGACCTGTCCGCGCTCGCCGAGGCTGTCCACGTCTTGGCGCAGAACCACCTTCATCGCACCCTCCTCGATCAGTCGGTCGTGAAGGGCACGAGGGCCAGCATGCGCGCGCGCTTGATGGCCCGCATGAGCTGGCGCTGGTGGCCCGCGCACGTCCCCGAGATTCTCCGTGGCAGAACCTTGGCGCGCTCCGGGATGTAGTTCTGGAGCGTGCGGACGTCCTTGTAGTCGATCCAGGTCGCCTTGTCCTCGCAGAACTTGCAGTACTTGCGGCGCCGGAAGAGGAAACGCCTGCGCCCCCCTCCCCGCGCGCCCCGTCCCTTGCCTCCGGGCCCGGCGTCGGACGCGCCGCCTGCTCCGCGCAGCGGTGGTCTCCGTTCACCATCCATGTTCATGCTTGCTCCTCGCTGGGCGGGGCCGTCTCGGCCCAGGCAGGCCCCGGCTCGTCGGACTCGGCATCCTCGTCCAGCGGCTCCTCCTCGTCCTCGTCGAGGCGCGAGACCTCGGTGGGAGGCATCGCCGCCCGTGCCGCCTCGGCCTCGGCACGCGCCTGAGCGTCGCGCACGGCCTGCTCCTTGGCGGCGACGGCCCAGTCGGGCTCGAGGCGGACCGTGAGATAGCGCAGGACCTTGTCCGAGATCCGGATGCGACGCTCCAGCTCCTTCGGCACGGCGGGCTCGCTGTCGTACAGGAAGCGCGTGTAGACGCCGTCGTCGCACTTCCCGATCGCGTAGGCGAGCCTCCGCCGACCCATGCGGTCGTTGGCGGCCAGCGTGCCTCCGCCGTCCGCGATGATCTGGGCCAGGCCGCCGACGAGCGCGCTTTCCTCGTCGTCCGTCAGGGTGGGGACGGTGATAAAGACGGTCTCGTACGTGTGCACGGAATCGCTCCTCCTCATGGCGTTCCGCCCCCGGACGCGCCGGGAGCGAGGAGTCCAAGACCACGGGATCCTACCACCGGCCGAGGGCGGCCGCCAGACCGGTGTCGGCCGGGATCAGGCTCCCGGGTCGCCCGCGGGCGCACTCCGGGTCAGCGTCACCTCGTTCCCGACGTCGTTGTGCTCGACCGTGTCCATGAAGGTGCGGATCAGGAACAGCCCACGACCGGTGTTCAGGGACAGGTTCTCGGGCAAGGTGGGATCGGGCGCCATGGAGCGATCGAACCCGCGCCCCTCGTCACGGACGACGTAGCGCACCCGTGCCGGGGACTCCCAGGCCGTCAGGTGCACGCGGCGGCGCCGGAACGGCTCCTGCTCCTGGCGGAGCGCGACGAGGCGATCGTACGCGGCACGGTCCTCCCGGCGCAGGCTCGGGCCGGCCTCCAGGTTTCCGTGGAGCATCGCGTTCGTGAGCGCCTCGGTGACGGCGACCGCCACTTGCGTGCGCACCCGCTCGCTGCCGAAGCCCAGCCGCTCCAGGTTCTCCTGGAGGAAGGCCACGACGGGCGTGACCAGACGCGGGTCGTTGGGCAGCTCGAACCGAGTCTCCGCCGAGAGCAGGTGCGGCAGCACCCGTCTGCTCGAGCGCCGGCTCTCGGACAGGACCAGCAGCTGGAGCGCGATCCGGGCCAGGGTGTCCTCCAGGTCCGACTTGGGCACGTAGCTCGCGGCCCCTGCCTGAAGCGCTCGGGCGGCAATCCGCTCGCTTCCCATCGAGGTGATGATCAGGACCGGCACCGGGGGGAAATCGTCGCGGATCTTCTCCACGAGCTCGATGCCGTCCATCCCCGGCATGCGCAGGTCGCTCACCACCAAGTCGACGGACTGGCGCGCGAGGATCTCGAGTGCGGTCGCGCCGTCCCCCGCCAGGAGGACCTCGGTGTCGTCGAGCGCCTGCAGACAGCGCCGCGCCTGTTCTTGGTCCACCGCGTCGTCGTCGACGACCAGGATCGTGGGCATCGCACACCTCCGCGCATTGTCCTCAGCGGTCCGGGGAGCGTTCCGGCGCCTCCGCGCCCGGCACCCGCCGGGGCCAGGTGAATGCGAACGTCGCTCCCCGGCCTTCCCCGCTCTCGATCCAGACCCTGCCACCGTGCCGCTCCACGATCTGGCGCACGAGCGCCAGGCCGATCCCCGCGCCCTCGCTCTCCCCGGCGCGCGAGGGAAGCCGCTGGAACATCCCGAAGACGCGCTCGTGCAGCTCTGGGGGGATCCCCGGCCCGTCGTCCGAGACGCGGAACTCCACCTGCTCGCGGAGTTCGCGCGCCGAGACCACCACCCGACCGGAGGGCCGGTCGTGGTGCTTGATGGCGTTCTCCAGAAGATTGCGGAAGACCTGCTCGAGGGGTGCGCGCTCGGTCCGGAGCCTCGGCAGGCTCGGGTCCGCCGTCACGGTCATCCCCTGCGGCGGCGCGAGCAGGAACGCCAAGTCCCGGATCAGCACGGCAGTGTCGATACTCTCCGCCGCGACCCGCTCCCGGCTCGCGCGCGAGTAGCGCAGCAGATCCTCGGTGAGTCGCTCCATCCGGCCGACGCGGTCGCGCAAGTTCTTCAGGTGCTCGCGCACGGCGGGCGACAGCGTCTCCGGCATTCCCTCCTCGATCCAGCGCGTCAGGATCGCGACGGCGCGCAGCGGCGAGCGCAAATCGTGCGAGGCCACGTAGGCGAACTGCTCGAGCTCCGCGTTCGAGCGCGCGAGCTCGCGGGCCTGCCGGACCAGGGTCTCCTGGTCTCGCTTGTGATCGGTGATGTCGCGTGCGACGGCGTAGATCCGTTCCTCGCTCGGCCAGGGCGAGGAGCGCCAGGCCAGCCAGCGGTACGTGCCGTCGCGCGCGCGGTAGCGGTTCTGGAAGTCCACGACGGTCCGACCCTGCGCCAGGTTCTCCACCTCGCGCAGCGTGCTCGCGCGATCCTGCGGGTGCACGAACTCGATGAACGCATGCTGCAGCAGCTCCTCGCGCGAGTAGCCCAGGATCCGCTCGAAGGCGGGATTGATCCGCTTGAAGTACCCGTCCATGCCCGCGATGCACAGGAGGTCCGAGGAGAGCTCGAACAGGCGGTCGAGTTCCTCTTGGGCCCTCTTGCGCAGGCTCACGTCCCGGAAGATCCCGTGTGTCGTCGGGGGGAGGCCGCTCTGGAGCCGGGCGTGGACGCTTCCGTCCACGGGCACCCGTCCCCCGTCCTTGCGCACGAATTCGGCGCTGACGTGGATCGCCTCCTGCCCCGCGAGGGCCCGCTCCATCGCTTCCCGGTAGAGCGAGCGGCTCTCGGCGTGGACCACGTCGAGCACCACGAGGCCCGCCAGCTCTTCGGCGCCATAGCCGAGCGTCCTGCGCCAGGCGCGGTTGACGTACGAGAACCGTCCGTCGCCACCGACGCTGTGGATCAGATCGTTGGCGCTCTCGCACAGATCGCGAAAGACGTCGTCGTCCTGGCCACCCAAGACCACCTCCCGCTCCGCAGGTGGACACCGTCGCCGCGGTGGCGAGCCGCAGGGTCGATCGCTGACTACTCTAGCATCCGCTCCCGGGATGGGACGGCCCGTCGGCCCCCGCCCGCCGTGGGTTGAAGCGCCTCATCGCAGCCTCGATCCCCTCCGCGATCACCGTCTCCACGGCGTCCGCGCCGAGCAACGCCAGGGCTTCGGCCGTCGCGTGCTCGTCCGCATCGAACTCCTCGAGAACGTATTCGGCGAGATCCTCGCCGTCCCGGCCGGCCCCCCGCACCCCCAGCTTGACACGGGGGAACTCCTCGGTCCCGAGCACGGAGATCAGCGAGCGGATGCCGTTATGCCCGCCGGCGCTCCCTCCGGTGCGGATGCGGACCCGGCCGAGCTCCAGGTCGGCATCGTCGTGAACGACCAGCAGGTCCCCGGCCTCGCTCCGGAAGTGCCCGCACAACGCGAGCGCGGCGCGCCCGGAGCGATTCATGAAGGTCCTGGGCTGGGCGAGCAGGGTCGTTTGCCCTGCGATGACGACCTGCGCGATCCGTGCGAGGTCCGTGACCTCGTCCCGGCGCGCGAGGTCCGCCCCGAAGCGCCGGGCCAGGACGTCCGCCACGCGGAAGCCCATGTTGTGCCGGGTCGAGCGATAGCGCGCCCCCGGATTCCCGAGCCCGAGCACGATCTTCAAGGGGGCTCCGCCGCCCGCGGCCGGCCTACTTCTTTTCCTTGTCCTTCGCCGGAGCTTCCGCGCCGCCCGAGGCCTCCTTGCCCTTCTTGATCACCTCCGGCTCGGCGGCGGCCGCCGGCGCCGCGGCGGCCTCCGCGGCAGCGGCCGGGACCTCCTCCGCCCTGGGCGCAGCGATCACCACCACGATCGCCTGGGGATCCGCGAGGACCTTCACCTTGGCTCCGACCGCCAGGTCGGCAACGGAAGCGTGCTGATTCACGTGCAGTTCGCTCACATCCACGTCCAGGTGCTCGGGGATCTCCTCCGGGAGACACTCGACCTCGACCTGGCGCGTGATGAACTCGACGATGCCCCCCTCGGACTTGACGCCCACCGCGGTTCCGAGAAGGCGGATCGGCACGTTCACCTTCACCGATTTCTCCAGGTCCACCCGGACGAAGTCCACGTGCACCATCCGCTCCGTCACCGGATCCCGCTGCAGCTCCTTGATCATGACGGCCCTCGTCTGATCCTGGCCCGCCAGGGAGAGCCGGAAAATGGTGTTCCGGCCGCTCTCCAGGCGTAGGATCTCCTCCAGGCTCCGCGGGCTCACCGCCACCGAGAACGGCGGGCGGTTCATTCCGTACACGATTCCGGGCACCCGGCCGGACGCCCGCAGGCGGCGCGACTCGTTCTTCCCCATCTCCGTCCGGGGCTCCACCTCGACGACAACGGTCTTCAGCATCGCGACTCTCCATCCCCCTACACGAACAGCGAGCTCACCGACGAGTTGCTGTGGATCCGGGCGATCGCCTCTCCCAGCAGGCTCGCGACGGACAGCACGGTGAGCTTCGGTTCCTTCAGCCGGTCTTCCGAAAGCGCTATGGTATCGGTCACCACGATTCTCGCAAGGTCCGCGGAGGCGATCCGGGCCATGGCGGGCCCCGAGAGCACGGCGTGGGTGAAGCAGGCGACCACGCGCGCGGCCCCCTTCTCGCGCAGCGCCTTCACCGATCCCACGAGTGTCCCCGCCGTGTCGACGATGTCGTCCACGATCACGCAGGTCCGCCCTTCCACCTCGCCGATCACGTTCATCGTCTCCGCCACGTTCGCCTCCACGCGGCGCTTGTCGATGATCGCCAGGTCGGCGCCCACGCGCTTGGCGAAAAAGCGCGCCCGCTCGACCCCGCCGGCGTCCGGGGAGACGATGGTCAGGTTCTCGAATCGCTGCATCTCCATCCACTCGAGCAGGATCGGTGCGGCGTAGAGGTGATCGACCGGCACGTCGAAGAACCCCTGGATCGCGGGAGCGTGCAGGTCCATGGTCAGCAGGCGCTGCACTCCGGCCGCCTGGAGCAGATCGGCGACGAGCTTCGCGGAGATCGGGACCCGCGGCTTGTCCTTGCGGTCCTGGCGCGCGTAGCCGTAGTACGGGAGTACGGCGGTGATGCGAGCGGCCGAGGAGCGCTTGAGGGCGTCCACGACGATCAAGAGCTCCATCAGGTTCTCGTTGACCGGCGAGCAGAGCGGCTGGATCAGGAACACGTCCGTGCCTCGCACGTTCTCGAGGACCTGGCAATACACCTCCCCGTCCGAGAACCTGGAGAGCTTGAGCTGGCCCAGCGGGATGCGCAGGTACTCGCAGATCGCGCGCGCCAGCGCGGGGTTCGCGTTTCCGGAGAACACCTTCAGTTCGATTTTCATGGCCGTGGGATGTGCATCGGGAGAGCCCCGGGGATGGCTGGGGCGGGAGGATTCGAACCTCCGAATGCGGGTTCCAAAGACCCGTGTCTTGCCACTTGACGACGCCCCATCGTTGCAGGCTTCCGCGGAGCCCCGCTCCTCAACGAGATCCTGCCGGCCCCTTGAGGCCTGGCGGCTCGTGCCAGTCATGATCGGAACCCGTGTCGTGCGGGTCCTCGAGATCGTCGCCCAGCTCGCGCAGCCCCGCTTCGGAGCGTCCCCCGTCCTGCAGGACGACCTCGCGGTACTTCTCGATGATCCGCTCCTCGATCTTGCGCCGGGTCTCGGTATTCAGCGGGTGTGCGATGTCGCGGAACGTCCCGTTCTTGCGCCTCTTGCTGGGCATGGAGACGAAAAGCCCGTTCACGCCCTGGATGATCTTGATGTCGCTCACCACGAAGCAGTCGTCGAAGATGACGGACACGAATGCCTTCAGCTTCTCTTCCTCGACGGGAAAGACCCGGACCTGGGTGATCTCCATGCTCAATCTCCCGTCCGCCCCGCTCCGCTCGCGGTCCCGACGACGTGAGCTCCAGCATCCGTCGCCCGGGTGGCGATCAGCCGCCAGCCGGGAAACCTAGGGCCCAAGGCGGCTCGTGCCTCTGCGAGGCTCTCCTCTGCGCCGAACACCCCGAACACCGTGGACCCGCTCCCACTCATCCGTGCGAGACGCGCCCCCTCGCCGAGCAGCGCGCCGCGGAACGCCCCGAGTTCCGGGTGCTCCGCGAACACCACGCATTCCAGATCGTTGCCCGTATACCTGAAGTCGTTCTCTTCCCGCCACTTAAGGGCCGGAAACTCGCCAACGCTAACACCGGCCGCAGGGAGTGTCAACCGGGCGGCAAGGCTTCCGAAGGTGCGCGCGGTGGAAACGGCGAACGGAGGGCAGCCCAGGAGGATCGGAAAGGGGCCGAGCGAGCGCAGGGGCTCGATGCGGTCTCCGCGGCCGGTTCCGAGGGCGCGCCCGCCGTGGAGAAAGAACGCGACGTCCGCCCCGATCTCGCGCGCGAGAGACGCGAGGTCAGCGACCGTGGTGGGGAGCTCCCACAGCCGGGAGAGAAGGAGGAGCGTTCCCGCGGCGTCCGAGCTCCCGCCGCCGAGCCCCCCTCCCACAGGGATCCGCTTGCGCAGCCGCAAGGCGGCGCCTCGCGCCGGCTCCGGGAAGCGGGACCGGAGGGCCCGCGCGGCGCGGAGCACGAGATTGGAGTCGTCGCCTGGAGCCGTGGGCTCGTCGCAAGAGAGAGTGAGGGCCGGAGCGGGGGCGGCCTCCAGGTCGTCCCACAGCTCGATCGCCTGGAAGACCGTCTCGAGCTCGTGGTACCCGTCGGGCCGGCGTCCCACGACCTTGAGCGAGAGGTTCACCTTGGCGGGACACCGCGCCCAAATCGTCCCGCTCACTGCTCCGCCTCCAGCAGGAGCGGCGCCTCTCCTTCCCCGATTTGCTCGAGCGAGCGTACCGCGAACCCCTCAGGAGGCGCTCCGGAGCCGAGGCCGGGTCCCGGGTTGCGCAGCGGCTGCTTTCGCACCAGTTCGAGGCGCAAACTACTCCCCTCCCAGCGAACCTCGAACGTCTCCGCGAAACCCTGCGGGTCGTCGGGCTCGCGGGCCACGGTCACGCCGGGGGCGTCCGGATTCTCTCCCAGCACGATCGATCGCACCAAAGCGGACAGAGAGATGGGAGCCCCGATCGCACGCCGGACCGCCTCCGCTCCGGCATCCCCGACATAGGCCACGCGCGTGCGGAGCACGGAGATCGCAAGCCTGCCGCCGCCTCCATCCAGGATCAGCCGGGGTGTTCCCACGGGCGGCAACACCTCGGCGTGCAGGCGGTCCGGAAGCGCGGCGAACAGCAGCAGCCGGAAGCGGCTCGCATGACCGCTCGCGTCCTCGAGGGACCCGCGGTAGAGGCCGACGGACTCGAGGGCAGCCGACGTAGCTGCCGGGGGGCGGTGGCTCGATGTGCAGCGGGCCAGCAGAAGCGCCGCGGCCAGGGGGCCGGCGAGGAGGATCCAGGGTCGGATCGGCGCCGCGCTCACCGCGGTTCCAGGGAGATCCCTGGTCGGCCCGCGCCCCGGGCCGGCGGGGCCGAGGTTCGTTCCCGGGAGCCCTTTGCGCCCGGGTCGCGGCGGATCTTCTGCCGCAGCGTATCGGCGCTCGCGCCCTGAGGATCGGCCTCGAGCGCCCGCTTCCATGCCGCTTCCGCCCCTTGGGGATCTCCGAGCTTCTCGTAGAGGTCACCGAGGTGCTCGAGCACCGTCGCGTCGCGTGGATACTCCCGGGCGGCCCGCTCCAGAGGATCGCGGCCCTTCGCGTACTCCCCCATGCGGAAGTAGATCCAGCCCAGCGAGTCCAGGTATGCGCCGTTGAAGCGCTCGATCTCCAGCGCGCGCCGGACCAGGGTCAGCGCCTCGTCGAGCTTCTCGTTCCGGTCGGCCAGGCTGTACCCGAGGTAGTTCAGCGCCTGACTGTTCTGCGGATCGAGAGCGATCGCGCGCCTGAGCCTGATCTCCGCCTCCGCGAAGCGGGAGGCGCGCTCCAGATATCGTCCGAGCGCAAACTGAGCCTCCGCGCTGCCCGGCTCGCGCGCCACCCAGTCCTCGAGGAACTTCTGACCCAGCTCGGCGTGGCCGGCCTCCCGGCAGATCGTGGCCACGCGCTCGCTCGAATCCGGTCCGAGGACGGCGACCGCCTCGTCGAACTTCGAGATCGCCCTGGACAGCTCGTCCTCGCGCACCAGGATTTCTCCCTCGACCAGAGCGGCGACCCCCGGATCGGAGGCATCCCGCAGCTTGCGCGCCAGCTGCCGCGCGTCGCGCAGGTCGCCCTGGGAGACCTCCAGGCGCGCGCGCACGCGCAGCGCCTCGCGCCGATCCGGCCGCTCCAGGCCGGCGAGCACGCGGGCCGCTTCGTCGAAGCGCTTCTTGCCGAACTGGAGCAACGCCATGCGCAACCGCAGATCGTCCCTGCGCGTGGCGGCCTCCTCGCCTGCGCCGTCCACGGCCTCGCGCGCCGCCCGGAAGGCCTCGAGGGCGGGATCGATCAGGCCCTGCTGCGACAGGCAGTCACCGAGAAGGGCGAGGACCGCCGGGTTGCCCGGGAAGTCACCGGCGAGCCCCTTGGCGAGGGCCGAGGCGTCCGCGAGGCGACCGAGCGCCTGGTACGCGGAAGCCAGGTGAAGGCGGACGAGCGCCTCTCCGGGACTCCGGTTCAGGACCATCTCGAGCTCCGTCACCGCCTCTTCGTAGCGGCCCGAGCGCAGGTACGCCTCGCCGAGCAGGGAGCGGACCTCTTCCTCTGTGCTCGGCGGCGAATCGTTCAGCGCGTCCGCGGCCTTCTCGAGGACCGGCACCGCGTCCTGGGGCTTGCCGATCCGCAGCAACGCCTCCCCCAGGAGCATCCTCGCAGCCAGGCTCTCGGGCTTGCGCGCGAGCATCTCGCGTCCGGTCGTCTCGACGTCGCCCCAGCGCCCGGTGCGCGAGGCCAGCTCGGCCGCGATGGGGGCCAGATCCGCGGCATCGGCGTTTCTCGAGAGGAAGCCGAGCACTGTCGTGAGGGCGTCGTGGGGCTTCCCCTGCTGGAGCAGGAGCTGCGTGAGGAGGCGGGCGGCTCCGGGATCTCCGGGTCGCCGCGCGGCAAAGCGCCGGGCGGAATCGACCGCGCCGTTCAGATCGTCGTCCAGGAGCTTGAGATTGACCAGGTATTGCAGGACCTGCGCGTCGGCGTCGGGCGCCTCGGCCAGCTTCTCGTAGAGCCGGATCGCCTCGGCGCGCGCGGCGGCGTCCGGAGAGGCCCCCAGCGCCCTGCTCGCCAGCAGGTCCGCGAGGATTCGCATCGCCATCGGATCGTCGGCGCGTAGCTCCAGGGCGCGCCGCGCAGAGCGCTCCGCATCCTCGCGACGACCGACGGAGGCCAGCAGCCGCGCGGCTTCCGCATGCAGGCCCTCCGCGTCCGGGGCGAGCGCGGCCGCCTGCTTCACCTCGCGCTGCACTCCCGATGCGTCGCCCCTGCCCGCGGCCGTTCGCGCGCTCATGAGATGGAAATACGCGTCTCCCCGACGCAGGCTGGCCGCCTCGCTCTCCTCCGCGGCCGGGGCTCCCGCCGCGGCGCACAGCGGCGCGGCGAGCGCGAACCAGCCCAGGCTCAGGCCCAGCAGCAGCGCGGTGCGCGGCCGTCGATTTCCGTCTCTCATCAGCCCGCTCCCTCGCCGCTCATGGCCGATACGCATCCGCAAGTAGCTGCGGCTCCATTGTACCGAGGTCCCAAGCGTGTGCCATGCTCTCGAGCGTCTCTCCGCGCTCGCCCTGCCAGGTGGCGCCCAGTAGATCGGGGCCCGAGGCAGGCCTGGAATCGCAGGTCCGCCGCGGCGCACGGCTCCGCCCCTCCTCGGACAGCGCGCGCCACGCGAGGAGATCATCGTTCCCCGACTTTGCCCGCACTGGATCGATTCAGGTGGCCTTGGGCGCCGGCTCCCCTGGCTTGGGAGCCTTCTCGAACGCCTCGAGGGCGCGCCGCAGCTGGTCCGCGGCGGCTTCCTTGGTCCTGTCCGCCGACAGCACGAGGTCCGGCTTGACGCCGTCGCCTTCCCACGTCTCGCCGGAGGGTGTCTCCCAAAGGAAAACAGGCAGAAGGAAACCAGCGCCACCGGAGAGCCGGAACAGCTTCGACTCCGCGGCCAATCCGTAGGTCGACTCCCCATACACCGGCGCGCCCCGCCGCACCTGCAGGACGCGCGCCACCGCTTCCGCGCCTCCCGCGGTCGCGCCGTTGACCAGGACGGCCACCGGCTTGGACCAGGGAGGAGTCTCGCTCTTGGAGCCGGAGACCGTCTCAAGCACTCGCCCGCCGCGCTCCTTGAGGCGCAGGGCCTCGCCGGAGACGAACAGGCCAAGGAGCGGTATGGCGTCGCGAGGCGTTCCTTCGACCACGTCGCGAAGATCCAGGAGGAGTCGCGTGGCCGCCTTCGCGCGCGGCTCGCGGAGACTGCTTGCAAGCTCGCCCGCGCCCAGGCGCACCAGGTCGTTCACGGTCAGGAGTGCGGTCTCGCCCTGGACCTCGAGGCGGAAGGGCGGCTCGCTCCGGTGTGCGCGCTGGACGGTGACGTCCTCACGTTCGAGCCCTTCCTGCACGCGAAGAATCCCGAGGTTCAGCGAGGTTCCGGGCTTGCCGCGCAGCAGGCGCACCGCCTGCTCCAGGGAGACGTCGCGCAGCGACCTTCCGTCCACCGTGCGCACCTGATCTCCCGGCTTGATCCCCGCCGTCTCCGCCGGGGAGCCCGGAATCACGCGCACGACTTGAAGCGAGCCGAAGGACTTCAGGACGACGAGCCCCGGGTCCGCCGAATCGGGCGCCGGGCCGGTCCACTCCTCGACCTCGCGCGGGGTCAGGTAGGTGCCGTTGACGTCCAGCCCTCCCAGCAGCCCCTCGTACGCACCCTCGAGAAGCGTTTCCGGGTTCACCGGGTCGACGTAGTTCTGCTGGACGAGATCGAAGACTTCCTCGAAGCGGCTCACCTGGTGGAAGGACGCGTCGCTCGCCCCCGCGCGAAACGCCAGACCGCCCCCGAGCAGGAGCAGGACCACTGCGGTCGACAGGATCAGGAGCGCGACGCGACTCTGCCTCATCGGCGTTTTTTCCTCCGCCCGGCGGGCGACCCACTCAACGTACACTTGCTCCCGCCCGGCGGCAACCCGGCGTCAGCGGCGTCGGAGCCAGGGGGCAGGGTCCACGGGTTTGCCATCCTTGCGCAGCTCGAAATAGAGAAAAGGGCCGCGCAGGGACCCGGTATCCCCGACTTTCCCCAGAAGCTGCCCGCGCTTCACCTCCTCGCCCACTTCGACCAGCAGCGCGGCGGCGTGGGCGTAGACGGACATCAGCCCCCCCGCATGCTCGAGGATGGCGGTCAGGCCGTAGCCCCGCAACCACGAGCTGTACACGACCTTGCCCTCGAGCGAGGCCCGGATGTCCGTCCCCTCCGGCGCCTCGATGTCGAGGCCCGGGTGGGGGACCGCCGTCTTGAACTGCGGGTGGACCGTGCGGCCGAACCCCGAAACGACCCGGCCGGCCACCGGCCAGTCCAGGGCCCCTCGAAGATGGTCGACCTCGCGGGCCGGCGGCGGCGCTCCCCGGGCGAGCGAATCCGCGAGCCCGCCGAGCTCCCGGGCCGCATCCTCGAGCTCGCGCAAGGCGTCGAGGGACTTGCGGCGGTCCTGCTGGAGGGCGCGAAGGTAGCTCGCCTTGCGCACGCGGGCGTCCAGCAGAGCGTCCCGCGCGCGCGCCGCTTCCTCTCGCCCCGCCTCGAGATCCTTGCGCTCCTCGATCAGCCCCGCGCGCTCGCTCTCCGCGCGCAGCTCATCCTCGCGGAAGGCGGCGATCGTGCGGTGGTCCTTCTCGCTCAAGTAGGCGGCGTAGCGCATCCCGGCGAGGAAGTCCTCCGCGGCCTGGCCGTCCACGAGCCCGCGCAAGGTGGCCTGCGGGCCGAGCTTGTACATCTCGCGCAGGCGGAGCGAAAGGTAGCGACGACGCTCGGCCTGCGCGGCCTCGAGGCTCGCGATGCGCCGCGTGTGCTCGTCGATCGAGCGCGTGGCGAGCGTGATCCGCTGCGCGGCTCCCTGCTCCTCCGCGCGCCGCAAGCGCACCTCGGTGTCCAGGTGCCGGATCTCCTCCAGGACACTCCGCTCCTTGCCCTGGAGACCCTCCACCTCGCCGCGCAGCCGCTGGATCTCCTCCTGCACCGCGCGCAGATCTTCCGGGCGCCGCGCGTCGTCGGCCGTCTCTGCCTCCCCCGGATGCGAGAAGGAGATCGCCCCCAGGGCCAGGCAGGTCGCGGCGATCGGCGCCCAGCTAGAGCAGCGGCTTGCCATCGACCTCGCTCGGGATCTCGACTCCGAGCTCCTGGAGCACGGTGGGAGCGATGTCGATCATGCGCGGAAGCGGGCTGGACACGCGTCGATTGCAGAAGAAGACCCCACGCACGAGATCCGGGGCGCTCGAGCAGTGATCCCCCGACCAGGCCTTCCGGTTGTCGTCGAAAACCTCGGGCTGCACCCCACCGAGCGTCGACTGCCATGCCACCCGGTAATGATGGCTGTTTCCGGCACGCAGGTCGGGAATGAGCTTCGGATCGAACCCCGTGTACATCTCCTCGCGCGTCCAGACCCTCGCCACGGGGTGCTCGCCGGTGCGCGGGTCCACGAGCGACTCGAGCCCTTCCTTGATACGCCGCTTCACGTCCTCGTACTCGGCCCCCGGCATCACCGTTCCCTGCTTCTCCCGTCCGACGAGGTTGACGTAGATGCTGCCGAGGCCGAGGGCGTAGGCCTGGGTGCGCGACCAGTCCACGTTCACGAACAGGTCGCGGGTATCGAAGAGTTTCTCGAGCGTCGCGGCCTCGCCGGCACCACCCTTGAGCGTCATGAAACCGTTCTGGACGAGCCAGGTGTTGTAGTTGACGCCACGGCGGAACGAGGAGAATCCGTGATCCGAGCAGACGATGAACAGCGCGTCGGGCGGTGCCAGGGCCCGCGCCTCGCCGACGATGTCGTCCATGCGCTTGTAGGCCTTGAGCATTTCGGGCGCGAAGCGCGCCGCCGCCGCGGGGTCGTAGCGGGGATGGGACGAGTCCAGGAACTGCCAGAACAGGTGTCCGATCCGGTCGGTGAAGTAGAAGATCTGCACGAACAGATCGTCGGCGCGGTCGGAGAGGAGCCCCTTCAGGATCTCCTCGTCCTTGCGTACCGTGAACTCCATGTCCTCGAGGAACAACCGCTCGTCTCCCACCCCGGACGGCAGCGACCAGGTGTCCTCGGGCCAGCCCAGGGTCTTGTACAGTCCGAAGCGCTCCGCGATTCGCTCGGAGTAGGAGGGAGGCCAGGAGAACGCCACCGGGTGGCAGTCCGGATGGAAGTTGATCGGGGAGAGGTAGAGCTCGATCTCGGGGGAGAGCTTGAGCAGCTTGAAGCGCGCCATCCCCTTGAGCGGCGCCGCGGCATCCACGAGCCAGTTCACGGGGAAGTCCAGGACGAACCAGTCGCTCCATTCCCCGACCCGCAGGCTCTGCGTGCTTCCGGACAGCTCGATGCTGCAGGCCGAGTCGGTGACCTCGAGCGTCATGGGCAGGTCGATGCGCCTGCGAACCCCGGCATCCTCGAGCTCCTGACGGACGCGCCGACGCGCCTGGTTTCTCTCCCTGGGGTCCGCGATCCCCGCGACGCGGCGCTCGACGACGTAGTCGAAGAACGGCTTGTTCAGAGGGCCGATCACCTGGGTCGTGATCTTGCCCCGGCGCGCGGGCAGGCGGACCAGCTCCAGACTGAACTCGTTGTCACCGGGACGGAAATCGGGGTCGGAGGTGTAGAAGGACGGCGTTCCGACGCGACCCCGGATGTCCGGCACACCGAGACCGGAGATCATGTGGCCCCTTCCGAGATCCTCTGCGGGGAAGGTCGCGGGGACCCGGATCACCTCGACCCTGTTCCCGGCCCGGCTCGCCAGCTCCCACATCGTCAATCCCTTGCGCTGGTTCAGGGCGGTGGGCAGATCCTGCGGCAGATAGCGCCTCGCGACGAACGCGACGGGGAGCCCGGCGACGAGCGCGAGGGTCGAGGCCAGCATGAGGCGGGTCGGCCAGGCGAGGGAGAAGAAGAAGAGCGCACCCATCGACAGTGCGAACACGAGCCCGCCGGAGATCAGGCCCAGGACCAGGGCGTTTCTCGGGCCGAAGAGGAACGCGCGCTTGGACTCCTTGGTCATGGCGAAATCCGGGAGGTAGTCGTTCGGATCGCGCTTCAGGAAGTCGAAGATCTCCGTCTTCCCCGGGTTGAGCCCGGTGGCGAACGAGGACCAGGAGACCGGGGTCTGCGGAGGATTCGTGGGCTCGAGCGGCGCGTAGGTCCCCTCGCTGCGGAGCCGGGCCAGGTTCGGGAGCTCGCCCTGGTCCATCCAGGTTTCGACGAGGCGCGCGTCGGCACCGTCGAAGCCGAGGATCACGACCTTCGGGCGCGCGCCGGCGTGCGCGGCGCCGGCGACCAGGAGCGCGGAGAACAGGGCAATACGAAGCGGAGAGGACCGAACCATCGACACCCCACTGCCCGGACCACGCGGGCGAAAAGAGAGATAGCTTAACACCGGGTCCAGCACGCCCTGGCGCGAGCGAGCCTCACCGGACATGGCGAGGGCGGGACTGTGCTACCATCCTTCCCCGCAGGCAGCCGCCCGCATTTCCTCGGCTACGAGCGCACAGGACGAGATGCCTACGGAGAGCGTCGCCCCCGAGACCCTTCCCCACTCCGACGACGCCGAGCGGTCGGTGCTGGCTGCGGTCCTGCTCGACAACCAGCAGTTCCACCGTGCGCAGGAGATGCTGGGACACTCCTCCTTCTATTCGTCGCGCCACCGCAAGATCTTCCAGGCCCTCGAGACGATGTCCGAGAGCGGGCGCGCGTTCGACCTGGTGACGCTCAAGGACGAGCTGCAGAGGTCGGGTGACCTGGACGCCTGCGGCGGGCCGGCCTATCTCGCGGCGCTGCTGGACGGCGTCCCGCGCTCCGCCAACGTGGAGCACTACGCGCGGATCGTGAAGGAGAAGGCCGTGCTGCGCGACCTCATCCAGGCCGCCCAGCAGATCCTCACCGCGGGGATGCGCGCGCAGAGCCCCGTGGATCAGATCCTCGACGACGCCGAGCGTGCGGTGTTCCGCGTCGCGGAGGACCGCCTGCGCTCGGGCTTCCTTCCGATCCGGTCCATCGCGGAGGGGAGCCTGAAGGCGATCGAGGAGCTGACGCGCGAGGGGAAGGCGATCACCGGAATCGCCACCGGGTTCTCGCACCTCGACCAGATGACCGCAGGTCTGCAGCCCTCCGACTTGGTGATTCTCGCCGCGCGCCCCGCCATGGGGAAGACCACCCTGGCGCTGAACGTGGCGGCGACGGCGGCGCTGCGCCACGGCCGGACCGCGGGGATCTTCTCGCTTGAGATGTCCCACCAGCAGATCTTCTTCCGCTTGCTGTGCTCCGAGGCGCGCGTGGACGCCCACCGTCTCCGCACGGGCCGGATCAGCAAGGACGACTGGCACCGCATCCTGAAGACGTTCAGCGATCTGTCGGAGGCTTCGCTCTACATCGACGACACCCCCGGAATGGGGGTCATGGAAATGCGCGCCAAGGCGCGCCGCCTGAAGCTCGAGAAGGGGCTCGACCTGCTCATCGTCGACTACCTCCAGCTGATGCGCGGCCGGGAACGGCGCGACAGCCGGCAACAGGAGATCTCCGATATCTCCCGCTCCCTCAAGGAGCTCGCCAAGGAGCTCAAGATCCCGGTACTCGCCCTTTCCCAGCTCTCACGCGCGCCCGAGCAGCGCCACGGCGACCGGCGCCCCCAACTCTCCGACCTGCGCGAGTCCGGAGCGATCGAGCAGGACGCGGACGTGGTGCTGTTCCTCTTCCGCGAGGAGGTCTACAAGAAGGACGACCCGGAGCTGCGGGGAAAGGCCGAGCTGATCGTGGGCAAGCAGCGCAACGGCCCGACGGGGACCGTGGACCTGGTCTTCATCCGTGAGTTCACCCGCTTCGAGAACGCGGAGACATGGCGGGAAGCCTAAGTGGGCGCGACCACGATCCACATCTGCCAGGAGTGCGGATTCCAGACGCGTAAGTGGCTCGGGAAGTGTCCCGAGTGCGGGAAGTGGGGAAGCCTGGTCGAGGAGCTCGAGGCGCGCCCGGTCCCGCGCCCGGGCGTCCCTGCCGGCGCCCGTCCCCTCCCCTATCCCGAGATCGCGCCCTCGGATGCCGAGCGTTCCAGCACGGGAATCGCCGAGCTGGACCGTGTCCTGGGAGGCGGGCTCGTGCCCGGCGGCGTCGTTCTTCTGGGCGGTGAGCCGGGAATCGGCAAGAGCACGCTGCTCCTGCAGACCGCCTCCCGTATGGCGGAGACGGGGCGGCTCGTTCTGTACGCCAGCGCGGAGGAGTCCGCCGCGCAGCTGCGCCTGCGGGGAGACCGCATCGGCGTGCGCTCGCGCCAGCTCATGGTCCTTCCCGAGACTGACGTGGACGCAATCGTCGCCCAGGCCCGCGAAACCCAAGCGAGCGTCCTCGTGGTCGATTCGATCCAGGCTGTGCGCTGCGCGGACCTCGCAGCGGTCCCGGGCTCGGTGTCCCAGGTGCGCGAGTGCGCCGCTCGCCTCCTGGCTCTGGCGAAGAGCGCCGGCATTCCGCTGCTGCTCGTCGGCCACGTGACCAAGGACGGTGCCCTGGCGGGGCCGCGGCTGCTGGAGCACATGGTCGATGCGGTGATCCACTTCGAGGGAGACCGTCATCTTGCGCATCGACTCCTGCGCTCCCTCAAGAATCGTTTCGGGCCCTCGGACGAGCTGGCGGTGTTCTCCATGTCCGAGAGCGGCCTGTGCGGGGTCACGAGCCCGAGCGAGATGTTCCTCGCAGAGCGTCCCCTGGGGGCGCCCGGATCCGTCGTGCTGCCGGCGATGGAGGGAACGCGCCCCCTGCTCGTGGAAGTGCAGGCCCTCGTCGGCGAGCCGGTCCAGGGCTCGCCGCGGCGCACCGCGCTGGGCGTGGACCCCAATCGCCTGGCCCTGCTGCTCGCCGTTCTGGAGCGGCGCACCGGCCGCTCCCTCGCAAACCGCGACGTGTTCGTGAACGTGACCGGCGGCCTCGTGGTGGAGGAGCCGGGCGCCGACCTCGCCATCGCCGCCGCAGCAGCGTCCAGTCTCGAGGGGGTGCCGGTCCCGGAGCGGTTCGTGCTCGTCGGCGAGGTCGGGCTGACCGGCGAGATCCGCGCCGTGACCCGCATCGACGCGCGCCTCCGGGAGGCCCAGCGGCTTGGATTCGTGGGCGCCATCGTTCCGGCGAGCGCCACGCTCCCTGCGGCGCTCGACGGGCTCACGCTCCACCCCGTCCGCCACCTCGAGGATGCCCTGGCCACGGCCCTGGCCGCGCCGCGGGGAGGATCATGGTCCGCTGGATCGCTCGCGCGACGCTGATCGCCGTCGCCTGCATTCTCGGCGGCTTCCTGAGGCCGCTCGCTCCCCTGGGTGATCCCTGGGGAGGGATCGCACCGAGCCTGCTCCTGGGCGGCTGCGCCGGCATGGCCGCGGTTCTGCTCGATCTCGGCCTGACGCACCTGGGTCCCTGGCCCGCAGCCGGCGCGACCGTTGGGGCTCTGCTCGGCGCCTCGGCCGCCGCGAGTTGGGCCCGGGCCTTCCCCAGCAGCGTCCTGGCGATCCTGCCGATCCTCGTCCTGGGCGCCGCCTATGCCTGCGCCGGCGCCGGCGCGCGGTTGGGACGCGCGCTCGCGAGCCGCGTCGCGCCCTCGTCCCTCGGGGACGATTCCTCCCCCGCCGCCGGAGAGCCCAAGATCGTGGACACTTCCGTGATCATCGACGGGCGCATCGCGGACGTCTGCGAGACCGGCTTTGTGGAGGGCAGGTTCGTGGTGCCGAGCTTCGTCCTGAAGGAGCTCCAGAGCGTCGCCGACTCGGCGGATCCGCTGCGCCGCGCCCGGGGCCGCAGGGGGCTCGAGACGGTTCACAGGCTCAAGAAGTGCGCCGCGGCGAGGATCGTGTTCTCCGAGGACGACATCCCAGAGATCCGCGAGGTGGACCTCAAGCTGATCGAGCTCACACGCAGGCTGGAGGGCAAGCTCCTCACCAACGACTACAACCTGAACCAGGTCGCATCCCTGCGCGGCGTCAGGGTTCTGAACCTCAACGACCTGGCGCATGCGCTCCGGCCGCTGGTCCTTCCTGGAGAGTCGCTGCGCGTGGAGCTGATCCGCGAGGGGAAGGAGCCGCACCAGGGGGTCGCGTATCTCGACGACGGCACGATGGTGGTTGTCGAGCAGGCGCGCGCGGCGATCGGCCGCAGCGTGGACGTCGTCGTCACCAGCGCGCTGCAGACGACTGCCGGCAAGATGTTCTTCGCGCGTCTCGCGGAGGGTGCTCCGCGCAGCGC
>Ga0316622_100000099_pt1 | contig 39572 bp, 38 predicted proteins | sample OWC_Aug_OW2_C1_D_FD_207646 | JGI IMG/M metagenome (GOLD analysis project Ga0316622, IMG submission 207646) | Wetland soil microbial communities from Old Woman Creek delta, Ohio, United States - OWC_Aug_OW2_C1_D5_C | ecosystem: Environmental > Terrestrial > Soil > Wetlands | place: USA: Ohio... | reverse complement strand
TGGGGCCCTCGCGCCCCCACGAGACATCCTGTCTCGCGGGGGCGTCGCGCGCATCCCTGCGCGCGACCCTTCGGGCTTCTCCCCAAAGCCTTGCGGTGCTCGGGCGCGACATACGGGTCCCAGAGCCCAAAAGACAACACCAACACCAATTTCTTACATGTAGGGTGGTTAGCCGCGCAGCGGCGTAACCCACCGATCGACTATAAAATGGCTGTGTGAGTGCGCAATCTGTTGCGCTGTATAACACTTAACGACCGATTACTTCGTCCGGTTGAATTGAATGGGCCTCAACGAGGTTGCTCCTTATTTTCTCAACTGTACCGACTACGCTGTCGGGTTGTCGGTGAACTTCGAGTTTGTTGATCCAATCTAGGAAACTAACCAAATCCTTGTTAGTGAGCCGCTCAAGATGCTGGGTGATTTCGGATAGTAGCAGTGGTCGGCCCTTCTTTTTGTCCCATATGTGTCCGACTACCGTGTTCCGAAATTCGACCATTCCACGACTGTTGAATTCGCGCACCAAAGCTTTCGCGCTGGTGCGGTCGTCTGCGTCAAGAATGTCGTGAAAGTGCTCAAAGAATTCTATGAACTTACAAGCGCCCATCACAAGGTGGGAAATGCACATTTTCTGGATCCCCACCACTAGTTCTGTTGGCAGCTTGTTGCGTTGATGTTGGGCGCGGTAGTCTCGAAGCACATTCGTTCCCGTGATCAGGTCACCGACCAGATCATTGAGCACGTCGACGGCATTTATTGCGCGTTCACGCATCAGTATTAGTCAGACCTGAATTTCATGTACCCAAGGCATAGATTCTTCATGCGATTACTTTGCATCGGGAATGTACTGACAATAGGTTTCCCTAATCCGCAGTGCTCCGACAAATCCAACTGCCGCGAACCCGAACAAAATCCACAGTCCCGTCGAGTAGCCGCCAGACAGGTCAATTGACCGCCCCACCAGCGGCTGCAGGATGCCAGTGCCAAGGAAGGCTCCGGTATTAGCAACGCTGGTGGCCATGCCGGAGAGGGCGTGCGGATTGACCTCCTTCACGCACGCCCAGCTCAGGGTGAAGCAGGAGGCGCCGAGGCCCATCAGGAAGAACACGAGCAGCAGGGCGCCCTGTGACAAGTGCAGGCCGGTGAGCAGGGGCAGCCAGCAGGCGAGATGCAGCAGGCCGAAGCCTAGGATCACCGGGCGGCGACGACCAAGACGGTCGGAGAGGGTGCCGATCACGACGGCGCCCAGAGCGAAGCCGGCGAGCAGGAGGCTGGTGTGGGTGGTGGCCTCGGTGCGGGTTATGCCATAGGCGGCGGTCAGGTACGGCACGGCCCACAGGCCGGCGAAGGCGAAATAGGACCCGGACAGGCCGAAGTTCACCCAGAATGCCGGCCAGGTAGCGCGGTTGCGGACGATTCGGACCAGGCCGTCGTACCAGTGGCCGTGGTGGGCAGGATGGGCCTCGTGGCCGTCGAGCTCGCGCATGCTGGGGAGGTCGGCCTCGGTCGGGGTGTTGCGCACCAGGAACCAGCTGAGCACCCCGAGCGCGAGCGACAACACGCCGACGAATTCGAATACGCTGCGCCACGACACGCTGCCTAGCACCCAGGCGAGCGGCGCGGCGGCCATGACGGCGCCGATGTTGCCGAGCAGGATCGACAGGCCGGTGAAAGTGCCGAAGTGGCGATCGTGAAACCAGGCGGCGTGCAGCTTGAGCATGGCGATGAAGGTCACCGACACGCCGAGTCCGACCAGCAGTCGGCCGATCGACAGGGTGGTAATCGTCCCGGCGGTGCCGAACAGGATTGCGCCGACCCCGGCAATGATGCCGCCGAGCGTCAGGATGCGGCGCGGCCCGAGGGTGTCGACCAGGATGCCGGTCGGGATCTGCATCAGCGTATAGATGTAGAAGTAGGTGGCGGCGATCGCGCCCAGTACTGCGCCGCTGGCGGCGAACGCCTGCTGCAGGTCGGTCGCGATGGTGGCCGGGGCCATGCGGTGGAAGAACGACAGCATGTAGGCCAGCACCACCAGTACGAAGGTGGTCCAGCGCAGACGGCGCATGCGCGCCTGCATGCTGCGCCGGCTGCGGTGGTGCGTGTCGGCAGCGGGGTCTGTGCTCACGGTGACCGGTCGCCGTTCGTGGATCGATCGGACGCCTGAGACTCGCGGACCACCGGGCCCAGGTCGAGTGTGCGAATGGCCTGGACCGCAATCTCCCAGCGCCCTTCGTGGCACAGGCCGCTGATGCCGGCGTCCTCGTAGGCGCGCATGGCAGCGTCGAGGCAGGCGATGCGCACGGCTTCGGCGAGTCGGTGCGTATTACTCATGACTCTGATCCTCAAAGGTCACTGGTCTGCCCGGGTCTGCCGAGCGGCGCTGGCGGGTCGAGAGCCGGTGCTGCAGCCAGAACGGTATCCGTTCATCCAGCCAGTAGCGCGGCCGCCACGGCAGCGAGCCAGCCACGAAGCCGACGTGACCGCCATGCGCCTGCAGGTCGAGGTAGACTGATGCCGATAGCTCACTGGCGGACGGGACCGCCGTCGGCGGCATGAACGGATCGTCGGCGGCGTGCACGATCAGGGTTGGCACCCGGATCCGGTGCAGGTACTGGCGTGAACTGCTGCGGGTGTAGTAGTGCAGGGCGCTGTCGAAGCCGTGCAGCGGCGCGGTAACGCGATCGTCGAAGTCGAAGAAGCTGCGCATGCGAGTGAGTTCGTGCAGCGGCACCGGCGGCGGAAGACGGCGGGCCTTGCGGCGCACGCCGGCCTTGAGTTTGTCGAGCAGGTGCCACTGGTACAGGCGCGAGAAGCCGCGATTCATGCGCGCGGTCGATTCGTGCAGCAGGAACGGCACCGAGACCGCGACCGCGGCGGCGAGCGGTGTTGCGGTGCCGCGCTCGCCGAGGTACTTCAGCAGCACGTTGCCGCCGAGCGAATAGCCGATCGCCGCCAGGGCTGTGTCCGGCTCGCGTTGCCGCAGCACCTGCAGCAGGTAATCGAGATCCGTGGTTTCCCCGGAATGATAGGCGCGCGGCAACCGGTTCGGCTCGCCGCTGCAGCCGCGGAAGTGCATCAGCACCGCGCGCAGGCCGTGGCGCGGCAGGGCGTCGAGCATGCCGCGCGCGTAGTGCGAATGCACGCTGCCCTCGAGCCCGTGCAGCATGACCACCAGCGGGCCGTCGGTATTGAGCGTCCAGTCGAGGTCGAGGAAGTCGCCGTCCGGCAGCTCCAGGCGTTCGCGACGCAACCGGGGCTTCAGGCGTCGACGAAAGAGCACCGGCCAGAGCGTCTGCAGGTGCGGATTGCGGCACCACCAGGCGGGTTGGAACGGCTCCGGGCGGCGGGTGGCGTGGCCCGCTGGATGAAGGGGGTCGAGCGGGTGATTCAGGCCCACAGCTCCCGCCACCAGCGACGTCGACCTTCCGGCAGCGGGCGCTTGGATTCGAGAAGGCTGGGCGGGGTGAGAGTCATGGTCCAACCGGGCAACGGCGGGTTCTTGCTCGAGCCGCACGAGACGCCCAGGTTGTTCGGGTCGAAGATCTTGATGAAGGTCGGTTCGGTCTTGCTGTCGGTGTAGACAATGCCGCAGTAGTCTTCGTCATGGTCGCGCTTCAGAAGCGCGTCGACCCGGGCGATGAACCTGTCGACGCCGTCAGCATCGACCGGTGTCGCCGGCACCGGCTCGCCGATGCAGTAGATGTACCAGCCGGCGCCGGCCCGGGTGCGCACGGTTTCCCAGAAGGTATCGAGCTGTGACCACGACATGAGGCTGGTGAACGAGCCACGGAACGCAGTCTGGAAGGCATCAAGGCTCGGTTCGGCGTGTTTGCGGTGCAGGTGGAACACGTGAAATCCTCTCAGCCTTTACAAGGAGTTACCGAACCCCGGGACGGCCATTATGACCCCGGGGGTGGCCGGCCTGTCAAATCGCCTGCAACCGGACGGTCGGCGCGGCTATTTTTGTGCTTCCTGGATGTAGATGCGGGCGCGCTGTGCCTTGTCGATGCAGCTCCCGAAGCGCTCCAGCTGCTGCTGGAAGCTGGCGGCCGCCAGCAGGTTGGCGGCCTTGATCCATTGTACGCTGCCCCCGAAGCCCTTCACCTTGGCGGCCTCCAGTTCCTCGTTGCCGAGGCGCACCAGCTCGCCGCACTCCTGGCCTTCGGGTGAGGCGATCCGTCCGCCACAGGCGCTGAGGATCAGGGCGGCGGCCATGGCCACCAGGGTCAGTCGCAGAGGTGTCGGCATATCGGGGGTCCTCGGGGGGGGTGCTGGCAGTTCGGTTCGGGGTCACTTACTTGCCGGCCGGTGTCTTGCCCGCATTGGCCGGCTCGGCCTTCTTCGTCAGCTCCTTGCTGAGCGCGCGCACGCGCGGATAGAGAAGGATTTCGATGCGGCGGTTCTGGCTGCGTCCGGCCACGGTCTTGTTGCTCGCAATCGGGTGATGTTCGCCGCGACCGACCGCCTCGAGGCTGGTGGGGTCAATACCGGGCTGTTCCTCGAGAAAGCGTACGACATTCGTAGCGCGTGCGGCCGACAACTCCCAGTTGCTCGGGAAGCGGTTGCGCAGGTGCTTGCCGGTCGGGATGTTGTCGGTGTGGCCCTCGATGCGGATGGTCTTGTCCTTCGCCTGTGCCAGCACATGGCCGACGCGCTTCAGCACTTCCTGGCCGGCGTCGGTGATCTGGTCCTCGCCGGACGGAAACAGGATCTTGTCCACGATGTTGAGCGACAGCCGGTCGGCAAGCTGGGTGACCTTGATCTGGCCCTGGTCGATTTCCTTCTGCAGGGTCTTGACCATCTCGTCGTGGGTGGCGCGCACGCGCGCGATTTCCTCTTCCTTCTCGCGCGAGACCTTGGTGACCTCCTCCTCGAGCCGTTCGGTGAGGTAACCGACGTGCTCGCGCAGGCGTTCGTTCTCGAGCGCGATCTCGCGATTGCGCTCGTCGAGCTCGGCGCCCGCGTCGCGCAGTTGCTGCCCGTAGCCCCAGTAGAGGTAGGCGGCGAGCCCGGCCAGCGCCAGCGCCGCGACGAATAACAAACGCGAGAGGTTGTTCCACAGCGGATCGTTGCGGCTGACGTCGTTCATGCGGGGTTCCGGTGACTCAGTCAGACAAGAATAACAAGCTGGAACGATGCCGGGCTAGTCCGCTCAACGGCCGGCGCGATCCGCCCGGAACACGGTCAGCGCGGCGTGCCATCTGGCAGTTCCGGCGCCGGTGCCGTTTCGCGGCCGCCGATGCGAATGGTGAGCACACCCGCGACCACGACCAGCAGCGCCCCGCCGAGCGACAGCGCGTCCGGCACCTCGGCCCACAGAGCCCAGCCGAGCAGGCCGGCGAACACCACGATGCCGTAGGAGAACGGCCCCACCTGGGCGGCCGGCGCATGGATGTAGGCGCGGGTCATCAGAATCTGCGCGGCGGTCGAGAGTACGCCGATCAGCAGCAGCTGCAGCCACAGGCCGGCGGCCGGGGTCTGCCAGCGCCATACGAGCGGCAGCGCCGAGACCGCGGTCGAGGTCAGGCTGAAATAGAACACGATGCGGGTTGCCGGCTCGGTATGCGCGAGCCGCCGGATGCCGGCCATGGCCAGCGCCGAGAATATCCCGGCCGCCAGTCCGAGCAGCGCCACCGGCGTAAACAGCGACAGCCCCGGCTTGAGGATCAGCGCGATGCCGATAAAGCCAATGCCAATCGGCCACCACAACCGGTGGCTGAACGGCTCGCCGACCCACAGCAGCGCCGCCAGCGGAATGAACAGCGGTGCCGAATAATTGAGCAGCACCGCCTCGGCCAGCGGCAGGTGGGCGATGGCGTAGAAGTAGCAGTACATGGCGGCCAGCCCGGTGAGTGCCCGTACCAGGTGTGCACCGAGGTGGCGGGTCGCGAAATACTTCGGTCCGCGCCGCAGCAGCCACGGTGCGAGCGCGGCCAGCCCGATGACATTGCGGAAGAACACCACCATCTCGTTCGGCAGGTTCGCCGAGACCAGCTTGATCAGCGCGGCGGTAACGGCGAAGAGCAGTCCGGCGGCGAGCATGTAGGCCGCGCCGCGGGGGAGGTTGTGGGGGTGCATGGGGGCATTATGCCGGTATTCCGGCGCAAGCCGGAATCCAGAGTTGTTGGAATCGCCTGCGGCGATGGCTCGAACGGCTAAGATGCCGCTCGCCGCGCGGCGGCGTCCTACTTTTCTTTGCTCGTGCAAAGAAGAGTAACCAGAAGAAAGCACGCCCCGGAGCCGCCGACCCCTCCTGCGCTTCTCGCCGAAGGCGGGGCCCGCCCGACGGGGCATCCTGCCCCGCGGTCGGGTTCGTGCCTCCCTGCGCGAACCGCGCTATCGCGCGGCCTGATCCGCCTTCGGCTGCGATGCTCGGCGGCGGCTACGGGTCCCGAAACCCGAAACCAGCATTTATGTAGCCCGGATAGAGCGCAGCGGAATCCGGGGATCGAGTTTCATGCGGCGCAATTCGCTTCCGCTCATTGCGCCCTACGAAAAGCATTCGGGGCAATGGACTGTGCGAACAGGTGGGAGCGGCCGTTTGGCCGCGATTGGTGGTGTCCGCTGGCGCGGTCGCTTGTCGTCGGTATCGCCCGCGGTGATGGCTTGAACGGCCAAGGCGCCACTGGCCGCGCGGCGGCTACGGGTTCCCGAACCCGAAACTCGAAACCGCTTCATAAAGTTAGGGATATAACGGCGTATGCCCTTCGGCGAAACTCGGCGCCGACGACACCGTCCAACGGTAACCATCCCCGAGGAGCACCGTATATGAAACCCGAACCCATCCGCCGCCGGCTCGTGCTCGGCATCACGGCCGCGCTGGTTGCGCTGCCGTCCGCGGCCGGCCGGCTGCTGCCGACGCCGCGGCAGACCGCCGGGCCGTTCTATCCTGTGGAGCTGCCACTCGATCACGACAACGACTTGACGCGGGTGCGCGGCCGGCCGGGGCTGGCGCGCGGGCGGGTTGCCGACGTCGGTGGACGGCTCGTCGACGTCGCCGGTCGGCCGCTGCGGGGCGTGCGGATTGAGATCTGGCAGTGCGACGCCAACGGCCGCTATCATCATCCGCACGATACCGGCGGGGTGATCGACCCCGGCTTCCAGGGTTTCGGTCATACCGTGACCGATGCCGACGGCCGTTACCGCTTCCGGACGATACGGCCGGTGCCGTATCCGGGGCGTACGCCGCATATTCATTTTGCGGTGTTGCCCGAGGGTGTGCCCCGCTTCACCACCCAGCTCTACGTGAAGGGCGAACCGCGCAACGCGCACGACTTCCTGTTCAATCACATCCCGGTGGAACGCCGCGGCCTGGTGTTGGCGGAATTCGCGCCGGCGCGCGCCGGCGACGCCGGGTTGAGCGCAAACTTCGATATCGTGCTGGGCGGGGCCGACGGAACGCCGGGCGGCTGAGCGCAGGAGTCCGGCATGCGGGGATCGTGAAGGGGTGCACCGGTCCTGGCGCCCGGGCAGGGCCGGTCTTGCGCGCCGTCACAGCGCATTTTCGGGATGCCGAACACCTCGGCCGCTGCCGGGGTGGGCGCGCGGGCGGGGCACCTTCTTCTACCCGAGCAGATTCCGCAGATGCGCCAGGTGCGAGTTGCCGCGCTCCTGCTTCTGCTCCGGCGTGGCGGTGCTCTTGCCGTCCCACTGCAGATCGTCGGCCGGGAGCTCGGACAGGAACCGGCTCGGTTCGCACTGCACGACTTCGCCGTAGCGCTTGCGCTGCTTGGCGTAGGTGAAGGTGAGGGTCTTCTTGGCGCGGGTGATGCCGACATAGGCGAGGCGGCGCTCTTCCTCGATGGCGGCGAAGTTGTTGGCGTCCTCTTCGAGGCTGGAGCGGTGCGGCAGCAGGCCTTCCTCCATGCCGACGATGAACACGTGCGGGAATTCGAGGCCCTTGGCGGCGTGCAGGGTCATGAGCGACACCTGGTCGGCCTCGTTGTCGTCGTCGTTGTCGAGCATGCCGATCAGGCTGAGCTTGGCGACCAGCTCGGCGAAGGTGCTCGGCTCGTCGGCATCGTGCTTGGCGAGCCGCGTGAGCCAGCCGGTCAGTTCCAGTACGTTCTCCATGCGCTTCTCGGCGGCCTCGAGGCTGTCACAGGTCTCCTTGAGCCATTCGGCGTAGGCGATGTCGCCAAGCAGCGCCTTGAGCACCGCGGTCGGTTCTTCCTCCACGGCGCGGTCATGCAGGTCCGACAGCCACACGGTGAAGCGCCGCAGCGCCGCCATCGGCCGGTCGCCGAGATGCTGGGCCAGGCCGACCTCGAACGAAGCGGCGAACAGGCTGATGCCGCGGCCTTGGGAGTAGCCGGTGAGCTTCTCCAGGGTGGAGGCGCCGATCTCACGCCGCGGGGTGTTCACGATCCGCAGGAACGCGCCGTCATCGTCCGGATTGGCCACCAGCTTGAGATAGGCCATGATGTCGCGCACCTCGGTGCGCTCGAAAAACGACAGTCCGCCGGACAGGTAATAAGGAATGCGCTGCTCGCGCAGCACCCGTTCGAACAACCGTGCCTGGTGGTTGCCGCGGTACAGGATGGCATAGTCACGGTGGTCGCCGCGGTGCAGGAAGCGGTGGTGCATCAATTCGGAGACCACGCGCTCGGCCTCGTGCTCGTCGTCGCGGCAGGCCAGTACCCGCACCGGGTCGCCGAAGCCATGCTCGCTCCACAGGCGCTTTTCGAACAGATGCGGATTGTTGGCGATCAGCTGGTTGGCCAGCTTGAGAATACGCCCGCTGCAGCGGTAGTTCTGCTCCAGCTTGACCACCTTCAGGTTCGGATAGTCGGCGGCGAGCTGGTGGAGATTCTCCGGGCGCGCACCGCGCCAGGCGTACACCGACTGGTCGTCGTCACCGACCACGGTGAACGCGCCGCGCACGCCGGTGAGCAGCTTGACCAGCTCGAACTGGGCGGCGTTGGTGTCCTGGTACTCGTCCACCAGCAGGTAGCGCACCTGGTTCTGCCAGCGTTCGCGCACCTCGGCGTGGTCGCGCAGCAGCTGCACCGGGGCGAGGATCAGGTCGTCGAAATCGAGTGCGTTGTAGGCCTTGAGGGCGCGCTGGTAGTCGGTGTACGTGCGTGCCGCAGCCATGCGCAGGGTGTCACCCTGGGTCTCGGCGGCGGCCCGTTCGGGGAACACCAGCGCGTTCTTCCAGGCGGAGATCTGCCAGTACACTGCCTCGGGCGCGAGGCCCTTCTGGCCGCGGGTGAGCTCGCGCACCAGGGTGAGCGCATCGTCGGCGTCATGGATCGAGAACCCGGGCCGGTAACCGGACGCCGCAATTTCCTTGCGCAGGATGTTGAGGCCGAGGGTGTGGAAGGTGGAGATGCCGAGGCCCTTGGCGTCACGGCCCTTGAGCAGATCGCCGACGCGGTTCTTCATCTCGCGCGCCGCCTTGTTGGTGAAGGTGACCGCGGTGATCCGCGCCGGCGCGATGCCGCACTCCTGGATCAGCCAGGCGATCTTGCGGGTGATGACCGAGGTCTTGCCGCTGCCGGCGCCGGCGAGCACGAGCAGCGGGCCGTCGATGTAGCGGGCGGCCTCTTTTTGACGCGGATTGAGTTTGGTCACAGGGCGCGGCGGGAATTGATGCCATCATTCTAGTCGCTGGCGCCGGTCCGCCAAGGCTTGATTTTGCCGCGGTGATCGGGCAGGACCGCCGGTTCACCGGAGCGCCGTGGTTGCGGGCCGTGCTGGTAGACTTCTCTATGGCGATGGCGCGGATATTCGCGTCTGGTCCAGGTAGTGGCGCACAAGCCGCGCCGCCGCGCGCGGGTCCTGAACACAGTCGTCGACCAGGCGTAGTAGCGGCAACGCCCAGGTATCGAGCCGGCGGTGCCGCCGCAGCATCGCCAGGCTGTGCACACCCTCGCCGCTGATGTCGGTGCATTCCCCGCGTGCCAGCCGGCGGCCGAGCTCATGGTGGTGGGAACCGTGGCTGGTGGCTGTCGTGAGGAGGTCGCCGAGGCCGGCCAAGTGGAAGGCGGTGGCCGCTTGCCCGCCCTGCTGGCGCACGATCGTGTCGATTTCGTGCACGGCCGCAACCGCGAGAAAACCGCGCACGTTGTCGCCGAGCCCGAGCTCGTCGCTCATGCCAAACGCCAGCGCATAGACATTCTTGAGGATCGCCGACCACGTCAGCCCGGTGAGGTCGGCGGCCGGCGCGAGTCGCAGTGCCGTGCCGGCGAACAGCACGCCGAGGCGGGCGCAGGCCTGCGGATCGGCGCTGCCGCATTGGGCGAAGGCCGGTTTGCCGGCGCGGATTTCCTCGCTGATCATCGGGCCGTACAGCGCGGCGCAGTGCCCGGGGCCGAGCGCGTTGTGCAGGGCTTCGACCGGTGTCCGTCCGGCGTCGTCCAGGCCCTTGGCGATGGTCACCGCGAGCGCGGTCGGTGCCAGCCACGGGCGGATCGTGGCGGCGAGTTCGGCGAGTGCGGTCGCCGGGGTGCAGAGCAGGATGATATCGCTGACGCCAACCCCAGCCTCGAGTGCGGCCGGTCCGTCGCGGCGCTGCCAGATGCGCGGCTGGTGGGCGCGCAGCAGCAACTCCATGGCGCGACCCATTTCGCCGTGACCGAGGATCAGGGGCCGGGGAACCGGTGTGGGCATGGCGGCGTCGTCACAGGTTACAATGGCGGTACACAACACCACGGCCCGAAAAAGAGGGCGCGTCCACTGTGACAGACGCCACCGGCAAAAACAAGATCGTCTTCGTTCCCGGCAAGAACCCGAAACCGCAGCCGCAGGCGCATCGGGCACTGCTGTGGCGCTGCCTGCTGCGCGGGCTCGAGCTCGTCGATCCGGCGATCGCGCGAACCATCGCCGCGCAGCCGGCATCGTTCGTGCTGGTCTCCTGGAACAAGCTGTTTTACGGCGAGGAAAAGGAGGCCGACGAGGACCAGCCGTGGATCGAGGCGCTGTGCCACAAGAGCGGGCCGGACGCGGCCGACGTGCGCGAAGCGCTGTCGTGGCGCAACAAGCTGGCGCGGTTTCTCTACCTGGTGGCCGACCACCTGCCGTTTCTGATCCCGCTGCTGCCCGATCCGGCGGTGAAGAGTGCCGTGGTCGAATCGGAGCGCTACTTCCATGATCATGACGGCGTTGGCGCGCAGGTGCGCGAGGCCGTGAAGACGCCGTTGCGCGAGATGCTGGCCGCCGGCGACCGCATCCTGCTGATCGGGCACAGCATGGGGTCGATCATTGCCTACGATGCGCTGTGGGAACTCGATCACGTCGAGCACAATCCCGCCCGCATCGACCTGCTGCTGACGCTCGGCAGTCCGCTGGGCATGCACTACGTGCAGGACCAGCTGCTCGGGTTTCGCGACCGCGACGGGCGCCGCTTCCCTTGCAATATCCGGCGCTGGGTCAACGTCGCCGCCCACGGCGACCTGACGGCGCTCGATCCGGAGTTGCGTGGCCACTTTGGCGCGATGCTCGAAGGGGGCTGTACCGGCTCGATCGAGGACCGGTACCAGGAGGTGTTCACCTACTTCCGCAATGAACTCGGCCTCAATGCGCACCGCTCCTACGGCTACCTGGTCGAGGCCCATACCGCGCGCGCCATCGCCGCCTGGTGGCTGGGCGCCGACGAGGCCGCGTGCTGCCCGGCAGACGGCTCCGCGCTGGCGATGCCGGGCTGAATAGCTTAGATTTTGTACTGGGCGGCCGACAGGCCGCTGCGTCCAGGAATCACAACGCCATGACCAATAAGTATATAAACGCCACGTTTTCCGAGGCCCCGGGCGAGGGCAGCTTGCCGGTGATCGAAGGCACGATGGGTCCGCCCGCAGTCGATATCCAGTCGCTGTACGGGCGCCACGGCCTGCTGGCGTTCGATCCCGGGTTTCGCTCGACCGCGTCGTGCAAGAGCGCCATCACGTTTGTCGACGGCGACAACGGCATCCTGCTGTATCGCGGCTATCCGATCGAGGAACTGGCCGAGCACTCGACCTTCGTCGAGGTCGCGTACCTGCTGATGCACGGCGAGCTGCCGGACCCGGCGCAGAAAAAGGCCTTCGACCTCGGCGTGGGTCGCTACAACATGCTGCACGAGCAGGTATTGTCGTTCTACCGCGGCTTCCGGCGCGACGCCCATCCGATGGCGGTGATGGTGGGCGTGGTCGGGGCCTTGTCGGCGTTCTACCACGACGTCATCGACATTCGCAATGCCGAGGACCGCATGCGCGCGGCCATCCGGCTGATCGCCAAGATGCCGATGATCGCGGCGGCCAGCTATACCTATTCGATCGGCCGGCCGCAGCGCTATCCCAACAACCGGCTCGACTACGCCTCGAACGTGCTGCAGATGATGTTCGGCAAGCCAACCGAGCAGTACGAGGTAGATCCGGTGCTGGCGCGCGCGCTCGACCGGATCTTCATCCTGCACGCCGACCACGAGCAGAACGCCTCGACCTCGACCGTGCGGCTGGCGGCATCGAGCGGCGCCAACCCGTTTGCCTGCGCCGCGGCCGGGATCGCCTCGCTGTGGGGACCGGCGCACGGCGGTGCCAACGAGGCGGTGCTGAAGATGCTGACCGAGATCGGCACGGTCGAGAACATCCCCAAGGCGATCGAGCGCGCGAAAGACAAGAACGACTCGTTCCGGCTGATGGGCTTCGGACACCGCATCTACAAGAACTTCGACCCGCGTTCGCGGGTGATCCAGAAGACCGCGCACGAGGTGCTCAGCCACCTCGGTGTTCATGACCCGCTGCTCGATATCGCGATGAAGCTCGAGGAGATCGCTCTCCAGGACGACTATTTCGTCGAGCGCAAGCTCTATCCGAACGTCGATTTCTATTCCGGCATCCTGTTGCGAGCCATGGGTTTCCCGGTGAACATGTTCACTGCCATCTTCGCGCTGGCGCGCACCGCCGGCTGGGTATCGCACTGGCTCGAGTTGCAGCAGGAATCGCACGGCATTGACCGGCCGCGCCAGCTGTACGTCGGGCACGGGCTGCGCCACTACCCGGGTACCCGCAAGTAGCTGCAGTCACCGGTGCGGCCGTGAACCGAGGTCTCCGAGACGACTGTCCGGCGCCGCGCGCGGGCGGTGCGCGGTCATGGTGGGTGCTGGCGCTACTGGCGCTCTCGGTCGTGGCTGCTCCGGTACCGGCCGCCGATGAAGACGGTGCCGAGCCCGAGGGCGTTCCCGCCATCGCCACGTCCGGTGATCTCATCACCGAGATCCGCTTCGCCGGAAACCGTGTGACCCGCGAGCACATCATGCGCCAGGAAATGGTGATCGCGGAAGGCGATGTGGCCGACCCGCTGCTCATCGAGCGGTCGCGCCAGGCGATCATGGACCTTGGTCTGTTCACGTCGGTGCACGCCGTCCTCGAGCCGCATCCGGAACGCGGCCGCACGCTGGTCATCACGGTCAAGGAGAAGTTCTATGTCCTGCCGGTGCCGAAGCTCAACCGCGACGACAACAACAACTTCAGCGTCGGTGCCGAACTGACGGTCGACAACCTCGCCGGGCTCAACCAGCAGCTGCAACTGCGTTACGAGACCGAGACGGCCGACGAGCTGGTGAGCGAAGGCGATATCACCACCTGGTCGTTCGGCTACAACTATCCGCGCGTTGGCGGGAGCCCATGGGTGTTGACGACCGACATCTTTCAGGCGAGCGTGCCGGCCGAGGTCGTCAGCGCCAGCGGCACCGAGGTCACGTCGCTGTACGACCAGGAGACCTGGACCGCCAGTGTGCTCGCCTCGCGCTGGCTCAACCTGCGCGGTCCGAGCCGCGGCTGGCTGGTGGGTGGCGGCGTCGTGTGGCGACGCAACAGCTACGAGTACCGAAGCGGGACCGTGACCGATACCTACTTCGAGCAGAATGCGGTCGGCATCGTTGGTCAGGCGCAGTTTCGGGATGTCCGCGACTACCTGTTCAGCCGCAGCGGCTGGGAGTACGGCTACCGGGGCGAGTTCGGTGAACCGGCGATTGGTGCCGACCAGCACTATAGCCGGCACGAGTTCTTCTACCGTCGTTATATCCTGCTCCCCGGCCGTCCGCACACCAACATCGACATGCAGGCGAAGCTGGGTCTGTCGAGCGGCGAGATCTTCACTGGCGAGGAGTATGCCTACGCGCTCGGGGGCAACAAGTCACTGCGCGGCTTCGACAGGGGCAGCTTCACCGGCAACGCCTATACCCTGCTTAACCTGCAGTACCTGCAGCCGCTGTTCGGGTACAATGCGTTCCGTGGTGTGCTGTTTCTGGACGCCGGCAACGCCTATCCCAGCAACGCCGAGCTGCATTTGGGCGATATAAAGTGGGACGTCGGCGTTGGTTTCCGGGTGCGCGTCAAATCTCTCGTCAAGATCGATCTGCGGGTGGACGCCGCCTACACGCCGGAAACCGGCGAGTGGACCTACTTTGCCGGCACCAAGGAGATGTTCTGAGCCGGTCTGACAGCCTGCGGTGAATTGCCCATACTTATGGGCAGCGCCGACAGCGACGGGGTGCCATGGTGAGATTCATCATTGTCGTGCTGCTGGCAGCAGCGGGCGCGGGCTGCGCCACCCGCGCCATGACTTCGGGTCAGGTGGTGATCCGGGATGACCGAGGCGGCGTCGAGCTGCGCTTCAGCGCACGCGATCGCACGCTGATTGGCGACTACTACCACCAGGCAGCAAAGTCGAAGCGGACCCCGCCGGGACTGGCGAAGCGTGAGCAGCTGCCGCCCGGGCTCGTGCGTGGCGGGCGGCTGCCGCCAGGCCTGCAGGGCCGCGGCCTGCCGTCCGATCTCGAGTCGCGGCTCATGGCACTGCCGGCACCGTATGTCCGGCTTATCATTGGCCGGGACGTGGTGCTCATGAAGCGCGACACGCGGGTGGTGCTGGACGTGGTGTATGGAGTCGTCCCGCAGTAGGTGGCGGGCTGTTGTCGCGGTGGCGGAGGGAAGAAGCGATTAGCGATTGGCAATTAGCGGTTAGCTAACTGCTAACTGCACATCTCACCGCAGAGACGCGGAGGCGCAGAGAAAGGCAAGACAGACATCAGGCAGGTTTTCTCCGCGCCTCTGCGTCTCTGCGGTGAATATTCATACTTACTAACCAATCGCTAAGAGCTAACCGCTGCCTTTGCTGCCCGCGCCCGCCGCTTCTCGTACGCCTCGCGCGCGATCGCCACATCCTCCAGGAACCACGGCAGCTCCTCGAGCGTGAGCGCCTGGGGTCCGTCCACCAGCGCCTTGACCGGCACCGGATGAAAATCGACCAGCACCATGTTGGCGCCGGCCACCACGCCCTGGGCGGTGACGTGCATGACGTCGAGCAGGCCGTCGGGCGAACGCTCGCGCGAGCCCACCGAGTGCGACGGGTCCACGCACACCGGCATGCGCGTCAGCCGCTTGACCACCGGCACGTGCGCGAAGTCGACGAAGTTGCGGTGCGGGTCGCCCATGTTGGTCTTCATGCCGCGCAGCCCGAACACGATGCGGGCATTGCCCTCGCTCGCCAGGTACTCGGCGGCGTTGAGCGACTCCTCCAGGGTAATGCCGAAGCCGCGCTTGAGCAGCACCGGGAACTCGCGCTGCCGCCCGACGATCTTGAGCAGCTCGAAGTTCTGGGTGTTGCGGGTGCCGATCTGCAGCATGACGCCGGTCGGTTTGCCGGTCTGCTCGAGCGCCGCGCGCACCTCGTCGAGGTGCGAGTCGTGGGTGATCTCCATGGCGATCACCTTGATGCCGTACTTGCCGGCCAGCTCGAACACGTACGGCAGGCAGTCTTTGCCGTGGCCCTGGAACGAGTACGGGTTGGTGCGCGGCTTGTACGCGCCCATGCGGGTGCACACCTGGCCGTGGTCGCGCAGCGCGCGCATCATCAGCTCGACGTGCTCGGGGGTGTCGACGGCGCACAGGCCGGCGAACACGTTCAGGTTGTCCTGGCTGAACAGCACGCCGTTGTAATCGAAGCCGGTGGGCCGGCGGTCGTCGTGGTGGCGCCCGAGGATGCGGTATTCCTCCGATACCCGCACCACGCGCTCGACTGCCGGCTGGCTCTCGATCTCGGCCTTGTCGAGTGCCGCGGTGTTGCCGATCAGGTAGATCTCGGTCAGCGTCTGCTCGGTGCCGATCTCCTGGTGCAGGCGCGTGCGGATGTTGGGTTTGTGGGCTAGATAGTCCATCAGCTGCCGGTATTCCGGGCTGTCCGCCGTGACGCGCGGTTGGAGGATGACGATCATGCGTGGCCCTCGCAGGGTGGTTCTGTCGGCCATTGTAGCGGCGCGGGTCGCCGGCGCCAGCCGGGCTGGGGTCGGTCGCGCGCCTGCGCTACCATGGCGGTATGTACCGGCCGCCACCCTACAGCCTCGACCCCGATGTGCTGGCGCGCGAGATCGAGATCGACACCTTTCGCGCCAGTGGCCCCGGCGGACAGAACCTGCACAAAACCGAGTCGGCGGTGCGCCTGCGCCATCCGCCCTCGGGTGTCGTGCTGATCAGTTCGGACACCCGCTCGCAGACCCGCAACCGTGAAATCGCCCTCGAGAGGCTGATCGAGCGGCTGAAAAAGCTCAACGTCGTGCCGAAGAAGCGCAAGAAGACCAGGCCGTCCCTGGGTGCCAAGAAGCGTCGCCTGGAAGGCAAACGCCAGGCGAGCGCGACAAAGCGGATGCGTGGGCGGGTGCGGGAGGATTGAAAAGCAGCGATTGGCTGTTAGCGGTTAGCTTCTGGCTAACAGCCAATCGCCAATCGCTTCGGTTACCGCACCCGCCACCAGAACAGCAAGGTCGCGGCGAGCGTGATGCCGGCCGAGGCCAGGAACGCGGCGCCGGCGCTGAACAGCGACCACAGCCCGCCGAGCAGCAGCCCGGCCGGGATTGCCGCCAGTCCGACCAGCATGTGAAACCAGCCGAACGCCGTGCCGCGTTCGGCGGGCGGCGCGAGGTCGCGCACCAGCGCCCGTTCGGCGCCTTCGGTAAGGCCGAAGTGCAGGCCGAGCATCAGACTCAGTAGCCACAGGTGCGGAACCGACTCGGTGAACGCCAGTCCGGTCAGTGCCAGTACGTAGACGCCATAGCCGGCGAGGATGACCGGGCGCCGGCCGCGCCGATCGGCGAGCCGGCCGGCGGCTTCGGCGATGGCCACTTTCACGGTGTGCGCGGCCGCCCACAGCAGCAGCAAGGCGACCACGCTCATTCCGAGCTCGTGGCCGCGCAGCAGCAGGAAGGTTTCCGGAATACGCCCCAGGGCGAATATGCCGATCGCGACCAGGTAGTTGCGGGCGACCGGGTTGAGCGTCTGCCAGCGCAGCGGCGGCAGTTGCGCTGCGGGCGGTGCCTGGCGCGCCGGTTCGTGAATCCCGAGGCTGATCAGCAGCACTGCCAGCAGCCCGGGGATGGCAGAGAAGGCGATCACCAGGTCGAGCCGGTCGGTGCACCAGTGCACGACCGCTGCCGCAGCCAGCGCGCCGAGCACGGCGCCGGCATGGTCGAGTCCGCGGGTCAGCCCGTAGGCGCGCCCGGCCATACCGTCCGGAGTGACATCCGCCAGCATGGCGTCGCGCGGGGCGGTGCGCAGGCCCTTGCCGATGCGGTCGGTCACCCGGATGCCGAGCACGGTCAGCCAGCTGCCCGACAGGCCGAGCAACGGCCGCACCAGGTTTGATAGCAGGTAGCCGGCAACCACGTACGGCTTGCGCCGGCGTCCGCGCCGGTCGGAGTGCCGTCCGGCCCACAGCTTGAGCAGGTTGGTGGTGGCGTCGGCCACGCCCTCGACCAGTCCCAGTGCCACCGGACCGGCCGCCAGCACCGTGGCCAGCAACAGCGGGATCAGCGGGGTCACCATCTCGCTGGCAAAGTCGTTGAGCAGGCTCACCAGCCCGATCACCACCACGGCGCGCGGCAGTCGGGCGGCGCTGGCCGGGTGGGTGGCGGGGGTGGGTCGGGTACCAGTCATGTCGTTGTCACCAGGCGACGCGGCAAGAGTTGATTCGGTAGTGCCTGGTCGGGGCCTGGGCACGACCCATGATTCCGCAGCCGCCCGGTTCCGGCAAGCCGGCCGGAGGCTGCGTTGTGCTGGCGGGGGCGTTCAAGTTACGATGCCTCGGCCGGGGTCTCAGTCCGACCCCGGGGTAAAACAGGCACACACGGGGCGGCGTGGCTCCAGCCCGAACCCCCGGAGGATGAGGAGGCGTTTGAGCAATATGCAAACCGGTACCGTGAAGTGGTTCAACAACTCCAAGGGCTACGGTTTCATCACTCCAACTGATGGCAGCCCGGACGTGTTTGTGCATTACTCGTCGATCGAGAGCGACGGCTACAAGACGCTCGCCGAGGGTCAGCAGGTGGAATTCGAGTCCACCAAGGGTCCGAAGGGTATGCAGGCCAGCCGCGTGATTCCGCGCTAAGGCCGCAACGGCAGAATTTTGCTACAAGCCCCGCTGCGGCGGGGCTTTTTTCTTGACCCGGACGATGTGCCGGGTCGCACGGTCGGTGTCGGGGCGCTGACCGCGGTGTTGCAGTACTTGCAGGTTTTGGAATCACCGTGACACTGCAGTCGCTGATCGAAAACTACGGCTATCTCGCCATACTCATCGGGACCTTTCTCGAGGGCGAGACCATTGTCATTCTGGCCGGATTCGCCGCCCAGCTCGGCTATCTCGAGCTGCCGTGGGTGATCGTGACCGCGATCGCCGGCAGTTTCAGCGGCGATCAGCTCTACTACTATATCGGCCGTCATTGGGGGCCGAAGATCATCGCCCGGCGCCTGTCCTGGCAGCTGAGTGCCGACAAGGTGTACACCCACCTGCGCCGGCACCAGAATTTTCTGATCCTCACCTTCCGGTTCTACTACGGGCTGCGCAACGTGACTCCGTTCGTGGTCGGCTCGGCGCAGGTCTCGCGCCTGCGGTATTTCATCCTCAACCTGATCGGCGCGATCATCTGGGCAATCGCCTTCGGTTTTGCCGGCTTCCTGTCCGGCGAGGCGATCGAGCTGTTTCTGGACGACATCAAGCGCTACGAGCTGATCGCGCTCGGCACCCTGGTCGCAATCGCGATCGCCATCTGGCTGATTACCCTGATCCGTCATCGCCGGCGTGCACGCGCGGTGGCCGCGGCGCGCCGCGACCCGCCCTGACACCCATCATCAGTTGATCGCGCGCCGCTCCATCGCCAGCGCGTAAAACCCGTCGGTGTGGTGCCGATGCGGCAGCAGCCGCAGCGCCGGCCCGGTTCCGGCCGCCGGCAGCTCGATTTGGCGGCGGGCGAGGATGTCGGCGGTCGCGAGCGGCACAAAGTCCGGATGCGCCGCCAGGAAGTCGTCCGTCACGGCATCGTTTTCCTCCGCCAGCAGGCTGCAGGTGGCGTACACCAGTCGCCCACCCGGCTTCACCAGCCGCGCGGCGGCTGCCAGGATCGCGCGCTGCGTACTCACCAGTCTCTCCAGATCAATCGCCCGCCACTTGATGTCCGGGCTGCGCCGCAGCGTGCCGGTGCCGGAGCAGGGCGCGTCCACCAGCACCCGGTCGAACTTGCCCTCGAGCCGGCGCACGCGCGGGTCGCGCTCGTCGTCGATCACCACCGCCCGCACGTTGTGCAGCCCGGCGCGCGCCAGCCGCGGCTTGAGCCGGTCGAGTCGTTTGCCGGACACATCGAAGGCATACACCGAACCGCTGTTGGCCATGAGCGCGGCCAGCTCCAGGGTCTTGCCGCCGGCACCGGCGCAGAAGTCGGCCACCATCTCCTGGCGTTTCGGCTCCACCAGCAGCGACAGCAGCTGCGAACCCTCGTCCTGGACCTCGAACAGGCCCTCGCTGAAGCAGCGGGTCTTGAACAGCGGCGCGCGCTCGGTGCGGCGCAGGCCGAACGGCGAATACGGAGTCGGTTCCGCGGGGAAACCGGCTTCAGCCAGGCAGGCGGCGACTTCGTCGCGCGTGGCCTTGAGGGTGTTGATGCGCACATCCAGGGTCGCCGGCTGGTTGAGGGCCGCGGCCAGTGCGCCGGTCTCGGTCTCGCCGTACTGCTTCATGAGCCGCTCGAGCAGCCAGTCGGGCAGGTCGAGCGCCACGCCGGGCGGCAGCATGCTCGGGTCAAGGTTGCGCGCACGTTCGGCGAGTCGTACGGCGTCGCCGCGGCAGCCGGCGTCAGTCAGGGCACGTGCGCTGAGTCCCTGCAGGCCCACCAGCGCCGCTGCCACCAGGTCGTCGGCCGATGCGTGGCCATCAGCGGTACCGGTAGCGAGATACTCAAGGAATCGCCGCCGCCGCAGACAGGTATAGACGGTCTCGGCGATCACACCGCGGTCGCGCACGCCGAGCTTCGGATGAGCGCGAAAGTAACGCTCCATCTGGCCATCGGCCGGGGCGGTGCCTTTCAGGACGGCTTCGAGGAGCTCGGCGGCGGACTTGAACAGCAGGGGCTTCATGGGAAGGCAGTTTCAAGTTTCAAGTTGCAAGTTTCAAGTGAAACGCCGGAACTTCCGGGTTTTTAACTTGAGACCTGAAACTTGCAACTTGAAATTATTTTCCGTACCTCTTCACCAGGTCCGCATACGCATCGATCCGGCGATCGCGCAGGAACGGCCAGATGCGTCGCACCGACTCGGTGTGCTCAAGGTCGATTTCGTGGACCAGTACGGTCGGCTGGTCGCGACCGGCCTCGGCGAGAATCTCGCCCTGTGGGCCGGCGATGAAGCTCGAGCCCCAGAAGCGGATACCTTTGCTCGACCCCGACGGGTCCGGTTCCAGTCCGACGCGGTTCGCGACCACCACCGGCAGCCCGTTGGCGATGGCGTGCGCCCGCTGCACCGTGATCCAGGCCTCACGCTGGCGTGTCTGCTCGGCTTCGCCGTCGCGCGGGTCCCAGCCGATCGCGGTGGGGTACAGCAGCAGTTCGGCGCCGGCGAGCGCCATGAGGCGCGCGGCCTCCGGGTACCACTGGTCCCAGCACACCAGCACGCCAAGCCGCCCGACGCTGGTGTCGATCGGGGCAAAGCCGAGATCGCCGGGCGTGAAGTAGAACTTTTCGTAGAAGCCCGGATCGTCCGGGATGTGCATCTTGCGGTAGCGACCGGCAATCGTGCCGTCGTGCTCCAGCACCACGGCGGTGTTGTGATAAAGGCCGGCGGCGCGGCGCTCGAACAGCGAGGCCACGATCACGATGCCGAGCTCGCGCGCCAGCGCGCCGAGCTCGTCGGTGGAAGGCCCCGGGATCGCCTCGGCCTGGTCGAAGCGCGCGGTGTCCTCGGTCTGGCAGAAATACACCCCGGCGTGCAGCTCCTGCAGCAGCACCAGCCGCGCACCCTGGGCGTGGGCGGCGCGAACACCGGCGACGCTGGCTGCCAGGTTGGCGGCGCGGTCCTCGGAACAGGCCTGTTGCACCAGGCCGACGTTGAGCGGGCGTTTCATGGCTGCCAAGGATAGCAGACCCGGTGCGGCCGGCCCATGGCAGCGGCTTGACAGTACCGGTGCCAGATTGGATCGTTACAGGACAGGTTCAATCCGAGGAGAGCGTGATGGGGCGTGCAGCTGCGTTGTGGGTCTGCCTGTCGATCAGCACACCGGTGCTGGCCGCCGGCAACGTAGTCCAGGTGACCGGTCCGGTTCTCGAAGTGCGCGAGGACGCGATCGTCATCGGCAAGGGCAAGGACAAATGGGAGATCGCACGCACCCCGGCCACGGTGGTCAACGGCGAGATCAAGAGGGGCGCCAGGGTGACGGTCGAGTACACCATGAGCGCCTCGAAGATCGAGGTGCGGGAGGACAAGAAGCGCTAGTTTCGGGTTTCGCGTCGCGGGTCTCGGGTTCGGCGCGCAAGGTTCGGCGCCGGCGATCAGTTTTCAACTCGAAACCCGAAACTCGAGACCCGAGACCCGAAACCTACTTAACGATTCCCTCCGGAATCTGCATCGTCACGCAATGCAGACTGCCGTGCTGCCAGATGAGCGGCAGGCAGTCGATGCCGATCACCTCGCGGTCCGGGAAGCAGCCGCGCAGCCGCTCCAGTGCGACCGCGTCGGCGGTATCGCGGTAGGTCGGCACCAGCACCGCGCCGTTGATGATCAGGAAATTGGCGTAGGTGGCCGGCATGCGTGCGCCGTCGGTATCGCGCTTCGGCTGCGGCCATGGCAGCGGCACCAGCCGGTACGGTGCGCCGTTCGGGGTGCGGAAGGTCTCGAGCTCCGCCTCCATGGCCTTGAGCTCGGCGTAGTGCTCGTCGCTCGGATCGTCACAGGCCACGTAGGCGATGGTGTTGGGATCGCACAGCCGTGCCAGGGTGTCGATGTGGCTGTCGGTGTCGTCGCCGGCGAGATAGCCGTGTTTGAGCCACAGGAACCGGGTCAGGCCGAGATGTGCGGCCAGCTCGCGCTCGATGTCGGCGCGCGCCAGTCGCGGGTTGCGGGTCGCAGCCAGCAGGCAGCGCTCGGTGGTGAGCAGGGTGCCGCTGCCGTCGACCTCGATCGAGCCGCCTTCAAGAATCAGGTCCTGGTGTTCGATCGGTGTATCGCCGAACGCGCCCTGGGCGTGCAGCGTGCGGGTGATGCGGTCGTCGAGGTCATGCGGGTACTTGCCACCCCAACCGTTGAAGCCGTAATCGAGCAGAGTCGCCTCGTCCTGGCACAGCACCGCGATCGGCCCATGGTCGCGCGCCCAGGTATCGTTCGACGGCGCGACGTACAGGCGGGTGCGTGCCGCTGGCACGCCGACGGCCGCGAGGCGGGTGCGCACCTGGTCGCGGTGGGCGGAGTCGTAACAGGCGACGAGTACGATCTCGAAGCGCGCGATTGCGGCCGCGATCGCCGTGAACACCGGCTCGACCTCATCGAGGATCGGCGCCCAGTCGCTGTGGGCGTGCGGCCAGGTGAGTTGGACGGCGCTCTGCGGAGCCCATTCCGGGGGCAGGTAGGTCCGGCAGCTGGCGTTTTTCATCGGCGGATTCCCTCGGGCAGGCGGCGCGCATCATAGCCGGCCGCAGCAGCCGGTTCCAGCCGTCGTCGGCGGCGCCGGTTTGACCTCGGCCGCCCCATATATTTGAATGTGCGCCTTCTTTCGCTGCCCCCGCTGGAGAGTTCCATGCCGTTGATCCGCCCCTTCGCCGGCCTGCGCCCGGCACCTGGTCGAGCCCCCGAGGTGATCGCGCCGCCGTACGACGTGGTAAGCGCCAAGGAAGCGCGCGAACGCGCCGCCGGCCGGCCGTGGAGCTTCCTGCACATCTCGCGCCCGGAGATCGATCTGCCAGCGGATACCGACCCGTACGAACCGGCGGTGTACGCCAAGGGCCGTGAGAACTTCGAGCGCCAGATCCGCGAGGGTGTGCTGGTGCGCGACCCGGCACCTTATTACTACCTGTACCGGCTGGTCATGGGCGCGCATACCCAAGTCGGCCTGGTGGCGACCGCGCGGGTCGCCGACTACGACAGCAATCGCATCCGCAAGCACGAGTTCACCCGTCCCGACAAGGAAGACGACCGCGTGCGCCAGGTCGATGCGCTCAATGCCCAGACCGGCCCGGTGTTTCTGACCTACCGGCGCTCGGCCACCATCGATGCGCTCGCCGAAAAGGTGCTGGCGACCGCGCCGGACGTGGATGTCACCGCCGATGACGGCGTGCGCCACACACTTTGGCCGGTGCGCGATGCTGCCGCCATCGGCACCATCACCCGCACTTTCGACGCCATGGACTGCCTGTACATCGCCGACGGCCACCATCGCTCGGCAGCGGCCTCGCGGGTCGCGGCGGCGCGCCGGGCGTCCAACCCGAAACACAGCGGCGATGAATCGTACAACTATTTCCTGTCGGTGATCTTCCCCGACAACCAGATGCAGATCCTCGACTACAACCGTGTGGTCAAGGACCTCAATGGCCTGACCCGCGAGCAGTTCCTCGCCCAGGTCGAGGAGACCTTCAGCGTCGTCGACGAGCCGGCCGCGGTGAAGCCGGCCGCCCCGTGCGAGTTTGGCATGTACCTCAAGGGCCACTGGTACCGGCTGCGGATCGGCAGCGAGTTCGTGCCGGCGGACGACCCGGTGGCGCGGCTCGACGTCAGCCTGCTGCAGGACAACCTGCTCGGGCCGATCCTTGGCATCGGCGATCCGCGCCGCGACAAGCGCATCGACTTCGTCGGTGGTATCCGCGGCCTGACGGAGCTGGAGCGGCGGGTCGACTCCGGCGAGATGGCGGTAGCCTTCGCGCTCCACCCAACCTCGATTCACGACATGATGGCGGTGGCCGATGCCAACCAGGTGATGCCGCCGAAATCGACCTGGTTCGAGCCCAAGCTTGCCGATGGGCTGGTGTCGCACGTGCTGGATTAACCTGGTTTCGAGTTTCGAGTTTCGGGTTTCGGGTTGAAAGGCCCAGGCCTTTGGCGCTGGTCGGTGCGCCCCGAACCCGAAACTCGAAACCCGAAACTCGAAACCGTTTTTACCGCTGCCCGCTGTTGCTGACCTTTACCAGCACCGCGTCGAGCGCCCGCCCCGGCAGCAGCCGGCGCAGCCAGGTGAACAGGTGCGAGGGGAAGGTCACCGGGTACCGCAGCTTCGGGCGGCGTGCTTCCAGTGCCAGCACCACCTTGTTCAGCACCGCCTCCGGCGGCAGGGTGAACGGCAGCGGCTTTTCGCCGCCGAGCCGGCGCTCAACCCGCTCGTAGTACTCGCGGTGGGCGCTGTGGGTTTTGTCGATATTTCGCTTATAGGCCTCGTAGGCATTGGCACGGAAGCAGCTGGTGATGGGCCCCGGTTCCACCAGCGACACATGGATGCCGGTGCCGGCCAGCTCCAGGCGCATGGTGTCGCTGAGCGCCTCGAGGGCGAACTTGCTGGCGTTGTAGGCGCCGCGGTAGGCGAGGCAGACGATGCCGAGCAGCGAGCTGATCTGGACGATGCGGCCCTCGCTCTGGTGGCGCATGACCGGCAGCACCCGGTTGGTCAGTTCCTGGGTGCCGAACAGGTTGGTCTCGAACTGCTCGCGCAGCGCCGCGCGCGTGAGGTCCTCGACCGCGCCCGGCTGGCCGTAGGCGCCGTTATTGACCAGGGCGTAGAGCCGGCCGCCGGTTTGCGCCAGCACTGCGTCGACCGCGGCCGCGATCGACTCGCTGGAACGCAGATCCAGCACCCGGCAGTCGACACCCTTGGCGGTGAGGGCCGCCACGTCCTTGTCCTGGCGCACGGTCGCGAACACCCGGTAGCCGCGTGCCTGGAGCCCCAGCGCGACGCTGCGCCCGATGCCGGTGGAACAGCCCGTGATCAGAACCACCCTGTCGTTCATGCCGAATTCCCGACCGTTGCGCTGGAAAAGCGGCAGTTTAGCCCAGAATTGGCCCGGTCCGAGGACGAGCACCGGGTTCATTCCACGGCCCTGCCGGATCGAGGGCCGATCGATTACAATACCCGCCTTTTTACCGTCGGATTGGCCTATTCAATGAGTTCGAAACTGCGCGTCGGGGTGGTGGGTGTCGGCTACCTGGGCAAGTTCCACGCCCGCATCTACGCCGATCTGCCCGAGGTCGAGCTGGTCGGCGTGGTCGACAGCGACCCGGCTACTGCCGAGAAGATCGCCGCCGACTATCGCTGCCAGGCGTACGCCCGGCCCGAAGACCTGATCGGCAAAGTCGATGCCGTGAGCGTGGTGGTGCCGACCGTATACCATCTGGAAGTTGCACGGCCGTTCCTGGAGAGCGGCGTGCACATGCTGATGGAAAAGCCGATCGCGCCCACCTACGAAGACGGCCAGAAGCTGGTCGAGCTGGCCGAGCGCAGCGGCGTGATCTTCCAGGTCGGCCACCTGGAGCGCTACAACGCCGGCTTCATGGAGCTGGTGAAGCGGGTCGGCCAGCCGCGCTTCATCGAGGCCACGCGCATCGGCGGGTTTTCGGAGCGCGCCACCGACGTCGACGTGGTCACCGACCTCATGATCCACGACATCGACATCGTCATGTCGCTGGTCGGCTGCCCGATCCGCGATCTGCGCGCCATCGGCGTGCCGGTGCTCACCGAGCACGTCGACATCGCCAATGCCCGGCTCGAGTTCGAAAACGGCGCGGTCGCGGACGTGACCGCCAGCCGCGTCTCGGCCAAGAAGCAGCGCCGCATCCGCGTGTTCGGCCGGAACAGCTACCACGCGCTCGACTTCGCCGACCAGCAGGTGGAAGAAGTGGTTGCGCAGCCGAGCCCGGGCGGCGGCCGCCCCGAGATCCGCAGCGAGCGTCTCACCATCACCCCGACCCCGCCGCTCGATGCCGAGCTGGCCGACTTCGTGAACACCGTGCGCAGCGGCCACCGGCCGCTCGTGGACGGCCGCACCGGCCTCGAGGCGCTGCGCGTCGCGCTCATGGTCAAGGAGAAAATCGCCGCATGTCAGCCGTGACCGCCGTACCGTTTCTGGACCTGGGCACCGCCTTCAAGTCGCTCGAGGCCGAGTGGCTGGAGTCGATCCGCACGAGCGGCGCCAAGGGCAGCTTCATCCTCGGGCCGAACACGGTCGAGTTCGAGAAGGAGTTCGCATCTTACGTCGGCGTCAAGCACGCCATCGGCGTTGCCAACGGCACCGACTCGCTGTACCTGAGCCTGCGCGCGCTCGGCATTGGCCCGGGCGATGAGGTGATCACTACGCCGTGGACCTTCTTCGCCAGCGCCGAGTCGGTAAGCATGGTCGGTGCCACCCCGGTGTTCGCCGATATCCGCCCCGACACCTTCTGTCTCGACCCGGACAGCATCGTCAAGCGCCTGACGCCGAAGACCAAGGCGATCCTGCCGGTGCACATCTTCGGCCACGCCTGCGACATGGACGCGATCATGCAGATCGCCCGCGACCGCAAGCTCGCGGTGCTCGAGGACTGCGCGCAGTCGTTCGGCGCGCGCTGGGGCGGCAAGGTCACCGGATCGATCGGCGATGCCGGCTCGTTCAGCTTCTACCCGACCAAGGTGCTGGGCTGCTACGGCGACGGCGGCATGATCACCACCAACCGCGACGACCTCAACGAGCACATCCGCCGGCTGCGCAATCACGGCGCGGTCAAGCCGTTCATCCACACCGAGATCGGCATGAACTCGCGGCTCGACGAGATCCAGGCGGCGCTGCTGCGGCTCAAGCTGCGCAGCATCGATCAGGACATCGCCGGCCGGCGCGCGGTCGCGGCCGAGTACACCAAGCGCTTCGCCGGCACGCCGGTGAAGCCGCCGGTGGCACTGAAGCCGGACGCGCACAGCTACAACCTCTTTACCGTGCGCCTGCCGAAGCGCGATGCGGTGCGCGAGGCCCTGACCGCCGCCCAGGTCGGCACCTCGCTGTGCTACCCACAGGGCCTGCACCTGCAGGATGTGTACAAGCACCTGGGTTACAAACCCGGCGATCTGCCGGTGTGCGAGCAGGCCAGCGGCGAGGTGCTGTCGCTGCCCGTGTACCCGGGAATGCCGCTGGCGCACGTCGAGCGGGTGGTGGAGCTGGTCCGGACCGCGCTGAGGTAGGATTCACCGTGCCGGCTTAGCCCCCACTGCCGCCGGGTAGCCGTTCAGGGGGCTCTGCAGCCATCAGGCGAGCAAGTCCCCGGCAGCGCGGCCCTTGGTGTTGCCCCCGGTGTTCCGAAGGGGCGCCAAGCCTGTGGTTCGTCGCGGGTTCCCCGGATTCCCGCTCGACATATCCGTGCACGAACAGCCGCTGCGCTGCTGTTCGCTCACCGCAAGAAACCGAGAAAAACAGTCGGTTTTGCGCAAGGACGGCGGTCCAATTTCGCCCCGTGGCCGTTGTCGGTCTCGTCGCTGGCTATGCTCTTACAAAGGGGTACCCGGGTCGGCGGAGGAAGCCGGTGTTGAACGGCACGCGCAATCCAGAGCAACGATCGGACGGTTCATCGGATACGGCAGCCACGGGCTGTGCCGGTCCCGGGGACGGTGACGAGCGCCGGCGCGCCGTGCGCACCTATCTCAAGTTCCTGACGCTGGCGCTGGTGCTGATCGGCAGTGCCGCTTCCATCCAGATCACCTACTTCTACGAGCGGATCGAGCCGCGCTTCTTCGTGGTGCCGATGTTCGTGGCCCTGGTGGTCGGCGGCCTGCTCGGGCGCGTGACACTCCTGCGCGAGCGCCTGCGCCGTCGCAATGAGCAATTCCACACCATCGCCGAGCTGGCGCAGGAGTTCACCTATTTCCGCCGGGTCGACGGCCGCTACGAGTATGTGTCGCCCGCCTGCCTGGCCCTGACCGGCTGTACGTCGGCGGAGTTCTACCGCACGCCGAACCTGATGGACCGGCTGATCCATCCGGACGAACGCGCCCGCTGGGATCGGCACGTGCATGCCATGAACCACAACGGCCGTCCGGAGGCCATCGACGTCCGCATCGTCACCCGCAGCGGCGAGGTCCGCTGGATCAGCCACCTGTGCGGGCCGGTGCACGATGCTGATGGTCGCCAGATCGGCGTGCGCGCCACCAACCTCGATATTACCGAGCGCAAGAACGTCGAGGACCAGATCGAGCGCATGGCCTATTTCGATCCGCTCACCGATCTGCCGAACCGGCACTCGCTCCAGCGCCGCGTCGCCGAACTGGTGCAGGATGCCACCGACGGCGGCGGGCCGCGCTTCGCCCTGCTGTTCCTCGATCTCGATCGCTTCAAGCATCTCAACGACAGTTTCGGCCACAGCTTCGGCGACCGGTTGTTGCGCCAGATGGCCGAGCGGTTGCGCGATTGCTGCAGCGGGCGTGCCATGGTCACGCGGTTCGGCGGCGACGAATTCGTGGTGGTGCTGCCGGCGGTCAGCGACTCCGGTGCGGTGACCGCATTCGCGCACGAGCTGCTGGCGGCCGTCGAGCGGCCGATCCTGGAGGACGGGCGCGAGTTGTACATCTCCGGCACTATCGGCATTTCGCTGTTTCCCCGCGACGGCGGGGATGCCGACACCCTGATCCGCCACGCCGATGCCGCCATGTACCAGTCGAAGCGTGACCGGCGCGGCCCGGTGCGGCTGTACAGCCCGGAGCTGGCACACAATGCCAGCGCATTTCTCGGCACCGAGAGCCGGCTGCGCAAGGCGCTCAAGGCCGGCGAGTTCACCGTGTTCTACCAGTCCAAGGTCGACATCGACAGCGGCGAGGTGGTGTCGCTCGAGGCGCTGGCGCGCTGGCGCGACCCGCAGCTCGGGCTGCTGGCGCCGGCCGAATTCATTCCGGTCGCCGAGGAGACCGGTCTGATCCTCCCGCTCGGTGACCTGATCCTCGACCAGGTGTGCCGGCAGGTCTGCGCGTGGCGTGTGCAGGGCATCGCCGTTCCGGTGGCGGTAAACATTTCGGTGCGCCAGTTCGCCGATGCCGATTTCTGCGGCCGGGTTGAGCGCATCGCGCACGCAGCCGGCTGCCCGCTGTCGATGCTGGAGCTCGAGGTCACCGAGCAGGTGCTGCTCGAAGACGTGCCGGGTGCGATCGCGAAGCTCGGGCGACTGCGCGTCGGCGGCATCAGTGTGGCGCTCGATGATTTCGGCACCGGCTACTCGTCGCTCGCCTACCTGCGCAATCTGCCGATTAACGTGGTGAAGGTCGATCGCACGTTCATCCACGATGTATCGCGCAGCGCGCGCGACCAGGCGATCCTGCGGGCGCTGATCGGTCTGTGCAGGGAACTGCAGCTGACCGTGGTCGTCGAGGGTATCGAGACCCGCGAACAGCGTGACCTGCTGCACGCCCTGGGCTGCCGTCTTGGTCAGGGGTTTCTGTACTGCCAGCCGATGCCGGTCGAGCAGATGGAGCCGCTGTTGCGCGCCCGCCGCGAACGGTTGCCGGCGGCTCGCGGATAGGAAAGCCGCCCGCCACCGCGCCGCGATCAGGATCGCGACGGCCGGATGCGCAGGCCGTGGTTGCGCACGAACGTCATGACGTAGGCGAATGCCCCCGGGTTGATATCGCGCAGACGCAGGTCAATCACCAGGCATTTGCGACCATCGAGCATCTGCGCGGTCAGAAACTCGGTCTGGCGCTGGCGTCGGTCCGGCCCGGCGTAGAAATCGCGGCGCTGGCGCCGATCCTGGCCGTAGGCCGCGGCGCCATCGATCAGTCGTTCGGTCCAGTCGCCGGGCCGGAAGGTCTGGCCGTCTTCGGTTTCGCCGATAACGATCAGGCAGGTCGAGTCCATCGTATAGGCCCGCTGCTCAACCGGCGCGGGTACGGGCAACGGCCGTGCCCAGATCGCCGCCGCCCAGCCGGTCGGCCCGGTCCTTGAGGCCAGCCACGATCGCGCGCACCACGGCCGGGCCCCGGTAGATCAGGGCGGCGTAGATCTGCAGCAGGTCGGCGCCGGCCACCAGTTTCTCCCAGGCGTCGTCGGCATTCTCGATGCCACCAACACCGATGATCGGGATCCGGCCCTGCAGGGTCCGATACAGGCGCGCGATCACCGCCGTCGCCAGCGGTCGCAGCGGCCGGCCGCTCAGCCCACCGGCTTCCCGCGCCCGCGGATCGTGTTCCAGTCCCGGTCGGGTGGTGGTGGTGTTGGTGGCGATCACGGCGTCGAAGCGGTACTCAAGCAGCCGGCGCGCGATGCGGTCGACGGCCTCGCCATCGAGGTCCGGGGCGATCTTCAGGGCAATCGGCACATAGCGGCCGTGGCTGGCGGCGAGCTGCACCTGCGCCTCCTTGAGGCCGGCCAGCAGTTCGGCCAATGCGGTTTCCTCCTGCAGCGCACGCAGGCCCGGGGTGTTGGGCGAGGAGATGTTCACGGCCACGTAGTCGGCGTGCGTGTACACGGCGCGCAGCCCGGTGAGGTAGTCGTGGAGGGTATGCTCGGCCGGGGTGTCCTTGTTCTTGCCGATGTTGATGCCGAGCGGTACCGGACGCGGTGCCGCCGCCAGGTTGGCCAGGAACGGCTCCAGCCCGCCGCTGTTGAAGCCCATGCGGTTGATGAGCGCAGCCGCCTGCGGCAGCCGGAACAGGCGCGGGCGCGGGTTGCCGGGCTGCGGGCCCGGGGTGACGGTGCCAAGCTCGAGAAAGCCGAAGCCGAGTGCGGCGAGGCCGCCGACCGCGGCCGCCTGTTTGTCGAGCCCGGCGGCCAGACCCAGGGGATTGGGGAAGCGCAGGCCCATGCAAGTGACCGGCAGCGACGGTACGCGCGCGCCGTACAGGGTGCGCAGCAGCACGGCGCCACCCGGCGCGCGCAGCGCCTGCAGGGTCAGTTCGTGGGCATGCTCGGGGTCGAGGGCGAACAGCAGCGGGCGGAGCAGGGAATACACGGGCGTCGGGCGTGGTCCGGAGCGGATTCGGCGCCATCATAGCGCAAGCATCGAACCGCGCCGAGATTGTCCGTGCCGGGCTTCAGGCTGGGCGGCGCGATCGGGTAAAATGCCCGATTTCCACGCCGTTCCCGGAGAAGCGCATGACCCGCAAGCTCAACCCGTTCAGCTCCCGCATCACCGAGCCCAAGTCGCAGGGCGCCTCGCAGGCCATGCTCTATGGCACCGGCCTCAAGCGCGACGACCTGGCCAAGGCCGAGATCGGTATCGCCTCGGTGTGGTGGGAGGGCAATACCTGCAACATGCACCTGAACGACCTGGCGGCGGTGGTGAAGGAGGGCGTGGCCGGCGCCGGGCTGGTGGGGCTGCGCTTCAACACCATCGGGGTGTCGGACGGCATCTCGATGGGCACCGATGGCATGTCGTACTCGCTGCAGTCGCGCGACATCATCGCCGACTCGATCGAGACCGTGATGGGCGCGCAGTGGTACGACGGACTCGTGACCATCCCCGGCTGCGACAAGAACATGCCCGGCTGCCTGATCGCCATGGGCCGGCTCAACCGCCCGTCGCTGATGGTCTACGGCGGCACCATCAAGCCCGGGCACTCGAAAAAGGGCGAGACGCTCGACATCATCTCGGCGTTTCAGAGCTACGGTGCGCTCATCGCCGGCAAGATCGACGAGCCGACCCGCGAGGACATCGTCGAGCATTCCTGCCCGGGCCCGGGCGCCTGCGGCGGGATGTACACCGCCAACACCATGGCCAGCGCCATCGAGGCGCTCGGCATGTCGCTGCCGTACAGCTCCTCGACCCCGGCGGTCGAGCCCGGCAAGCTCGACGAGTGCCGGCGCGCCGGTGCCGCGGTGCGGTTGCTGCTCGAAAAGGACATCAAGCCGCGCGACATCATGGTTCGAGAGGCATTTGAAAATGCCATGGTGGTGGTGATGGCGCTCGGCGGCTCGACCAACGCGGTACTGCACCTGATCGCCATGGCGCGCGCGGTGGACGTGCCGCTTACCGTCGACGACTTCCAGAAAGTCTCGGACCGCGTGCCGTTCATTGCCGACCTCAAGCCGTCCGGCAAGTATGTGATGGAGGACCTGCACAACGTCGGCGGCACGCCGGCGGTGATGAAGTACCTGCTGGAGAAGGGCCTGCTGAACGGCGACTGCCTGACCGTCACCGGCAAGACCGTGGCCGAGAACCTTAAAGCGGTGCCCGGACTCAAGGCCGGCCAGGACGTGATCCTGCCGCTCGAGAAGCCGATCAAGGAGAGCGGCCACATCCGCATCCTCAAGGGCACGCTCGCGCCGGGCGGTTCGGTCGCCAAGATCACCGGCAAGGAGGGCCTGCGCTTCTCAGGCCCGGCGCGCATCTACGACTGCGAGGAAGACATGCTCAAGGGTGTGGAGCGCGGTGAAATCAGGAAGGGCGAGGTGATCGTGATCCGCTACGAGGGCCCGAAGGGCGGTCCCGGCATGCCGGAGATGCTCACCCCCACGTCGGTCATCATGGGCGCCGGTCTCGGCAAGGACGTGGCGCTGATCACCGACGGCCGCTTCTCGGGCGGCTCGCACGGCTTCATCATCGGGCACGTGGTGCCGGAGGCGCAGGAGGGCGGGCCGATCGCGCTGGTGCGTAACGGTGACGTCATCACCATGGACGCCGAGAAGAATACGCTCGACGTGGCGCTGAGCGAGGCCGAGCTGGCAAAGCGCCGGGCCGCGTGGAAGATGCCGCCCTACAAGGCCACGCGCGGCACGCTCTACAAGTACATCAAGAACGTCAAGAATGCGTCGGAGGGTTGTGTCACCGACGAGTAGAGTCTACTGCAGCAGGTAGGCGCCGGAATTGAAGTCGGCCGATTCCTGGCGGAACACCTCGACGCCCTGGATGCGCTTGTAGCCGAGCAGCAGCGCCAGCTTGTGGATCAGGGTGCGCCAGTTGATCGACTCCACGCGCTGGCGCAGCAGCAGGTTGAGGTCGCCGGTCAGGCGTTCCATGTCGCGGTCCAGGCGCGGCAGCAAGCGGAAGTAGCCAAGTGCCGCCAGCGCCGAGGCCAGTGCCAGCCCCGGCACGATCCAGCCCGCCTGCGCGCCCAGCAGCCAGGCGGAGGTGGCGCCGGCGGTGGTCAGCAGCGCCAGGACGCCGTTGCGCAGGGCGGTATGACGATCAGTGCGGTTATCGGCCTGCTGCTGGCGCAGGTACTGCTCCTGGTCGCGGGAGGTGATCGTGTGCTGGTAGTGCATGCCGCGCAGCATCACCAGTACCTTCAGCAGCCGCTCGCTGTGGTGACGGTTTTCCACGCCGAAGGACTGGATGGCCGATTCCAGTGATTCGCGGAATTCGCGGGTCTGGGGTAATTCGTTCGCTTCGTCCTCGTGGACATCGGCGCTGTGGTTGATGAGGTCGCGCAGCTCGAGGACCTCGGCGACACCAATTGGAAACCGCAGCGTCAGAATCCGCCGGTAGAAGTCCGGAAAACTCTGGGTGGTCAGGATGAAGCCGCCGAGGGTGTCGGCGTGGATTCTCGACATTATGCGTCCTTGTCCCGGATTCCGGTTCCCGCTTCTGCTGCCCAGAAGCGGGTTCATCATCATCCAACTATACTCGGAAACGTGCCGGATTATAGGCTGATCGAGGCGCAAGGTGTACCCCGTGTGCGGCCGGCGGGTGCGATCCGGAGCCAAGTGTTTTGGTGTGAGCCCGTGGTCGCGGCACCAGCGGCAGATTTGTTGTGTGTCAGACCGGGGAACGCGATTGCGGTCTGCGCACGGACGCCATGCGGTGCCCGGTCTGGGTGAGCAGGGATGACAGCTGCCGAGAGTCGGGGCTGCAAGCACTGGCCCGGCGCGCAGGGGTAGGCGCCGGCGCCGTGCGGGCGGGACTACTTGCCGAGGTTGAGCTTGAGGCTGTTGCGCAGGGCGGTGAAGTCGCCGGTGCACAGGGTCAGGGTTGGCAGGTCGTTCGTGCCGCTCACGAAGGTGTAACCGCAACGGCAGCGCGTGGTGGCCAGTGGCACGGCGGCCGTGCAGTTCGGGCAATCCTTGCTGTTCACGGGCTTCGCCTGTTCGGCAATCGCTCGCGAGGCACGCGCCGCCTGTTCTGCGCGGAAGCTGTCCGGCGGGGTGGCGGTGACGGTCGGTGCGGGTGTGGCCGCGACGGCTTCCTGGGCCTTGGCGCGCTTGATGGCCTCGAGCGCCGCCGTGGCCTTGTAAGGCGATGACATCGACGGCAGCGTCGCCCCGGCGCTGACTGCCGGCGCCGGGCTTGGCGCCGGCTTGGCCGGCGCTGGAGCGGGTTTGGGTGTCGCCTGGGCCGCGCTCACATGAGGCTTGGCAGCCGGTTGCGCCGGAGCCGCAGGTTTTGCAGCTGCTTGTTGTTTGGCAGGTTTGGGCGCTGCCACTGCTGCCGGTTTGGCCGGCGGCGTCGACATCAGGCGCGGCCCGAGCGCACGGCGCATGGCGCTGATCTTGGCGCGCTGTTCGTTGAGATCGGCCTCCAGCGACGAGGCGACTTCCTGGGCCAGCTGGGCGGCGTTGGCGCGATCGCTGTTGCCGGGCTCCGCGGCCAGCCACTCGGCCGCGGCGCGCGCCGCCTCGGCGGCCTGGCCGGCACGGGCGGCGAGGTAGTTTTCGTAGAGCTCTTCGTCGCGCAGTGCCTGTTCGTCGGCCGACGCGGAATTGTTGCCGCCCATGGCCTCGAATTCGTGGCCACATGCGCAATTGGCCGCATCGACGGCGATGTGAGCCGCACAGGACGGACAGACTTTCTGAAAAATGCTCAGGACGCCGCTCACGGAATCTCAAAAACCTCATCAAACCGGAGAGTTAGGCCGGCGACCTCGGCCGACCGGAATCAATAAAATCATAGCAGCGCGATCTGGCTCGAAAGATGCGTTGGCGATGTCCGGAGCCGAGGTACCGATGAACGGCGGGCTCGCTGTGGTGCGAACTTTGGGCCGGGTCGGGGCATGGGACACCATCATCGAGAGTCGATTTTCATTACTCAATACTGTTCAATGGGTTCCGTATGACTTCTAAAGTAGCCGAGCATCTGGAGGAACCGGACTTCTGGCAGGCGATCGCCGCCGGTTGCGATGGCGAACCGCTTCGCTACACGAGTTTCTGTGCCGACCGCATGGTGACGGCACTCGCTCCGCAGCCCGGCGAAAAGCTGCTGGACGTGGCCTGCGGTACCGGCGCGGTGACGCTGGCGGCCGCGCAGGCAGTCGGGCCGGCCGGGCGGGTAGTGGCGATCGACACTGCCGAACCGCTGCTGGCGCGGCTGGACGCCAAGCTGGCCAAGTTCGGCGTGGCCAACGTCGATGTGCACGTGATGGATGGCGCAGGCCTCGATTTCCGGCGCGACTATTTTCATCGTGTCGTCTGCTCGCTGGCGCCATTCTGGCTGCGCGATCCGGCGACCGCCCTGGCCGAGTGGCGGCGGGTGCTGCGCCCGGGCGGCGAGCTGCTGGTGTCGAGTTTCGCGCCGGGTGCGTTCGAGCCGGCGCTCGGCATGTTGCGTTCCCAGCTGCAGGCGGCCGGTGCTTCGCCCGCGGCACTCGCCTTGCCGTGGGACGAATGGCAGGATCCGGCGCGCCTGGCCGCGCTGCTGCGCGATGCCGGCTATGAACAGGTCGCGGTACAACCGGTCGCATTCAGTTACCACCTGAAGGATGTGCACCAGTGGTGGGAGGTAGTGCAGTTCAGCTGGCTGCGGACGCTGCTCCTGCAGGTCGCACCCGCGCAGCGCGCCGGCGTCGAGGCCGCGCATCTTGCCGGGCTGGCCGAACGGGTGGGTGCGGACGGGCTGCCGATGGCGGTCAATGTGTATTTTGTGCGCGGCCGCAAACCGGCCGCGTGACCCGCTGCGTTCAGCCGGCGGGCTGTCCGGACCGCAGCAGGCGCCGGTAGCCGGCCAGGTTGCGGCGCAGCCGTCGTTGCTGGCCTTGCCACGGGTTGGTCCATGGCAGCCCCGGCTGCATCAGCTGGTGGCACAGCGTCAGCAGTCCATCGACGTCGTCGAGATGCACACCCTCCGGTGCCGGTCCCTCCGGGCGGCGGCAGTCGGGACCGCCCTCGAATCCCTGGTTGTGATAGTTGGCGAGCGGCACCGACAGGCCAATGGCCGGAATGCCCCAGGCAATCGCAGCGGTCGCTTCGCAAGTACCGCCGTCCATGATGCGCCGCTGATGGCGGCCCGGCAGTACGCGTTCGGCCAGTTCGCTCAGCACGCGCAGGTAGCCGGGGTCGAACACCGTGCGCCGGTCGCCGAGGCGCACGACCGGTCCCTTGCCCAGGCGCGCACCCGGCAGGGTGCGCGAGGTCTCGAGACTCACCGCTACCACCGGCCGGCGGGCGCGGACCAGCCAGCCGAGCTCGAAGTGGGCGAGGGCACCGACGAACCCGACTTCTTCGGCGCGGGTGAGCAGGCCGAGGAAAGGGCGGCCGGTGCGTGCCGGTCCCCGGAACAGCGCGAGCGCCGTGGCGAGCACGGCGAACACGCCGACCAGGTCGTCGGCCGCCTTGGTGTGAATGCGATTACCGGAGCGCCATACCGGCGCGCGAAAGCCGAAGCCCCCGAACAGCGCACTGGCGGGGTGCGGCCGCGCCAGCGACGCGTCGAGCAGGACCTCGGCGCGGTCGATGGCATGGCGCGACGGCAGCAGGCGCGCCCGCAGGAGTTGGCCGCGGGCGACATAGCCGCCGGCGTCGGCAATCCAGACCGGAGCGCGGGCGAGGTGGCGCACCGGCGAGCCGCCGTGCCATTTGATCTCCAGCCGCCGCTCGCTGAGCCAGCGCTGGCCGTGAAAGCCGGGGTGGTCGGTGTGGGCGATGAACAGCCGTACCGGTTCACGGTGGTCGTGCCGCAACAGTGCGCGATAGCCGGCGGCCGAGCCGACTCCGACGACCAGATTGCCGGCCGGATCGGCGAAGTACGGCACCCGGGCGCGATCGAGGAGGCGTGCGGCAAAGTCGAGCACATGCTGCTCGCGAAACGGCGCCGTCGGCAACGACAGCAGTTCGAACAGCAGGCTTTGGTCGCGCAGGTTCATGGCGCGCGACTATAGCGGCTCTCGGGAGCAGGTGACAGGGTCGAGCGGGCGATGCTGTCGATTCGCATTCAAGATCGGCATGGCGGGCGGATTTCTTTTGGCCGAAACAATCTATTACACATTTCACTTGCCGCCGGGGGTGCAAGGCGTGTATAGACGATCATGGGTACAAGGGATTTTGGTCGACCAGGAGGTGCATTATGACCCCCGAGCATACGTCCAGTGAGCGCCGCTGCGCACTGCGTATTCCGGTGTCGCTGGAAGCGGTTCTGTATCACAACACCCTTATGTTGCACGACTGCATCATCCGCGACATCAGCGCGGACGGCATGTTCGTTTTGACCGGCGGTCAGCGTCTGCCGGACGGCGCACAGGTCGATCTGATACTGACTGCGGTGACCGATCGCGATAACCGGCGACGGGTGGGTGCCGAGGTTGTGCGCGTCACCGACGAAGGTGTCGGGGTGCGGTTGAAGTACGGCGATCCGATTCAGATGCGCGCGCTGGTGGATATGCTGTACGCCGCCTGAACGGAGGTTCAGTCCACGCGTACCAGGATGCGCGTGGCTTCGTGGCGGGCGCTGCGGCGGGTGGCGAAGATTTGCCGGTTGAGGTCGTTTGCCGACTCGACGGCCCCGCCGAGATCCAGCCATTCCCCGCGCCGCAGCGTCACGGTCGTGCTCAGTTCGCGCACGTCGATCACCTGCAGCCCCCGGCTGGAACGGAAACTCAGGCGCGGTGCGATCGCCAGCTGTACGGTGTCGCCGTGCAGTCGTGGCGCCACGACAAATCCGGTGGTGACGTCGTAAAACTCGGTCCCGACGGCGACCGGCAACCGGTCGCCGACCAGTGCCAGGAACGGCTGCACCACCGGGATCGACTCGCCGATGCGTATGACACCCTGCCCACCGTCCATCACCACCAGCGTCTGGTCCAGGTTTTCGCGCGCAGTCGTTGTGCGCCGCTCGCCGTGGATCTGTGCCCGGCCGTCCGGCCCCTCGCGTCCGACGACTATTCCCGCACCGCCGGCACGCGGATCGCCACTGATGATGACGCGGCTGCCGTCGCGCCGAATCTCCCCGCTCACGCTCTGGGCCTGTTCCTGCGCCGCACCGGCCGTGCGGTGACGCACGGTGATGCGCAGGTTGCGGCGCGCGACATCGAGCTCATTGATGACGCGCTCCAGTTGCGCCAGGGTTGCCGGTGTGGCGCGCACGATCAGCCGGGAATCCATGCCGGTCACGGTTTCGCCCGGACCGAGCAGCGGCTCGAGCGTCGGGATCAGCTCGGCAGCGAGCCGGTGCCGGAGCGCAATCACGCGTAACTCGGTGGTTTGCCCGTGTGCTGGCAGCAGCATGCCGGTCAAGGCGGCGAGTACCGCCTGCAACAGGCGGCGCCGCGACAATCGGTGGCCGTCAGAAGCGGCGTGCATCGACCAGGTGCTTCTTCCAGTACGGATCGGTAAGCGCATCGACACGGACCCGCTTGCCGCTCGACGGTGCATGCACGAAGCGGTCGCGGCCGACGTAGATGCCGACGTGCGAGGCGTACCTCCCTTCCTGGTTGAAGAACAGCAGATCGCCGTGCGCGACGCGGTTTATCGCCACCTTGCGGGTACGCGCCCGCTGCGAACTGGTGCTGCGCGGCACGATCAGGCCGGCACGCTGGTAGCTGAAGTACACCAGGCCGCTGCAATCGAAACCGCCCGGGCCGTGTCCACCGTAGCGGTACGGCTTGCCGACCATTGACGCCGCAACCCGTGAGGCGTCGGTGGCCGAAGACTTGCCGGGAGAATTGTCGACCGGATCCCCGGCGCAGGCGGCGAGCAGCGCGGCCAGAACCAGAGTGGCGAGGGTGGTATGCAGTCGGGTGCACATCCGTGCGGTCCTCACAGGCGGAAGTGGTGCAGGCCGGGGGCCGGCTCGGTCGACACCCAGATTTCCTCGAAGCGCTGCCCGAGCGCGCCGGCCTGTTTCGGTGCGTGCAGATCGAGGGTGGCGTCCACCAGCGCAATATCCGGCTGATAGAGGCAGCTGTCGTGGTCGGCGACCATGAACATTTCGCGCAGGCCACGGTGCGGCTCGCCGAGGCGGCGCACGATCAGCAGATCCGAGAAGCGCCGCGCCAGCTCGACGAAGCGGGTGCAGGTCTGGAGCATGTGTTCGGTGTCCTCGACGACCACGCGCGCGCGATTGCGACCGTGGCCGGCAATGAAACGGCCGAGGGCCTCGGCCATGGCGGAACCGTTGAAGGCGGCGGCGTCGAGCGCCGGTGCCACGATCCGCAGTTCGTGGTGGGCGCTGCTCACCAGTTCGAGTTGTGCCGCGCGCAAGCCTTCACGCGTATCA
>Ga0316622_100000098_pt1 | contig 39690 bp, 42 predicted proteins | sample OWC_Aug_OW2_C1_D_FD_207646 | JGI IMG/M metagenome (GOLD analysis project Ga0316622, IMG submission 207646) | Wetland soil microbial communities from Old Woman Creek delta, Ohio, United States - OWC_Aug_OW2_C1_D5_C | ecosystem: Environmental > Terrestrial > Soil > Wetlands | place: USA: Ohio... | reverse complement strand
GCGGATCCGGCCGGGTCGCCGGCGGGTCGAGGTCTTCACGACCGACGATCTGCAATCGCTGTTTCAGGCGGCGGGGCGGATGCCCTGGCGGGATCCGGTCCGGCGAATGCGATGGGCCGGGTTCTTTCTCGTCGGCCTGCACGGCCTGCGGGAAGGAGAGATCTGGAACCTGCGATGGGGCTACGATATCGACCTCGAGGGCAATACCCTGCGGGTCCAGGCCCGGGGCAACGATTACGCCGCCGGATTCTGGGAGTGGGGCACCAAGACCGATATGGACCGCGAGGTCCCCATGTCGGCCGACCTGGTCGCCTTCCTCCAGCGGTTCGCGATCGTCTCGACCCACCTGTACCCGTTCCTCAAGGCCGAGACCTATCGGACCCGCATGGCGCAGAGCTGGCCCCTGCCGGAAGAAGCGAGGAATTACCCGTACTGCAACTTCTGGCGGGAGTTCAACGCGATCCGGGCGACGGCGCAAATAAAAGCCGGCACCTTCCACCGACTGCGGAAGAATGCCGGCACGCACCTGGCCGAGCAGCGGGTCCCGATGGCCCACGCCCGGCGCATCCTCGGGCACCAGTCGATCAAGACGACCGACCAGTATTACGTCGCCGTCGATGAGCGATTGGCGATGGCCAATGCCCGAAATGCGTTCGACCAGATACCGCTGGGCCCGGTAGGATTCGAACCTACAACCAAGGGATTATGAGTCCCCCACTCTGATCCTTTGGCTCACATCAACAATCCCCCGGCCGTTCACTGGACGGCCGCAAACCTTCGGCGACAACGGACCTGGCGACAGGGCCGTACTACCTCCATTGTGCGCTCCGGTTCGTCAGTCCGGGGCGCTTGCTTCTTCGCGGTCCGCCGACTCCAACCCGGCTGACCGACTTCTTTATAGCTAAGCCGGCGGACGATCCGCCGGCGGAATCATAAGAATTCGCGCATCGTAACAGGGGCCGGCGGGCGTTCCGCCGGTTGCCATCATACCTCGTGCCCAACCCCGCGGGCCGGTCCTCCTACCAACAACTGCGAACGTATAGCAGGTCCCTATTCCTCCTTTCCATGACGGGTCGGCCCGCTTTTGAGATCTTCACTCCGCACGGTGCGGATGCCGGTGCGGGGCTCTGACATTCTTTATTTCAGCCCGGGACCGGGACGAGACAGGGACGTCCGCCCCGGTCCCATTGAAAGGCGGATTATGCGTATGACTGTGCCATTGATTTTCCTGTCGTTGGTGGTCGTCATTCTGACGGCCGGCATCGTGATTGCTGAAACGCGGCCGCGGCGGCCCAAGCCGATTCCGCCGACCTGGATCGATCTGGATACGCTCGGCGAGATCGAGAGCGGCAATAACCCGCTGGCCGTCAGTCGGGCCGGGGCCCGCGGGATCTATCAGATCACCCGGCCGGCCTGGAAAGATGCGATTGCCTCGATCGCCCGGGACCATCCCGAGTCGGCGTTCGCGATTGCGGACTACGATCAGTGGGTGACGGACCCGACCATCAGTCGCTCGATCGCCTGGGAGTACGTCAGCCGGGTCATTCCCCGGTACCTGGCCGCCCGGCGATTGACCGAGACCGACGTCACCGGCCCGGTGCCCGATTCCACGGACGCACGGCTGGCCGCCTGGAATGCCGGGACGATGACTGTCCGGCGGGCGTACGTCAAGAGTCCCGCCAACTGGCAGGCGCACCTGCCGTTCGAGACCCGGGAATTCATCAGCCGCTATCACGCTCGTCTGAAAGTCAACACCACCCCGAAAGGATGAAAGACCATGGCACGGAAGCCACAACAGGCCCAGAGCGAGACAGTCAAGCGCAAGAAAGTCACGATCACCCCGATCGAACGGACGGACGAGGGCGGGCCCGAGTGCTATGAGATCCTCGATCGGCTCGTGGCCAACCTCCGGCCGGACCTGGTCGAGGTCCAGATCGCCATGGCCTGGAAGCAGGGCTGGACCGTCGATAGAGATGGCCTGCTCAAGGCCGGCAAATGCTGCAAGCCGAGCGAGGTCCACCGCTCCCTCATGGAGTTCGATCTCGTCATCCTGATCAATGAGGAGCTCTGGCCGGTCCTCAGTCCCTGGCAGAAGGAGGAACTGGTCTTCCACGAGCTGATGCACGCCGTGGTGGTCCTGGACGATACGGGCGAGCCCAAACGCGATGAGAAGGAGCGGCTCGTCCTGCGGATCCGAAAGCACGATATCGAGGAGTTCCACGTCGTCCGCGAGCGCTATGGCCAGGACAATCTGCGGTCGATCGGGGCAGACCTGATCACTCAATCGAGAGAGCCACTACTCCAACCCAGAGCCCGGCGGCGGTCCGACACCGTCGATGCGGCCTGATCGGGGATTGCACCAATGCGCCGTTTGCCATGCATCTCATTGCCGCAGATCGTCGATCGCCGGCGGGACTTCCGTGATGACCTGCCGCTCGCGGAGCTCTCGCCCGGCGAATTTGCCTGGGAGAACCCTTACGCCTGGCGGATCGAGTACCGCTGCCACTACGAGGCCGGCCAGATCGACGGGCGGCTTCGCGGCCGGGCGATGGGCGGCCGGACCGAACGCGATGCCCTGATCCGGCTGCAGAAGCTGCTCGGCGGCTTTAGCGTCATCACGATCGAGCTATGGCATATCCGGCCGCCCATGACGCTCAGGCAGATCGAATACGTGGCGGACCTGAATCGCCAGTTGGAGCGAATCAAACATGAATCCAACCACACAGGACCGCACCGAGTGGGATCTGGACCTCTGGGGCAGCGACCACAGGACGCCGGTCCTGATCCCGACGCGGGCGGAGCCGTGCATTCTCAAGGATGAACAGGGCGTGTGCCCTGCGGATTGTTCGGCGTGTGAGCTGTTCAGACGCCAAATGGAAAACGGTTTTAGAGAAGGAGAACAGTCATGAGAAAGACCATCCTATTACTCGCGCTGCTCGTGGCCATCATGGCGGCCCAAGCCAGCGCTGTAACCCACAACGGCGCCATGAAGTCTGGAGTCGTGGAATACTCCATGAGTTTCTTGAAGGTCAAGGGGGAGGTCCTTGAGGCAACAACCTTCGAGACGGGAACGGCCTATATCTCCGGGGATACCGTGAAGCTGGAAAGGCACATTGAAGAAGCGGAACTCCCTGACTTCTTCGATTCCGCGGGGAAGAAACAGCAACTGGCGAAAGACACCGTGCTACTGCTGAGCCCCGGCGAGCTCGTCAGGTATGTAAAAGATGCGCCAGCGTACTCAAGGTTCAAGGCGGACATAGATGTTCACCTGATGGGCAGGACCTTTGTTCGTCCAGACACCCAGAAGGATTCTACCACGTTGACCTGCGCGAACTACTTGGACTTGGACGGCCAGCAGGTTCCCCAAACCATTGAAGCCTATACCGAGAAAGCGAATGGGACCAAGATCTATTGGACTCTCCGGAGGACCTTCAATCAGCGATCTGTAAGCGCTGAGGAAATGGCGATCGCGCCCGGCAAGAATCTCGAATGGCTGGCCTACGAGAAGAAGCAGGATGGGACGCTCAAGATTGTCGCCACGTCTGAGGGAGCAAAAAAGAGAATGAGGGCTACGGCCAAGGCTCCCGATGGGACGCAAGACGTCCACCTCTCTGGCGGGAATCCGGAACTCAGAAAACTGTATATTCCCCCGGGAGACCCGGATGGTACGCTGGAGCCATGGCATTGTGACTACGACACCCACTATGGATGGTACGGACTTGTCCAGTGTTGTAACACCAGTTGCAGTCACTGCGACTACTACTACCTGCTGTACAGCCAGTGCGTGCCCGACGGATGGCCCTACAGTAATTCGTGCGATTACTGGAATCTGATGTGCTTCACCTACTGGCCCGAGTGCCAGATGATCCCGATCAGCCCATGTGGGAATTCGGACAAGTGCCAGCAGAACGGGCTGGTATGGTACGACTACTACTGCGGAGGCTGTTGTTTTTACGAAGACCCCGAGTAGAAGAATCCAATGCCACCGCACCCAGAATATCGCACTTTGCAGCAGATTGTCGCTGAGGCCCTGGCGCAGGGGATACCCGTCTGCGTCCTGGGTCCCGCGGGGATTTTAGAGATCCAGCCCGGCCGGGTCCGATCGATCGACCCGGCCGGGCCCGGCTGGATGGATGACGTCGACGTCGGGCCGGGCGGGACAGGAGAAGACCTATGAAGGGACGTCCCCCCCATTTCAAGCCCAAGCGGGGCCAGTGGTTCAGGGCATACCAGATCTTAGCATCGGGCCGGCGGCACTATCACGCCGCCGGCCCCTTCCGCTGTCTGGCCAAACCCGATCGGACCGATCGGCTCGAGGTCGGGTCCTGGAAGTTCGATTGCAGCGTCTGGCGATTCGAGCTGATCGACAAGCCACAGCCAACAACCAACAACCAACAACCAGCAACTCTCTCAAAACTCTCTCGAAAGGAATCGGTATGAGAATGGTAACGATCGTTCTGGCGATCGGGGTGGTCCTGATCGCCCTGGCCGGCTGCGGGGGCTCGATGTCCCTGTCGGCGGGCAGCAACTACAAGACCAGCGGCTTCGCCGCGATGTGGTCCCCGGATCCCAACGGCGGGATCGGCGTCCGCATGGTGACCGACAGTCTGGTCCCGGACGAGACCAACGACAATATCGCCGTCGGGCCGCAGATCAACTTCTATCTGAACGACCTGGCCGGCATGGCGGCCAATACGGTCCTGCCGGGCGATTGGGACCCGCTCCAGACGGCGCCGGTCCGCGTCTACGGGACGCTCTCGTTCCTGTGGGAGACGGACAACGGCAAATTCACCTTCCTGCCGGGCACAGAGTTTCGGCTGTTCCCGGACCGGCCGATCCATCCGGCCATCTGGCTGGAGTACCTGATGCCGGAGGCCGGGGCGGGCCTGGACGAGGGCCTGCTGACGACGTTCGGGGCCATGTGGCATTTCTGAAAGCCCTCGCCAACAACCAACAACTGGAAACCCTCTTATGAAGGCATGGATAGCGAATCTCCTGTGGGACGCCCTGGCGATCTTCCTGGCGCGAGTCCACGACTGGATCTTCGATCCGGACCGGGCGGCCGCCTGGCGGATGAAGAATCGCCAGCGATGGTGGTCGTACAAGCTCAAGGCCGACGCCACGAAGAGCACTCGCGACGATCTGCGGGCCCGGTGGTACCAGATCACGTTCGGCTTCGAGACCCCTCCCGACAAGGCCGTGGAGCGGGGCGACCTGCTCAAACGGCCGGCCAACTCCTTCCGCGGCGGCTAAGTGAGTCCCAAGGGTCACTATCGGCATCACACGATCGACGAGCGTGAGGCCGTCCGGGCGGCGGCGTTGGATCGCGCGATCGAGTACGAGGACACTATCCCCGCCCAACCAACAACCAACAACCTACAACCCACAACGAGGCAACTTATGATCGATCGACAATTACTCCAGGACCTCGATGCGGCGGCCGGCAAGCTGCACGAGGCGGAAGAATCCTTTATCGAAATCTGCCGGCGGATCGCGGGCGATGAGCGGGCCGAGACGGTCGCCATAGAGACCGTCACCCAAATGGCCCCGAGTCGCGGCGGCGGGCGCCGCCGCAGCAGCAATCCCAAGAAGGTCCGTTTCATGGCGGGCATGAAGATCAAATGCGCCCAGTGCGGCCTCGTGGTCGAGGGCGCCAAGGAGAAGTCGGGGCAGAAGTACCCGTACCAGCATATGGACCGCTCGACGGGCCACGTCTGCAAGGGCTCCAAGCTGGTCGGCGTTCCGATCGGGGCGGAGAATCGATTGAGCCCGAATCCCGGGCAGTAACTGATGAGGACGATTATGCCACGAGTCAAGAGCAAAACGATGATCGAGAAGTTCAGCGAGGACAGGGTGGATAAAGACGTGGACGGTGTGGACGGGCAGGAACCGACACGGACGGGCACGGACAGCAGTGAGGCGGCGACGGTGGGGATCTCCGCGACGCGGATCGTCGATTGGCGCGTTGCCGATCTCGATCCCCATCCCGACAATCCGCGAGGCCTGAACACCCAGAGCCCGAAGTTTCTCGATCTGCTCGAGAGCATTCGGCGTAACGGGGTCTTGGAGCCACTGACGGTCCGGCAGTTGACACTGATCGCCAACGATGCCCATCCGGAGCGCCGGCAGGTCCTCAGCGGACACCGCCGGCTGGCGGCGGCCAAGGAGGCCGGGCTCAAGACGGTGCCCGTCCGGGACCTGGGGGCCCTGGAGGAGGACGAGGCGTATGACATCCTCGCGATGAGCAATCTGCACGAGGACCTGACGCCCCTGGAGGAGGGTCGGCGGGCGGCCTGGTGGCTCGCCAACCAGAACGTCCGGGCGGTGGCCGCCAAGCTCGGTAAGACCGAGCACTGGGTCCTGACCCACGCCATGATCGAGTGGAACCTGATCCCGGGCTGGAAGGAGGAAGCGGAGCACACGGAGGAGCCACAGTATAGCGATCACGTCCGCCGGGACTATTCGCACTGGACGGCGGCGCACTGGATCCAGATCGCCCGGCTGCCGCCGGCGATTCAGGAGCACTGGCTGGCCAAGGTCCAGAAGGATTACCGGTTCGATCCGCACGACGCCTCGGCCAAGAAGGTCGGCGAGTGGCTCCAGACGGAGAAACTGCTTCTGGCCAAGGCGCCGTTCGACTTGCGCGTCGCCTGCAATGGCTGCGACAAGCGGACGGACGCGATCGATCAGCTCTTGTGGGAGGACCCGGACCTCAAGGCGGACGAGGGCCAGGCGGTCCGGTGCCTGGATCCGAAGTGCTGGACCCGCCAGTGCGGCAAGGCGATCAAGCAGGATTTCCTGGTGAAGAAAGACCAGGCGACCGTCGCGAACGATATCGTCGGGGACAAGGCCCGGGCCTCGATCGCGCCGATCTGCCTGGCGACGCCGCCGGAGGGATGGGACCCGCCGAAGAAGAAGCGATACGACGAGATTCTGCGCCCCCTGCGCAAGGCCTTCGGGTCGGGCCTGGTCACGGCGGACCGGGTCACAATCGTCAAGGCTGACACCAAGGGCGCCACGCTGGGGATCGTGGTGGCCGGCGATAAGGGCCACAAAAAGGGCTCGGAAGTCTGGGTCAAGGTCGCGAAGAAGCCCGAGTCACAGGATCCCCGCGTTCCTTCGGCGGCGGACGTCGCCCGCGCGAAGAAGCAGAAGGAAAAGCAGGATCGCTGGGAGAAGGTGATCCGGGCCGTCTATGGGGAGCTGGCGAAGCGGGCCCAGCCTCGGGACGAGATCGTGATGCTTCTATGCCTGCGGACGGAGCAAATGTTCGCCGTGACGGAGTGGAAGGGCATGGAACCCACAGCCCTGCCGGTCTGGAAAAGTCTGGTCGCCGCCGCCACGACGGACAACCCGGAGAACAAACAAATCTTCTGGCGGACGGTCATCGATGGCAGTTGGCTCGAATTTATCCAGTACGTCAAGCGAGAGGCTCTCCACGTCTACGGTGACTACAAACGGCCGGAGCTTAAAGATATCACCGATCTGCTCGGGATCGATCTAAACCAGCGATACGCGCAGGAGCTGGCGAAGGACACCAAGGCGCCACCCGAGATCCCCGACTCGAAACCGTCCAAACGCAGCGGCAAAACTACCCCGAACCCCGGTGATATGGCTGGGCCGATCGGCGACTGTGTCGGGGACTGTGGGGTCTGCCAACTCGATGCCTGTGCCAAGACCGGGGCCCTGATCGACCACGGCCCCAAGGCCAGGTGATAACGAACAACGAACAACGAGGAACGCTCCTATGCCTGATCCAGCGCGCGAAGATTGCACGAACTGCCACTATTGCCACGCCAACGACGCCAAGCAGCCTGAGTGCTGGCATGATCCGCCGGCCGTGATCGGGGAGGCCATATTCTCGGCGTCTCCGATGGCCGGCGGGCCGCCCCGGGTCAACTGGATCGTCAATGCGGTCCGGCCCGTGGTGCGGCCGGGCTGGACGTGCGCGAGCTTCACGCCGCGGGCGCAGATCGTCAACTGACAACCCACAACGATGAACTTGACCTTATGTCCAAGAGGCATTGGCATGCCCGAACGCGGGCGAAGGATAGGCCGAGCCGGCGGCGGTCGGGCGAACGCAGGGCATCGAGCCCACTACCGTCCGAGTCGCCGCCGGCGGCCGGCCTGGTCGATACGGAGCATCGGCGGTTTCCCTGGCCGGCGAATCCGGACCAGCGGTATGGGCTGGAGGCCCCTTACCTGGCCGTCGTCAACGCCCGGGGCCCCTGGGGCGTGTGGAAGCATCGAACGGCCAATCCACCGTTCATACCCCTGTGCCTCGATCTGCTCGATAAGGCCTTCTGGCGCTCAGCAGATCATGGCCAGCGGGTCTTCTGCCTCACGGTGTGGCTCCAGGCGGCCCGGGAGGACGACTGGGGCATCGTCTGGGGCGATCCGGTTCGCCTGTGCCTCGACTGGCGGCTGGACCCGGCGACGTTCACGAGCCGCTTAGAGTGGATGATCGGACACGGCCTGGCCTGCTATCTGACCCGGGCCGAGGCCGACGCGGCGAGGACCTGGCGGAATCATAGATCGAAGATCATCGATCAAAGATCCGAAGGGGAAGGGGGGAAACCAGAGGGGGGAGGGGGGGAGTCTGGAAGAGGGGAAGGGGAAGACAAGCAAGACAAGACAAGCAAGACAAGACAAGGCAAGCAGATTTCAGATGCTCTTTCCCATACGAAGAATCAGATTAGCAGATTAGGCATAGAGCACAGCCAAGGACAAGCAAGCCAAGCAAGCCAAGCAAGCAAGCCAAGCAAGTCACAGGGCCAAGGGCAAGGGACAGCACAGGGCCAAGAAGCTGGGAATCTGCCGAAATCTGACCGCCGGGCCGTCGCGGACCGTTCGGAGCCCCTGGAGCCTCCTGGGGGCCATCCTCGCAACGCACGGCCCGGGTCAGTTTCACTCGGCGATGCCATCGCCTGGACGAACACGCGGGCCGTCCTGTTCGGGCGGGCCCTATACGAGGCGATCCACGGCCGCCCCGCTCCGCCGGACCTGGCGGCCGCTCACGAGCGGGATCGGGGCGATGTGGGGGTGTGGGTCCACTACTGGCAGCAGACCGTCGCCGACTCGATCCCGGCGGGCCGGTACGATGAGTTTGAAAAGCGGTGCGTCGCCGATATCCGAAAGAAGCGTAAAGTCCGCAGCATTCGCAACTTGGGCGCGGTCGCCATGGCCAAGATTGTGCCGGGAATCCTCGACGCAATGACTGCGAAATAGGGGGCCAAGATGGGTAAGAAAGCAGTGAACAAACGGCCAAAATCAGGATCAAAACGGGGTCCATATCGGATCAGAACCCAATCGCGAAAACGCCCGATTCGTAGGGGGGTAAATAAACGTAAGTCGAGGTTGCACAAGGGGTTAAAATTCGTCCCTGACCATCAGGGAAAGGCCCCAAAAAGGCGAAAACGGACGGATGTCGGGCCCGGCCGACCGCCCAAGGAGCACCAGTTCCAGCCGGGGGTCAGCGGCAATCCCGCCGGCTGTCCGCGGCGGCGCTCGTTCCTGCACTGGTGGATCTGCAGGTACCTGGAAATGACCGCGGCGGAGCGGAAGTTTCTAAGGCGAAAAGGCGGATTGACCGGCTCTCAGCAGGCGGCCATGACGTCGGTGGAGCAGTGCATCAAGCGAGGGATCTCCGGGACCAGTTGGCTGGCGATGCGCGAGCTGATGCACTACGACGAGGGCAAGCCCACGGAGCATGTCGTGGTCGAGAATCCCGAGGCCCTGAGTCAGACCGAGTGCGACGAGATCCGGGAGGCGATGCAGAAAGGGAGCAAGACATGAAGCCACACTCGGATATCGATCTGAGACTCTGGATGGCCACGGCGGACATCGTAGCGGAGTTGGAGTGCTATCGGGACGCGGTGGTGGCTGTGATGCTCGCGGATCTGCGCCGGGAGGTCGATGGGAAGGTTCTGCTGGCGCTGCACAATTTGAAATCCGAGAGCTCAGAAACCAACAACCAACAACCAGCAACTGACCACTGACCATGCTATCCGATCGTCAGATCAACTCGATAGGCAAGGCGATTCTGCTGTACCGGGCATTGCCGGCGGCAGACCAGTTTCACCGCTCGCTCGCCAAGTTTCGCTGGTTCTTCGGGGGCAACCGCTCAGGCAAGAGCGAGGCCAATACCGGATTCGATCTGTGCAGTTTCGCGCTGGGCGTGCACTGGGTCCGCAAGACGCCGAGGCGGGCGATCCTCTGGGCCATCGCGCCGACCTGGGACATGGTCGGGGCCATCATCTGGCGCGAGAAGATCAAGGGCTACCTGCCGCCCAATCAGATCGCCGCCATCGCCTGGCACAATAAGGGCCGGGACATTCCGGAGGCGATTCACCTACTCAACGGGACGACGATCGAGTTCAAGGCCTTCGAGCAGGGCCGCGTCGTCTTCCAGGGCCGGGCCGTCGATGCGATCTATGCGGACGAGCAGTGCGAACACGATCACGTCGAGATCCTCCGCGAGCTGATCATGCGGCTGGCGGACCCTTATGAGGATCCCTGCGATGCCGGCTGCCAGCGGTTCATGACCTGGTCCATGACGCCGATCCTGCCGCAGCCGGCGATCGAGGCGATCTCCCGGGACCCGGGTCCTCGGGATGCCGTCTTCTTCGCGGACCTGGAGGACAACCGGCGAAGCCGCGGCGGCTACATCGACGACGCCGAGATCGACGCCCTGATCGCGACCTGGCCGGAGGAGGTGCAGGAGACGCGTATCCGGGGCCGGTTCGCGGCGTTCCTCGGCGCCGTGTACAAATCGTTTCGCCGCGAGGTCCACGTCGTGGCGCCGTTCGAGCTGCCGGCGGATGCGGAGCTCTATCGCGGCATCGATCTGGGATTCAATAATCCGTTCGTCTGCCTGTGGCTGGCCCGGTACGGGCCCGATCGCGTGTGGCACGTGTACGCGGAGCACTACCGCGAGCGGGAGAGCCTGGCCTGGCATGCGCAGCGGATCCAACGGATCAGCGGCGAGGAGCGCTACGTCGCGACGTGGGCCGATCACGATGCGCAGGACGTCTTCGAACTGGCCGAGCTGGGGATCGATAGCCTGCCGGCCAAGAAGGATGTCCGACTGGGGATCGAGCTGGTCCAGGCGAAACTCAAGATCCAGGGCAATGGCCGGGCCTCCCTGACGATCAGCTCGGCCTGCCCCAACACGATCCGCGAGATGATCGCCTATCGCTGGAAGGAGGGGACCGAGACCCGGGATCCCCGGGATGAGCCTGAGAAACAGAACGACCATTGCCCCGATGCCCTGCGGTACGTGGTGTACAGCGTCGAGGGCGGCAACTACTTTGCGAGATAGGACGAATGCGACCTATAGGACAAATCGGATCGATAAGGTCCAATGAGCATTTCCCCGGGGGCGAGGACGTCAAGTACTCGCGGATCTACCTGGGCGCGGCCTGGCCGGCGGCCCGGCCCGGCTGGATCGTCGTCGTGGGCGAGTGTCTGCTGGACCGCGTCGGCGGCCTGCCCAAGCTGATCGTGCTCGATGAGGCGTCCGATGAGCGACTCTGGCATGTCGTCGATCGGACCGCGGCCCTGTGGTGGTACTACCGGCCGGAGCGGGCCCTGGCCGACTGCTCCCACGTGGCCGCGATGCAGTTCGCAGCCAATGTCGAATACGTGCGGCGCGGCTTCCGGCTGGAGGCCAGTCTGCTGTGCGCCATGAAAGGGCCGTTCAATTACGCGTTCCCCATCCTGGCGAGGATGCAGGAGACGGGGCGGCTCGACGTCCCGCGGAGCAATCGATTGACCGGGGAGCTCATGACGGCACCGCGGCACGAGGACCTGGCCAAACTCGCCCTGGCCGACTACCCGGCGATCGCGGCCCTGGCCTTCGCCGTGATCGAGCTGGAGAAGACCCGCGACGAGGGCGTCAGCCGGCCGACCGAAACGGTGCAGCCCAAGAGGATTCTAGAATGAGTGATTTAGAAAAAGCGATTGAATTGTTGGCGGATGCCCACGACTACGACTTCCGGCCGGACCGAGTCGCCAAGATGTGCGAGGCGGACGTGGACCATGAGTTGTGCAACGTCATTGGCAACCCGGCACACCCTTACTGTAACGCGCAAGACCGCCGCCACCAGGACGCCGTCCCGTTCGTCATGGCCCTCTATGAACGCAAGTTTGCGATCCAGGCCCGCCAGCGCCAATCACTGGAAGAGCAAGAGTCGAACCTGATTGTTCGAGAGCGCGAGAGACGACGAAAGCGAGCCCGCCAGGCACGGGATCGGCTCGTCAGGCTGGGGTTCAGTCGCGTGGAGATCCCCGACGATCCCCAAGAGTACCTCATTGAGGTCTGGGAGCGAGACGCTCTCATCGCGCAGGGCAAGTTCTACCAGGTCGTGCCCGAACTCGCCGGTGAACTGTACCACCTGGGGCTTGATCAAAACAGGGCGTTGCAGCTCATTATGCCCATGCTGCGCACTGCGGCGCGGATGTCTGGCGAGTTCACCAACTGCGAGCCGCGACAAAGCGCCCTCGACCTGAATCCGTCGATAAGGGACCTCGCCACGGAGGCCGCCTTCGGTCTCCAGCGTATCATCGCCCAGCGCCTCGACAAACAATACCGCAGGAGCAAAGCGCGAGCAGCGGATCATAAATGAGAAATCATAGATCAGAAATCAGACTGGCGGGGCGAACGGCGGCGATGAGTCGCGAGCGATTGCAGAACGTCCGCCTGTGGCTGGGACTCCAGGAGGAGCTGCACCTCTCGCAGCGCGAGCTCCAGGTCGCCATTCGCCTGGTCCTCGGCGACTCGCTCACTCAGACGGCGATGCGACTGAATATCGCACGCGGGACCGTCGTGACCTACTGCGGGCGGATCAAGCGCAAGGCCCGCGTCCATCGCCGCAGCGAGCTGGTCATGACCCTGCTGCTCAATAGCGGCCTGCTGCTCGGGGATGAGCGGGAAACGGACTGAGCACACCCGGGTCACGCCAAAGCCACAAGAAAGTCACAAGAAAGTCACGCAGTGGGCATGGCGGGCGCTACATCGGGCATGGCGGGCGCTACATCGGGCAGGGAGTTGCGCAGTTTTGGCTTGGCGGGCGCAGTTTTAGAGCTGCGCTGTCATCAAACGGAGTACAAGGCCAAAAGATTTTTCATGCCTCAAAACCGCGATATTGGCCTGCGATCGCGGTTTTCGCGTTTTTGGCAGCGCAGATCTACGTCGCGATTTCCGTCGCCCCGATACCCTGATCCTCGATGAACCACAGATCAAAATTCATAGATCATAGATGGGAGATTCGACCGTGCCGTTTCTGATTCCACTGCTCGGACTGGGTCTGTCGATCGCCTGGAAGGCGCTACAGCCCAAGGCGGCCACTCCAGCCCTGCCGGGCCCAACGGACGCGGAGGTCGTCGCCAGCGACCTGCGTCTTCGCCGGCGACTGGGCGCGGAGCGGGGCGGGGCCTCGACGCTCGTCTCGGGCGGCCTGGCGGGGACCAGTGCGAGATTGACGATGCCGTCGCTGGTGGGGGTGTAAATGAAACCGCAGGCGGCCGAGCTCATTGATCTCTGGAGCCGCTGGGACGCGGACCGCTCCACGGTCAAGACCCTCGTCCAGGACGTCATGGGCTATTGCCTGCCTCGGCGGGCGACCGTGACGACCCAGCGGACGGAGGGCGAGGACCTTCACAAGGAGCTCTACGACTCGACGGCGGAGACGGCGTGCGAGCGGTTCGCCACCGGCCTGTATAACTTCATGTGGAATCCGGCGAGGATGAACTTCTGTCTGATGCCGCCCGTCGAGCTGGCGAGCGGGCAGCAGGATGTCCTGCGGCCGCTGCTGGCCATCTCGGAAACGATGCGTGACGAGATCCAGCAATCCAACTTCGATGAGGCCTTCTACGAGCTGGCCCTGGACCTGGGCTCGGCGGGACTGGGGACTCTGGAGGTCAATCAGGGCGAGCGGAGCCTCTTCGAGTTCAGCGCCTATCCGTTCGAGCAGGTGGTCTTCGCCGAGGACCGGCGGGGCCGGGTCGAGATGGTCCTGCGGAAGTTCGAATGGACGGCCCGGCAGATCGTCGAGGAGTTCGGCGAAGGGACCCTCAAGGTCGGTCCGACCGTCTGGGCCGCCTGGAGCGCCGACGGCGGCAAGGGCCGTGATAAGAAGTTCGAGGTCCTCCACGCGGCGATCCCGCGCACCGAATTCAACACCGGCGATCGCGACGTCTGGAATATGCCGATCGCCAGTGTCTGGATTGCCGTCCAGGACAAACAGATCCTGCGCGAGAGCGGCTGGCCCGAGCTTCGATACCTCGTCTGCCGGTTCGTCAAGGCCTCCGGCGAGAAGCACGGACGAAGCCCGGGGATGACCTGCCTGCCGGACGTCAAGATGGTCAATAAGATCGAGCGCAGCCTGATCCTCGGCGCGGAGAACGTCGTGCGGCCGCCGGTCCTGGCGCCGGACGGCTCCTTCATCGGATCGGTGACGATGGCCTCCGGCAAACTGATGTGGTATCGGGTCAACTCGATCAATCCGCTCGTCAAGCCGGAGCCCTTCAACTCGGGCGCCCGGGTGGACTTCGGGGCCGACTATGCCCAGAGCAAACGCGAGACCATCAAGCAGGTGTTCTATAACGACCTGTTCCTGATCCTGTCCGACGACAAGGCCCGGACGGCGACCGAGGTCCGCAGTATCCTCGCCGAGAAGCTCTCGATGCTGGGGCCGTCCTTCGGGCGCATGAAAGTGGAGCTGTTCGATCCGATGATCCGGATCGAGCTATCCATCCTGGCCCAGACGCCGCAGCGGCTCCGCGGCATTCCCCTGGAGTATCTGCAACTGGCGCAGATCCGGTACGTCTCGACCCTGGCCATGGCCATGGAGTACGCCGAGCTCGGCATGCTCCAGGATGCGCTGCTGTTCCTGTCGCCCATGGCGGAGGTCGAGCCCAGCGTCCTAGACAACCTGTCCTTCGATGAGATGGCCCGCGGCTATCTCCAGCGGATGGCCTGGCCCGCCGGCTGGCTCAAGAGCCGCTCGGAGGTCAAGGCACTCCGCGAGGCCCGCTCGCAGTACCAGGCGCAGCAGATGCAGATGGCGATGGCCGTCCAGCAGGCAGAGCTGGCCGGCAAACTGACCAAGCGGCCGGAGACGGGCTCGCCGGCGGCGTCGATGATGGGAGCGGCGGCGTGATGGCGCAGATCCGTGAGTTTTCGCTCGATGATATTCCTCGGCCCGAATCCAATGAGCAGGACCTGCTCACGGCCCAGAGCTATGCGAACCTCTTCGAACTGCCCGATGGCGGAGTGGTTCTCGCGGATCTCAAGGGTCGCGTTCCGATCAACGCCTTCATCGAAGGCAAACCCGACGCCATGGCCTTCATCTGCGGGCAACAGTCGATCATTCAGTGGATCGAGATGCGGATCGCCTACGGCCGCAATCCCATTCCACGACAGGAGCATGTATGACCAAAGTCGAGTCAACCAAACCGAAACTCGCGACCGACCCCGACGCGGACGCGATCGAGGCCTGCCGCGCGGCCCTGGAGCCTCTGGCCCGGATCTCGCCGAAGGGCGACCGCCGGGCCGTCGACAAGGAAAAAGAAGGGAACACCCCGGCCTTCACGGGTCAACACCGGATCAATCGGTGCCGGCGCGAGGTCGTCATTACGGCGGCCGATATCGAGGCGGCGATCACCTGCCGCGAGGGCGACACGACGCTCGCCGCCTGCCGCAACGCGCTGCGGCCGCTTGCCCGGCTGCCCCAGGACCTGCGGGTCGAGGACGACGATCTGGCGATCTACAGTTTCGAGGGCGCCAACGGCAACCCCGTCCCCATCACGAATCGGATGCTGATGAGGGCGGCCGAGCTGGCAGGGTGATTGAGCGATCCGACTAATTGGACTGATAGGACCAATGGAAACACCGACACCGAATCCGAATCCAGCACCTGGCCCGACATCGACGCCAGGCCCGACGCCGACGCCGACGGCGACCCCGGGCCCATCGCCCCTGGCGGGCGCAGACGGGGTCCTGGCCGCCAATTGGCTCCAGCATGAGAAGATCGATCCGACCCTGCGGACGGATAAGACCCTGGCGACGATCAAGGATGTCCCGACCCTCGCCGCGATGCTCGTCAATGCCGAGAAGGCGATCGGCAAGAAGCGGGCGGTCGTGCCGACCGATCCCGCCAATAAACCCGAGGTCGATGAGTTCTTCGCCCTGGCCGGGTGGCCGAAGGACGGGCCCGAGAAGTACCCCGAGGTCCCCTTGCCGGCGAATCTGCCGGCGGAGATCCGGGATAATCCCCAGCACGCGGAGGCCCGCAAGGCGGAGATGACGGCCTGGCGGCAACTGGCGCACAAGTGGCACCTGACGGAAGAGCAGTTCCTGGGCCTCTCGAAGGAGATCCAGGAGCGCGAGGTCGCCGCGTATCAGGCGGCGCAGGCCCAGGCGGTCAAGGACCAGGCCGACCGCAAGATCGCCCTGCAAAACGAATGGCAGGGCAAATACGACTACAACGTCCAGCTCGCCAATACGGCGGCGGCGGCGTTCTGCAACGCCAACGATCTGGCCTACGCCCGTTCCGCCGGCTGGCTGGGCGATCCGGTCTTTCTGAAACTGTTCAAGGCGATCGGGGAGGCCGTCTCGCCGGACCGGCTGCACGCCGGATCCACCGGACGGGCCGACACCGGGTCGATCGAGCGTCAGATCTTCGATCTGGAGACGTCCGAAGCGTATCGAAAACCCGACAATCCGAGACATGACGCAGTGACGCAGCAGGTGCTGCAACTGCGGGAGCAACTGCGAGCGGCCAGGCAGCCCTAACCGGTCTGGACGCGAGCAGGGGAGTTGTTGGTGGATGGTTGATGGTTGTGGGCAACGAGCAACCACCAACTAAAAACCAGCAACCGCATTTCAGCGGGCAGCCGCTTCACCAGCGGTCCGCACCCGGCGGGGCCAAACGCAAACGGTAGGGTCCGTGAGGCCGGTTCATCGGCCGCATCGGGGAGCCCATTTCGAAACCAGACAATCATCATCAAAAATCGAAAGGGCTTCCTATGAGTTTCACCATCACCGAGGCCATGGTCGAGCAGTACCGCAGCAACGTGCGGATGCTCGGCGAGCAGCAGCGGGCCTTGCTGCGGCCGATCTGCGAGGTCGTCTCCGTCGTGGGTAAGACATTCTACGGCGAGCGACTCAAGGGGTCGGAGGCCGTGACCCGCACCAGCCGCCATGGCGACAATCCCTTCACGCCGGTGACCCACTCGCGGCGCAAGGGGACGATCATCGACAAGGAGTGGGGCGACTACATCGACGAGCAGGACACATCCAAGGTCATCGTCGATTTCAAGGGCAAGTACGTCGTCCTCGGCAATCAGGCCCTGAACCGGGCGGAGGACGATCTGATCATCGCCGCCCTGGGTGGGGCCGCCTATGCCGGCGAGGCCGGCGGCACGACGGTCAACAACTACGATTCGGGCGAGTGCCGCGTCATCAATGGAGACGGCACGCTCGTCGCCGCCGGGTCCGACGCCTCCAACACGACCGAGACGGCCCTGACGATCGCCAAGCTCGGCCTGTGCGGCGAGCTGCTCGACGAGGCCCAGTTGCCCGAGGGCCTGACGCGGTACTTCATCGCGAACGCCTACAACAAGTGGCAGCTCCTCCAGACGACCGAGGTCAAGAGCGCTGACTACAATACGGTCAAGGCGCTGGCCCACGGGGAGGTCAACACGTTCATGGGCTTCAACTTCATCTGGACGGAGCGGCTCCTGACCCACGCAACCGATACCGGATGCGCCCGGTCCTACGCCTGCGTCGGCGGCGCGATCGCCCTGGGCATCGGGCAGGAAAACACCGGGGACCTCTGGCAGGACACCAGCAAGACCAAGAGCTGGTACTGCTACAACAAGTTCTCCAAGGGGGCGACCCGGCAGGAAGGGCCGGCCGTCATCGAGATCCTTCTGAAGAAATCAGCCTAGACCGGGGAGCGTCCGACTCCGGTCCGGACTGAGACGCAAAACAAAAGGACAAACTGGACAACGAAAGGACAAAACTATGAATCTTCCCGCTTTCAACCTGGCCCCGATCGTGGGGCCCTATTCGCAGCCGGATGACCTGATCGCCCCGGGCACCCCCCAGCGCCACGCCTACGGCCGGCGATACATCACCTGGGACGGCAAGTACTACAAGTACTGCCATTCGCTTGGGACCCTGCTGGCCGGGTTCGGGGCCGCCAATATCGGGGCCTCGAATATCAGCGCCGCCATCCCGGTGGCCACGGCCGTCAAGGACCGCGAGATCCTGATCACGATCGCCTCGGGCGATGGTCACGCCGGCGACGGGGTCATCGCCGAAAACGAGCTGCTCGGCGCCCAGATCGTCTTCGGGCACGGGGCCGAGGCCCTGGCCAACAACCGCACGATCATGGCCAATACGGCCGTGGCCAGCGGCGGCGGGACCTGCCGGGTCCTGCTCGATATGCCGTGCGCCAATGTCATGACGGCGGCCAGCTCGTGGGTCGAGGTCTGCCTCAACGCCTACCGGTACACGTCCAAGGGGGCGCTGGAATACAACGCCTTCGTCTGTGTGCCGATCGTCGGGTGCACGACCGGCTACAACTACTGGGGCCAGACGGCGGGGCCCTGCTGGATCTGCCCCGGCGGGGGCGATCCGACGCCCGGCAACACGGTCAACGATCGGACGGCCTACTTCGTGGGCGACGGGTCGGTCAACTTCGGCACGGCCCTGACGATCGAGACCGGCTATCAGATCGCCGGGTTCTGCATCGATCAGACCTCGGCCGCCCTGAGCGCCCAGCCCAACGTCATGCTGAACCTCAGCTATTGACCGCCGGCCCGATGGATAGTGCGGGGGCCTGGATCCGTTCGGGCCCCCGCTTTGAACGATCAACCGATTGAGTTTTCACAAGGAGAAGCAAATGGCTAAGGAAACGACAGCCCCCACCCCGGCCCCTGCGGCCGTGACTCCTCCGGCCACCGGCAGCTATGCCGAACGACGCGGCGCCACCCTGGCGGCCATGAAAGAAGCGCAGCGTCCGGGCAGCAGCAAGCCGGCCCAGCCCGTCGCGGGGTAAGATCATGTCCGACTACGAAACCTTCGGCGAGCATATCAAGGCGCTGCGGGAGGCGGCCGGCCTGACCAAACAGCAGTGCGCCAACCGGACGGGCATGACGCTCAAGGAATGGCAGGCCATGGAGCAGGACGACGTCCCGGCCAAGCTGCGGATGATCCGGCTCGTGGCCCACGTCCTCGGCGTCCAGCCCACCGACGTTTTTTGAGAGGCGTCAGATGGAACGGGTCGGGCCCGACGTCACGAAAATGGATCTGCACGGGGAGTTCGTACCCGACGATGTCGGCCCGCGCGAGGCGCGCGATGAGGTCAACTTTCGAGCGCATCGCGCGGGCTACCCTGTCACCCGGGATGGCCGGCCGGTCCCGCACAAGCCCACCGTCCTGGTCAACTGGGGAGCCCCGCGGCTCAATGTCTGGCCCCGGGATCCAGAGGGCAACCTGATCGAATGAGGATGGCAGGATGGAGTCGACCATGCCAATGAGATACCCGCTGGTCCGTCTGATCGTACTGATGGCCCTGCTGGGATCGGCGCTCTGGGCGCCGCCCTGCCTGGCCCTGACGACCAAGACTGTCAATCCTGGCGGCGGGGCAGACTATACGTCCTTGAACGCGGCGTGGGCCTCTCTGCCCGATCCGCTCGACGACGACTACAAGATCACCTGCTCCGGCAGTACGGATGACACGACGGCCGCGAATCTGGACGCCAGGGACCCGAACGGCCATACGGTCGTGATCGAGGGCAACAACACCACCGGAAAAGCGGATGAGAGCAAATATCAGCTTCACTACACCAGCGCCAGCCAGGGAATTTTCATTCAGTCCGACAACGTCACGCTTCGCTACGTGGAAGTGATCGGATCATCGAGCGGTTACAATGGCATCTGCCTCCTCAATGCAGATAGTGTCCTCGTCGAGAAGAACATCGTCCACGGCTGCACGCAGAGCGGCTACGCCGGCATCTGGGTCGACGCCGGAACAGGCAAGACGGTTTACAACAACGTCTGCTACGGCAACAACATCGGAATCCGGGACTATCAGACCTCCGGGACCATCATTCACAACACGCTGGTGGGCAACGCCGCCTATGGCTTCCAGTTCGACGGTACGGGAACCGTGACATTCAAGAACAACCTGCTCTCAGGTAACACGACGGCTGACTACTACGACGCGCCTGGCGGAAGCACCGCGACGACGGCCTGCAACTACACATCCGACACCAGCAGTCCGGACGGGGCGGGCTACCGCAGTAAGACGTTCACCTTCGTGAACGCCGGCAGCGGCGACTATCACCTGGATTCAGGGGAAGACGGAAACTACAACTGCACGGCGGCCGGGCCGAGCGACGACGTCGATGGTGAAACGCGAATCCACTCCGATGCGGGATTCGACGAGCTGATCTTCGTGAGTACGATCACCTTCTACTCCGGGCTGGAGGGCCAACTCGTCGTCAGCTTGACCTATCAGAGCGGCACTGGCTCCTGCGGCCGATTCGTCTGCCCGAACGACTGGTGGGCGGCCGATTCGGCGGGTGGGTACGTCACGATCACGGCTCTATCGCCCAGCCCGAGCGATCCGTGCTACGTCTGCTGCGACCTGGACCCGATCGGCGGATACGGGGGGGCTACCGCTCTCCAGGGCATGGTCCCCACCGCGGCCTACAACACGGGCTACTTCGTCCCTTACAGTGCCGATGAGGATATCATCGACGAGTTCGTTACGGGTGACGCCGGGACCTACCCGCAGATTGCCGCCGGGCACACGGCGGTCTTTGTCACGTCCAGGACGCACAAGGGCGCCAGCTACTGGGAGCCGGTCAAGAAGTTCTGCCTGCTGACCGTCCTGGCCGCCGCGCCGTCTCCGGCGACGGACGGATACTGGTTCCGGCCCTACTGGGGCGACTCCAGTACGAAGGTCCCCGAGTACAACACGGCCGATATTGACTTTGACGTGTTCGCCGACCTGACTGCGACGAAAAGCACGCACACGTTCGCCTACTACGAGGCCCTGTTCTGCCGGACGATTTTCGACTGGCAATGGAACACGATCCTCCAGGCCACCCATGCCTACGATGCCCCGATCGACACCTACGGCGGCTGGCTCGCCAAGGCGACGACCGGGGCGCTGCTGAAGCTCTGCGAGCAGGCTGACGACTCCGCCAAACTGACTCTGGCTAAGTATTATCTCCAATTTGGCCTGGATACCTCCCGGCAGATCGTGGACCGGGGTGAGAAGGGCCCGGTGCCCGTTCGGCATTACGAGTTCACGGCCGGCGGATTCTACGTGGGGCGATTGCTGCCCTTCCTCGCGGCCGCCCGGGCCTTCAATGACGCCAAGACGATCGCCGCCGCGCCGTATGCCGGCGCTCCCTACATTTCATCCTACCCGTACACGAGCGAGAACACGCAATTCTTCGGAGAGACCTACCAGTGCCTCAAGGTCCGGGCCGAGGACATTCGCTCGCCGCCGCACAACTACACGGTCGGGGACACGTTCTTCTACGTCTATCCGGGCTATTTCACCGGCAAGGCCACGTTCACCCACGATTCCAACGAGGTCGTCGGATCGGGCACGACGTGGGTCGCCGGCCATGAAGGCCAGATGATCATGTGCCGGCCGCCGACCCATCCGAGCAGCTTCACCGACGGCTACGAGATGGACAAGTTCGACGGTCGGGCCTACACCATCGACAGTGTCGAGGACACGACCCACCTGATCCTGGACCGGCCGTGGCTGGGGACTACCCTGGCCAACACGTTCTACGGCATCTCCAGTTTCGTCGGCATCGGGGCCTGCAACTACAACTGGGGCGGGGCGGACTACAACGAGCTGACCGACAACCTGATCGGTGCCCCGATCTTCTATCAGGGCGGCCGGGCGGAGTGGTATTTCGTCACCCCCCACTTCACGGAGCCCTACGAGGGAATCGCCTGCGCCGGATCCTACGGAATGATCACGGCCATCCTGGGCATTGGGGCTGAGGTCCTAGGGGACTTCAATGACCTGCTCGACTACTACGATTCGCATGCCTATCAGCGCCGCAACATCTCGGAAGACGATTGGTACTACTCCGATCCGTGGTTCCGGGAGGTCTACAATACCCATCGCAGCTCCTTCGGCCGTGCCGTCTTCGATCCCTTGAGCGCCAACGCGGGTGCGGACCGGACCATCGGGCCCGGCCAGGCCAGTACCCTGAGACTCGATGGCTCCCTATCCCGCAACTGGATTCTCAACTCCAGCTCGACGACCTACGTCTGGACCGAGAACGGTGAGACCGTCGCGACGGGCAAGAACCCGGACCCCCTGGCGCTGAATAGCGGGGTCCATACCTTCACACTGACCGTGACGGACGTGACGAACGACGACGAGCGAACGGACGAGGTCGTCATTACGGTCAGCGATACCCAGTATTTTCTTGGGCAGAAACCATGAAAAGAGCCCTGCTCCTCAGTCTGATGGTCATCGGTGTCTGTGACGCCGCCTATCCGCTCTGGATCGGCCGAAGCGCGACCGTCCCCACGGCCGGCCAGCCCTACTATCTGGTCGATTCCATCGGGATCTCCCTGCTCGAAGGCTACGGCTATTCCCGCGTCCCGATTGCCCTGACCGTCAAGGACCTGACGGTCTGGTGTCCCACCGCTCCGGGGTCGGGCAAGGCCTGGAAACTCACGCTGCAAAAGGGCACGACGCCGACGGCCCTGTCCGTGACGATCAGCGACAGCGAGACCAAGGACAGCAACACGCTCGATGTCGCCTTCGACGCGAACGATCCGATCGCCCTGTACTGGTCGAAGACCTCGACGCCGGCCGATTCCAATCTGCACTGGGCGATCTCCTACGAGCCGAGTATGCCCAAAAGCCAGGTCATGCTCGGCCGGGGCTGGCTCTCCTCCGGCGGGCACACGTACCTGGTGCCCAAGTACTCCCAGACGGGCTCCAGCTACACCAAATTGGTCTTTCCCATCGCCGGCAGTCTGAGCCGGCTGCACGGCGTTCTCGGGACCGCCCCGGGCGACGGATGCGCCCGGGAGATGATCATGCGGGTGAACGGCGGCGAGACCAATCTGACCGCCACCTTCGGCGAGGCCGACACCTACGCCGCGGACGATGCCAACTCGGTCGCCGTCAGCGCGGGGGACACGGCCTTTCTGGACATCACCGATACGGGTTCTCCTCCGTCGGGCCATTTGGGCTGGGGGGTCGTCTTCACGATGGCCATGTCCAACCGCTGGGCGCTCTGGTCCTCCGATTCCGTGGCGATCAGCAATAGCGTCCCGACCTATTACGCGCCCAACACGGTCCAGATCCGCCTGACCAATGAGAATCTCGCCCAGCAGAAAGTGCCGGCCTTGACGATCCGCAATCTCTACGTGGTCATGACGGCGGCGCCCGGGTCGGGCAACAGCTATGCGTTCTCGCTCCGCGTCAATGGCGCGGCGGCGTCCCCCGCGCTCGGGCTGACTCTGTCGGACACCTACTACACCGGCAGCGCCGCCCAGCAGGTCACAGTGGCCGAAGACAGTTATCTCAATACGATGATCGAGCCCAGTAGCACCCCCGATGCCAGCATTGTCTCGGGGATGAGTTATCTCGTCGATACGAGCACGACATGGTTCCCCTGGTGGGTTTTGGAGTGATCCTATGAAGAAGCTGATCGTCACCCTCATCGTTCTGGCGGCCTGCGTTTCGGCGATCGCGGCGCCGGGGACCTGGCTGAGGAAATCGACCGCCGTGACCATCAAGCTCAAGCCGGTCTGGGTCTACGAGGACGGCACCCGCAAGACCACGGGCATCACGGCCCACGCCGCGCACGTCCTGATCAGTAAGGCGGGCGGCGCCTCGGCGGCCAAGAACGACGCCAACGCCCCGACGGTCGAAGCCGTCACGGGCCAGCGGGTCGTCAAGCTCGACGCCGCGGACACCGACACGGTCGGGATCCTGATCGTAGACTGGCCCGACGCCAACGGCGTGACCGTGCCGGAGTCCTTCTTCGTCGTCGACGCCGACGCCTACGACTGCTTCACCGACTACGGCTTCATGAGCACAACGGATATCCGCAGCGCCGTGCGCTATCAATTGGCCGCGGCCATCGGCGACGTCAACGACGCCAGCGTCGCCGACTACGTCATGACCCCCGAGTCGAGCAGCGACCCGAACTCCCTGCTCTTATGGATCAAGAAAATCTATATCAACCTGCCCTGATCAATTGAAGGAGTTTGCCATGAGACGGATCTTTTGCCTGATCGGCCTGGCCACGATCGCCGTGGCCATTCTGACCATCCCGCTGGCGCAGGCCCAGCCGCCCAGGGCGGAATCGCCCGTGCCGGTCCTGCTGGCCGGGACCGGCTATCGATGGTCGGAGCTCGGCACGATCACCAGTCAGCAGGACGTGCCGGCCGTCGCCGACCGGGACTATACGACCGTTTTGGCCCTGGCGGACGCCAAGGTCTTCGTCTGGAATATCGAGAACTGGGGCCGCAAGGCCCAGATGAGCTTTCAGACGACGGCCGACGCGGACAGTACGACGATCGTCCTGCTGGCCTTCGCGGACCGCCTGATGCGGGACCAGTACGGGACTCTCAGCCTGGGCGACGACGCCGTCTATGGCGGCCAGCTCGTCCTGACGGGCGGCAAGCAGGTCGGCAGTCACTCCAACGTCTACGTCGACACGATCGTCGCGACCGACGGGATCTTCGGATTCGGCGTCTCCGACAGTGCCGCGGATCGGCGGTGCGTCGTCTCGTTCCAGACGTGCGGATTCCAGACGATCGTCGGGATCGCCACGACGTTGCAGGCGTCCTCGACCCTCTACGCCTACGGGCGATTGTACTGAGGCGATGCGATGAGCTGGTCCAAGATCGATATCTGCAATATGGCGCTGGCCAAGGCGGGGCACAGCCAACTGATCAACAGTCTGGACTACTCGGGCGGCTCGACGGCCGTCCCGCAGGAGGTCCAGATGTGCCTGCTCTATTGGGGCCTGGCCTTCGAGGCGACGGCGCGGAGCCATCCGTGGAACTGCCTGCTGAGGCAGGCGGATATCTCCGCCTCGATCACGACGGCGCCGGCCTTCGGGTACAGCTACGCGTACTCTCTGCCGGCGGACTATCTCGGCTGGCTGCGGTTCGAGGATCCCGACGTGACCTACCGCCGCGTCGGCCGGACAATCCACACGGACGAGACGGACGTCGATATCTGGTATGTGGCCCGGACGGAGGACACGGACCTGTACGATCCGCTCTTTGTCGAGGCCCTGGTCATGCGGCTGGCGGCGCACCTGGTCCCGGCCTTCCAGGGCGAGAATTCACTCCAGCGGGCTCAGGAGTTGACACTGTGGCACGAACGGGTCAGCCTGCCGGCGGCCCGGTTCGCGGACTCGGCGGAGGGCATGGCGGGCACCTGGGAGTCAACGGAATGGCTCGACAGCCGAAGCGAATAATCTGGATCGGACTGGTCTTCGCCTCGATCGCCGGGGCGCAGACGCTGCCCTTCATGCAGTCCAGTTTCACCGGCGGGGAGCTCTCGCCCCTGGCGGCGGCCCGGATCGATGCCCAGCGCTACTTCACCAGCGCGACGACCGTCGAGAATCTGATCGTCAGTCCGCAAGGGCCGGCCATCCGCCGGCCGGGCACCCGGTTCGTCGCCGCCACGGACGCCAACAACGCCGCCCGGCTGATCCCCTTCCGCTACTCGGCCGACGACGTCTATGTCCTGGAGTTTACAGACCTCAAAATGCGGGTCTATCGCGACCACGGGCTGGTCACGAACGACGACGACTCGATCTATGAACTGGCCACGCCGTTCGCGGTGAACAGCCTGGCGGAGCTCCAGGTCTGGCAATCGGCGGACGTCTGCTATCTGGTCGACGGATCCGGCTGGCCGCAGAAGCTGGTCCGCACGGACCACAACGATTGGGACATCAACGACGCGGCGATCGACGATGGGCCCTTCCTGACCGAGAATCTGACGGCCACGACGGTCGCCGCCTCGGCCGTCACCGGCACCGACGTCAATCTGGTCGCCTCGACGGCCATCTTCAATGCCAGTATGATCGGCGGCTACTGGCGGCTCCGGGACCTGGTCGCGATCGCCAGCGTCGCCGGCACGCTGACGGCGGCCGACACCAACTCGGCGACCGTCTCGGTCCAGGCGGACAACAATTTCCAGTGGTCCCTGTCCGGCAATCTGACCGGAACGGTCGAACTCCAGATGTCGATCGACTCCGGGGCGACGTGGACCGCCTACACCGTCGCCACGGGCACGGGCGCCATCTCGACGGTCGCCACGGTCTATCCGAACGATACGGATCAGGACCTGCTGCTGCGGGTCCGGTGCACGGCCTATACCTCCGGAGCGGTCTATTACCAGCTCTGGCGCCATGCCTATATGCACGTTGGGGTCGTCCAGATCACCGACTACAACGATCCGTGCATGGTCTTCTGTGACGTGGTCCGGACGCTCGCCTCGACGAGTGCAACCATCCGCTGGTCGGAAGGGGCCTGGAGTCCCTACCGCGGCTACCCGCGGGCGATCGGCAGCTACTCGGACCGCCTGGTCCTGGCCTCGACGACCCACCAGCCGGTCACCATGTGGTTCTCCAAGACGGGCGACTACGAGAGCTTCGATACCGGGACCGGCGACGAGGCCGACGCCTTCGGCTATACCCTCGGCCGGTCCGAGCAGGACCCCATCGTCTGGGTGATGACCCAGAGACGCCGCGGCCTGCTGTGCGGCACGACCGGGGCGATCCTCGAGGTCGAGCCGATGGACAGCGGCTCCGCGATCACGCCGAGCAATCCGCCGACGGTCAGCAATACCCTGGCCGTGCCCTGCGCCGAGCGGGCCCCGACCCTGGCCGACAATATCGTCCTGGTCCTCCAGCGCCACGGCCGCAAGCTCCGCGAGGTCCTCTACAGCTACGACGCCGACGCGCTCGTCGCGCCGGACCTGACTCTGTTCGCCGAGCATGTCAGCGGGGACGGCATCACGGCCATGGCCTGGCAGAGCCAGCCCTATACGATCCTCTGGGCGGTCCGCACGGATGGTCAATTGATCGGACTGACCTACGACCGAAACTATCAGGTCGTCGGCTGGCACCGCCACACCCTCGGCGGCTCCGGAGTCGTCGAGGACCTGACCGTGGTCCCGGGGGCGACGGAGGATGAGCTCTGGCTGACCGTCCTGCGGACGATCGACGCGCAGCCGGTCCGCTACGTCGAGTATCTGGCCCCCTGGGAGTGGGGCAGCGACCAGAATGACGTGTACTTCGTGGATTCGGGCCTGTCCTACGATGGGTCGGCGACGACGAGCTTCTCGGGCCTGGCCCACCTGGAGGGCTGCTCGGTCGCGATCTGCGCGGATGGGGCCCCCGTGGCCGGTGAAACGGTCGCCTCGGGCGCGATAACGCTGGACCGGGCGGCGTCGGTTGTCCATGTGGGGCTCCCATTCGTCTCGACCCTGGGCACGGTCCGGTACGACGTCCAGAGCCAGCAGGGGGCGACCTGGGCCCGCCGCAAGGCCGTCAGTCGGGCGACCGTCAGTTTCTACGAGACGGCCGGGGCCGCCGTCGGGCAGGACGCCGGCCACCTGAAAACCGATCTGCCCTGGCGGGCGCCCGGGGCCGTCGTCAGCGAGGGGGCGACGCCGCTATTCACGGGCGATCTGGAGATCACCCTGCCGGCCGCCTTCACGACCGACGGGGCCAAATTGACGATCCAGCAATCCGAGCCGCTACCGATGACCGTTCGCGCCATCGTGGCGATCGTGGAGGTCCGCTAAATGCTGACCCTGCCTCAAAGCGGCCAGAAGTGGGGACTGACCAACACGCTCAGCGTCGCGGGCGGCGTCCTGGGCGCGGCGGGCTCGCTGATGGCCGGATTCGAGCAGGCCCGGTCCCTCAAGGCCCAGGCCAAGGTCAAGCAGCAGGAGGCGGCCCAGACGGCGGAGCAGGGGATCTGGCAGCAGATCCGGATGAACGAGGACGCCCGGCGGATGCTGTCGACCCAGCGGCAACTCTTCGGGCAGGCCGGGGTCCGACTGGAAGGGGCGCCGATGGAGCTGATGCAAAGGACCCAGCAGGAGCTCGTCCTGGAGCGGATGATGCACGGCCGCAACGTCGCCGCGAACGTCAGCGCCCTGTACCGTGAGGCCAAGGAATTGAAGAAGGCGGCGCGGTCCGCGAAGCGGCAGGGGATCGTCGGGGCGTTCAGCAGCTTCTTCTAATCGATAGGACGGATAGCACAGGAATGAAACCAACAACCAACAACCCACAACCCACAACTCTCTTATGATTCCACAGTTCTACCGATCGGTGGCTCCGGGGATCGCGGTCCAGCAGAATGCGGGACTGGCGGCGGCGGCCAATGCGCGGCTGGGCGGGACGATCGCCCAACTCGGCGGGGCCCTGGTCAACTACGCCGAGGCCAAGGCCGAACGGAGCGATATCCTCGCGTACAGCCGGGCCTGGCGGTCGCTCGACGACTGGCGGGTCAAGTACCTCCAGGAGCTGGCCACGCGGCGCAAGGACCTGGCCGCGACCCAGCTCGATCCCGAGAGCGGGGCCAACACGACCGGGTACGAGCTGGAGCTCAAGAACTTCCCCGATGCCCTCCAGGCCGAATACGAGCGGCTCGGCGAGGGGCTCTCGACGCCGGCGAGGCAGCGCCTCGAGCTGCGGTTCAATGAGAACGCGCCCCAGTGGTCCGGCCAGGCCGCCCACATCCTGACCACCCTGGAGACCGAAGATATCACCTCCGAGATCCTCGAGCTGGCGGGCCAGGACCGGGCCAGCGAAGCCGCCGAGCTGCTGGACCAGTATCAGGACCGCTTCTCGGCCGGCGATCGCCAGAGGATCGAGACCGCGATCGCCAAGGCGCAGCAGCAGGGCATCCTCGATGCGGCCCAGCGCTATCTCCAGGGCCTGGCGCAGAGCTCCGGCTGGGAAGCCGCCGAGACGGCGCTGAACGATCCGGAATTTCAGAAGGCTTTCGGACTCGACCTCGCCGCCGCGGGCCAGATCAAGACGGATCTCGACAAGTTCGTCAGCGACGCCAAGGCGCTCGCGGAGGGGCGCGACCGGGCGGCGAAAGAGAAGGCCGACGACGAGGTCCTCGCGGAGGCCTGGGAGGGCAAGCTCGACCTGGCGACCCTGCCCCAAAAGGTCCGGGACAATGAAGTGGACGCCACGGTCGCCGGCCAAGCGAGAGAGATCATGCTCAAGCGTCTGGAGAATCGGACGACGGACGATCTGGCCGTTCTGGAGGAGGCGTACGACTGGCTGCGGCGGGTTCGCGAAGATCCTTCGAAACGTCGCGAGGCCTCGATCTACGTCCGTCATCATGCCGGCAGCCTTCCGCAGAGCGGCCAAGACCTGATCAAGCAGATCCAACTGGCGGGGACGGCCGCGGATCCTGGATCTCGCGTGGGAGTCAAGGTCGTCGATCGACTGCTCGATGAGGACTACGATCTGGGCGTCTTCGGTGAGGTCGGCACCCCGGAGGCGCAGCGAGTCTATCTCGATGCGAAGCAGCAGTGGGCCCGCTGGTCGAACGATCATCCCGACGCGACGGACGCCGAGATTTCGGCGAAGAAAGAGGCGATGATCCAGGCCCTTGTCAAGCCGGGATTCTGGAAGCGGGTCGGCAGTCTTTTGTCGAGGGTGGGCAGCACGACGGAATGGGGCGGATTGGATCAGCTCAATGAAAGCAGGCGGGCGGCATCGACGGCGGCCGTCGCGCCCGCACCGCCAGTCTATCAGGGCGTCGACTCGGCGATCGAGCCGGCCACGGTCGAGGAGTTTTACGAGACGGTCAAGAGTCTGGAGGGTCAGCCGGAAGCGCAGAAGCAGTATTACGATAAATGGGCTCGGAAATGGCAGTAAAGAGTCTGGCCGAATTACAGCGCGAGGCGCGATCGCCCCTCCGGTCGCTCGCGGACTTGCAGACGGAGGCGGGGAGCGAACGAGCGCGGGGCCTGCGCGATCCGATCTTCGGCCGGATGATGCCCTATCGGATCGACCTTTCCGGGACGCCGTTTCGCGGGGCGTTTCTCGAAGAGAAGGACCGGGAGGTCTTTGACCAGCTCGGCGAATTTTACGCGCCGGTGTCCGGGATGCGATTCGGCCGCACGGCGGAGGATAAGCTGGAGGCCTTCTACATCCTCGATATGGGCCTGCCGCCGCTGGTCGCGACGCAGCATAAGGACCTCGTCAGTCAGACGCTCTTCGGTGAGAAGCTCGGGACCGAGACGATCGGGCAGCGGATTCGCCAGAATTATCGCAATGGCCAGATCCAGGTCCAGCTCGCGGACCTAGGGATGCAGGTCCTGATGGGGCAGGACACGCCGGGGACCTGGCAGGAAATCGACCGACTGCGCAAGGCGCTGGGGACGGACTTTCGGGCGGCGTTCCGGCCGTGGTACGAGAAGATGGTCAGCAGCTCCGCGGAGCAGATCCCGCTGATGGCCGAGGGCATCCAGGCGGCGCCGTGGGGCGCGGGCGCGGGCATGGCGATCGGTGGCCTGATGGGTACGGCGGCTGGCCTGGCCAGTCCGACGATCGGCGAGGAGGCCCTCATTCCCGCAATGGCCTGGAGCGGCGCCAAGATCGGCGGCGGAATGGCGATGGCCTATCGGATCGGGCAACTGGAGGCGGGCGGGGCTTTACTCGATCTGCTCGATATGGGGATCGATCCGAATATCGCCAAGGCGACGTCGGTGGGGATCGGGGCGCTCAATGGGGCGCTCGAGACGGCGCAGATCGGCACCCTACTCAGAACGCTGCCCGGGGGCAAGGCCCTGGCGTCCAAGTCGATCAGTGCGATCGTCAATAAACTCGTGCGCGAGGGCACGCTTCGCAACCTGGCGGCGCGGCACGTGGCTCAATACGGAGCGTTCTTGACGGAGCAGACGGCGCAGGAGCTGGCCCAAGAGAGCGTCAATCTGGTCGGGGAGGAGTTCGATAAGTACCTGATGGAGCAGACCCGGGGGCTCGACATTCCGCCGGCGACGCTCGCGGAGATTTCCGCTCGGTACAAGGAGATTGCGGCCAAGAGCGTTCAAGGGTTCAGCCTGATGGGTCTGCCGGGTACGGTCCTGAGCGCTGGGGTCGATGTCTATGGCCTGCGGGCCGGGCACGTCCATGCGGCCGATCAACTGATGCCCGATGGTCGGGCCACGGAAATTCCCATATCCATTCCAGAGAAAGGAGCTGACTATGCCGTGTCACGGGAAGGGCAAGGGCCGCAAGGGCGGCCGGAAGTAGCCGAGGCTGGGGCGGCGGGAGCTCAACCGGCAGCGCCCGCTGCGCCCGGTGCCGGTCCGGGAGGTCCGGCTGCGGCTGGGGGGGGAGCTGCCGTGGTATCGCCTGTGGCCGGCGGTGCACCGGCGGCGGCGCCGGGGGCCGTGTCCCGGGATCTGCTCGAATCCGCTCTTGGCCAGGAATCAGTTGCCGGCCTGCTCGCGAAGGCGAGGGAGATTGGCGTAGCCGTTCGCGGCAAAAAGGCTCAGATGGCCGCCTTCATCGCCGACGCGATCGCTATGAAGGCGGGGACTCACAAGCGGATGCAATTCGAGCGGGATGAGCTCAAGGCCACGATCCAGGCGATCAAGAATCATCCGGTCTATCAGGTGATGGTCGAGGCCGGTCAGTATCAGGAGGCGGATATCGAGAGCGGCCTGGAGGGCCGTACGCGGAGCGGGCGGGTCAATCCGGACCGGGTCTATTTCGTCGAGCCCCGGTATCGCAGCGAGGTCGAGTCCGTCACAGGCGAGGAGGGCGAAGAGGGTTACAATGAGGCGATGGCGGAGCGGATCACCTTCGAGAAGGGCAAGGGTCAGTCCTGGGACGACGCCGTCCAGGAGCAGCAGCTCGATCTGGATTTGAGTGGATTTTTGGAGTCGCTGCGGGCGGCGGTCGAGGCCAGTGAAGTGGACAAGGCCGGGATCTATCCGTGGGCGGTCGAGCGGGCGCTGGAACAGAGGACGGAGGACCCTTCCCTTGAAATGCTGGTCGAGAAGCGTCGGGGCCTGGAGGCTAAGGTCAGTCCCTACGAGATCAATGAGGCGATCCACAAGATCGGAGCCCGATACGGCCTGACGAAGGAACAGTACGGCTCCCTGTTGCTGGCGGAGGACAAACTCGTCGACGTCGACGATCCGCATCCGGGGTCCTTGACGTTTGAGGAGTTTTTCGAGCGGCTGGGCCGCGAACTGGGGGAACGCCAGAGCACCTGGCTGCAACGGTGGAATGCACCGGTCCGCGAGAAACCGCGGCAGATGTATCAGCGGCTGCGGGCCGAATGGGAGGCCCTGGCGGCCACGGGGCTGGCCGATCGACTGACGGTGGGACAGGTCCTGGCCCCGGAGCCGGAGTTGACAGCCCAACAGAAAGGCGAGCTGCAAAAGATCGACGCCGAGAAGGTCGCGACGGATATCCTCAAGCGTCAGAAGGAGATCATCATCGGCCGGCTGATCGGCGGCCTGCTCGATGACGCCGCGGAGGTCAAGACGCTTCGTCTGGCGTTGAAGCGGGCGTATCGGGCCGGCGAGAAGGAGGGGATCGCCAAGGCCCGACAGGAGTATCGCCTGGCTCAGCAGAAACTGCGGGCGGACGAGCGGCTCCGGGAGCATATCGGCAAACTCCTTCGCTACATCAAGAAGCCGGCCGGCGCGACGCTGGCGATGGAGGCCCGGCGGGCCATTGCGCTGATCCAGGCGTCGATCGATCCGCACTTTCGGGCCAAGAGCACCATCGACACGCGACGGGCGGCCCGCGAATACTTCGCCCAGCATCCGGACGTCTGGGTCCCGGAGAAGGTCCTGGAGCGAATCCAGTCGCGGAGCCCCTCGGAAATGACGGTCGCGGAACTGCAAGAGGTGGCACAGCAGGTCCGGGCGCTTCGGCATAAAGGCCGCACGCTGCAGAAACTGATCGAGACGGCCAAAGACAATCGCCGGGCCGAGGATCGCAATACCTTCCTGGAGGCCATCGGCCGCGAGCATTGGGCGCCCTTGGAGACCGGGCCGATCACCAAGGCCGAGAGGGAGCCTTTCGGCCGGCGGGTTCGTAACCTGGTCGATCTGACGCTGACTCCGGAGCGCTTTCTGGACAAGCTCGAAGGGGGCAAGGGCTTCGCGGGGTCGATCTTCCGACTGATGTGGGACACGGTCGCCACGAAGGCCAGCGAGAAGATCCGGATGACCCATAGCCGCTGGGATGCTGTCGAGGCCAAACTCAAGAGTCTCGGGGTGACTCGGACCGACCTGACCCAGACCGCGATCACGGTCAACGGCAAGGAGTACTCGGGGCAGGAGGCAGTCGGCGTCTACAACTTCATGCGCAATATCTCCTCTCGCCTGGCGATCACGTTCGGCAATCGGATCGCCATTGCCGATCAGAGCCGGATTGCCCACTTCGTCGAGGAGGAGGCCCCGGCCCTCAAGGAGTTGGCGGACTGGATGATCGAGTTTTACGACGAACGGTACGAGCCGATGCGGCAGGCCACGATCGAGGCCTTTGGGATGGATCCGGGGCGAGAGGAAAACTACACCCCGATGCGCCGCATGGAAGTCGATTTCGTGCCGGATGAGCGACAGATCCGCGAGGAGCTGGAGGCCCGATTCCACCTAAAGAAGGCGATCGTCGAGCACGGGTTTGCCATCATGCGGAAGGACATCCCCGAGCAGCACCAAAAGCCGATCCGCCTCGACTCGATGATGCTGCTCTATGAGCAGATCGAGCGGGAGGAGCACGAGATCGCCTTTGCCGTGCTGGTCCGGCGGATGAACGAGTTGATCTACGATCCCCAGGTCAAGACGGCGGTCCTCAATAAGCTCGGCCGCAGTGGCTGGGAGCGGCTGAAGAACTACATCGACGCCGTCGCGAATCCGAACATCTATCGGACCTATCACGACCTGGAGCGGATGGTGGCGACGCTGCGGAGTCATGCGGCGATCGCCTACCTGGCCGGCAAGCTCTCGACGATGCTATTGCAGCCGGTCTCGGTGATGCTCTATCTGCCGGAGGCGGGGCATCACTTATTCATCTCAGCCTGGAAGACGGTCGCCGACTGGGAGGGCGTGCGTCAGTTCGTCGTCGAAAAGGATCCCCTGATGGACTCGCCGGTCCTGGAGCGCGAGTTCGAAGAGCTGCGAGAAAAGGACGCCAAGATCAAGTCGGCGCTGCGAACGATCGGCGAGTGGGGTCTCAAACCCTTGACGGCGTTCGACGCGGTCGGGCGGACGATCGGCTGGTACGGGACCTATCTGCACCAGTACGATCGCTTGATCCGCGAGGGCAAGACGAACGAGGAGGCCGAAGCCGAGGCCGCCCGAGTGGCCCGCCATACCACGACGCGGAGCCAGCCCGGGGCGCGGGCGTTCGAGCTCGCCGAGATGTACCGCACGAGCGTCTGGGTCAACGTAATCCAGCAATTCACCCAGCAGCTCAATCGCCAGTGGAATATGACGGTCTACGATCTGCCGGCGGCCTGGAAGAACGCGCAGTACCAGCAGGCGGCGGCGATCTTCGCCGGGTTGGGCATCAATGCGATACTGGTCTGGACGATCCAGAACGGCCGATTGCCGGAGGATGACGAGGATCTGATGGAGGCGTTCAGCGACCAGTTCATCACGCAGATTCCCTTCATCGGACTGGCCTGGATCGCCTATGAAGAGGGTTTCGGCGGAGGAGCGGGCGTGCCCGCTATCGAAGGGGCGGCCCAACTCGCCTCGAACACGGTCAAGGTCGGCCGGTCGCTGATCCGGGGAGATTTTGACGAGAAGGCTTTGAGTAAAGCGATCGAGGGTCTGGCCCCGGTCATCGGCATGCCCTGGTCCGGCCCCAAGCGGATCGTCGCGGCGATTCGGACGGGCAATCCGTGGGAGCTGCTCGGCCGGCCGAAGCCCAAGAAACCCAAACGCAGGAAAGGCAAAAGTATCGCCAGTCGCTAAAGGAGTGACGCCATGAAGAACCAACAACCAACCACCAACAACCAACCACTGTTCCGCTCGCTCCTGTGGGTCGGGTCGATGATCACGATCGCGATGATTCTCGGGACGTGCATTATGAGCGTGGCGAACGGCGAGGTCAACTCGGCGGTCTGCTCGATCGCCTACGACGGCAACGGATCGACCAAGACGTTTACCTTCCCGTTCGGGATCCTGTCGACGGACCAGCTCCGCGTCGTCCTGCGGACGGTCGCCACGGGCGCCGAGACCGTCCTGGTCCTCAATAGCGACTACTCGATGACCGACGACGACGCCGACGGGGACTACACCGACGGACCCGGCGGCTCGATCACGACCCTGGCCGGCACGGCCTACTCCTCAGCCTATGAGATCTGGATCGGCCGCAAGCCCGCCCTGACCCAGACCCGCAATATCGACGGGACCCTGTTCCTCAAGGTCGCGGCGCTCGAGGACGCCCTCGACAATCTGACCTATCAGGTCCAGTACCTGCGGCAACTCCTGTACCGGGTGCCGATGATCCCGGAGACGGAGGCGCAGGTCAGCGATATGAACCTGCCGGCCGCCGGGACGGCGGGCTATCTGTACCGGCAGGCGGGCGGCGGGATCACCCAGGCGACGACAGTCGATACGGGAGTCACGGTGACGAGCTACTGGCAGACTCGACTCGAAACGGACACGAACGCGGCGGAGGCCCGGACGGGGCTGGACGCTCAGATCGCCGATCCGAACCTGGACGATGCCATCGATCGCACGTTCAACCATGGCCTGATCGTCGCCAACGGGGCGACGTCCTCCGGGTACCTGGCGATCAAGGAGGACAGCGACAACGGCTCCAGCTATGCCCGGATCCTCGTGCCGGCCCTGCCGTTCAACGTGGACTGGACTTGGCCGGACCTGCCGGCCGACGGCTATATGAAGGTCTCCGTCACGGGGGCGATGTCGGTCGATACGCCCGCCGGGGGCGGGGACATGCTGGCGGCCACGTACGACGCGGACAGCAACAACATCGTCAATTACGCCCAGGAGGCCAACTCCGTCATGGACTACGACTTCGGGGACGTCAACGTGGTCTCCGGCGTCTGGCATGTGGACGACCTGATCGGGGCCAAGGCCAGCAAGAGCAATAATACGGCCTACCTGGCGGCCACGGCGGGGTTTGTGTGCGCCATCACGGCCAACGGCTGGACGGCGATCGCCGGCTATACGGACAGCTCCAACCCGCCGACGACCACGATGGCCCGTAACTACGGCAACGGCGGGGCGCAGCCGGTCTCGGTTACATTCCCGGTCAAGAAGGGCCACTACTGGAAGGTCGTCGGGGCGACCACCGTCTACTGGATCCCGCTGGGACAATAATCGCAAATCATAGATCATAGATGAAAGGTGTTTCCCATGTCGTTCGCTCTTGCCGTGACCCTGATGGCCCTGGTGGCCAACCAGCCGTGCCCGCAGCAGACCTATCCAGCCATCCCGACCAACGTCGACGCCGCCAAGATCGCCGTGGATCCCTCCAGCAGTCCGGCGGGCCAGAAACTCTATCTCGGCACCGTGACGATCGCCGTGGGTCAGACCGCCAGATTCAGCGGGCGGGCCTGCGACGAGGATGGGGATGTCTTCCAGATGACCGCTAGCAAGGGGAAAATCGTCCTGAACGCCGATGGGACCTACACGGTCGAATATACACCCTCCGGGACCCTCGGCATGGACTATATCAATATCAGCGCCACGGACGTCCGGGCCACCGGCGACAGCAAGACCCGGACCGGCACGATCGTCGTCGTCACCGTCCCGGCGAACCGGGCGCCGGTGCTCTATTGACACTGCGATGGGAGGTTGACTGGCATGGATAGCGAGATGGCTAAGGAAATTGTGGACCTGATGGCCAAGACGATCGCGGACCTGAAACCCGCCAAGCACGTCGTCTTGACCAAGTGGCTGACGGCGATGGGAGTCATCGCCCTGATCTCCGGCTGGGCCACCTTCAATACCGTGGTCGCCCGCTGGAATGCCATTCCCGTCGTCGAGGCCAGGACCCAGCAATCGGAGCAGGAGATCGAGGCGGTCCGGGATGCCTTCGCGGAGCATCGCAGTACCCAGGCCGTCGAGACGACCAAGATCACGATGCAGCTCGATACCATTGCCCAGAAACAGGTCGAGCAGAAGGAACAGCTCACCGAGATCGGCCGGAAACTCGACCGACTCAGCGGCCGGCCGGTCGTGGTCCCGAATCCGTAGGACGCTCGCCCCTGCGAATTCGATTGCGGACGGAATTGGGATCTCTTGTCTCTTGCTGCCAATGGAGGACAGTTTGCTTGATCGCCTCCGGGAGATGGTCATTGTCCCGCAACACGGTGTGTATCACGCTGACCTGCCATTGCGGGTCCTGTGCACTACCGGGCCGAACAAAGGCGCCCGGCAAAACCCGCCGCCAGGCGGCCGGATCTTGCACCACCGACAACGCCCGCCGGTCGTACCAGAGGTCGCGATATTGCCGCCACTGGAACCAGTTGCAGGCCAGACTGCCGATCAGGGCGGCCGTCACGATCAGGAACAGCGTCCAGGAGAAGATCTCACGTTTGCTCATGGGTTTCTGTCCTCCCCGAGGACTTAGGCTGTAGTGTCATCTCGCGCAGCCCAACGTAGGATGGCATAGACGATCCAGATGCATGGAGCGGTGATCAGGGACCACAGAACTGCTGCGGAGGCCGCATGTCCCAAATCTCTCCCGTCGAGCTGTTCCAGATCGGCAACGTGAAGTCCTTTGGGCGTCGTATCAAGAACGAGGGTGAGGAAAACCGCAAGAACAGGTACGATCATTGTGGCGGCGGCCGCTATTCTTTTGAGAGATCGTGTTGAGTTTATCGTTGACATCAGGTTTCGCGATCCCTAATATGACGATCGCTCCAAGATCTTGGCGCCCAACGGAGAGAAAGTCATGAAGACAGACGAGATGCGGAGGCCTGTCAATTTCGAGCTCACAGTCAACCGAGCGATTCTCCAGGAGATCAACCGTTTGCCGTTTTTTTACCGCGTAGCTTTGCTGCACGAGCTTCGGCGCCTCGGACAACGCGTGCCGCAAAGTCTCGAGGGGCAAGTGGCCCAGGTCTTTCCTCTGGCGCCGGTGGAATCTCGACCGGCTGGCCCGCCGCTTTGTCGAGGAACATGTCCCGATAGCCCGATGAAAGCCAGTCGAGCGTGAGAATGCCCGCCGAGAGGACGTGTTTGAGTCCACCGTACCTCGCGGCAAGCTTCTTCGCCACGTCTATTGCTGTCGGTTCAAGATCATCTGCTCGTGTCGCCATGGGATCGATTTTCACAGAAAATTTTTCGCTTGCAAGTCTCGTATAACTATCCAGTTACGTACTATTCGTACGAATCCGTACGAAAAGGTATTGACTTCGCAAGCATTCTGCCGATAATCATCTCCATGAAGAGTGAAGGGTCGACAATCCGAAGAACGAGGCCATCCGGGAGGATGACTGGCGTGCATTCCCTGCCCACTTTGTGCATATTAACACAAGCGGACAGGTCTGTCAAGGTCAATTCGAGTACGGGCCGTGGCACCTTCACTCTTCAAGCTCAACCGTCCGGTCGGGCTCTCCTCTCTGCTGCAACGGCCCGCTTGTCGTCAATGCGTGGATGGGGCAGGGTCGCCCACATTGTGTCCAAAGGATGGGCGCCACGCATCAATTACCCGGGGCCGGCCATTCCAGGCGCCAACGTGGCAGGCCGGCCCCCTTCGTCTCCCCTCCGCCGCGGGTCGGCGACCATCGACGAGCTCCGTCGGTCCGGCCCGCGGTTTTGATTTTAACGGTGGCCTATGACTGATCTATCGAAGCCTGTTCGGCGAGTCAGCGCTGCCCTGGTCCACGAGCAGGGCAGGGCCCGGCGAATCGTAGTGATCCTTCGGCCGCCCGACCTGATCGGGTTTCGGGCCTCGGGATGCCGCAGGGAGTACACGCTGACGCTCAAGGCCTGCTATATGATGGCCGTCTGGGCGCATGTGGCCGCCATTCGCCGGGCGAGACGCGTCGGCCGCAGGACCAAATCCAAGACCAAACATCATCGATCATAGATGCCGCCTCCGGCGGCCTCGCTCTTTGACAACTTCACAGGGATTGGGCACGTAGCGACACAGTAGGGCGGTGGCGTTGACTCGCTTCGCCGATCGGGTATGCTGGCTTACGGTTTGCGGCTGTCCGACGGCAGAAAGGAGGTCCGGCTTATGTCGGATATCACGTTGTCGCTCTCACAATTGTTTGACGAGTTCATGCGGTGGGCGCCGGTGAGGCGGTCCACCAAGAAAAAGTGCCGAAGCGCCTGGCGTCAGTGGCGGGCCTTTTGCGAGGCCTTCCCGAACGCGGCGGCGGGCAAGTTCCAGACGTTCCTGCGGGACCAGGTCGGGATGCCGCTGACCAGTGTGCACTCCTACACGGCCGCCGTCAGCGAGGTCTATCGCTGGCTGATCGAGCAGGGCGGCGAGTACGGAGTCACGGTCAACCCCTTCCAGGGGGTCAAGCGGATCCGGCCGGGCCGCCGGCGGGTCGAGGTCTTCACGACCGACGATCTGCAATCGCTGTTTCAGGCGGCGGGGCGGATGCCCTGGCGGGATCCGGTCCGGCGAATGCGATGGGCCGGGTTCTTTCTCGTCGGCCTGCAC
>Ga0316622_100000097_pt1 | contig 40142 bp, 34 predicted proteins | sample OWC_Aug_OW2_C1_D_FD_207646 | JGI IMG/M metagenome (GOLD analysis project Ga0316622, IMG submission 207646) | Wetland soil microbial communities from Old Woman Creek delta, Ohio, United States - OWC_Aug_OW2_C1_D5_C | ecosystem: Environmental > Terrestrial > Soil > Wetlands | place: USA: Ohio... | reverse complement strand
CTTCCGATCGTTGCGTGACTGGTTGTGGGCCGCGGTGTCGGCGATCTGCCGGGCCACCTCGCGTGACTTCTCGTACAGGCTGCGGGCGATCTTGCGTGTCGGGGTATTCGGACAGCAGCGCGGCTTCATCGGACACGCGGTACAGGCCTGTTGCGTCGCACGGTAGATCACCGTGTCGGCGCTGGTAACGCGAAGGCCTCGAGGGTTGCTGAACGCGCGCCACTGGCTGCGCAGCGGCTCGCCTCGCGGACAGCGCTGCTCGTTCGCCTGCTCGTCCCACTGGAAGTCGTTGACCGCAAAGGTGCCGTCGGTGCGCTCGGTCTTCTCCCACACCGGCACGTGCGGTTCGATGCCCTTGTCCTCGACCAGCCACTCGAGCATCGGCCCGGTGCCGTAGGCCGTATCGCCGATCAACCGTGCGGCTTGAGGTCGTGGCGCTCCTCAACGCGCTCGACCATCGCCTTCGTTGCCTCGGTCTCCTCGGTTCGGTGCGCAGCGGTCGCCTCGACGTCGACGATGACGCCGGACTCCACGTCCACCAGGTAGTTGGTCGAGTAGGCGTAGAACGCTGGGCACCCCGGTGCGGCCGTCCAGCGGGCTGCCGGATCGGTCATGGATAGGTACTTCGGTGTGGCGCCGACCGGCTCCGTGGACGGCACCCCGTGGCGGTGGTTCGCGTCGGCGCGGATGATGCTTGCGTCGATCGCGAAGCCCTCGCCACCGACCAGGCCTTCCGTGATGCAGCGCTCGACGACAGTCTCGAAGAGCTGACGGAACACATCGCTGTCGCGGAACCGGCCGTGCCGGTTCTTCGAGATGCTCGAATGATCCGGCACCGCATCCTCGAGTCCGAGACGGCAGAACCAGCGATACGCGAGGTTGAGGTGCACTTCCTCGCATAGTCGACGCTCCGAACGAATGCCTAAGCAGTCGCCGACCAGCAGCATCCGCACCATCAACTCCGGATCGATGGAGGAACGCGCTCAGTCAGATCGAGGAACCGATCGATGCCGCGGAGCAGGTGATCCGCAGGAACATGCGTGTCGAGGTTGAAGGAATAGAACAGTCGGTCCTGGTTGCCGCTGTGTTGTCCCATCATGCCGCTGCGTACTCCGTGCCAGCCTCACCTTGAGACCGCAAACGCGGCTACACGTTCAGGTGTTTTCCAACACAATAGACCCTGAGCAGACCTACGACCGGCGTCCAACTGGCGTGGGGAAGCCCATCGCCGCAGTCACTGCCGCGACAGGACGATGTGAGTCGCCTGTGACGACGCTTCATGCTTCGTACATGCATACCCCAAGGCACGGAGATTGACTCCGTCGAATAGTCGCTCACCAGCGCCAAGAAAGACCGGCGCGATGGCGATGTGCATTTCGTCAATCAGGCGCTGGCGAAGATACTGCTGGATGACGTTCACTCCGCCACCAAGTCGCACGTCCTTGCCCTCGGCAGCTTCGCGGGCACGCTCAAGAGCGACGACAGTGCCTTCTGTGACGAAGTAGAAAGTCGTTCCGCCATCCATGACAAGCGGTGGGCGGGCGTAGTTCGTCAGCACAAATACGGGGACGTGATACACAGGATTGTCGCCCCACCAACCTCGCCAATTCTCATCTGGCCAAGGCCCACGAATGGGTCCGAACATGTTCCTTCCCAAGATCCAGGCACCCACGTTCTGGAAACCTCGTGCAGCAAAATCGTCGTCGATGCCGCTTTGTCCGCCATCACCCCCGAACAGTTTCTTCTGAAACGTTCGAGTCGAGAACGCCCAGCCATGCAGGGAGGTTCCGCCCACGCCGAGTGGATTGTTCAGGTCTTGGTCAGGGCCTGCACCGAAGCCATCCAGCGAGATAGTGAAACTCTCTACGCGAAGCTTGGCCATGGGGTCTCCCGAAGTTGCGAGCGACAGTGGGCCTTGGTTTGCGAAGCCTAACAACAATCAAGCCGACAGACGTCATGCCGATGCTTTTTATGCGTATCGGCTAGTCGCCGAAAGTCGGGTGATCGCGGTTCCAAAACGACTGCGGGTGGTCGTGTCATGGCCAGGCCACATTCCTTGGGACCCCCGGCTGAAACTACATCACCGCTGCAGCGGGCCGTCAAACCGAGCGTCCGCTTCTGGCCTATTCTGTTGAAAAACTCGGTTTCGGCGCAGGGGCGAAGAATCTGCCGCGATGTGGCGCGATTTGATTGCGCAGTGCCGAGGGGCTACCGCCAGAAAGTGCCCGCCTCACCTGAATCGTCTCTGCTTGGCTCGACGGAAACTTGCTGGCTCTTCTCGCTCTCAACGCCCCGCAGACGAAAAATACTCGTCCCGAGAAACCGAGTTTTTCAACAGAATAGGCCGAACCCGGACGTTTCCGCGGAAACGTATACCTGACCTGGCAGTCTTCGGCTCACTGGTTGCTCCCGACACAGAGCGGAGATTGGTCCCGCTCTAGAGCGGACCCTCAACGGTCAAGCTGCGCGCACCAGACGACCTTGCCACCCAGCCGGCTGATCGAGGCGATTTGCACGTGCGCATGCAGCTTGCGCGTATCCAGAACGTCAGCCACGAAATCCCTCGGTGTGTTGCTGCCCCGCGTCCCCGATTACGTCCCAGGCGGCCTTCGAGCCCACCCAGACATGGTGGATGACCTTGAGCGCGTCACCTCCCTGGGTAATAGAACCTGCCGGCACAAACATTCTCGTCGGGTCGTTCTCACCTGGCACGGGAGAGCCGCAGACACTGCAGAACCAGGTCTGCCAGTGTGTGCCCGGCTTCTTCCACGTGGCGATGAACTCTCGGCCCCGGACCCACCGGAATTGGTCGTTCGGAACGAGAGCCACCGCGATCCCGTTGCTCCCTGTGGACCTGCGACAGATCGAGCAGTGGCACACGAAGATACCCGAGAGATCCGCGTCGATCTCGAATTGAACCGCCCCGCAATTGCATTCCCCTGTGGCCATCCGATCTTCCTCCTCGCTGCCAAACTGACGCGGTTGCTTCAGACCCTTTCACGTTACCAGTGCTCGGGCGTCGGTCACAGTCCGCCGACAAACGTGGCGGTCTTGTTGTAGATCCAGCAAGTCAAAGGGACAAAGATCAGCCCGGCCAGAGCACAAATGACCGGCATTATCAGGTAGAACGCCAAGCCGGGCTCATTCGGTGCCGGCGGTTACAGCCGCGACGTCGCTGCCATCGGGACGCCAACTGGAGAGGCGCGCGCGGAGGTGAATGGTTCCTCGTCGGCAACCCGCATTTCACAACCCGCCACTGGGCCACGACGGAGCCATTCCGCGACACGACGACGCTTGAGCATTTCGTTGATGGCTACCGCAAGACCGGTCGTCCGGAGTGACGGCCGGCGTGATCGAAGGCGCTGTCCTCGAGCATCCGGTTCGTGATCTCGATCAAGGCATACATCTCGGTCACCTCGTAACGGTACCTCCGCACCGTTCGTTCCACCTACTCCTCAAAGCGACTCGTGGCGTCACGATCGCGCTCGTAAAGACTCGTGAGCGGAAACGGCGGCAACCAGGACTCGCGACGGACGATCCAGCTTTCGTAGGTTGGCATCAGTTGATCAGGGGCATCCAGGGATCCCAGGTTCACTTCGATTTCGTCTGCGGTGCGTGCGAAAACGGACGAGCCGCAGCGGGGACAGAAGAACCGCCCGGCGTAGTCGCGTGTCTCGCCATCGATCGTTACCGCATCCTGAGGGAACACCGCGGAAGCGTGGAAAAGGGCCCCGTGATGCTTGCGGCAGTCGAGACAGTGACAAAGGCCGACCCGGTACGGGAGTCCCGACGCCACAATTCGGACGTTGCCGCAAAGGCAACCGCCCGTGAATCGGTTCATGCTGTGTCTCCCCTGGAATCAAGCGGTCGGAATATTTACAACGAACCCCGTCGGGCGTCCATGAAAGAGGCGCCAGCCTTTTCGGCTGTTGGCTCTACAGCGTCGAGAAGATGAACCTTCGACGCCATTCCGCGACGCTGCGACGCTTGAGCACGTCGTTGATGGCTACCGCAAGGCCGGTCTTTCCGAATGACGCGCCGGAGATTCGTCTCTGCGCTTGCCGGACCGAAAGACCAAATATCGGCGGGGAGACGGTGGCAAACATACGCACTCGCATATTTGCCTTTTCGGCGCTTGTGGCGCTGATAGCGGGTCTATCCTGTGACGCAGCAAATGCGGCCAAGCCGGATGGCAACTACTTTGAGGACTCGCCGCTCTGCTGGCACGGCCGGAGGGATTGCGGCCCCGCTCCGCTGCTGGCCGCCCCGCTGGGGCCGTTGCCGATGCGCGCCGTTGCCGCGAATCGGCAACGTCCAACCTCGCTGTCGCGAGGTTGTCGCACCCCCGACGACGTCGGGGGTTCCGAACGTCCCTCCGGCGAAAGCGAATGAAACAAAAGGGGGTGCCGCATTCGAGGCACCCCTTTTCGTTTCATTGGCGCGGCCGGAGGGATTCGAACCCCCGACCCTCAGGTTCGAAGCCTGATGCTCTATCCAACTGAGCTACGGCCGCGCGAGAGGAGCAATTCTAGCGCAGCGGCCATGCCCGCCGCTGACGCCGTTCACTTCATCGTCGGCATGACGAACTGCGCACCCTCGCGGGAGGAGGTCGGCCAGCGCGACGTGACCGTCTTGAGGCGGGTGTAGAAGCGCACGCCGTCCGGTCCGTGCACGTGCAGCGGGCCGAACAAAGACCGTTTCCAGCCGCCGAACGAATGGAACGCCATCGGCACCGGGATCGGCACGTTGACGCCGACCATGCCGGCCTGGACGCCCTGGGTGAACGCCCGCGCCGCCTCGCCGCTCGAGGTGAAAATCGCCGTGCCGTTACCGAATTCGTGGCGGTTGACCAGGTCGAGCGCGGCCGCGAGGTCGGGGACCCGGACGACGCACAGCACCGGGCCGAAGATTTCTTCCTGGTAGATCCGCATCGACGGTTCGACGCAATCGAACAGGCACGGACCAAGGTAATAGCCCTGCTCGTAGCCGGCGACCTCCAGGCCGCGCCCGTCCACGACGAGTTCGGCCCCTTCCTGCACGCCCAGGTCCACGTAGCCGCGCACTCGCTCGCGGTGCTCGCGCGTGACGAGCGGCCCCATGTCGACTCCGGGGGTCGTGCCGGGCGCGACCTTGAGGTCCGCGAGCTGCCGCGCCACCTCGGCCACGAGGGCATCGCCCGCCTCGCCCACGGCGACCGCGACCGAGATGGCCATGCAGCGTTCGCCGGCCGATCCATACGCGGCACCGACGAGCGCGCTCGCCGCATTGCGCGTGTCCGCATCGGGCATGACGACCATGTGGTTCTTCGCGCCGCCGAGCGCCTGCACGCGCTTGCCGCTGGCCGACGCCGTGCGATAGATGTATTCCGCGACCGGCGTCGAGCCGACGAAGCTCACGGCCTCGACTCGCGGATCCGTCAGCAGCGTGTCCACGGCCTCACGGTCGCCGTTGACGACGTTGAATACGCCGGCCGGCAAGCCGGCCTCGGTCAGCAGTTCCGCAACGCGCATCGGCACGCTCGGATCCTTCTCCGAGGGCTTCAGCACGAACGTGTTGCCGCACGCGATCGCCACCGGGAACATCCACATCGGCACCATGGCCGGGAAATTGAATGGCGTAATGCCCGCGCACACTCCGACCGGCTGGCGGATGGACCAGCTGTCGATCCCCGTTCCCACGTTCTCGGTGAACTCGCTCTTCAACAGCTGCGGGATGCCACAGGCGAACTCCACGACTTCGATGCCGCGGATCAGCTCGCCGCGCGCATCCGAGAGCACCTTGCCGTGCTCGGCCGTGAGCAGGCGGGCGAGCTCGTCCGTATGACTGTCGAGCAACACCTTGAAGCGGAACATGATGCGGGCACGTTGCAGAGGTGGCGTGGCGACCCAGCCGGGCAGTGCAGCCGCAGCCGCCGCGATCGCGGCGCGGGTCTCGTCAGCCGTCGCAAATGCGACGTGGCCGCGCAGCGCGCCCGTCGACGGGTCGTAGACGGGCCCGGCACGGCCCGAGGCACCTGGCACCGGACGGCCGCCGACGTGGTGGCCGAGGGAAAATTGGGTCTGGCCCGCGTCAACGGCGACGGGCTTGGGCGTGCTCATGTTGATTGCGCTCCTGCGCCGGGGCTGCTGCCCCGGGGCCGCTATTGGACACCAAGTCCGGCCGGGCCCGCCACCCGGCCACCGCCCCGTCGGATCGATTAGGGGCATGGCGAGCGTCTGGTATAGTTTCCGCCCACTTTTTTTCGGCCGGCGCAGGCTGGCTGCAGCGAGCCCGTAGAGGAACACCATGAAGCTCTCGATCCACGCGTCCATCGTTTCCGTGTTGCTGCTGTCCGCCACCGCCGCGGACGCAGCCTGTGTCTACCCCCAGGCGCCGCAGGCGATTCCGAACGGTGGTACGGCCACCAAGGATCAGATGCTTGCCGGGCAGACCGCGATCAAGGAGTATTCCAAGGCCGTGCAGGAAACCTACCTGCCGTGCCTCGAGCAGGAGCAGACCGAGTCGCTGGCCGCGCTGGACCCAGCCGACCCGGAGTACCCGGCGAAGAAGACCGCGATCGAAGCCGTGCACGCGAAGAAGCACAACGCCGCCCTCGATGAACTGCAGGCCGTCGCCGGCCGCTGGAGCGAGGAAATCAAGGCGTTCAACGCCCAGGCGAAGAAGTAGGAGCACCCGGGAGACTCGATGGAGGCGCTGCCCACTCCGGCCGAGGCCGAGGCGCTTGTCCGCGAGCGAGTAGCAGCGCTGCCCGTCGAGTCCCGCCCGCTGGCGTCCCTGGCTGGCGCCATACTGGCGCAATCGGTCCGTGCGGAGCGCGACCAGCCGCCCTTCGACCGCGTCACCATGGACGGCATTGCGTTTGCGAGCAGTGCCTGGCGGGCGGGCCAGCGGCGCTTCCGGATCGCCGGCATCCAGCCGGCCGGCCAGCCGCAGATGTCGCTGCCGGCGCCGGACGTCTGCCTCGAAGCCATGACGGGCGCCGTGCTGCCCGCGGGCTGCGACTGCGTCGTGCCTGTCGAGAACCTCATCGTCTCCGACGGCTGGGCAGAGGTCGATGCCGACGCGCGTGTTGAGGCCTACGCCAATGTGCATGTGCGCGGCCTGGATTGCCGGGAAGGCGACCTGCTGCTGGCGCGCGGGACGCGCCTGGGCGGACCCGAGCTGGCGGTGCTGGCCTCCGCAGGACTGCCGCGCGCCGACGTGCACGCGGAGCCGCGCATCATGATCGTCTCGACGGGCGATGAGTTGGTGGAGCCCGGCGAACCCATCGAGGGCTGGCAGGTGCGCCGCTCGAACTCCCACGCGCTGCGCGGCGCCCTCGCCCTGCGCGGGTTCGGCCGCGTCGCGGAAGACCACCTGCCCGACGACCCACAGGTGTTGCGGGACCGGCTCGCCACCCACCTTGCCACCCATGACGTCCTGGTCCTGACCGGTGGCGTCTCGATGGGACGTTACGACCACGTGCCGCGGGCGTTGCGGGAACTCGGCGTGACCGAGGTGCTCCATCGCATTGCGCAGCGACCGGGCAAGCCCATGTGGTTCGGCATCGCGCCAAGTGGCCAGGCGGTCTACGGGTTGCCCGGGAATCCCGTTTCTGCGCTCGTCTGCCTCGTGCGCTACGTCCTTCCCGGCCTGCTGACCGCGATCGGTGCACGCAGTGCGCCGGTCGAACCGGTGCCGCTCGGCGCGCCGGTGCGGGCGCACCCTGCACTGTGGTTGTTCCTGCCCGCGCAGATCGAGTCCAGCCCCACGCTTGGCATGGTCGCGCTGCCGAAGCCGACCCGCGGATCCGGCGACTTCATCTCACTGCTCGGCACCGACGGCTTCGTCGAACTGCCGCCCGGGCCCGCGGACCTCCCCGCCGGCCACATGGCGCCGTTCTACCGCTGGTGAGGACCCGATGGGCAACTCAAACGGTCCCAAGTCGACGATTCTTCCGCTTCCGACGCGCGAGCGCACGCAGGACCGGCTCGGCAGGCCGATGCATGACCTGCGCATCTCCGTCATGGATCGCTGCAATTTCCGTTGTCCCTATTGCATGCCGAAGGAGACGTTCCACGGTCGCTACCGTTTCCTGCGGGCGACCGAGCGCCTGAATTTCGACGAAATCGCGCGCATTGCACGGGCGGGCGTCCGGCTCGGCGTGCGCAAGATCCGGCTCACCGGCGGCGAGCCGCTGCTGCGCACCGGACTCGCCGACCTCGTGGGCGAACTCTCGGCAATCGACGGCGTCGAGGACGTGGCGCTGACGACGAACGGCGTCCTGCTCGCGCAGCATGCCGCCGAACTGAAGGGCAACGGACTGAACCGCGTCACCGTCAGCCTCGACTCGCTCGACGAAGCGGTCTTCGCGCGCATGAGCGGCGGCTTCGGCGGACTCGACCAGGTGCTCGAGGGCATCGAGGCCGCGCTCGAATCCGGGCTCACCCCGGTGAAGGTCAACGCCGTCGTGCAGCGAGGGGTCAACGACCACACGGTGCCGGGACTGCTCGAGCGATTCCGCGGCACCCCCGTGATCGTGCGCCTGATCGAGTACATGGACGTGGGCAACCGCAATGCCTGGCGACCCGGGGAGGTCGTCCCGTCCGCCGAACTGCTGCAGCGAATTCGCGCCTGCTGGCCCGTCAGCCCGATGCCGGGCAATTACCGGGGCGAGGTCGCCGAGCGCTACACGTACGACGATGGCGCCGGCGAGATCGGCTTCATTTCCTCGGTGAGCGCCCCATTCTGCGGCGGGTGCAGCCGCGCCCGTCTCTCGTCCGAGGGCGTGTTCTACACCTGTCTCTTCGCGACACGGGGGCTGGATCTGCGTTCGCCGCTGCGGGCCGGCGCGAGCGACGACGACCTCGTCTCGCACGTGCGGGACGCCTGGACGCGGCGCGAGGACCGGTACAGCGAATTGCGCGAGACCCTGCTGCGGCGCGAACAGCCCTTGCACAAGATCGAGATGAATTACATCGGCGGGTGACCCAATGTTGAGCCACGTAGACGAGCGCGGTCAGCCCACGATGGTGGACGTGAGCGGCAAGTCCGTGACGAAGCGCAGCGCCGTCGCCGAGGCACGCGTCCGATTCCCTGCGCCGGTTGCGCAGTCGCTGCGCGCGTCGGGATTTGCGACCCGCAAGGGGCCGGTCTTCCAGACCGCGATCATCGCAGGCGTCATGGCGGCCAAGCGTACGCACGACCTGATCCCCTTCTGCCATCCGCTCGGCGTCGAGAACTGCCACGTGGAAATCGACATGGGCTCGAACGACGAGGCGGTCATCCGCTGCACGGTCGCCGTCCACCACAAGACCGGTGTCGAGATGGAGGCGCTGACGGGCGCCTCAATCGCGGCGCTGACGGTCTACGACATGTGCAAGGCGCTGTCGCACGACATCGTGATCGCCGAGATCCGCCTGCTCGAGAAGCACGGCGGCCGGCACGAGGTGACGCAAACTTGAGCGGCACTGCATGAAGACCATCCACGTCCAGTACTTCGCCGTGCTGCGCGAGCAGGCTCGTCGCGGCGAGGAAACGCTCGCCACGGACGCGCGCTCGCCCGCCGATCTTTACGAGGCCCTGAAGGAATGTCATGGCCTGACGCTGCCGCGCGCGGTGCTGCGCGTGGCGGTGAACGAGGAATTCTGCGGCTGGGACCGCCCGCTGCACGAGGGCGATCGCGTCGTCTTCATCCCTCCCGTGGCCGGCGGTTGATGGACGCTTTCTCGTTCAGTTCCTCGCCGCTCGAGCCGGAGCGATACCGTGAGGCGCTCGGTGAGCCCGCTGCCGGCGGCTACGCGAGCTTCGAAGGCTGGGTGCGTGACCACAACGACGGCCGGCACGTGACGCGGCTCGAGTACGAGGCATTCGAAGCCCTCGCGCTCAAGGAAGGCGGGCGCATCGTTGCCGACGCCATCGAACGATTCGACGTGCTCCGGGCCGCGTGTGCGCATCGCGTCGGGTCGCTCGGGATCGGCGAGCTGGCCGTGTGGGTCGGCGTGAGCTCGGCCCACCGGGCCGAGGCGTTCGCGGCCTGCCGGTACATCATCGACGAGGTCAAGCATCGCGTCCCGATCTGGAAGAAGGAGCACTACGTCGACGGCGACTCGGGCTGGGTCAACTGCGAGCGCTGCGCGGAGGCCGCGCACGGTGATACGCCTGCGCACGATCACTCGCACGCCTCGCCGGACTACTCGCGGCAGATCGCGCTTCCCGAAGTGGGTATCTCTGGACAGGGGCGGCTGCGCGCGGCATCGGTGCTGGTCATCGGCGCAGGAGGCCTCGGCGTCCCGGTGCTGCAGTACCTCGCCGCCGCGGGAGTAGGACGGCTCGGAATCGTGGACGGCGATTGCATCGAGGCCAGTAACCTGCACCGGCAGCCGCTCTACGGCACGGCCGACATCGGGCAACCGAAGGCCGCAGTGGCCGCGGCGCGGCTTGTGCGCCTGAATCCCGAGGTGCGCTGCGAAGTGATTCCCGAGCCCGCGTCGGCGGACAACGTCGACGACCTGGTGCGCGGCTACGATCTGGTCGTGGAATGCACGGACAACCTGCGCGCCAAGTTCCTGGTCAACGATGCCGTCGTTCGCGCGGGCAAGCCCGCCGTTTTTGCCAGCATCTACCAGTACGAGGGCCAGTTGCAGACGTACCGCCCGGAGCCGCACTCGGCCTGCCTGCGTTGCGTGTGGCCGGAGGCACCGCGTGACGGCCTGGTCGGGAACTGCGCAGAGGCCGGGGTGCTCGGCCCCGTGCCAGGCGCCCTCGGCGCGATGCAGGCGATGCAGGCGCTGAAACTGATCCTCGGACTGGACGACGCCGGGCTGTCGGGCGTCGTGATCGTGGACCTGCTCGACCTCGGCACGCGCGTCATCAAGGCGCCACGCGATCCCAGCTGCGACCACGGGCCGGACGCTCGCCTGCCGCGTGGTGCGGATGAGCCGCTCGAACTCGACTTCACGACGCTCGACGAAGCGCGCGCCGCAGGTTACGAGCTGATCGACATCCGCGAGGCATGGGAACGACGGTTCGATCCGCCCGGGAGGCAGATCGACCTGCATCTTCCCCTGAGCGAACTGCTGGACGGTCGCGCGGCCTTCCCGGCCGCCGGACGCCAGTTGATCGTCTGCGCACACGGCGTGCGCAGCCTGGCGCTGGCGGAACATCTTCGCGCCCAGGGTCGCGACGGCGTCTGGTCGATGCGGGGCGGGCTCGCCGGCCTCAGGGCCTGACCTGCCCCGCTCCGCGCACCACGTACTTGTAGCTCGTCAGCTGCTCGACGCCCACGGGACCGCGGGCGTGAAATCGATCCGTCGAGATTCCAATCTCGGCACCCAGGCCGAACTGGCCGCCGTCCGCGAACTGCGTCGATGCGTTGTGCAGCACGATGGCGCTGTCCACGCGCGAGAGGAATGTCTCCGCGGCAACCGGGTCCTCCGTGACGATCGACTCGGTGTGCGCCGATCCGTAGCGCGCGATGTGCGCGATCGCCTCGTCCACCCCGCGCACGACCTTCGCGGCGATGACGGCATCGAGGTATTCGGTGTACCAGTCGTCCTCGGTGGCCGCATGCACGCGCGGATCCACCGCGCGCACCGTTTCGTCGCCGCGCACTTCGCAACCGGCATCGAGCAGGTCGCGAACGATGGGCGCGAGATGCGTAGCCATGCAGGCTTCGTCCACGAGCAGCGTCTCCGCCGCGCCGCAGATGCCCGTGCGCCGCAGCTTGGCGTTCTTCACGATGGCGCGCGCCATGCCGAGGTCCGCCGCGCCGTCCACGTAGACGTGGCAGTTCCCCTCGAGGTGTCCGATGACCGGAACCCGCGCCTCCTGCTGCACCCGCGCGACGAGGCTCTTCCCGCCCCGTGGAACGACGACGTCGAGGTATTCCGACATCGCAGCGAGCATGTAGCCGACGGCCGCACGATCGATCGTCGGGACGAGCTGGATGCTGGCCTCGGGCAGTCCCGCCGCGCGCAGGCCATCGACGAGGCACGCGTGGATGACACGATTCGATCGATGGCTTTCGCTGCCACCGCGCAGGATCGCGGCATTGCCCGACTTGAGACACAACGCACCGGCGTCACACGTCACGTTGGGCCGGCTCTCGTAGATGATGCCGATCACACCAAGCGGCACCCGCACGCGCTGGATCCGCAGCCCGTTCGGCCGCGTCCACTCGGCCATCACCGTGCCGATCGGGTCCGTGAGCAGCGCGACCTCCTCGGCCCCCGTGACCATCGCCTCCACCCGGGCCGCATCGAGCCGCAGGCGGTCGAGCATCGCGGCGCTCATCCCGGCTGCCGCGGCGGCTTTGATGTCCGCAGCATTGGCCTCGAGTATCTCGGTGCAGCGCGAGCGAAGCGCCCGTGCCGCAGCCGTGAGCGCCTCATTCTTCACGGGCGTCGGCGCCTGTGCGAGCACACGCGCGGCGTCGACCGCGGCGCGACCGATCGGGTCCATGACGGCGGCAATGTCGGATGTCGTCACACCAGCACCAGGTCGTCGCGGTGGATCATTTCGTCGCGCCCACGATACCCGAGCAGCCCTTCGAGTTCCTGGCTGCGGCGGCCGCAGATCCGCTCGGCGTCGACGCTCGAGTATGCAGTGAGGCCACGCGCCACCTCCAGCCCCGCCGGATCCCGCACCACGACCGAGTCACCACGGTCGAACCGACCGCTCACGCGCACGACGCCCGCGGGCAGCAGGCTGCGTCCCGCGCGTAGCGCGGCAGCGGCACCATCATCGACGTGCAACTCGCCGCCGGGCTTGAGCATGCCGGCAATCCATTGCTTGCGCGCCGTAACGGGCGACGCGTCGGCGAGGAACCAGGTGCAGCGCGCACCGGCCTCGATGCGACGCAGCGGATGCGTCTCCCGGCCCGCAGCGATGCAGAGGCTGGACCCGGCAGCCACCGCGATCCTGGCCGCCATCACCTTCGTGGCCATGCCGCCCGAGCCGACATCGGAGGCGGAACCGCCGGCCATGGCCTCGATCTCCGGTGTAATGCGTGGCACTTCGGGAATGAATTGCGCAGAGGGATCGCGCGTCGGATCCGCGGTGTAGAGCCCGTCCACGTCGGAGAGCAGGACCAGGCAGTCGGCGCTCACCATCTGCGCGACACGGGCAGCCAGGCGGTCGTTGTCTCCGTAACGGATCTCCGCGGTCGCGACCGTGTCGTTCTCGTTGATGACCGTGATTGCGCCGAGGCGCAGCAGGGCCGTGAGCGTGTTGCGCGCATTGAGATAGCGGCGGCGTTGTTCGGTGTCGCCGAGCGTCAGCAGGACCTGGGCAACCGTGAAGCCGCGGTGTTCCAGCACTTCCTTCCACGCGTGCGCGAGGCGGATCTGGCCGACCGCCGCCGCCGCCTGGCTCTCCTCGAGCTTGAGCTTGCCGGCCGCCAGCCCCAGTTCCCGCCGTCCGAGAGCGATGGCGCCCGAGGAAACCACCACGACTTCCTGCCCCCGCGCCCGCAGCGCTGCGACGTCGTCCGCCAGGGATTCGAGCCAGGAACGGTTCACGCGCCCGGTCGATCGCTCGACCAGAAGCGCGGAACCGACCTTGATGACGACCCGTCTGGCCGTGGCGAGGCGCGATTCGCCGGCCGCGGCAGCGGATGTCATGCGAACGCGAAATGCTCGGCCGGCAGGCTCATCAGGCCTGCCGCGCCGGCCTTGGCCGCTGCCGCATGCGAATCCACGCGCGGCAGGATGCGGTCGAAGTAGAACTTCGCCGTCGCCAGCTTCGCCTTGTAGAAGTCGGGCTCCGCCGTGCCTTCCGCCAGCTTCTTCGCAGCAACGCCGGCCGAGGCGAGCCAGCACCAGCCCAGGCACACGTAGCCGGAGAACTGGAGGTAATCGTTCGCCGCGGCGCCGACCTCCTCCGGGTTCTTCATCGCGGCCATGCCGAGTTCGGCGGTGAGGCGGCCCCATTGCTCGAGCCGCTTGCCGAGATCCGCCGCAAAACCCGCCACCTCCGGCAATCCGCCGAACTTCTCGATCGCCTCGCGAATGCGGTCGACCATCATCTGCACACTCTTGCCGCCGGTGCCGAACACCTTGCGGCCGAGCAGGTCGAGCGCCTGGATGCCGTTCGTGCCTTCGTAGATCGGCGTGATGCGCGCATCGCGCATCAACTGCTCCACGCCGGTCTCGCGGATGAAGCCGGCGCCGCCGTGCACCTGCACGGCCAGACTGGTCACTTCCATCGACACGTCGGTGAGGAACGCCTTGACGATCGGCGTGAGGAACGCGATCAGGTCATTCGAGCGCTTGCGCGCGTCGGCGTCCGGGTTGAGCTCCGCGCTGTCCATCTCGCGACCCGTGAGGAAGCAGAGCACCCGCCCGCCTTCCACGAACGCCTTCTGCGTGAGCAGCATGCGGCGCACGTCCGGGTGCACGATGATCGGGTCGGCGGCTTTCCCCGGCGCCTTGGCACCGGTGAGGGAGCGGCCCTGCAAGCGGTCATTCGCATACGCGATCGACATCTGCCAGGCGAGTTCCGAGAGGCCCTGCCCCTGCAGCCCGACGCCCAGGCGCGCGTGGTTCATCATCGTGAACATGCAGGCCAGACCCTGGTTCGGCTTGCCGACCAGCCAGCCGATCGAGTCGGTGAAATGCATCACGCAGGTGGGCGAGGCGTGGATGCCCATCTTGTGCTCGATCGACCCGCAAGCGACGCCATTCGGCGCGCCGGCATTGCCCGCTGCATCCGGCAGGAACTTCGGCACGAGGAACAGGCTGATGCCCTTGGTGCCGGGCGGCGCGTCGGGCAACCGGGCCAGGACGAGGTGGACGATGTTGCTCGTCAGGTCGTGCTCGCCCGCGGTGATGAATACCTTGGTGCCGGTGATCGCGAACGATCCGTCGGGACGCGGCTCGGCCTTCGTGCGCAGGATGCCGAGGTCGCTGCCCGAATGCGCCTCGGTGAGGCACATGGTGCCGGACCACTCGCCCGAGACCATCTTCGGCATGAAGCGCTGCTTCAGTTCCTCGGACCCGTGCGACTCGAGGGTCGCGCAGGCGCTCTCGGTCAGCCCCGAGTACATCTTCCAGGCCATGTTGCCGGAGATGAGCATCTCGCTGAATGCCAGCGAGAACCCGCCGGGCAGGCCCTGCCCACCCCAGTGCGGGTCGGCGGTCATCGTGATCCAGCCGTCCTGGCAGTATCGGTCGTACGCCGCCTTGAACCCCGGGGGCGTGAGGACCTTGCCATCCTCGAACCGGAGGCCATCCTCGTCGCCGATGCGGTTGGTCGGAGCGAGCACGGTCTCGGCGAAGCGCGCGCCTTCCTCGAGGATGCCCTCCAGCAGGTCGCGATTCAGCTCTTCACGGCCGAACGTGCGATAGTGATCCTCGAAATCGAGGACTTCGTGGACCACGAAACGGATGTCACGGAGCGGTGCGCGGTAGGAGTACACGGTCGGGTCTTCCTGTTCGATGCAGTGCGTCAATTTTACGCGATAGTCGAGCCAAGGGCCCTAGGTGAGTTCCGGTTGCCTGTCTCGCGGACGCAACCGTATAGTTGCCCCGGCCCTGATTCAGCGAAGTTTGCCGAAATTCCCGCCGAGGACCCCGATCGTGAGCCGTGATTACGACCCGGTACCGGGCCAATGGTACGAGGACCTCGACCGCGAGGAGATTTTCCGCGTCATTTCGGTCGATCCGGACGAGGAGATCATCCGCCTCCAGTGGCTGGACAGCGAGATCCAGGAGATCGACCTGGACACCTGGGCCGAGTTCGACCTGGAACTGACCGCGGAACCCGAAGGCTGGGCGGACGAGGCCGATGACGACGAGGACGAAGAGGACGAAGAGGACTGGGACGAGGACGAGGAAGAAGACGACTGGGACGACGAGGACGACGACGAGGATTACGACGACGAAGACGACGAGTACCGTGACCGCGAGTGACGACTCGCCCGGTAACCCCACGTCTCCTCCCCTGCCCCCCGGTTACCCTGCTGAACTCGAACGCGTCTGGCAGACTGCGGACGGCACCCGTGTCGCCATCCGACCGCTGCGCCCGGACGACCTTGATCGAGAGATGAGGTTCGTCGCCGGGCTGTCCCAGGAAACCCTGTACCTGCGACTGCAATACTCATCGCGCAACGTGAGCCGCGAGGACGCTGTGCGCCTGCTGGAACTCGACTACCACGACCGGCTCGCCATTGGTGCACTCGTGGCGACACAGGAAGGTGATTCCATCGTCGGTGTGAGCCGTTACGCACGAATCGAGGACTCGGACGAGGCGGAATGTGCCATCGTGGTCGCCGACGCCTGGCACGGCCGGGGGCTCGGCACCGAGTTGATGCGCAGCCTCGGCATCGCGGCCCGGAAACGGGGCATCCGCGCGCTGGTGGGCACGAGCCTCGCCGAGAATCAGCGCATCCTCGACTGGGCGCGCCGGTTCGGCTTTGACGCCCAGACCGAGCCGAACACCGGGGGAATGGTCCGGGTTACGCTGGACCTCTCGTCGCTGCCGTCTTGATCCGGCGTGTCGCCTTGCGCCACGTCCGGTACGCCGGCAGCACCTTGCGGCTGCGCGTAACCGCCTGCTTCCTGAGCTGGATTTCCCGACGTTCCAGCAGCCGCAGGAGACGCCGCGTCAGCAGTCGCCCGAGCGAGCGCTCGTTGGACTGGACCCAATGCCGGGCCAGCACGGCGTCGCGATGCTCGCCGATACCGTCCTGCGCCGCTCGCAGCCGTCGCATCAGCCGAGCCGCACTCTTCGGCGCCACGTCGGCCATGGATTCGAGCGCATAGCGGCAATGCTTGAGCGCAAGGCGCAGCTCGTGCAGGCCGGCCGCGTCCTCCGGTTCATCCTCCAGCAGCCGGACTGCTTTCCGCCAGGATTCGTCCACCAGATCGAGTGCACGCTCGATTCCCGCGTCCCGGCGCACCAGGAGACGTTCACTGGTGGAATGCCGCTCCAGTGCCTTGCAGAGCGCAGCCCAGCCCGGTTCACCGAGGTGTCGCCGCAGCGCCTGCCGCGTCGCGAGGCACTGGTCCTCGAGCTGGACGCTCAGGCGCTGGAACTCGACCGGGGTTACGGCCGGCTCGCGACGCGCCAGCGCCAGGAGCGTGTCCCGGCGGACATCCGCTTCACGCACGCCGGCGAGCGCGCGCGCGAAGCTACGCAGGTCGATGCGGTAGAGGCGCGCCCGTCGCGCGTCGAGCAGCGGCCGGTACGTCTTCAGCAGCGAACGCAACCGTCGGGCAGCGACACGCGCGTGGTGAACGTCCGCCACCGACGCATCCTGCAAACAGGTTGCACCGGCGGCGACCAGTCGCTGCTGCTCGCGCAGCGCCGCCTCGATGCGCATGCTGCCGGCCGCGGTTTCGGGGAGCGAGGGGGGGGACTTGGATCGCGGCTGCCGCATTCAGCATGGCCTATAACACAAAGAAATCACGGAGCGGGGAGCCGGCGGACGCTGTTGCGATCGAGGACCAGGGTCAGCAACGAACCGACGGTGCGGTGTGCCTCGAGCGCGTGACGCAATGGCGCATTCACGTTCATGAGGTAACTATTGCGACGCCCTGCCCGCTCGCGTGTGATCACGCCGGCCTCGACGAGGTCGCCGACGATCTTCTGCACGGCCCTTTCGGTGATACCGACCTGCGCCGCAATGTCCCGCAGGCGGGCGCCCGGGTCGAGCGCCATGCAGACCAGGACGTGCCCGTGATTGCTCAGGAACGTCCAGTGCCGGCCGGAAACGGTCGTCATTGCCAGCGTCCTCGCGTCGGAGGCGGAACTTCTGCCCGGACGGTATTGTCTGAAGAAAAGTTCCGGTTTTCCCGTTCCTCAAGTATGCTTGAAGTCGAGGTTCGCTGACCACATGCACACCGGCCATCCGGCCTTGAAACCTGTCAGAGTACCCCCACCGTCGGCTCGACGACTCGTCGGATCGTTCTGGAGAATCAATCGATGAAGCGCATTGTCCTGTTCCTCGCCACCAACCTCGCCATCATCGTGCTGCTGAGCATCGTGCTGCGGCTGCTCGGCATCGAGAGCATCCTCGACGCCCAGGGCGTGGACCTCGATCTCGGCAAGCTGCTGGTCTTCGCCGCAGTGGTTGGCTTCACCGGCTCGTTCGTGTCGCTCGCCATGTCCAAGTGGACCGCGAAGCGAATGATGGGCGTGCGCGTCATTGCCCAGCCGTCCAATTCGACGGAAGCCTGGCTCGTCAGCACCGTGCAGCGGCAGGCGCAGCAGGCTGGCATCGGCATGCCCGAAGTCGGGGTATTCGATTCGCCGGAGCCGAACGCTTTCGCCACCGGCGCCCGCCGTGATGCGGCCCTCGTCGCGGTGAGCACCGGCCTGCTGCAGAGCATGTCGCAGCAGGAGGCCGAGGCCGTGCTCGCCCACGAGGTGAGCCACGTGGCGAACGGGGACATGGTGACGCTCGCGCTGATCCAAGGCGTCGTGAACACCTTCGTCGTGTTCCTCGCCCGCGTGATCGGTCACACCGTCGATCGCGTCGTCTTCAAGACCGAGCAAGGCCACGGCCCGGCGTTCTGGGTCACGACCATCATCGCGGAGATCGTGCTCGGGTTGCTCGCCACCATCATCGTCATGTGGTTCTCGCGACAGCGTGAATTCCGTGCGGACGCGGGCGGTGCCCGCCTCGCCGGCCGGCAGGCCATGATCGGCGCACTCGAGCGCCTGCAGCAGCGCCATGCGGGCCCGCTGCCGGACAAGATGGCGGCGTTCGGCATCTCGGGCGGCATCGGCAGCGGCATGAAGAAACTGTTCATGACGCACCCGCCGCTCGAGGAGCGCATCGCCGTTCTCAAGTCGCAGGTCGGCTGATCGCCGGGGTCATGAGCGAGCGGACGCCGGAGACCACGGCCGGCGGCGTCCGTCGCCTCGCACGGCCGTGACCAGTACTGCGACGGCGATCGTATGGTTCCGCCGCGACCTTCGGCTGACGGACAATCCTGCGCTCGCCGCGGCCTGCGAGAGCGCCGGGCGCATCGTGGCGCTCTATGTCCACGCACCGGAAGAAGAAGGCGAGTGGCAGCCGGGCGCGGCGAGCCGGTGGTGGCTGCATCACAGCCTCGCTCGACTGGGCGAGTCGTTGCGTGAGCGCGGCGGCGAGCTCTGCATTCGCCGCGGACCCACGCTGCCGGCTCTACTCACTGCGGCGCGGGAGACGGGTGCGACCCGCGTCTACTGGAACCGGGTTTACGACCCGTCGATCGTCGTACGCGATGCACGCATAAGGACGGAACTGAGGGACGCGGGCCTCGAGGCGGAGAGCTTCAATGCGGCCCTGCTCGTCGAGCCCTGGGAGGTTCGCACGGCACAGGGCGACCCATACCGCGTCTTTACGCCTTTCTGGCGCAACTGCGTCGGACTGCTCGACACGCGGCCACGCCCCCTGCCGCCTCCCGAGCGGATTGCCGCCCCCCCTGCCGGCATGAGCGGCGTTCCGCTCGCCGACCTCGCGTTGCGGCCGTCGATCCGCTGGGACACCGGACTGGCCGCGGCGTGGACGCCGGGTGAGCAAGGCGCCCTCGAGCGTCTCGAAGAATTCTGCGACACGGCGATGCCCGATTACGGCGATGGGCGCAATCGCCCGGATCGCGCGAGCACCTCGCATCTCTCGCCTTGCCTGCACTTCGGCGAGATCGGGCCACGGCAATGCCTCGCGGCGATTCGCAACGCGTTGCTGCAGCAGCCCGCTGCGCAACCGGCCGCGGACGCCTTCGTGCGCCAACTCTTCTGGCGCGAATTTGCCCATCATCTGCTGCACCACTATCCACACACTGCAACGGATCCGCTCGACACACGCTTTGCGAAGTTTCCGTGGCAACCGCGCGCGGACTGGCTGGAAGCCTGGCGACACGGTCGCACCGGCTACGAAATCGTCGATGCCGGCATGCGGGAGTTGTGGGCCACGGGCTGGATGCACAACCGCATTCGCATGCTCGTGGCGTCATTGCTCACGAAGAACCTCCGCCAGCACTGGCTCGAGGGCGCTCGCTGGTTCTGGGACACGCTGGTCGATGCCGACCTCGCCAACAACACGCTGGGCTGGCAATGGACCGCCGGCTGCGGCGCCGACGCCGCCCCGTTCTTCCGGATCTTCAACCCGGTGCTGCAGGCGGAACGGTATGACCCGGATGGCGCCTACGTTCGCCGCTGGGTGCCGGAACTGGCCACAAGAGGCGACGACCCCCGCCGTTACCCTCGACCCGTCGTCGACTTCCGGGAGAGCCGCGCCGCCGCCCTGGCGGCTTACGCCACCATCAAGCGTCGCGACTGACCGCCCCCTGAATCCGCCGCCGGGCGCAGGGCGAAACGGCGGCCATGTTCGGCCACTCCGCCATTCGCCACATGCCTCGTGCAGTGATGGCTGCCGCCCTCCTCGTCCTTGCAGCGGGGACTGCGGCGGCCTCGTCGCTGCCCGAGCCCGTCCTGCGCGGGACAACCCCGCTCGAGAAGGTAGGCGGCGGGCAACTGACGTGGCTCGGCATGCCCATCTACGACGCGAGCCTCTGGACGACGAGCGGCCGATTCACCGGCTTCGGCCCGGGAGAGACGGTCGCACTCAGCCTGTGGTACCGGCGCTCGTTCAGCCGCGACCAGCTCCTGAGCATCACCGCCACCGCATGGCGAAAACTCGATCCCGAATCCACGGCCCGGCATCGAGAGTGGCTCGCGGAGCTGCATGAGCTGTGGTCGGACGTGGCACCGGGCCACAACGTCACCGCAGTCGTCGAGCCGGGTCGGGCCACGCGTTTCTACGATCAGAGACGCATGGTCGGCCAGATCGACGATCCGGCCTTCGGACCTGCCTTCCTGTCGATCTGGCTCGATCCGCGCAGCGTCGTAGGCGACTTGCGCGCGCAGTTGATCGGCGCCGCGCCATGACGGACACGCCGATGCCGCGACCGTTCCGCTCCGTGCTCCGATGGTTCGATGCCGGCGCAGATGCGGGGCCCGCCGACGGGAGCCGTGATGGCGTCGACTGGCCGCGCATCGTGCCGTTCGCAGGCATGCATGTCGCGTGTCTCGGTGTGTTCTGGGTGGGCGTGAGCCAGTTGGCGGTCGGCGTGGCGGTCGTGCTCTACGTCTTGCGCATGTTCGCCATCACCGGCTTCTACCACCGCTACTTCTCGCACCGCAGCTTCAAGGCATCGCGACCGGTGCAATTTGCGTTCGCGGTGCTCGGCGCATCGGCCGTCCAGCGTGGCCCGATCTGGTGGGCTGCCCATCATCGGCACCATCACGTCCACTCCGACCGTCCCGAGGATGCGCACTCGCCCGTGCAGCGCGGCTTCCTCTGGTCGCACATGGGGTGGTTCCTCTCCCGGCGTCATTTCACCCCTGACCTCGGTCGGGTGCGCGACCTGCTGCGATACCCGGAACTCCGCTGGCTCGATCGGTTCGACATCATCGTGCCCTTCGCGCTGGCGGCCGGTCTGCTCGGTCTCGGCAACGTTCTCGAAGCGACGCGGCCCGATCTCGGTACCAGCGGCGGCCAGTTGCTGGTGTGGGGCTTCTTCATCTCCACGGTCGCCTGTTATCACGGCACCTACACCATCAACTCGCTCTGCCACGTCTGGGGCCGGCGACGCTATGCGACCAGCGACGAGAGCCGTAACAACTGGCTCCTCGCGCTCATCACGCTCGGCGAAGGCTGGCACAACAACCATCATCGCTACCCGTCGTCCGTGCGGCAGGGCTTCTACTGGTGGGAGATCGACATCACGTATTACGGGCTGCGGCTGCTCGCAGCGCTCGGTCTCGTCCACGACCTGAAGCCAGTGCCGGTGCGCATCCGCAACAATCACACCGCGGTGACCCCGTGAGGATCGCCGTGGTCGGCGCCGGCATCGCCGGGCTCTACACGGCGCGGCACCTGTCGCGCGATCACGACGTGACGGTCTTCGAAGCGGCGGACTACGCGGGCGGCCACACCAACACCGTGGATGTCGAGATCGAAGGGCGCACGTGGGCGGTGGACACCGGTTTCATCGTCTTCAACGACTGGACCTACCCGAACTTCATCGCGATGCTGCGGGAGCTGGGTGTCGCGTGGCAACGCTCGAACATGAGCTTCAGCCTTCGCTGCGAGCGTACGGGACTCGAGTACAACGGCACCTCGCTCAACTCGCTCTTCGCGCAACGACGCAACCTCCTGCGGCCCACCTTCCTGCGCATGATCGCCGAGATCCTGCGCTTCAACTCGCGCGCGAAGGAACTGCTTGGCGGCGGTAACGACACACTCACGCTCGGTGAGTACCTCGCGCGCGGCCGCTACTCGCGACAGTTCGTCGAGCACTACATCCTGCCGATGGGCCGCGCGATCTGGTCGGCGGAATCGGCCGCGATGCTGCAGTTCCCGGCACGGTTCTTCGTGGACTTCTTCGACCGGCATGGCTTCCTGTCGGTGGACGATCGGCCCGTCTGGCAGGCCGTCCGCGGCGGATCCCGCGAATACGTGCGCGCACTGATTGCAGCCACTCCGGCACGCCTTCGCCTGTCGACGCCGGTCGCCTCGATCCGTCGCCAGCCTGGCCAGGTAACGGTGCGCACGGTCCGCGGCGAGGTGGAGAGCTTCGACTACGCGTTCCTCGCCTGCCACTCCGACCAGGCGCTGGCCATGCTCGAGTCGCCGACGCGGGCCGAGGAGGAGGTGCTGCGCGCATTCCCGTATGCCGCCAACGAAGCGATCCTGCACACGGACGAGTCACTGCTGCCACGGCGGCCGCTCGCGCGCGCCGCCTGGAACTATCACCTGTTGCGCGATCAGCAGGAGGCGGTGGCGCTAACGTACGACATGAACGTACTGCAGTCGCTGGACGCGTCCGTCCGGTTCCTGGTGACGCTCAATCACCGTCGCGCGATCGACGAGCGCCGCATCGTGCGCAGTTTCCTGTACCACCACCCCGTCTACCTGCCGCAGGGCGTTGCCGCTCAGAAGCGCCATCGCGAACTGAACGGCGCGCGGCGTATCTACTTCTGCGGCGCGTACTGGCGCTGCGGTTTCCACGAAGACGGCGTCGTGAGCGCGCAGACTGCGCTCGCGCATTTCGCCGAGGACCTCGAGCGTGCACAGCTGCCTCTACCAAGGGTGGGTTAGGCACCGGCGGCACGCGCCTGTCCCGCACGCGTTCCGTTACCGGCTCAGCCTCCTGTACCTCGACCTCGCCGAACTGCCGGAGGTGTTCGACGCCTACTGGCTCTGGTCTGCACGGCGGCCGGCCATCGCCCGCTGGCACCGGGGGGACCACCACGGCGTCCCGCGCGAGTCGCTCGATGCAAGTATTCGTTCGCTCGTCGAGACTCGAAGCGGCACCCGCCCGACGGGGCCGATCCGCCTGCTCACCCACCCCCGCTACATGGGGTTCGGCTTCAACCCGGTGAGTTTCTATTACTGCTTCGATGCCGCGGACGCGCGGGTAGAAGCGATCGTCGCGGAGATCAACAACACCCCCTGGGGCGAACGGCACTGCTACGTACTGCCGGCCACTGCCTCCACCGGCAGCGCGGACAGGCTGCGCTTCCGCTTCGGCAAGGATTTCCACGTCTCGCCCTTTCTTCCAATGGACATGGACTACGAATGGCGCTTCAGCGCGCCGGGCGAGCGACTGCTCGTGCACATGGAGAACTGGCGTGACGGTCGCGTCATGTTCGACGCCACCATGACCCTGGAGCACAGCGCGATCAGTTCGAGGTCGCTTGCCGGCGCCCTGCTCGGCTATCCACTGATGACCGCCCGGGTGGCCGGCGCGATCTACTGGCAGGCGCTGCGCCTCTGGCTCAAGCGCGTCCCCTTTCACACCCATCCAGACAAGACCGGCGCCGGGCACCGTGCGCGGGCCGGACGCATCGAGGGCACTCGAACGTGAAGTCCAGCATTATCCCGGCCACCGCGGCGGATTCGACCCCGGCTCACGGCACGTGGCTGCAACAACTCGGCCGCAAGCTGTTCCTTGCCAGGCTGGCGGAACTGCGCGCAGGTGAACTCGAGGTCATCGACGGCGACGAGCGCTTCACGTTCGGGCGCCGCACCCCCGAATGCAACCTGCGCGCGACCATCGAGGTCCTGCATCCGCAGACTTACGCGGACGCCGCATTCGGCGGCACCGTTGGCGGCGGCGAGTCCTTCATCCGCGGCCACTGGCGCACGGACGATCTCACGGCCCTGGTAAGGATCTTCATCGTCAACCGTGAGGTCATGGAGTCGCTGGAAGGCGGCGCGGCGATCGCGACGGCTCCGTTGCGGCGCGTCCTGCACTGGTTCAATCGGAACAGCCGAAACGGCAGCCGTCGCAACATCGCCGCGCACTACGACCTCGGCAACGACTTCTTCGCGTCGTTCCTCGACGAGACGATGGCTTACTCCTGCGGCATCTTCGAGCGCACGGACGCGACCCTGCAGGACGCCCAGGTCGCAAAGTTCGAGCGCGTGTGCCGCAAGCTGCAGCTCTCGCCGACCGATCACCTGCTCGAGATCGGCACCGGCTGGGGTGGCCTCGCCATCCACGCCGCGAGCCGCTACGGCTGCCGGGTGACGACGACCACGATTTCGCGCGAACAGCACGACTGGGCGGCCGAGAAGATCCAGGCGGCCGGCCTCAGCGATCGTGTATCGCTCCTGCTCGACGATTACCGCGACCTGCACGGGCGCTACGACAAGCTCGTCTCGATCGAGATGATCGAGGCAGTGGGACACCAGTTCCTCGACACCTACGCCGCGCAGTGCTCGCGTCTGCTCGAGCCTCACGGAGCGATGCTGCTGCAGGCGATCACGATCCGGGATCAGATCTACGAGGAGGCGTTGCGGTCCGTGGACTTCATCCAGCGATTTGTCTTTCCGGGCAGCTTCATTCCGTCGGTCTCCGCCATCACGGACTCGGTGCGCCGCGCGACGGACATGAAGGTCTTCCACCTCGAGGACATCGGCCCGCATTACGCGACGACCCTGCGCCGGTGGCGGGAGAACTTCCTGGCCGGTCACGAGGCGGTGCGGCGCCTCGGCTACCCGGACGATTTCGTGCGGATGTGGGACTTCTACCTCTGCTACTGTGAGGGCGGTTTCGCGGAGCGGCAGCTCGGCGACGTCCAGATGCTGCTCACCAAGCCACGCTGCCGTCTGCCACCGGTAATCTAGCGGGTTTCACCTACTTCCGCCGGGCGGCCTGGACCGCGAGAATCGGCCATTGACCCACCCGGGCCCGCGGAGCGAACGACCATGAGCGAAGCCGGCATTTTCGAGGGACTCAGCACGTCGAAGCTGGCCGTCGAGCTGAATGACGAGGAACGGCGGACCCTGGCCAAGGCCATGACGCTGCGCGACCTGAAGCACGGCGAGGTGCTGGTGGCGGAGGGATCGGCCGATGACCACCTCTACGTGGTCGTGAGCGGCGTGCTCGGCGTCGTGAAGGGCGTGGGCACGGAGGGTGAAGTCACGCTGAATGCGATCCGGCCCGGGTTCGTCGTGGGCGAGTTGTCGTTTCTCGACGGCAGCACGCGCTATGCCTCGCTCGTGGCGTTGAGCGACACCCGCGTGCTGGGCTTGAGCCGCGATGCGCTCGAAGGGCTCCTCGAGACGAAGCCGAAGGTCGTCTACCACGTCATGCGCGCCATCGTCCGGGTCGTTCACGAGATCCAGCGCCGCCTGTCGATGCAGACGGCCGAACTCACGAACTACCTCTACAAGACCCACGGTCGGTACTGAGCCAGCGCACCAAGTTGGGGCCCCGTCCGGAACGGGGTGCGGCCTGCCGCACCCCGGGGGAGCATTCGTGCCTGAAATCACGGCCCCCGCCGGCTGGCACGAATTTCGCTTGGGGGTTCCTGAAGGAACGCCCTCAATGCACGTCCAATGAAGCCACTCACCCTCGAACGCCTCGGCTGGCGACTGAAGCCGGGCATCCTCGGCAAGCACGCGTCCAGCCCCCAGTCGGTGCACGCACTCCTGGGCTATTTCCTGAAAGACCGCACCTCTCCCACGCCTTTTCCCGGGCGCGACATGCTCGCCACGAGCAATCTCTTCGAGTGGGGCATCGCGCCGCCTCTGGAGCGCATCGTCGAGAGCCCGGAGCACCTGCAGTTCCTGCTCGGAATGCCGGAGTTGTACCGACAGAGCGTCGCGGTAATCGAACCGTGGGAGCACGTCGGCAACAACGTGCACGGCGAAGCCGTCAGGGCCTCGAAGAACATCGCTTACATCCTTCAACAGGTTGCGGATGCCGACACCACCCTGTACCCGGTGTGGCACAGCGGTATTGCAAACCCCGAACGGCTGGCCGATGCCTTGAGCGCCAGCATCGCCACGATCGTCCAGGGCGGGGATCCATCCGTGCACGACGCGGGCAGCTTCGACGGGACCAGCGCGAGCCTGGAGGACATCCTGGCCCTGATCGACCGGCTGCTGATCCGTCGTTCCTCCGGGACCGGCCCGAGCATATTCATCTGTCTCGGTCACCAGCTCGCTGCGGCATCGCACGTCCGACTGATCCGGCGCGCCGCAACGGAGGTACTTGCCCTCACGCGGCTGCCGCTCGATCCACAGGGTCACGCACTGGCATCGTTGCAGCGCCTGTGCCGGCGCATCGTGCAGATCGGCGAGTCACTGCAGGTAATCAAGGCGGGCGAGGTGCGCGCGACGGGCTGGCACGACCGGTGTTTCGCCGTCGCGCGAAACGAGAAGGCTGAAATCGGCACCCGGAAACTGTTGCCGTATGCACGGCGCGGCAGCAGCGCTCACGTCCCCGAGGAACTGCACGTCGCTCATGCCGTGATCGCCGACGAACTCGACGGTGTGATCGACATCATCATGCAGATCGAGCGCGAGCTGCGCGTGGAGATGTTCCACAGCGACGAGGTCAACGAGGAAGCGGCCCTGTTCGCCAACTGGGCGTACAAGCACCTGCACGACACGATCGTGCCGGTCCGCCACGTGCTGGCGGTGAGCCCCGTCTGCTGGTTGCTGAGCCTGCCGTATGCCGTGGAGATCCTCGCGCAGACCCAGGTGGACGAAGAGAGCTGGACCGAAGTCAGCACCACCGCAATCTATTACAAGGATTGGGAAACCCACCGGATCCGGCGATCGTTCACCTGCCAGTTTCACCCGGAACTCATGACCGACATCCGGGACATCGGCAAACGGGACGGCCCCCGCTACCGGGAACTCAAGGACAACGACGGTGCCCGGCTGCTCGTGCGCCTCCTGTATCAAGGCATGCAGGAGTGACTGCTCCGGTCGCCCGCCATCGGTAGAAAACCGGAGAGTCCTGCGGGCGTCCCCCGGTATCATGCGCGCTTCTGTTCCCAGTACTGGCGCCATCGCATGTCCCTGACCCGCTTCGCAGCCCTCATCATGCTCCTGTTGATCGCCGGCCTGGCCGGCGCGGCCCCGGATCCCAAGTCGGATGAATTCTGGTACGGCACGGCGGCGGATGGCACGGCTACGGTCCGCCTCTATTACTTCTTCTCACCGACCTGCCCGCACTGCCAGGCGGCGGCGCCGTTCATCAACGACTTTGCAGCGCGCTCCCCGTGGCTCGAGGTCAGGAAATACGCTGTAAAGGACAACCGGGCCAACGCGCGCTTTTACTACGAAACGGCGCTGTCGCTCGGGACGCAGGCCCTGTCGGTCCCCGGCTTCGTCTTCTGCCGCCAGGTGCTGATCGGCTTCGACACCGCGGCGACCACCGGCGCGGAGATCGTGAATGCCCTGGAGGCCTGCCACGCGGCGCGACTGGCGCATCCTGTCGCCGGCGTTCCGACTGAAACGTCCGCGGCGCCCGTGGCGGGCGATGAAGCCAGTACGGCCGTCCATCTGCCCATCGTCGGCACGGTGGACACCAAGGCATTCTCCCTGCCCGTCCTGACGCTGGTGCTGGCCGGCATGGACGCATTCAACCCCTGCGCGTTCTTCGTGCTCCTGTTCCTGTTGAGCCTGCTGGTGCACGCCAGGAGCCGCGCCCGGATGCTCGTCGTGGGCGGCACGTTCGTGCTGTTCTCCGGCATCGTCTACTTCGTGTTCATGGCGGCGTGGCTCAACGTGTTCCTGATCGCCGGCGAGCTGCGCGTCATCACGACCATCGCGGGGCTGCTGGCACTGTTCGTCGCCGTGCTCAACATCAAGGACTACTTCTGGTTCAAGGAAGGCCCGAGTCTCTCCATCCCCGAATCGGCGAAGCCCGGGCTCTTCAAGCGCATGCGCGCAATCGTGGCCGCCGGAAACCTGGGGCCGATGCTCGCCAGCACCATCCTGCTCGCGATCGTGGCCAATTCCTACGAGTTGCTGTGCACGGCTGGATTCCCGATGGTGTACACGCGCACGCTCACGCTGGCGCAGCTGGAAACCTGGCAGTACTACGCGTGGCTCGCCGCCTACAACCTGATCTACGTGATTCCCCTGCTGGCCATCGTCATCGTCTTCGTCAGGACCATGGGCGCCCGCAAGCTCACGGAATCCGAGGGCCGCATCCTGAAACTGGTGTCGGGCTTCATGATGCTGGGTTTCGGCCTGATGCTCCTGCTCGCTCCCAACCTGCTGACCAATGCCCTGGCCTCGATCGTCGTGCTCCTGCTGGCCGTCGGCGCCGCGGTCCTGCTCGCGAAGCTCGTGGCGCCCCGCAACGCCTGACCCGCTTCGCAAGCGACAAATCCGCGGTATAAGGTGCCGATGCCGCCAGCAGCCCCCGCGAACGTCACCGACGCCGTCGAACGCATCCGCCGCGCGATCGGAGCGTCGGCCTGCCTCGAGGCGCCGGACCAGATCGAGCCCTACCTCGTCGACTTCCGCGCGCTCTATCGAGGCGCCACTCCCCTGGTCGTCTGCCCGGCCTCCACCGCCGAGGTGGCGGTGGTACTCACCATCTGCAACGAGCTCGGCGTCGGCGTCGTTCCGCACGGCGGCAACACTAGCTACTGCGGTGGCGCCACGCCGCACGAACAGGGAGACGAGATCGTCCTCTCGCTTCGGCGCATGAATCGCATACGGGAACTGGATGCGGACAACTTCTCGCTCACCGTCGAGGCCGGCTGCCTCCTCGCCGAGGTCCAGGCCGCCGCCGAGGCAGCGGACCGCTTCTTCCCCTTGTCGCTCGGATCTGAGGGCAGCTGCCAGATCGGGGGCAACCTGTCGACCAACGCGGGCGGGCTGAACGCTTTGCGTTACGGCGTCACCCGCGACCTGGTGCTCGGCCTCGAAGTGGTGCTCGCCGACGGGCGGGTCATCGCCGGCCTGACGAGTCTGCGCAAGGACAACACGGGTTACGACCTGCGGCACCTGTTCGTGGGTGCCGAGGGCACGCTGGGCGTCATCACGGCCGCGAGCCTGAAGCTGTTCCCGCGGCCGCGCACCGTGGAGACCGCCTTCGTCGCGGTGTCGAATGCCGCGGCGGCCGTGCAGTTCCTGTCGCGCCTGCGCGCCGCCACCGGCGACAACGTGACGAGCTTCGAACTCCTGCCGCGTATTGCCATCGAACTCACGACGCACCACATCCCGGGAGTGACGGATCCTCTGGACCGCCCGTTCGAGTGGTATGTGCTCTGCGAGGTATCCACGGCTCGCGAGGATGCGACCCTGCGCACAATCCTCGAGAGCGCGCTCGAGCAAGCCATGACGGACGGCCTGGCGCTGGATGCAGTGCTGGCCGAATCGCTGGCGCAGCGCAACGCCCTGTGGAAGCTGCGCGAGTCCGTCCCCGAAGCACAACGGGCCGAAGGGGCCAGCATCAAGCACGATGTGTCCGTGCCGGTCGCCGCCCTGCCTGCGTTCATGGCGCACGCGACGCAAGCGGTGCTGGCCATCGTGCCGACGGGACGGATGGTGACTTACGGTCACGTCGGCGACGGCAACCTGCACTTCAACGTGAGCGAGCCGCGCGGCGGCGACCGCGCTGCGTTCATTGCGCAAGAGCACGCGATCCAATCCGCGGTGTACTCTCTGGTCAAACGCTTCGGCGGTAGCATCAGCGCCGAGCACGGCATCGGGCGGCTGAAACGCGAGGACCTCGCGCGATTCAAGGGTCATGTGGATCTCGAGGTCATGCTCGCGATCAAGCGCGCGCTCGATCCACGAGGCATCATGAACCCGGGCAAGGTATTGCCGACATGACCGTGATGACCCCGGGAACATCGGCCGTGCGCCCCGCCTGTGTCGGCGGCCTGCACGAGATCTGCGTAGGCGTGCCGGACATCGCCGAGGCATTGGCGTACTACGAGGCCTTCGGGTGCCGTGCCGGCCGCTTCGGCACCTTGGATGCGTCGTCCGCGCGCGCCCTCTATGGCGTCGATTCGGCGCTGCGCTCGCTGCGCCTCCAGCACCAGGGCGCCGACCACGGACTGGTCCGGCTGATGCAATGGGAGCGACCGATCAACGCAGGCCTTGGCCTCGATGCCAACCTGCGATGCATCGGCAGCCGGTGGGGCGTGCGACTGACGGCCAGCGTGCTCAATATCGCGAACCACGCAGCCCGTGCGCATGAACGCGGCGAGCCAATCGGCGTCATCGAGCCGATCCTCGCCGTGATCGGCGAGGTCACCGGGGACCAGGCGCCGCGGCCGTTCGCCGACCCGATCGTCGGCGTGCGCGAAATGGTCGTGATCCAGCCGCTGTACCGGCAGGTCTTTTTCGAGCGCTTTGGCTACGAGAGCCCGTTGTACGGGTGCATCGACCCCCACAGCCTGTTCCAGACGAGTCAGCACACGCACGCCGGCATGATGATCGCCAGCGACGATCACCAGGTGCTGCGGTTCTACGACGAGATGCTGGGACTGAAGCGCTGGTTCGATGCCGAGCGTCCCTATACCCAGGCGACGGGCTCGCGGCAGATCTTCGGTCTCGAGGACGGCGAGACGCACTGGTTGGTCGACTTCGACGACGCGCGGTCCGGGCACTCGCTCGAGGAGCGCCGCTCCGGCAAGCTGAAGGTGGTCCGCTTTGCGAAGTCGAGCCGCCTCGCAGACAAGCTCGACCGGTCACGGCCGGGTTGCCTCGGGTGCTCCCTCTACACCTGGCGCGTGAACGACGTCGAAGGCATGTGGAAGCGCGTGCAGACGAGCGGAGCCACGGCCATCACCGACGTGCTGCCCGACGAGTTCGGCACGCGCGCATTCTCCTTCGTGGCGCCTGACGGGTACCCCTGGACGCTGCTGCAAGCCTGAGCCGAAAGGAAGTCCTTGTCTCAGCCGTCCAAGTCCCGCTAGAGTCCGCCTCGGGGCGGTGGGGTCCGATTTCGAATCATCTCGTGCTCACCGACAACAATTAGGCTGCCGCGCCCTTGCCACCGATACTCAAGTCCAGGGCCGTCTGGGCCGGCGCAATCGTCGCCGGCGTGCTCGGCTTGTACGCACTGCTCGGATTCAAGGTCGCACCGGGGATCGTGCGCTCGCAGGCGATCAAGTTCGTGCACGAGGAATACGGGCGCGAACTGCAGGTGGGCGAAATTCGAGTCCACCCGTTCAATCTGCAGCTCGAAATCCACGACCTCGCCCTCCCCGACGCCGACGGCAGCGCGATGCTCGGGTTCTCGCGATTCCTCGTCGACTTCGAACTCGCCTCCCTCTGGCAACGCACCTACATCATCAAGGACCTGACCCTTGAGGGACCGCGCGTGCGGGCCGTAGTGAGGCCCGACGGCAGAATCAACCTCGCCGACCTCGCCCTCCCGGAAGAGCCCGAGGAAGAGGACACCGGCCTGCCCGCGCTCTGGCTGCAGTCATTGACGGTCGCAAACGGCGCGATCGATTACGTCGACCAGTCGCGCGAGGTTCCCTTCGAGCGCAAGGGCAAGGGCGCGACGTTCACGCTCAAGGACTTCCGCACGACCAGCGAAGGCGGGAATTTCAGCTTCGCGGCGCAAACAGAGGACGACGAGTCCATCGACTGGAAAGGCAGCGTCGCGCTCGAGCCCGAGATCGCCTCGCAGGGCGAGTTCAGGCTCGGGAACGTAAGCGCGCCGGGTGTGGCTGACGTGCTCGGCGAGGCATTGCCGTTCGTCGTGAGTTCGGGGCTCGTGCAGATTACGGGAACGTACAAGATGTCGTTCGCCGAGGAGTTCAACCTCAACCTGCAGCTTCCGCAGGTCGAGGCTACCGGGATGAAGCTGCGTGCACGCGGCAGCGATTCGGACTGGATCGAGATGCCCAGCGTCATGATGTCGGGTACGTCGGTCGCGCTCCCGGCGCAAGCCGTCACGATTTCGAAGATCGTGGTGGCGGGCCTCAAGGTACAGGCGTGGATGTCGTCTGACGGGTCGATCAACATCGAGCAGTTGTTTGCCCCCTCGCCTGCTGCGCCGACGAACGATGGCAGCGTGCCCGCGACAGCCACCCCCCCCGCCACAGAGCCCTCAGTTACGAGTGAAAGTACGGCCGCCAGTGCGCTGACCCTCGGCATCTCGAGCATCGAGCTGACCGGTGCCTCGATCGATTTCGAGGACCGTTCGGCCGAGCCGGCGACGAAGTTCGCCGTTGCCCCGCTGAATCTGACGTTGCGGGATGCGAGCCTGGATCTCGCGAAACCCTTGCCGATGACACTCAGCGCGACGATCAACGGCCACGCACTGCTCGGTGTCGACGGCACGATCACTCCGGACCCGCTCGCGGCCAACCTCGACGTGTCGCTCGAGAAGGCGCACATGGACATCCTGCAGCCTTACGTGCTGCCGGTCGCCGACCTGACGATCACGGGCGGGACGCTCGGCATGAAGGGCAAGGCGCGCCTCGAACCGACCGAGCGGCCGGGACCGGATCTGAGTTTCACCGGTGACGTGGCCATCGACGGCTTCAAGTCCGTGGACAACACGCTGAAGCAGGACTTCGTCAACTTCCGACGGCTCGAGCTCCAGAAACTGCGCTTCGACCTGGGTCCGGATGCGCTGAGCATCGACCGGGTGCTGGCCAACGCGCCCTACGCGCGCGTGATCATTAGCAAGGACCAGATCGTGAACATTGCGGCGGTGCTCGATCCGAAAGGCACGGCCGCGGCGCTCGACGCCCGTCGCGCGGCTGCAGCCGCGGAGGCGGCCATGACGCCCGCCGAGAAGAAGCGGCGGGAAAAGGAACTCGAGGCACAGGAGGAGGCCGCCGCCAAGGCGCGCAAGGAGGGCGCAGCCAGGGCCGCGGCGCGACCGCGCCCCGCACCGGAACCCGACACCTTCCCTGTCCGCGTCCGCGAGGTACGCATCGACAGCGGAGTGATGAACTTCTCCGACGACTTCGTCCAGCCGAACTTCTCGGCCGAGGTGCGGAACCTGCGCGGAACCATCCGCGGCGTGTCGTCGGCCTCCGATTCGCGCGCGAAGGTGGACCTGAAGGGCAACGTCGGGGAGTTCTCGCCCGTCTCCATTGCGGGTGAACTTGAGCCGTTTGCCTTCGACCACTACGCCGACATCGCTCTGGTGTTCGAGAACATCTCCCTGCCCGTGTTCAATCCCTACTCGGGCCGGTTCGCCGGCTACAACATTGCCAAGGGCAAGCTCACGACCACGCTGCATTACAGGATCAATGACCGCAACCTCGACGCTGCCCACAAGATTCGCATCGACCAGCTCGAATGGGGCGAGGCGACCGACACGAAAGGCGAGGCCACGCTGCCGGTCAAATTCGCGACCGTCCTGCTTCGGGACCGCCATGGGGTCATCGATCTGGACATCCCGGTGCAGGGCACGCTCGACGACCCGACGTTCCGGATTGGGCCGATCGTCTGGAAGATCATCAAGAACATCATCGTCAAGGCCGTCACGGCGCCCTTTGCGCTGCTGGGATCGCTGTTCGCCGGGGCCGAGGAAGCACAGTTCGTCGATTTCGCACCTGGCGATGCGGCCCTGTCGGCCGCGACGGCGGAAAGACTCGCCGACCTGTCGAAGAGCCTCGTCGAGAAGCCCGACCTCAAGCTCGAGGTGCCGCTGGGCGCAGTGGCCGAGCTCGACCGGCCTGCACTCGCCGAGACGGCCTATGAGCAAGCACTGGGCAACGCGATGAGCGCCGTGCTGCGCAAGAAGGGCAAGGACGAGACGCCCCTGCCCGCGTTCGACACGCTCGAGCCCGGGAAGAAGATCGAGGTGCTCGAGGCCCTGCTGGTGCAGCAAGGCGGCAAGGTACCCAAGGTTCCCGAGCCGCCGGCGCCACCCGAGGGCACGACACGGGCGGACGCGAAGGCCATGCGCCAGGCCGCGGAAATCGATTTCCTTGCGAAAGAGGCTCGCGGGCGGATCGTCGTGTCGGACGTGGCACTGGAGGCGCTGGCCCAGGAACGGGGTGAGGCCATCCAGAGGGCGCTGCTGACGGGCACCGAGCTCGAGCCAACCCGGGTGTTCCTCACCCGCGCGGGCAAGGTCAGTGTCCAGGACCGCAAAGTGAGGTTCGAGCTCGGTCTTAAGTAGCGTCCCTGGCCCGCATCAATCCTTCCTGGGCCGTGCTCGCGACCAGCCGCCCACGCCGGTCGAAAATCCGGCCGAATGCGAGGCCGCGGGAACCGGAACTGCTCGGGCTCACGAGCGCGTACAGGTGCCATTCGGACAACCTCATCGGCCGGTGGAACCACATCCCATGATCGATGCTGGCGAGGGTTACGTCGCCGGCCTGGTGTGACAACCCGTGGGGAAGTGTCGCGGTCTCGAGCAGGTGGTAGTCCGACATGTAGGCGAGCAGACAACGCTGCATCGTCGCGTCGGCCGGCGCCTCGTCGATCAGGCGAAACCAGATGTGGCGCACACCGGGGTGCGGCTCGCCCGACCTGATCGACTCGACGGAACGGATCTCGAACGGCCGATCGAGCGACCAGAAGCGCCGCCTCTCCGCGGGCAGCTCGTGCAGATGCTGCCGCATCTGCGCAGCGAGATCCGGCAATTGCTCCGGCGGGGTCACCGCCGGCGCCGGCGCCTGGTGATCCGGCCCCTCCTCCTCGATCTGGAACGACGCGGACATGTGGAAGATCTGCTGGCCGTGCTGGATCGCCAACACGCGCCGGTTCGAAAAGCTCGCGCCGTCGCGGCTGCGATCCACCTCGTAGACGATCGGGGCATTGAAGTCGCCGCGGCGCAGGAAATACGCGTGCAGCGAGTGCACCGGCCGGCCTTCGACGGTGCTGCTCGCAGCCATCAGCGCCTGACCTAGCACCTGCCCGCCGAACACCTGCGGACTGCCGATGTCGCGGCTCTCGCCGCGGAACAGGTTCACTTCCAGCCGCTCGAGCTGCAGCAAACGCACGAGATCCGCGAGCACCTTCTTCATCGGTGGCCGTCCGTGTCGCGCCGCAGGATCAACCGTTCACGCCGAGCCGCTTCTGCATGATCGGGCTCGTCGTCGTGTACTGCAGATGGACCTTCTTGGCCGGATTCAGGTGCTCGGCGATCGCGAATGCCGCCAGCGCCGCCTCGTGGAAGCCGCTCAGGATCAGCTTCTTCTTACCCGGGTAGGTGTTGATGTCGCCGATGGCAAAGATGCCGGGCACGCTGGTCTGGAACTTCGCCGTATCGACCCTGATCGCCTTCTTGTCCAGTTCGAAGCCCCACTCGGCGATCGGCCCGAGCTTGGGATGCAGGCCGAAGAACGCCAGCACGTGGTCGGCCTCGAATTCCGCCATCGTGCCGTCCGTGCGCCTGATCGTGACGCCCGTGAGCCGGCCGTCCGACGTGCGGAGCGCCGCCGCCGTGCCCTCCGCATAGGCCATCCTGCCCTCGGCCGCGAGCTCCTGCATGCGAGCCACCGACGCGGGCGCGGCACGGAATTCCGGACGCCGGTGCACGTGGACGATGCTCCTCGCCTTGCCGGTCAGGTCGATCACCCAGTCGAGCGCGGAGTCGCCGCCGCCGAAGATCACCAGCCGCTGGCCGTGGAAGGTCGACGCGTTGCGCACGCGGTAATGGATCTGCCGGTCCTCGAATGCCTCCGCGCCTTCGACCCCGAGCCGCCGCGGCTGGAAAGACCCCAGTCCCGCCGCAATGACGACCGATTTCGCGACGAATCGCGTGCCAGCCGAGGTTTCGAGGAAGAAAGCGCCGTCGTCGCGCTTCTGCAGCGCCACGACCTCCTCACCGAGGTGGAATTGCGGTTCGAAGGGCTTGATCTGCTGCATGAGGCGATCGACGAGTTCCTGTGCGCCGCAGATCGGCAAGGCCGGGATGTCGTAGATCGGTTTGTCCGGATACAGCTCGGCGCACTGTCCCCCGGGGTGTCTGAGCGTATCGACGATGCGCGACTTGATGCCGAGCAGCCCGAGTTCAAAGACCTGGAAGAGGCCGGCGGGTCCTGCGCCGATGATGACGGCATCGGCGGCGATCGGCTCGCCCGCGACCGGTGTGGCGGGGGATTCAGTGGATGTCAACGTGACTCTCCGAAATGTCGGCAGGCCAGAACGCACATTCTAACGGATTGGTCGCTTCAGCCCCGGCACGGCGCTCCGGCTCTTCCACTACCCCCTATCCCCCGGCCCCAACCGCTACTATCCTTCGGCATGTACTTCTTGCCCGGGCGGGCGGAATTCCCATGCTTGACGCACGTCAAGGCAAGGGGGAGCGGCCCGGCGCAGGCTCGGCGTGCTCGCGCTCCCAGGGATGAAGATGCACTCACACCAGATCAGGTTCGACGCTGACCTCATTCGACGCTACGACCGCTCGGGGCCGCGCTACACGTCGTACCCGACGGCGGTACAGTTCACCGACCGTTTCGGCCTGAACGAATACCGGGCGGCGGCGATCGCCAGTAACCAGGACCCGATCCCGCGGCCCCTGTCGCTGTACGTGCACATCCCGTTCTGTTCGAGCCCCTGTTTCTACTGCGGCTGCACGAAGGTCATCACGCGCAACCACGAGAAGGCCGAAGCGTACCTCTATCGCCTGCACCGGGAGATCGAGCTGCAAGGCCAGCTGTACGACCGCGACCGCGAGGTGGAGCAGCTGCACTTCGGCGGCGGCACGCCCACGTTCCTCACCTCGCTCGAGATCGACCGGTTGATCGAGAAGCTCGGCAGCCACTTCAAGCTCTCGCGCGACCCGACCCGCGAGTACTCGATCGAACTCGACCCGCGCACCATCACGCGGGACACGCTGCGCGACCTGGCCAACGTCGGCTTCAATCGCTGCAGCCTGGGTATCCAGGACTTCGATCCGCTGGTCCAGGAGGCGGTGAACCGCATCCAGTCCGTGCCCGACACGCTGCGGTTGATCCGTGAGGCGCGCGAATTCGGCTTCGGCTCGGTGAGTGTGGACCTGATCTACGGCCTTCCGAAGCAGAACCTCGAGGGATTTGCCAAGACGCTCGACACCGTCCTCTCCGCCCGGCCGGACCGCTTCGCCGTCTACGCCTACGCGCACCTGCCGCAGATGTTCAAGGCACAGCGCCAGCTGAACGCCGCCGACCTGCCGGCGCCCGAGACGCGCCTCGCGCTGCTCGGCCTCACGATCGAGAAGCTCTCGGACGCAGGCTACGTCTACATCGGCATGGACCACTTCGCCCTGCCGCAGGACGAACTCGTGATCGCGCAGGAGAACGGCACGCTGCACCGCAATTTCCAGGGTTATTCGACGCGTGGCTACTGCGACCTCGTCGGCCTCGGCGTGAGTTCGATCGGCAAGGTCGGCGACAATTTCGCGCAGAACCTGAAAACCCTGCCGGAATACTACGGCGCGCTCGATCGCGGCGAACTGGCGGTGCATCGCGGGCTCACCCTGACGCGCGACGACATCATCCGCCGCGACGTGATCCAGCAGATCATGTGCTACGGCATCCTCGATTTCGATGCGACGGCCGAGCGCTTCGGCATCGATTTCCGCAGCTACTTCTCGAGTGAACTCAAGGCGCTCGAGCCGATGGTCGCCGACGGCCTCGCGGAATTTGCCGCCCCGGGCCTGCGCGTCCTGCCCGCCGGCCACCTGCTGCTGCGTCATCTCGGCATGGCGTTCGATGCGTACCTCCCAGCCGCGCAGGCGTCCCAGCAGCGGTTCTCGAAAGCGATCTGAAGAAAGGGGATAGGGGGTAGTGTAGAAGCGATCCTCATGCGTCGCCGGGTACACCACCGCTGCATGAATTTTCTTTCCTCACTACCCCCTATCCCCTAACCCCTATCCCCTTTCTTCACGCGCACCGCGCTTGATTTTCATCAAGGCGCCCCGCTTCGCTGCGCCGCACCATTCGCTCCTACCGCGACCGCGCGCGGGTTTTACCGGAGCGATCTCATGACGAATACGAGCAGGTTGTGGAAGGTGCTGGCGGCACTGCTGGTGGTGTCGTTCGGCATCCTCCTGTACATGGGCCGCGAGATCTACCTCGCCGCGCCCCCGATGCCGACCGCGGTGAAGACCACGACCGGGCAGACGCTCTACTCCCGCGCTGACATCGAGACGGGCCGGCAGGTCTGGCAGACGATCGGCGGCCATCAGCTCGGCTCCGTGTGGGGCCACGGCAGCTACGTCGCGCCGGACTGGTCGGCCGATTGGCTCCATCGCGAGTCCGTCGCGGTACTGGACCGCTGGGCGCAGCGCGAGACCGGCCGGCTCTACGGCGACCTCGATGCCGCGCAGCAGGCCGCGCTGCGGTCCAGGCTCGTGCCGGAGATGCGCACCAACACGTACAACCGGGACACGGGTGTGGTGACCGTCTCGGAGGATCGCGCCGCCGCGATCGCCGCCACGGCCGATCACTACCGGCGACTGTTCGGCGACGACGTGAGCCTCGACACCCTGCGTTCGCAGTACGCGATCCAGGACAACCCGATTCCGGATGCCGAACGGCGGCAGCAACTGACGGCATTCTTCTTCTGGACCGCGTGGTCGACGGTCACGAATCGACCCGGCGACGTGATCAGCTACACGAGCAACTGGCCGTCCGAGCCGCTGGTCGGAAATACACCGACGACCGCGACGTACATGTGGACGTTCATCAGCATTCTCGGCCTGCTCGGTGGCGTCGGTGCCCTCACCTGGTACTACGTCGCAACGCATGGCAAGGAACCCGCGCCACAGGTGCCGGATTCGGATCCGCTGCGCAGCCTGAAGCCCACGCCATCGATGAAGGCGACGGCGAAGTACTTCTGGGTCGTCACCGCGCTGATCGTGGTGCAGATCGTGCTCGGCGGCGTCACCGCTCACTACGCAGTCGAAGGCCAGGGCTTCTACGGCATCGAACTCGCCAACTGGCTGCCCTACTCCGTCACGCGCTCCTGGCACCTGCAGCTCGCGGTGCTTTGGATCGCGACGGCGTGGCTCGCCACCGGCCTCTACATCGCGCCGGCGATCTCGGGCCACGAGCCGAAGTTCCAGCGGCTCGGCGTGAACTTCCTGTTCGTGTGCCTGCTCGTCATCGTGGTCGGCGGGCTCGGCGGGCAATGGTTCGCGGTGATGCAGAAGATCGGGCTCGAGGCCAACTTCTGGTTCGGCCACCAGGGCTGGGAGTTCGTCGACATGGGCCGCTTCTGGCAGGCCTTCCTGTTCATTGGCCTGATGCTCTGGCTGCTGCTCGTAGGCCGCGCGCTGTGGCCAGCCCTCAAGGCGCGTGACGACAGCCGCTCGATCACGATGCTGGTGTTCCTCTCCACGGTGGCGATCGGCCTCTTCTACGGAGCCGGCCTGATGTGGGGCCGCAATACGCACCTCGCGATGGTCGAGTACTGGCGCTGGTGGGTGGTGCACCTGTGGGTGGAGGGCTTCTTCGAGGTGTTCGCGACCGCGGTCATCGCCTTCCTGTTCACGAAGCTCGGACTGGTGCGCGCGAAGGTGGCGACCGGCGCCGTGCTGTTCGCCACGGTCGTGTTCCTGACGGGTGGTGTGCTCGGCACGTTCCATCACCTCTACTGGACCGGCACGCCGACGGCGGTGCTGGCGATCGGCTCCGTGTTCTCGGCACTCGAGGTCGTGCCCCTCGTGCTCGTCGGCTTCGAGGCCTACGAGAACTACCAGCACGGCCACGCGAAGCCCTGGGTTGCGGCCTATCGCTGGCCGATCATGTTCTTCGTCGCCGTGGCGTTCTGGAACCTGGTCGGCGCCGGCCTGTTCGGTTTCCTCATCAACCCGCCGCTTGCGCTGTATTACATGCAGGGTCTCAACACGACGCCGCTGCACGGGCATACGGCGCTCTTCGGCGTGTACGGGATGCTGGGCATCGGCCTGATGCTGTTCTGCCTGCGCGGCCTCGGCAACGTGGCCCAGTGGGACGAGCGGTTGCTCAAGGGCGCATTCTGGACGCTCAACATC
>Ga0316622_100000096_pt1 | contig 40352 bp, 32 predicted proteins | sample OWC_Aug_OW2_C1_D_FD_207646 | JGI IMG/M metagenome (GOLD analysis project Ga0316622, IMG submission 207646) | Wetland soil microbial communities from Old Woman Creek delta, Ohio, United States - OWC_Aug_OW2_C1_D5_C | ecosystem: Environmental > Terrestrial > Soil > Wetlands | place: USA: Ohio... | reverse complement strand
CCGGCGCGCACGGACCTGGTCGAGGTCTACGACCTGAACGACTACCTGTTTCGGGCGCGCGTGCCGGCGGGCTCGCCGCTGGTCCACGAGCGCCTGGAGGAGAGCGGCTTTCGCGAGAGGTACGGCGTGACGCTGGCGGGGGTCGAGCGCGACGGGCGCCTGAGCCTGGCGCCGCCGATGGACCTCGTGTTCCGGGCGGACGACGTGCTGCTGCTCGCCGGCGACGCGCAGCAGCTGGAGCGGCGCCGGGTCGAGGGCGAGCTGGAGATCCTGCCCCCGAGGACGTGGCAGGAGGGGGATCTCGAATCGGAAGGGATCACGATGGCGGAGGCGATGCTCGCGCCGCGCTCGCGGCTCGTGGGCCAGACCCCGGGCGGCGTGCGTTTCCACAGGCGCTATGGACTGACGGTGCTGGCGATCTGGAGGGGGGGACGGCAGATCTACGTCGGGCTGCACGATCTGGTGCTGCGGCTCGGCGACGCCCTCCTCGTGCAGGGCCCGCGCGACCGCGTGGCCCTGCTGCGGGACGATCCGGACCTGATCCTGTTGACGGGCAGGGAGAAGGAGGCGCCCGCGCCGGTGAAGGGAAAGGGCTGGCTTTCGCTGGCGGTGTTCGTGGGGACCCTGCTCGTCGCGAACGCGAGTGCGCTGCCGATGGCGGAGGTCATGCTGTGCGGAGCGCTCGCGATGGTGCTGCTGCACGTGCTGACGATGGAACAGGCCTACCAGGCGATCGAGTGGCGGCTCGTGTTCCTCGTGGCCGGCATGTTGCCGCTGGGGATCGCGATGACCAAGACCGGTGCCGCGGCGGTGCTGGCCCAGGGGCTGGTGGTCCTGCTCGGCCCCGCCGGGGCGCCGGCGATGCTGGTCGGCCTGATGATCGTGACCGTGGCACTCTCCCAGGCCATGAAGGGCGCGGCCGTCGCGGCGGTGATGGTGCCGATCGCGATCGAGGCGGCACGCCTGACCGGCGCCGACCCGCGCTCCCTGGCGATGGGCGTGGCATTGGCCACGTCGATGGCCTTCGTCACCCCGCTGGGACATCCGGTGAACATCCTGGTGATGGGGCAGGGGGGCTACCGCTTCCGCGACTACGTGCGCGTGGGCCTGCCGCTCACGGTGTTGCTCCTGCTCGTGACGGCGCTGGTGCTGCCAAGGTTCTGGCCGCTGACGTCCCCCTAGGGCTCACGCGCCGGGGATGAGCGTTTGCTGCGGAACGCTCGAGCGGCCGCGTCTTGCCGCCTTGACTTCCCCCGGGAGTCCCTCCAAGCTCCGCGGGATGGCGCGCTTCCGGTGGCCCCCCTCGGTCGGCGACACCGGGTGGTCCGTCGGCCCCGTCGCGGCATCCGATCTCGCGCTCGCGCCGCTGCTGGGGATCGCCCTCGGCTATCTCGCGCTGGAATTCGCCCTCAACGGCTTCCACGGATACGGGTACTTCACCGACGAGCTCTACTACATCGCGTGCTCCAAGCGGCTCGCCCTCGGCTTCGTGGATCATCCTTCCTTGACGCCGCTCCTGCTGCGGGGCATCCGCGCGAACTTCGGCGAGTCGCTGCCCGCCATGAGATTCCCCGCCGCGCTCGCCGGAGCGGCGACGGTTTTTCTCGCGGGCGACATGGCGCGCCGTCTCGGCGGGGGGCGCCTGGCCCAGATGCTCGCGGCGCTGTCGGTGGCGGTGGCGCCGGGTCCCCTGATCCTGTTCGGTTTCTACTCCACGAATGCATTCGAGATCCTCGTCTGGACGCTGTGCGCGGACCTCCTGATCGCCCTCCTCGCGGGCGCGGATCGGCGGCTGTGGCTGGCTCCGGGCGCCGTGTCGGGGCTCGGGCTCGAGAACAAGCACACCACACTCGCGTTCGGCGGGGCCCTGGCGATCGGCCTCGTCGTCAGCCCCGCGCGCAAGCGGCTGCGCGAGCCGTGGCCCTGGCTGGGACTGCTCGTGGCGCTCCTCGTCTTCCTTCCGAACCTCCTGTGGCAGGCTCGCAACGACTGGGTCTCCCTGGAGTTCTACCGGATCGCGAACGCCGTCAAGAACGTCCCGACCTCGGCCCCCCGCGCGGCGTTCGATCAGGCGCTGTTCATGAACCCGCTCACGGCGTCGCTGTGGCTGGCCGGTCTCGGCTTCTACCTGCTCCACCGCGAGGGGAAGCGCTGGTCCGCGGTCGGCGTGGCGTTCTGCGCGCTCTTCGCACTGATCCTGGCCGTGCCCACGAGTCGGCCGGACCGGATCGCGGGGGCTTACCCGATGCTCCTGGCGGCGGGATCCGTGGTCCTCGCGCGATCCGATCTACGCTGGATGCGGATCGCCTTCCTCGCGCTGCTGGCCGTCTCGACCGCGATCCTCGCGCCGCTCGCGCTCCCGCTTCTCGCGCCCCCCGCCCTGGCCCGGTATGCCGAGACGCTGCACATCAATCCCCGGATCGAGCGTCAGAGAATGAGCCGGGTCCCGCAGTGGGTGGCCGACCGTCTCGACTGGCCGGAGCTCGCGGCCGCGGTGGCGAAGGTCCAGCGAGAGCTTCCGCCCGCGGACCGCGCCCGGTCCGCCTTCCTCGCCGGGGATTACGGCTACGCCGGAGCGCTCGAGCTCTACGGACCGGCGAGCGGGATCGAGCGCGTGATCGGAACCCACAATCAGTACTACCTCTGGGGTCCCGGCGAGCCCGCGCCCGAAGTCGTCGTGGCGCTCGGCTTCTCGGGCCGCGACCTGGAGCGCATCTTCGCCGACGTTGCGCAGGCCGCGATCTTCCGCTGCGAGTTCTGCTATGAGGACGGAATGCCGATCTGGGTGGCCCGCCGGCCCAGGATCCCTCTCGCGGCGGGGTGGCCGAGCCTCAAGCATTTCGAATAGACCCGCCGCGCGGGGCTGCTAGCGTGCGGGTCCCCCGGGCTCGGCCTCCAGCGAGGAGCGCGCGGCCTCGATCCGGCTCCGGTCCGGGAGGCTCAAGGCACCGCTTCCCAGCGCCCGATCGTAGACGTCCCGCGCGCCCGCGCGATCACCATTCCTCGCGAGGATCTCGGCCAGCAGCAGCGAGCCGTCGGCGAATCCGGGCTGGCGTCGCAGGAGGGTCTCGAGAGTCGCGGCGGCCGCCCCGGCGTCGCCGTTCCTGTCCAGGTAGTAGGCATACGCCCAGGCGTAGCGAGGCTCGCGCGGCCGCAGCGCCGCCGCCTCGCGGCAGAACTCGAGCGCTTCCTGGCTTCGCCTCTCTCCGAGAATCACGCACAGGTTGTACGCCGCCGGCGCCATCTGCGGGTCGGCCTTCCATGCCTCGCGCAGGTGCGTCTCGGCGCCGGGCAGGTCGTTGAGCTCGGCCTGAAGCAGTCCCAGGTTGAAGTTTGCTTCCGCGTTGTCCGGCTCCAGGACGAGCGCCTCGCGCAGCGCTTCCTCGGCCCCGGCGCTGTCGCCCTGGCGCGCACGGGCGATGGAGAGATTCACCAGGGGGGTGATCTCCCTCGGATCGAAGCGAATCGCCGTTTCGTAGGCCGACACCGCCGCCGCGTACTCCTGTCGGTTCAGGTGGTAGTTGCCGAGGTTGTAATGGGACGTCCACTGGTCCGGCCTGGCCATCAGCGACGCGAGAGATTCCTCCGTCGCCTTCTTCACGCGCGAAGCCTGCGGCTCGTCGAAGGAGATCCCCGCGAGCCCGGCGAGCGCCTGCGCGGCACGGATGCGGACCAAGCGATAGTCGTCGCCCGTGGCCGCGGCCAGTGCCTGCACCCCCGCGGGCGAAGCGAGCAAGCCCAGGGATTCCGCCGCGGAGGAGCGAAGGAGCGGCGAGGGATCGCTCATGGCCGCGAGCAGGACCGCTTCGACGCGCTCGTCGTCGCAGGCCCGGAGCAGTCGGATCAGGGAGTTGGCGAACACCTCGTCGCGGTTCTTGCCCGTGATGGCGCTCAGCATCTCCGGGAGGCGTTTCCAGTCCCGCTTGCGGGCGGCCGCGATCAGCTCGCCCCGGAGCAGGACCGGCGCCTGGTAGTCGCGCGCGCTCCAACCACGCACCTGCTGGTCCGCCCACTGCGGGGTCTTGTCCTTGTGGCAGCCGTTGCACGCGTTCGGGGACCCGAAGCGGATCGTGGCCGCCGGCGTGGGCGGGCGCATCGAATGATCGCTCCGGCGCATGCGAGCGAACTCGGTCATGGGCATGTGGCACGAGACGCAGCGGTTGCCCGGGCTGTCCTTCGGGTGGTGCGAGTGGGCCGTGGAGCTGGCGACGCGCTCCCGGTGACACGGGAGGCAGGCGTCGTTGGCGGCCTCCACGGCCTTGAAGCGATAGCGGCCGCTCGAGGTGTGGCAGGTGACGCAGTCGAGATCGCCCCGCCTCGCACAGGGGCTCATCAGCCAGGTGGTGCTGGTGTAGTTCTCCCCGAGGTCGCGGCCGTCGGGGTAGTAGTCGGCGCTCTCGAGCGTGACGAGATCGAAGTGATCGAAGAACCGCTCCCCGGGCTGGTAACTCGCGGTCAGCGGGGAGGCCTTGGCGTGGCAGGACGAGCAGGAGTCGTTGCGCTGTCTTGGGGTGAACTTCTTGATGCTGATGATCCTGGGGTCCGCCGGCGGGGGCGCGCCCTGCGGAAGGTCCTCGAAGAGCCGGTTGTGCGCCTCGGAAGGGCCGTGGCAGGTCTCGCAATTGATCCCCGGCTCGCGCCAGACCGTGCGATAGGTGTCGGATTTCGGGTCGTAGTTCGTCGAGAGCTGGCTCACGTGGCAGCCGTAGCAGGCGGTGTTGAAGGTGTAGGGCCAGTCCTTCCAGCCGACGGGAGCGTCCGGCCCGCGATCCGGGAAGTGCCGCATGCCGCTGCCGGCCATGTCGAACCACTCCTTCCGGTTCACGTCGTAGGCGAGCGGCAGCGTCTGCAGCCGGCCCTTTTCCAGGCCGGTCAGGAAGTAGTAGACGTTCTTGCCGCCGAGGACCTGCTCGATCCTGTAACGCTTCCTACCCTCGGGGCCGTCCTCGCTCACCCAGCCGTCCGCGCCGGAGATGTCGGCGCGATAGCTAAACTTGCCGACGACGAGGTCGACGCTGTGCGGGCCGAGCCTGGCCGCCGCCAGCGCGCGGCTGTAGGGCTGCATGGCGAGGCCGTGAAAGGAGGTGGACCACAGCTCGTAGAACCTCGCGTGACACGCCTTGCAGCTGCGGGAGCCTGCGTAGCCGCCTGCCGGGGATCCCGGCTGCGCACACGCGACCGCGAAGACGGCCGCGGTGCAACCAGCCAGGATCGAGCGCATCCTCGCGGCAACCCCGCACCGGGGACCATCCCGGGTCGCCGCGATCCGCACACCCCCTCGCATCGAGCCGAGCGTACCCTCAGTCTCCCGCGCCGGTCAATCATGCGGGCCGGCCCCGCAGGCCGACGTCAGCCGCGGCGGGCGGCGAGGCGCTCCTCGATCACGGGACGGGGGAGGCGCACCAGGACCGCCTTGTCCCGCGAGGCCGCGCCGGAGACGAGCCTGAGCGAGGAGCGGGGGATCGCGAGGGCTTCGCACAGCAGGTCCAGGACCGCCTCGTTGGCCCGCCCCTTCTCCGCGGCCGCCACCACGGCGATCTTCAGCGCACCGGCGTGCGCGCCGAGGATCGCGTTCTTGCGGGCGCCCGGCTTCACGCGCAGGCGCAGGCGGATCCCCTCCGGCGTCTCCTGCAGCTCGATTCCTGCGCTCACGCGGGCAGGGCGGGCGTCGCCAGACGCTCGTACAGCATGTTGCGGCGGGCGGGGACGAAGCCGGCGTCGCGGACCGCGGCCACGATCTCCATCTCGTTCATCTGATGGGCCGTTCCCGCGGCGGAGACCACGTTCTCCTCGATCATGGTACTGCCCATGTCGTTGACGCCGAAGGCCAGCGAGGCCGCGCCCACCTTGGGCCCCTGGGTGACCCAGGACGCCTGAATGTTCAGGAAGTTGTCGAGAAAGATCCGGGCCACGGCCATGGTCCGCAGGTACTCCGCCGTGCTGGCCTCCGTCCCGCCCATCTCGGTGTTCCCCGGCTGGTAGGTCCAGCCGATGAAGGCCGTGAACCCTGCGGTCGCATCCTGGAGTGTGCGAACCTTCTCCATGTGCTCGATGCGGTCCGCTCGGGTCTCGATGTGGCCGAACATCATGGTGGCGGTGGAGCGCAGTCCCTGGCGGTGCGCCTCCTCCATCACGGCGAGCCACTCCGCGGCGCTGGCCTTGTTCTTCATCATCCGCTCGCGCACCGCGTCCACGAGGATCTCGGCCCCTCCGCCCGGGATCGAGTCGAGCCCGGCCTCGCGGAGTCGGCGCACCGCCTCGGCCACGGAGATCCGCGACACACGGCAGATGTGGATCACCTCGGGCGGCGACAGGGCGTGCAGCCACAGCCCCGGGAAGGCGGCCTTCAGGCGGCGGAACAGCTCCTCGTAGTAGTCGATCTTGAGCCTGGGGTTGTGTCCGCCCTGCAGCAGGATCTGGTTTCCGCCCAGATCGAAGGTCTCCCGGATCTTGCGCTCGATCTCCTGTGCCGAAAGGACGTAGCCCTGCGCGTGGTTCGGCGGGCGATAGAAGGCGCAGAAGCTGCAGAAGGCGTTGCACACGTTGGTGTAGTTGACGTTGCGATCGATCACGTAGGTGACGACGCGGTCGGGGTGCTTTCTCCTGCGCACCAGGTCCGCCATGGCGCCCAACTCGACGAGGCTCTCGTGCTCCAGGAGGTCGAGCCCCTCCGCGGAGCTGATGCGCTGTCCGGCGAGGATCTTCTCCTCCAGCGCGTCGAGGCGCTGGCGTGCTGCGGCGTCGATCATTCCGCCTCCTTCGCGAGCACGCGCGGGCGGGCGCCCTCCGCCGTCCCGCAGGCAGGAGCGCCGAAGGAGGCGAGCGAGACGTCGGGCTCGCGGTCCACGAGCCCCGCGCTCCACGCGCGGGCGAGGAATCTCTCCAGCGACCGCACCTCGGGTTCGCCGAGCCGGTACGACATGTTGTGGGTCAGGTACGCGAGCGATCGCAGCGGATCCTGGCGGCCGCGCCAGGTGTAGCCGAGCGCGATCGCCTCGACCTCGCGGAACCCCTGCCGCTTCGAGCGATGCAGCGCGTCGTAGAGCTCCCGGTCGAGGACCGCCGGGCGTGCCGCCCAGACCGCGAACACGAACGGAAGGCCGTGAGCCTGGCTCCAGGCCGCTCCCAGGTCCAGCGCTTGCATCCCGGCGGGCACGGGCTCGAAGAGAGCCTTGTCGCCGATGCGCACCGCGGCGTCGTGGTCCTCGAGCGCGGTCTCGAGCTCGGCCGGGCCCGGCGAGAACTCGGGGCTCGTCCCCCAGACGTCCCGGAACAGGACCTGCGCCAGTGCGTTGCTCGTGCGCGATTCCGGATCGAGGGCGACGCTTCGCACCTCACGCAAGGGCTTCCGGCACACGAGCAGGACGGAAGCGGCCGGGCCGCGGGCCGAGATGCTGATCCCGGGGACGACGACGAGCCCCGGGATCCGGGCGAGCTCGATCGAGGGGAGCAGCGCCGCGTCCAGCTCGCCCGCGGCCAGGCGCTCGGCCAGCAGCGACGGGACGTCGTACCGGAGCTCGATGCGCTCCCGTCCGATCCCCCGCTCGAGCCCGAACACCAGGGGCTTCGCGTTCAGGAACGGGACCGCGCCCAGTCGCACGCGGGACGTCGCGGCCGACATCAGGCCGTTACCGGCGCGTCGAAGCGCGCCAGCGGGTTGTAGAGGGAATCGCGCTGGACCGGCTCCCGGCCCGCGTCGCGGATCAGGCGGATCAGCTCGTCGATGGTGAGGCCGGCCGGCGTCGTCGCCCCCGCCATGTGCACGATCTTCTCCTCGACCACCGTGCCGTCGATGCAGTCGGCCCCCATGTTCAGAGCGGTCTGGGCGATGCGGGGCGTGATCATGATCCAGTACGCCTTCACGTGGTCGAAGTTGTCGAGCATGAGGCGCGAGACCGCGATCGTCATGAGGTCGTCGAAACCGGTCGGCCCCGAGAGGTGGGAGAGCTCGGTGTTCTCCGGGTGGAAGGCCAGGGGGATGAAGCACAGGAACCCCCCGGTTTCGTCCTGCAGCGAGCGCAGCCGGCAGAGGTGTTCCACGCGCTCCTCGAGGCTCTCCACGTGGCCGTAGAGGAGCGTGGCGTTGGAGCGCAGCCCGTGCTCGTGGGCCGTGCGTACCACGCTCAGCCAGCGCTCCGCCGAGAGCTTCTTCGGGTAGAGCTCGCGGCGCACGCGCTCCACGAGCACCTCCGCGCCTCCGCCCGGCAGCGATCCCAGCCCCGCGGCCTTGAAGTCCTCGAGGACCTCGTCGAGGGGCTTGCGGAAGCGCCTGGAAAAGAACTCGTACTCGGCGGCGGTGAAGGCCTTCACGTGCAGTCCCGGGCCGAGCGCGCGGATCCCCCGGATCAGATCCAGGTAGAACGAGTACGGGTAGTCGGGGTTGTGCCCTCCCACAACGTGCACCTCGGTCAGCGGCTCCCTGGCGAGCCGGGCGCGGACCTCGTCGAGGCAGCGCTCGAGGCTCCAGGTCCAGCCCAGCTCCTTTTCCCGGAAGGGGCGGTAGAACCCGCAGAACTTGCAATCGGCCGTGCACACGTTGGTCGGGTTCAGGTGCATGTTCCGGCAGAAGTACGCAACGTCACCGTTCTTGCGCTCGCGCACCAGGTTGGCCAGCGCCCCTACCGCCATGAGCTCGCGGGAGCGGAACAGCCGCACGCCGTCGTCGAACGAGAGGCGCTCTCCCGCCAAGACCTTGTCGCGGAGATCGGCCAGGCCGGCCTCTTGCGTGAGCCGCGCGATCACAGGGGACGTTCCCGCACTCTTCTGCATCGTTCCTTGCCCGCGAGCCGAACGATTATAGGAAGAGCCGCGGGTCGCGGTCAACGCGACGTCGGCGCCGCCCGCCGCGGGCCCCCTGGCGTATACTGCCGCCTCCTTCGGGGACGGAGACGAGCGTGGCGTACAGGGACCTGCGGGATTTTCTCCTCGCCCTCGAGCGAGAGGGAGAGCTCAAGCGGATCTCCGCCGAGGCGGATCCGATCCTGGAGATCGCCGAGATCACGGACAGGGTCTCCAAGGCGTCCGGCCCGGCCCTGCTCTTCGAGAACCCGCGCGGCTCTCGGATCCCGCTCCTGATCAACGCCTTCGGAAGCGAGCGGCGGATGGCGCTGGCCCTCGAGGCCCCCACGGTCGACTCGATCGCCGAGCGGATCTCGGAGATCCTCGACCTCAAGGCCCCGGAGGGGCTCCTGGACAAGCTGCGGATGCTCCCCAAGCTCGGGGATCTGGCGGGGATCTTCCCGGTGAGCGTCAAGTCGGGGCCGTGCAAGGAAGTCGTGGAGCGCGACCGGCCCTCCCTCGACGCCTTCCCGATCCTGAAGTGCTGGCCGGGGGACGGAGGCAGGTTCATCACGCTCGGCTGCGTCTTCACCAAGCACCCCGTGACGGGGAAGCGCAACTGCGGGATGTACCGGATGCAGGTGTACGACGGGCAGACGACGGGCATGCACTGGCAGACCCAGAAGCACGGCGCCTGGCATGCCGCGAAGGCGCGCGAGCGCGGGGAGAAGATCCCGGTGGCGGTGGCGATCGGCTGCGATCCGGCGGTGGTGTTCTCGGCGATCGTGCCCCTCCCCGACGACCTGGACGAGATGATCTTCGCCGGCTTCGTGCGCCGCAAGCCCGTGGAGATGGTGGCGTGCGAGACCGTTCCGCTCGAGGTTCCCGCCCACGCCGAGATCGTCCTCGAGGGCTGGGTGGACCCCTCGGAGCTGCGCCGCGAGGGGCCCTTCGGGGACCACACGGGCTTCTACTCCCTGGAGGGGGACTACCCGGTCTTCCGCCTCGGCTGCATCACGCGCCGCCGCGAGCCGATCTACCAGACGATCATCGTCGGAAAGCCCCCGCAGGAGGACTGCCCCATGGGGACCGCCGTGGAGCGGATCTTCCTGCCCGTGATCCGCAAGCAGATCCCGGAGATCGTGGACATGCACCTCCCCTGGGCGGGGGTGTTCCACAACCTGATGATCGTCGCGATCGAGAAGCGCTGGCCCGGCCACGCGCGCAAGGTCATGAACGCGATCTGGGGGACCGGCCAGATGATGTTCACGAAGTGCATCGTGGTCGTGGACCACGACACCAACGTGCGGGACACCGCCGAGGTCGCCTGGAAGGTGCTGAATCACATCGACCCGGAGCGGGACATCCAGTTCACCCTCGGGCCCGTCGACACCCTGGACCACGCCTCGCGCCTGCAGGATTTCGGCAGCAAGATGGGGATCGACGCGACGCGCAAGTGGCCCTCCGAGGGATTCGACAGGCCCTGGCCGGAAGAGATCCGGATGAGCCCCGAGATCCGCGAGCTGGTCACCCGCCGCTGGAAGGAGTACGGGTTCTGAGGCCGGTCCCGCCGCGGGCCCCGCAGCGGCCGCGGCACAGCCGACTCCACGGCGAGGAGCGCCGGGACGACTACCACTGGCTCCGGGAGAAGGACAGCGTCGAGGTCCGCGCCTACCTCGAGGCGGAGAATGCCTACGCGGCGAGCGTGCTCGCGCCGAGTGCGCCCCGGCAGCAGCTCCTCTACGAGGAGATGGTGGGCAGGATCCAGGAGACGGACGCGAGCGTCCCGTACGCGCAGGGCGGGTTCTTCTACTACACGCGCACGGAGAAGGGGAAGCAGTACCCGATCCACTGCCGGAAGGAGGGCTCGCCCGCCGCTCCCGAGCAGGTCCTGCTCGACCTGAACGAGATGGCCCGCGGCCTTGAGTTTCTCTCCCTCGGCGCCTTCGCGGTGAGCGACGACGGATCGCTCCTCGCCTACGCCACGGACAGCACCGGGTTCCGCGAGTACACCCTCCGTCTGAAGGACCTGAGCACGGGCCGGAGCCTGCCCGACTGCGCACTGCGAGTGGACTCGCTGGCCTGGCTCGCCGACGGCCGGACCTTGCTCTACACCACCCAGGATGGTGCCAAGCGCCCGCATCGGGTGTGGCGCCACGTCGTGGGCGGTACGAGCGACGTGCTGATCTTCGAGGAGGCGGACCAGCGCTTTGCCGTGCGTCTCTCGCGCACGCGAAGCAAGGGTTTCGTGCTGTGCGCCTCGCAGAGCCATACCAGCTCAGAAGTGCGCTTCCTCCCGGCCGGCCAGCCCGAAGCGGGGTGGGCGGTCGTCCTCCCCAGACGAGCGGGTGTGGAATACGACGTCGAGCACCACGAGGATCGCTTCTACATCCGCATCAACGACAAGGGCCGGAACTTCCGTCTGGTGTCGGCTCCCCTCGCCGACCCGCGCCCCGAGCGCTGGAGCGAGGTCGTCGCAGAGCGGCCGGACGTGATGCTCGAGGGGGTGGATTTCTTCGAGAGCTTCTGGGCCGCCTACGAGCGCGAGGACGGCCTTTCCCAGATCCGCATCACCGACCTCGCCCGCGGCGTTACCCTGCGCCTTTCGTTTCCGGAGCCGGCCTACGACGCCGTGCCCCTGGACAATCGGGAATGGGCGGCGCGCACGCTCCGCTACAGCTATCAGTCGCTCGTCACTCCCGGCTCCGTGTTCGATTACGACCTCGACCGTGGCGAGAAGATCCTGCGCAAGCGCACACAGGTGCTCGGCGGCTACGATCCGGCCCGCTACGCAACGGAGCGGCTCCGGGCTCGGGCCGCGGACGGCACCGGGATCCCGATCTCCCTCGTGTACCGCAAGGAGACGCCGCGCGACGGGAGCGCGCCGCTGCTCCTGAGCGGCTACGGCGCCTACGGGTTCCCTTACCCCGTGGCATTCTCCTCGAGCCGCGTGAGCCTGCTGGATCGCGGGGTGATCGTGGCGATCGCCCACGTGCGCGGCGGAGGCGAGCTGGGGAAGGGCTGGCACGACCAGGGCCGGATGGCGAGTAAGATGAACACGTTCACCGACTTCGTGGCGGCGGCCGAGCACCTTGTGGAGCGGCGCTACACGAGCGCTGAACGCCTCGCCATCGAGGGCGGGAGCGCAGGCGGCCTGCTCGTGGGCGCGGCGACCAACCTGAGGCCCGAGCTGTTCCGCGCGGTCGTGGCCCGCGTGCCGTTCCTGGACGTCCTGAACACGATGCTCGACCCCTCGCTCCCCCTGACCGTCGGCGAGTACGAGGAATGGGGGGATCCCCGGCAGCGGGAGGACTACGAGCGCATCAGGCGCTATTGCCCCTACACGAACCTGCGCGCGGGAGACTACCCCGCGATCCTGGTGCGGGGGTCGTGGAACGACAGCCAGGTGATGTACTGGGAGCCGGCCAAGTACGTGGCGAAGCTGCGCACGCTCAAGACGGACCCGCGCCCGCTGCTCCTGCTCACGAACCTGGGGGGCGGGCACGGCGGACCTTCCGGACGCTACGACAAGCTGCGCGAGACCGCCCTCGATTACGCTTTCGTACTGGATCAGACCGCGGGTTGAAAGGAAGCGACCGGGAACCTAGATTGCACCCGCGGCCCGGTCCTCGAGGGAGGCCGGGGGGAGGAGTACCGTGAAGAAGCCCTACGAGAGCCCGAGCATCTTGCACACGGAGAAACTGGAAGCCCGAGCGGTCTCGTGCTCCAAGGGAGACGAGTTCCTCTGCGGCTCGGGTCCGGTCCAGAGCTGACACGCGGGTCGTCGGGGGGACGGCCGTGAATCGCCGCGCGATTCCACTCCTGATCCTCGCGGCGATCGTCCTCGCCGTGTACGGCGCCTCGCTGGCCGGGGAGTTCGTCTGGGACGATCGGCCGCTGATCGTCGAGAACCGTCTGATCCGGGATCCCGGCGGGATCCTCACCCTGCTCACCTCGAGCTTCTGGCAGACGGGGGATCGGCACGACCGATTCCGCTCCTTCTTCCGTCCCGCGGTGAGCCTGAGCTACGCCGCGGACTACGCGATCTGGGGCCTGCGCCCCGTCGGCTACCGGGCAACCAATCTCCTCCTTCACCTCCTCTGCTGCTGGCTCGTCTACCGGATCGCCATATCGGAGCGGCTCGCGCGCGGGCCGGCTCTGGCGGGGGCGGCGCTCTATGCCGTCCACCCCGTGCACGTGGAATCGGTGGCCTGGATCTCGGGCCGGACCGATCTCGTGTGCGCGGCCTTCATGCTCGCGTCGTTCCTCGCCCAGCGCAGGGCGGGGGAGTCGGCAAGAGCTCCTGCGTGGCGCGCGGCGTCGCTTGCGCTCTTCGGCGCGGCGCTGTTCTCGAAGGAGATGGCCGCGACCCTCCCGCTGCTGGTCGCGGCCGACCGCTGGCTCGACGATCGCGGTCCGGGGCGCATCAGGCGCTCGCTCGCTGCCGCGACGCCCTATCTCGCCGTGCTGGCCGTGTACTTGCTCGCACGGCATGCCGCGCTGGGTGAGGAAGCCGCCCCGCTGTACCTTCTGTCGCCGGAATCCCACCTGGCCAGTGCGCTGTTCGTGATCGGGCGCTACACGACGCTGCTGCTCGCGCCGCTGGGCCTGGACACCCACTATCCCTACGGCCCGATCGAGAGCCTCGCGAGCCCCCTGGCCCTGCTCGGTCTGGGGATGATCGTGGTCGTCGCTCTCGCGGCGGCTCGCGCCGCCCGCGCGTCCGGAAAGACGGCGCTGTGGATCCTCTGGACCTACGTGACGCTGCTGCCGGTCCTCGCCTTCGGACGCTACGGCGACGTGCTGATGGCGGACCGCTTCCTCTACATCCCGTCCGTGGGGCTCGCCCTGCTCCTGGCCCGGGGGATCGCGCTCGCCGGCGCCTTCAAGCCCTCCGTGGCGCGGGCCGTGGGAGCCACAGCCGCGTGCCTGGTCGCCGCGTTCGGAATCGCGGCTCACGCTCAATCCGCGCTGTGGAAGGACGATCTCGGGCTGTTCTCCCGGATGGTCGAGACGTCGCCGGATTCGGGGATGGTCCACTCCAACCTGGGCCTGGCCTACCAGCGCAAGGGGGAGTATCGCAAGGCACAGCAGGAGTTCCTGGCGGCGATCGAGCGGACCCCCTCCTACGCCCTCGCCCACAACAATCTCGCCGTCAGCTACGAGCGCGAGGGGAGGCTCGTGGACGCGCTGCGCTCGTACGAGCAGGCGCTGCGTCTGGCCCCGGCGCAGCTCGAGCCCCGGATCAACGCGGCGAGCCTGCGGGTGAAGCTCGGCGACGCCGCGTGGGGACTCGAGCAGCTTCGCACCCTGGCCGAGAGCCATCCCCGCTATCCGCCGGCGCTGTATGCGTACGCCGAGGCGCTCGACTACGTGGGCCGGCGGGACGAGGCGCTGCCCTTCCTGGAGCGCGTGCTCGCCGCGGACCCCCTGTACGCCAACGCCCACTACATGCGAGGGAAGATCCTCGCGGAGCAGGGCCGGAAGGAGGAGGCCGCGCGGGCGATGCGGCGCTTCCTGATGCTCTGGAGCGAGGGCGGGCTGTATGCGGACGTGGCGCGGCGCGTCATCGTCCAGGCAGAGCCGATGTAGGGGGGACATTCTGCTTTTCCGCCGGAAACGCCGTCGAAGCGGCCACCGGTGGAGAGAGGGAAGAGCAGAATGTCCCCACGAACAGGTGGTGCGAGAGGTAGCTGAAGCGGTCCAGCCGCTCGTCCCGCACCTCGAGGTCGAAGGAGCGAAGCAGCGCGGCGAGCTCCGCGCTCCCCCAGAGATGCACGTCCGGAGTGACCACCTCTCCCCAGCCCCGGAAGAGACCGAAGCCGACGCGGAGCGCGTACGCCAGCCGCTCCTGGGTCTCGACCATCCACGCCTTCCAGGCCGGGGCGCGAACCTGCTCCTTGACGACGAGCCTTCCCCCCGGCGCGAGGCGCGACGCCGCGCGCTCGAGGACCTGCCGCTGGGCCTCTCGCGGCAGATAGAAGAGAACGTCCGCCACGACCACCGCGGCGAAGGGTCCCTCCGGGAGGTCGAGGATGCTCCGCCGCTCGAAGCACACGTTGCGCAGGCCGTGGCGCGCGGCGACGCGACGGGCCACGTCGAGCCGCTCCTCGAGGAGGTCGATCCCCAGAACCTCCCGCGCCGGCTCGCGCGAAGCGGCGAGAAGCGCGAGCAGGCCGTGGCCGCATCCGAGATCCAGGATCGCGCCCGAGCGTGGCACCGCGCGCTCCAGCCGTGCGAAGCCGGTGAACCCCGTGCAGCGGACCGCAAGGTGAACGGCGGCGGCGGGAGAGATCCGTGCGCTGCGCAGGATCCACGCCGACAGGCCGGGGGTGGCGCTCACGACCCCTCCTCGATCGCGGCGAGGACGAGCCGGCGCACCTCGAGGTCCGCGGTCCGGGGCTCGATCTCGAGCGCGACGCTCCCCGGCCGGCAGCCGCGCGGGATCGGCCAAGACGCGAGATAAGCGTGGCCCCAATAATGCCAGGCGGATTCGTCGTCCTGCCACCAGGAGTGGGCCACCGTGGCGCGCTCGATTCCGTGCCTCATCCTGGGGAAGACCTCGACCCGATCGGGAGCGGTCTCGGCGGTCTCGAACCCGGCCCGCAGCGGATAGCGCAGGCTGCCGCAGCCCGGACCCTCCGGCTTGGCCCAGGCCACGATCCTCCCTTCCGGGAGCGCATCCGCGTTGTGCAGGAAGCTCACCAGATCGAGTCTGAGATCGCGTTCCTGCGCATCGCGCCGCGTGCCGGGGAGCAGCACGGCCGTGGGTTGCGACGCGGTCGGCCCCTCGAGCGGCGCTTCCAGCGCGAACACCTGCACGCTCCCCGCACGGATTCGCGCCGGCACGCGTCTCGACTCGGCCTGGAGCCGCGAGCGCTCGTGGCCTTGCGCCACGGAGAGCACGCCGAGGGTGCAGACGATGGCGCACCCGGAAACGAGCAGGGCGGCGCTGCGGCAGGAGGATGAGCGCCGGCTCCGCTCCGTGCCGAGCGCGCGGACCCAGCCCAGAAGCCCCAGGAGCGCGAGAAGCGCCAGCAGGACCCAGGCCAGCATCGCTCCCGCGGTCCGCGATCCCAGCGCCTCCCGCAACGCCTCGATCATGAGGACCCGGTTCCAGCGGAAGGGCAGGCTCAGCCCCTCGAAGAGCGCCCGGGGCGCCTCGCTCCACTGGCGCGCCAGGACCGCCGCCAGATCCGGCCGCTGGTTGTGCGCGATCCATTCGAGGCGGAACTGCGCCATCAGCAGCAGGTTCCAGAACACGAAGCCTGCCGCCACGACCCCGGCGCCCACGAGCCCGATCCTGCGCGCCGCCCAGCGCAGCGCGAGGGCCAGTCCGACGCCCAGGGCAGGGTAGGCGCTCAGGAAATAGCGGGGTCCGAACGACGCGCCTCCCCACCAGTATCCGTAGGAGGCGATCGCCCACCATTGCAGCAGCACGAGCAGGGCGAGACCGCGGAACCCGCGCGGCTGCTCGCGGCGCAGCGCGATCAGCCCCAGCAGGGCGATCCCGGAGAGCGGCGACCACACGAGAAGCCCGTTGTAGCCCGAGACCAGGACGTCGAGGAACGCGGGATGGCTCCAGCGGAACGGATCCCCGATCTCCGCGTACACGTGGGGGAGCGGCCGCCCCGACGTGGCGATCCACGCGGCGAGCTGCGGCAGGAACCCGAGTACCGCACCCGCCGCGAGGAGGCAGCCCGCGCGGATCCCGCGCCCCCTCTCGCCGCGCGCGAAGGCGGCGAGCGCGTCCGATGCGGGGAGTGCGAGGTACAGGATGTCCTGCGGGTGCACGAGCGCGAGCACGCCGCCCAGGATCCCCAGGAGCAGCGTTCGGGAGCGCGCGTCCGGCGGGTCATGCCGAACCCAGACGAGCAGGAAGGCGGCGCCGATCAGGACGCTCGCCGGATGGGGATAGCCGGGCCAGACGAAGGTGAAGAAGGCGAGCGGGCTCGCGTACAGGAGCGCGACCTGGGCCACGGCCGAGGGGGGACCGCCCGCATAGCGGCGCGCGAGGCGATGGGTCAGGACCACGCCTCCGAGCGCCAGCAGCATCGAGGTCAGCGTCACCGCTCCGATCTCGAGGGGTCCGTACCCGTCGCCTCCGGGCAGGTCGGTCATCCGGCCCAGGATCAACGCGAACGGGCGCGCCACGAGCGCCAGCGGAAGGGCGAGCAGCGAAGTTCCCAGATGGAAGATGGGAGTCCCCGGGGGCGGCAGGTACATCCCGTTGGCGTTGCGCAGCACGAACTCCTCGAACAGGTCCAGGTTGCGGTCCACGAGCGCGGAGCGCAGGTAGCTGTAGTACCAGAGCGCGTCGTGGACCAAGACGTTCTGGAAGAGAAGCACGAAGCCGGCGAAGGCCGCCAGCGCGAGTGCCGCCGTCTCCAGGGCCGTCCCGTCCCGGGGGTGGGCCCGCAACCAGGAGCGGGCGGCGCCCAGGGTTGCGTAGGCGAGCCCGAGACAGGCTGCGAGTCCGGCGAGGAACGGCCAGGGCGCGGACATCACGCGGCGCGGGCGGCGGCCAGTCCGAGTCGGTCCGCGAGATCCAGCCCCTGCCGGATCCCCTGCGCCGTGCTTCCGTACCAGAAGGCGCCCTGGCGGCCGCAGATTTCCAGGTTGTCGATGGCGCGCAGGTGGGCCGCGACGAGTGCGAGATGCTCCCTGTAGCCGACGCGGTACACCGGGTAGGCACCGGAGAACCTCCGCACCCAGGTCGCCTCGACCTCGTCCCGCGAGCGGAGAAGCCCGATCTTGAGCAGGTCGTCCACGACCCTCCGGGACTGGGCGGCGTCGTCCTGCGTCCACACCGCGTCCCCGGCGTCGCAGGCGATCTCCGCGCAGATCCCGGTGCATCCCGGCGGCGCCATCGTCTCGCTGTAGTTCGCCGTCTCGCTCAGCCGGTTGAAGCTGATCGCGGGATCGGAGACGTAGATCCAGTGGTCCTCCGAAACCCGCTCGCGCCGGATCCCGAGATAGACCGCGACCATGGCCCGGTGTCGCAGGGCGGCCGCCGCCTTCATCGCTTCGGGAGCCGGAGCGGGATCGAGCGCGCGCAGCAGCGCGGCCAGCGGGATGGTCGAGACCACGAGATTCGCGGGAAGCTCGAGGGTTCGCGGGCCGGAGCTCGCCTCGACCGACACCACTCGTCCGTCCCGGCAGTGCAGCGCCTTCACGGCGTGGCCGAGCAGGAGCTTCCCGCCGCAGCGCACGAGATCGCGGGCCATCCCCTCGGGCAGCTCCAGGAACCCGCCCGCCGGATAGTAGAAGTCGTCCCAGGGATCCACCCTGCCCGTGAGCCTGTGGACGAACTGGGTCAGGATCCCGGTCTGGGGAACGGCGCCCAGCGCGAGGTCCATGGAGATCTCCGAGGAAGAGCAGCCGCAGAGCTTCTCGGTGTACGGGCCGAAGAAGGTCTCGAACAGGGGCGACCCGTAACGGGAGACCATGAAGGCCCGGAAGTCTCCCAGAGTCGGCTCGGGTGTCAGCCTCGCGGCGGCGTAGCCGAGGATCGAGCGCAGCGCGAGCGGAAGCGAGCCTCCCAGCAGGAGATCCCGGACGTCGATCGGGTAGTTGTAGAGCTTCCCCTCCAGCAGGATGCGGCTGATCTTGCGCCGGACCAGGAGCCGCCCGTCCACCCAGCGCTCGACGAGACGCAGGACCTCGGAATCCCGTGTCCAGAGGCGGTGCGAGAAGAAATCGAAGGTGTAGCCGCGCTCCCTGAATCCCGACGCGAGGCCACCCGGGAATGGGGCTGCCTCGACCACGGTGGTGTCGGCTCCGGCGCGCGCCAGGGCGGACCCCACCGCGAGCCCGGCGATCCCGCCCCCGAGCACAACGGCCCTCATGCCCGCGCCCCGGCGGCACGGGTCATGCCGCAAGGCTGGGCCGGAGCGAGCTCGCGCCACAGATCCTCGATGGCGATGCCGCGGTGCTCGGCCAGGATGCGCGAGAGCTTGAGCGGGACGCTCCTGGCCCCGGCGAAAAGGAGCGAGCGCCGCACAAGACCGAGGTGGGGGCAAGGGGGCGGATCGAACTCCCAGGGGTGGATGTAGAGATGGGGAATCGTCCCGCGTGCCGAGGCACGCGCCAGGACCGCGGCGATGGCGCGGGAAGGGAGCGCCCTCAGAAACGCCCCGCCCGCGGCCGGGAACGAGAAACCCGGTCCCTCGACGACTGTCGGGGGAAACTCCCAGAGCGCTCCCAAGCGATGCGGGCCCGGGAGAGTCCCCGTCCTCCCGTGCAGGAACAGCAGGCCGCGTCCCGGGAGCAGGCTCGAATCGTACGCCATCCCGCCCGCTTCGAGGACCGGGAGCGCCCACTCGCTGCAGGCGCCCAGGGACCAGTTCGGGGCGCGGAATCCTCTCACCCTGCGGCCGGTGATGTCCTCGAGAGCGGCCACGGAGCGGGCCAGCTCCCGCACCAGTCCGTCCGGGCCCAGCCTGGGGAGGTCCTCGTGCGAGTCACCGTGGGAAGCGATCTCGTGCTCCCCGGCGATCAGGCGGATGAGCGCGGGGTAGCGGCGCGCCACCCTGCCCAGGACGAAGAACGTCGCTCGCGCGCGACGATGCTCGAGGAGCGCGAGGAGCCGCTCCAGCGAATCCTCCAGGGAGCGCGGGAGCCGCTCCCGCGCCTCGCACGGAATCCCGGCCAGCCGCGCATCGGACCACTCCTCCAGGTCGACGCTCACGAGACAGCGGGGCTTCATGGCCGACAGAGCCCGCGCTCAGCGCTGGCGGAAGGTCATCGTGTCCAGGGGCGCGCCCGTGGTCACCTGGTCGAGCGCGTCCTTGCAGTAGATCGTGTCGTGTGTGCCGCCGCCGGCGGTGTCGAACATGGCCGTTCCGAATCCGTCCGGCGCGGCGCTGCAGTCGTCCGCGGTACCGAACACTCCATCCGGTCCCGCGATGTTGGCGACGACCACGCCGCCGATCAGCTTACCCGTTCCGCCGCCGCTGAAGTTGAAGACCCCCTCCCCGATGACGAGTATGGCCCCGTCCCAGCTGTCCATGCCGTTCATGGTCAGGGTCCCCGTGACCCAGAGCAGCCCGCGGCTCGAACCCGGGAGGGTAACGTCGCCCTCCACGTAGGTGATCGTGTTCATGGTCGCGCTTGCCCAGTGAGTGCAGGGCGCGGAGACGGTGCACAGGTAGTCGGCGGACTTCTTGATCAGGGTCCCGAGCTCGACCAGGTCGCTGCAGGTCGTCCAGGTGGTGTTGATCGTGGATTCGATGTTGTCGACCGTGTCCACGCCGGTCTCGCCCCCCGAGCTGTAGGTGAGGGGCTTGCGCACCCCGACCTCCGCGGACGACTCCGAGTCGGAGCCGACCACTCCCACCACCGGTACCGAGAGACCCGGCACCGGGGTGTAGCCCGTGGCCCCCTGGCAGTCGTCCCCCTCGTAATTCTTCGCGGAGCTGGTTCCGCCCTCGAACCCCGCGGACGGCCCCAGGATCGTGATCGTGGCCGGGAGGGTCGGCAGGGGCAGCCTCTCGACGATCGCCTGGACCAGCTCCAGGGAGCGGTCCTTCCCCGCGCCGATCGCGGTGATCATCACGCGGCTGTTGGTGTCGTTCAGGTTGGTCTTGCCGTCCACCGGATCGTTGGTCAGGAAGGCCGCGTACCAGCCGCCGCCGAAGCTCGCGTAGCCCGTCAGCGGCGCGTCGTCGCCGTAGCCGGTGAAGCCGGTCACGTTCCCGTCGGCGTCGTAGGTCGCCCGGAGGCTGTCCACGTTGAGATTGAGGGCGCCATTGCCCCCCGCGGCGGCCGTCAGCTCGTCGTTCAAGCTGTTCTTGTTGGCGGAGGCGAGGTTGTTCACGCGCAGCTGCTCGCGGGCCGACTCGAGCCCCGCCTCGGCGACGTAGAACGCCTTCTTGGCGCGGACGTCGGCCTGGCTCATGCGCACGTCGGTGCGGGACGCGAAGAGCAGGACGACCCCCATCCCGGTCAGCAGGACGAGGACGAAGATCGCAAGGAGCAGGGCGGACCCGTCTTCCCCGCTTGCCCCGGCCGGCGTGTGTTTCTCGCGCTTCGAGCTCAAGAGTTTCATGTCAGACCTTCCCTCGGAAGATGGCGTCGCTCTGCACCGTGTAGCGGATGTAGTTCCCGCTCCTGGGATCCGGGACCGGCGAGCGGGAGGTGATCTTGACCGTGATCCGCGTGGGGCTCGAGACGGAGTCGGCCGTGAACATCGGCTCGGCCGTCCCGTTCCCATCCGCGTCGTTCGTGATCCCCTCCGAGAGGACCACGAACGGCTGGGACGTGTCGCTCGTCTTGCGCCACTCGATCCGGCTCCCGTAGAAGCGGATCGTGACGTCCTCGTCGGCGTCGTCCGTGTCCCCGTCCTCGTTGAGGTCCGCGAAGATCTGGACCTGGCTTCCTCCGCCTCCGACGACGGCCGTGGGGATCCCGACGTTCATGGGGTCCCAGCCCGCGGAGCGCAGGACCGGCACGATCATCGAGAGGCAGTTGCGCGCGTCGGATTGGACCTGGAGAGCCATCTGCTGGGCGCGATTGATCCGCGCGTTCTGGATCAGGGTCACCGCCAGCGCCGACAGCACGACGAACAGGATCGCCACGCTGACGAGGAGCTCGATCAGGCCGAAGCCTTTCTGGGAACGCGATTCGCTCATTTCGCCCTCACGGTCGTGACTTGGGCCTCCTTGCGGAGTCCCACAACCTGGCGTACGGCCTGTGCGCGGACGGTGATCGTCTTCTTGGTGGGAGGGGTCGCGTTGTTGGCGACGGTCCAGCGCACGACGAAGCGCGGATCCGAGGCGTCGAAGTAGTTGGTCACGTTGGAGCTCAAGCTCCCGCCGGCCGCGAGCGAGGCGAAGGACTTGGAGCGGAGCTGCTCCATGCGCTCGATCGCCTTGGCGCCCGCGGAGCCGAGATCGGCGGAGGAGGCCGTGCTCCGCACCGCGTACACGAACATCGGGGCCACGGCCAGCAGGGCCAGGCCGATCAGGAGGATCGCAACCAGGACCTCGACCAGGGTGAAGCCTCGCTCGTGCTTGTTCATGCTCAGGACCCCGTGCGCCAAGCGCTCTGCTCCCAGCGTTCGACCCTGGTGCCGCCCGCGCCGTAGAGGGAGATGCGGTTGTAGCGTTCCTTCCCGCGCATCGTGATCACGCCTGCGCCGGCCGAAACGCTTCCGTCCGATGCGAAGACGGCGCCCCAGTTGGAGCCGGTGAGATCCGTCAGGGTGATCGGCGGGTTGCCGTCGGGACTCGCGAAGGAGACCCTGGACGAGACGGTCACGTCGGCGAGGGTGATGTCGTCCGCGGTGCTCGAGGTGCCGTTCAGGTCGCGGACCTGGACGCGTCCCGTCGCCGTGTTCACCACGAAGGCGCACGGCCGGTTCCGCGTCACCGATTCCACCCGCGCGAGCTGGAGCAGCGACTGGGTCTGGTAGACCGCGCTGCGCAGCTCCTCGATACTGATCCAAGCGAGGGAGTACGTCGCGGCGACCATGGCCAGGACGAAGATCAGGAAGACCACGATCAGCAGCTCGACGAAGGAGATTCCGCGCTCCCCGTGGGATGGCGCCCTTGCGGTCCTCATTCCGGGTCCCTCCATGCGCCGTCCGGAGGAGCAAGGGGCGTACCGCTCCCCGGAGCGCGCCCCCGGACCTCAAAAGGACCGTCCCGACGCGCGAAGCGAGGCGTGCTCGCGCCAGCGGAGGATCGTCACGGGCTTCCGGAGTGGCGCGAATCGTGACGCCCGATGACGGAACCGGCATCGGCGACTCCGGAAAACCGCGACCCCGCCGACTCGCCGTTTCTGCTCTTGACGGGCCTTGCCGCCTGTCCCATGCTCGGCGGGCATGGGCGCCTTCGACATCGTCGCGATCGTGGCGGTGGGGGTCGGTTTCGTGGTCGGCCTGGTCCAGGGGTTCGTGCGGATCCTGGCGGGGATCGCCGCCCTGATCGTGGCCTTCGTTCTCGCCTGCCGGTTCCATGGCGTCGCCGCCGCGTGGCTCGCCTGGACGGGCGGGTCCGAGCGGATCCTGCGCTTCTTCGGCTACGTGCTGATCTTCGTCGGCGTGATGCTCGTGGGCGGGGCGGTCGGCTGGCTGCTCCGCAAGCTCATGAAGGCGGCGCTTCTGGGCTGGGCCGACCGCCTGGCCGGCGGCGCGCTCGGGGTGCTGGCGGCGGTGCTGGCCCTGGCGCTGCTCGTCCTTCCCATGGCGGCCTACGCGCCCGGCGGAGGGGAGTCCCTCGTGCACTCCCGATTCGCCCCCTACCTTGCGGCGCTCGCGGACGTCGCGATCGCCGCGGCGCCCGAGGACCTCGCTCGCCGCTATGCGGAGGGGGTCCGGGAGCTGCGCAAGCGCTGGTCCGGGGTGAAACGCGAGGTTGTTGTTAGAATGCGCGGCGAGAGGGCACGCGATGGCGCTTCCGATCCGCCTCGAGGTTCCTGAAGGGTCCGCCGCGCCGCGGGTTCGGATCAGCCGGCATTTCCGGGCCCCGTTCTCGAGCATCCTCACCTCGGCCCGCACCTGTTACTCGCCGCGCGGGATCGTCCGGGACGAGGACTTGAAGCCCGGCGCGGAGGATCTGGCCCGGGATCTCTACGAGGCGGGTCATCACACGACGTTCCAGCACGCCTACTTCCAGTTCGAGCTTGAGAACGTTTCGCGCCAGTTTCTGTGGTCGTTCCTGCACGCCCATCCCTTTTACAACTCCGAGCAGGTGTCGCAGCGCTACGTCAAGATCCGGGCCTCGCACTGCTTCGTCCCGCCCCTGACCGGGGAGGCGCGCGCACAGTACCTCGAGGGGCTCGAGGAGCAGCTCGGCTTCTACCGCGAGCTGATCTCGCTCCTGATGCCACCGGCCACGGCGGCCTACGACGCTCGCTTTCCGGCCCGGGCGAGAAAGCGCGAGAGGTACGGTCGGGAGATCGAGAAGAAGGCCCAGGAGATCGCGCGCTACGTCCTGCCCCTCGCGACCTTCACCTTCCTCTACCACACCGTGTCCGCCCTCACGCTGCTGCGCTACTGGCGGATGTGCCAGCAGTACGATGCGCCGTACGAGCAGCGCCTCGTGGTCGGCAGGATGGTCGAGGCGCTCCTCGAGGTCGACTCCGACTACCGGAGGCTCCTCGAGGACCCGATCCCCACCGAGGAGACCCCCGAGTTCCGCTTCTTCGCGAGCCGGCCGGATCTGACCGAGGCCGGGAGTCACCGTGCGTTCCTGCGCGAGTTCGACGCCTCCCTCGGCGGACGGGTCTCGCGCCTGGTGGACTGGAAGGTCCGGGGCGAGGAGGAGACCGCCCAGGCCGTGCGCGAGGTCCTGGGCGTGCCGCGCGCCGGCCTGTCCGACGACGACGCGATCGCCCTCGCGGTCTCCCCGTCGCTGAATCGCATGCTCGGCCAGGCCCTGAACGTCACGACGCTGGACAAGCTCACCCGGGCGATGCACCACAGCGCCTACACCTTCCGCAAGAAGCTCTCGCACGCCGCGGATTCCCAGGATCAGCGCCACCGCATGACCCCTGCCAGCCGCCCGGTCCTCTCCGCCCACGCCACGGGGGAGCCTGATTTCGTCATCCCGGCCCTGGTGCGCCAGGAGCCCGAGGTGGAGGCCCGCTACGCCGAGATGATGGAGCGGATCTGGGAGCGGATCCGGCGCCTGCGCAGGCTCGGCGCCCCGGACGAGTTCGCGCTCTACCTGCTCCCGAACGCGGTCGCGGTGCGCTTCAGCGAGTCCAGCGACCTCTTGAACCTGCGGCACAAGCACGTCATGCGCCTGTGCTACCTGGCGCAGGAGGAGATCTGGCAGGCCTCGGTGGACGAGGCGCTGCAGGTACGCGCGGTTCATCCTCGGCTCGCTCGCTCGCTGCTTCCCCCGTGCAGCGTCCGCAAGGAGGCGGGGACGACCCCCTGGTGTCCCGAGGGGGCGCGGTTTTGCGGCGTTCCGGTCTGGGATTACGACGTCAGCGAATACCGGCGCCTGATCTGAGGTCGAATCGCAGCCGCGCGCCTCGCTCAGAAATCCGCCGGGAGAGGCGCAACGTCCGGATCGAGGAGGTCGGCGAGCTCTCGCGCGCGGGGAGCGATCCGTGCGGGCAGCTCCTGCTGTCGGAGAACTCCCAGCCGTTTGCGACGGACCGCCTCGGCCAGAAGCTCGCGCAGGGCGCCGTCCTCGTCTCGCGCGCCGAGCAGGTCCGTCAGCTGCAGCAGGTGCAGGGGGGCCAGGTCGCGACGCGCTCCCAGACTCCGGAGCGCGTCCTCGAGTAGCTCGACCGATTCCACCTCGAGCACCTGCTCCTGCTCCACGACCTCGGTGTCGCGGAAGAACCACACGACGCCGTCCCGGTCGGGCGTGCCGTTGGTCCTGAGCAGCCTCCCCGGCGGGACGACCCGGGTCTCGAAGCGGTAGTGGGGCTTCGTGGCGCTGTCGTAGTAGCCCGAGAACGCCGCGAGAATCGTCTCGACCCTGCTGGCGAGCGCGTCCTCGCCCCCGAACGCGTGAGCGGCGATCGCCTCGACCTTCTCCCCTGCATCGTCCCCCGCCGGCCAGAACGCGAGGTCGTCTCCGCTCACGGGGTATTCGGGTGTGGACAGCGCCTTCGCCACGCGCTCCCTGCACCAGGTCGAGAGCAGATCGATCTGCGGGCCGGCGAACGGATCGTCGACGCCGGCCGCCCGCGGCACGCCATGCCGCGTCAGGACCTTCATCCAATCGCCCTGCGTGGCGGCGGCTTTCGCTGCGGACAGGGACTCGCCGCGGCGCAGGGAGGGGAGAAGCTCGCCGAGCAGCGCGCGTGCCTCGCCGTCGAGAAAACGCTCGGCGGGGGCCGGATCGACCCTGTCCCCAAAGGTTCGCCGCAGCTCTTCCCGGAGGGCTTCCTTGAACAGCGCGATCAGGGCCTCGAGGGCGAGGGATGCCTCTTCCGCCCCGTAAGGGTCCCCGAGCGTCTCGCGGTAGATCCAGCGCTTAAGCACGACGAGGTCTGCGACCTCGAGAGTCGTCCGGGAATGGTCCGCCACGAGCGTCGTATCGGAGCGGTGCGCGAGGGTGGGCGGAAGGTCCTCGACGCGCGCGAACGTCCCTTCGGCCACGACACGCCCCGGGGTCTCCTCCAGGCGGCCCCAGAGCTCGGCGCTCGCGAGCTGCACGCGCCCGCGGCTGCGCAGCCAGTCCTGCTCCTTCGGCTTCGTGCCGTCTCCCTCCCGGCCGAGGATCTCGACGCGGCGACTCACGCCGCCCTGCGGCCAGACGTGGGTCGCCACGCGCACCACGACCTCCTCGTCGCAGGCGGCCGCCGGGAGGACGAGCGCCAGAACGAGCGCGGACCTTGCGGGCGCGCCGCGACCGGATCTCATTTCTTCTTCTCGATCACCAGGACTCCCGTCCCGATCGCGGCGACGATCACGGAGAGCCAGCGGGGGATCTCGGTCTGACGGCTCTCCTTGACGTTGATCCGGAACGGGCCGAGATCCGCGCGATGGGACTCGCGCGGCATCGGCACGACGGGGTGGGCCAGAGCGGCGACCCCCGCGGCGATCAGCAGAACCCCCAGGATCTTCTTGACGCTCATGTCACGCTCTCCTCGTGCACATTGCCCGGCTCCACTTCGAGACCGGGGCAAGTCCGGATCGTACCAGAGGAGCGGCGCGGCGAGTGCCCACGCGCCTTGCGGCGCGGTCCGTCCTGGCATACTAATGGGCGCCTGCCCATCGAGGCGCGGGCCGGCGCGAGCCGGGGAGAACGGGTTGATCCGAGCGGCGAATCACAGCTCCTATCCGCGGGTGGGGGATCATCCCCTGGACCAGCAGCTCCGCCATGCCCTGAGATCCCGCGACCGGGGCGCGGCCACGGACGCAGAGGTGGCCGCGGTCGAGGACGAGGTCACGGGAATCGTCGTCGCGGAGCAGTCTCGCGCCTTCGTGGACATCGTGACCGACGGGCTCGTGCGCTGGGAGGGGCCGCTGTCCCACGTGGCGCGACACCTCGACGGTCTGCACGCCCGCGACCTCGTGCGCTGGTTCGACACGAACTTCTACGACCGGCGCCCGGAGGCGACGGGGCCCGTGCGCCGCAGGGCTCCGTTCCTGGTCCACGACTATCAGGTCGCCGCGGCGGTCGCGCAGACGACGCCGGTGAAGGTGGTCCTGCCCGGGCCGGTGAGCTTCGCGCGCCTCTCGAGGGACCGGCACTACGCGAGCCTCGAGGGCTTCGCGCGCGATCTCGCGGAAGCCCTGGCCCTGGAGGTCGCCGATCTGTCCCGCGTCGGCTGTCGTCACTTCCAGCTCGACGAGCCGATGCTGTGCCGGCGTCCCGAGGATGGCGAGCTCGTGGCCGACACTGCCGCACGCGTGTTCGCGGCGGCAGGCTCGGGAGCCACCACGGTTCTCTCCACCTACTACGGGGACCTGACCGCGCTGTCGGGGGCGCTCGATCGCCTGCCCGGAAGCCACCTCGGTCTCGACATGATCGCGGACGCTGGCAACTGGAAGCTGCTCGAGAAGCTCCCCGAGAGGAAGGGCGTCTACCTGGGACTCTTCGACGCCAGGACCACCCGGCAGGAGGACGCCCAGGACGTCGCGCAGCGCCTCCTTCCGTACCGCGATCTGCTGACGCGGCGCGACGTGATCGTGGGGCCGCAAGCCGGGCTCGAGCTCCTGCCGCGCGACCAGGCATACGAGAAGCTCCTCCACGCCCGCTACCTCGTGGAGAAGCTGTCGCGGGAGTGGACATGGGCCTCCTGACCACGAGCGTCGGGTCCTTCCCCAAGCCGGCCGATCTGTCCCGGGCGCGCAGGCAGTTCGCGGAGGGAGACATCGACCGGGCCGCCCTCGAGGCCGAGGAGCGGAAGGCGGTCCGCGAGGTCCTGGCACTCCAGGAATCGCTCGGGATCGACCTGCTCGTGGACGGGGAGATGGCCCGCGGCGACATGACCACGTTCTTCGCCGAGCGGCTCGAGGGGATGGAGGTGTCGGGCCTGGTCCGCTCGTACGGGAACCGCTACTACAGGAAGCCGCGCATCGTCGGCGAGGTGCAGCGTCCCGCGCCCATGACGGTCGAGAGCTGGAGGTTCGCCCAGGGCGCGACTGCGAGGCCCGTCAAGGCGATTCTCACGGGACCCTACACCCTCATGGACTGGTCCTTCGACGAGTACTACCCGTCCCGCGAGAAGTGCTGCCTGGCGCTGGCCGAGGTCGTGCGTCAGGAGGCGGAGGATCTTGCCGCCGCCGGGGCGAAGGACATCCAGATCGACGAGCCGGCGATCTCGGCCCGCCAGGACGAGCTTCCCCTGGCGACGACGGCCCTCGGGATCGTCACTGCGAGACTGCGAGGGACGGCGAGGACCTGGACCCATCTGTGCTATGGGGAGTTCCAGCCGGTCCTGGATCGGATCCTCGCTCTCCCGGTGGACGGTCTTCTGCTCGAGCTGTCGAATTCCGACTTCGACCTTCTCGACGGGCTGAAACGCCTCCCGTCCGACAAGATTCTCGGAGCCGGCGTCCTGGACGTCCACAACCACGTGGTCGAGACGCCGCAGCAGGTCCGGGAGAGGATCGAGCGGATCCTCGAGGTCGTCCCCGCCGAGCGGGTTTGGCTGAATCCCGATTGCGGCCTGAAGACGCGGACCCCGGAAGAAGCCAAGGGGAAGCTGGCCGCGATGGTGGAAGCGGCGCGCACGCTGCGCGGTTCGCTGGGAATCTAGCCCGTCAGCTCCTGGACTACGGGGGACAGCCTCCCGCCAGCCGGGGCAGACACTCCGGTGTGGCACCGACGAGCTTCGGCGTCGGCGAGCCGTTCTTCATGTGGCCTTACCAGGCCACGGAGCCGTCGGCTTGTCGCACGTACACGGCGTTCCCGTTGCCGCCGCCGATGCGGCGGGGGTCATCCATCGGGACATCAAACCGGCGAACATCCTGATCCGCACCACGGCGTGGTGCACGGCGCTCTCCGCGGCCCGTCACGGGGCAGGCTCGACGGAAGGCGAGGTCACGATCCGCTCGTCTGCGCAGGTTCGCGAGCAGGTCGGAACACGGGTCCGGCGCCGGGAAGGTCTACAACCTTTCCCCCGGAGGGGTCTACCTCGTCGGGCAGGCGGGCGCCGACATCCCGCCCGAGGATCCCAAAGTCTCGAGAAAGCACGCCGAGATCGGCCTGTACGGTCCCGAAGCGGACTGACCCGACACTACTGGGCCGCGATTGCGGCGCGGGCCGCGGCGAGCAACGCCTGCGTCGAAAGCGGCGTGCCCACGGCCGCCCGCATCCAGGCATCGGGGGTGAGCCGCCCCTGCCGCGCCATCCTCTCGAACTCCGCTCCGAACTCCCCGCGGCGCAGCTTGTCGGCCACCTGGAAGGCGATGATGTGGCCCAAGGGGTAGTCGGGCAGATAGAGCCCGTACACGATCATGTGGGAGTAGACGGCCAGGATCTCCTGGTCCTTCACGCCGAACACGGGGGCGAAGTAGCGGTTCCAGACCTCGCGCGCGGCGGCCAGGGTCGCCTCGCGCAGCTCTGCCGGGCTCGCTTCGGGGTGGGCGTACAGGTAACGCCAGACCCGCATGTCCACGAGGCTGACGCCGCCGATCTCGTAGGTGCCCCAGAGGGTCGCCAGCGCCTCCATGCGTCTCGCTTCGGAACCGGGCGCGCCGAGTCCCAGGAGCTCGAGGTCGCGATTCTGGAAGACGAAGGCGAACGCCTCGGTGAAGCCGTTGTTCGGGACGCCGTTCAGGAACCAGTGATCGATCTCGTTCAGGGAGAAGACCTGCTCCACGTTGTGGCCCAGCTCGTGGATCGCGATGTTGTACCCCTTGTAGTCCATCCCCGTCGCGGGGATTCGCGTCCGGAGGTGGGCTTGGTCCTCGCGGCGCACCGCGCCCATGGCATGGCCAGCGCCGCGCGCCGGATCGACGACGATGCGCTGCGCGAGCCAGTCCGCCTTCGCCTGGGTGAATCCGAGGTCGCGCAGGATCCGCGGCACGTCGGCGCTGAAGGCGGCCACCGTGGGGTACTTGGCCCTCACGATCTGATCCAGCTCCGCCTCCGAGTGTCCGCCCCGGGGCTTGAACCCGGTGTACCAGATGTCGAAGGGCTCGAGCGGGCGGCCGAGACGCCGCGCGATGATCCGGGCGAGGTCCTTGACCTCCCCGGAGTTCAGCACCGACTCCAGGAGAGCCTCGACCTGCCGCTCAGGGATCTGCCGGTCCAGGTCGAACTTCCGGTCGATGTAGGTTGGGGCGGTCGGGGAGTACGGATCGGCCTTCCGTACCGCGCGAAACACCTCCAGGAACTTGGCGTAGCGCGTGTCCGGCTCTCTGGCGAGCAGGCCCGCCGCGATCGGCCCTTTCGCGGGCGGCACAGGCAGGAGCTGATTCGTCTCGGGGCACCAGAGCAGGTCCGGGTTGTTCAGGACCGCGACGGGGATCTCCTGGCGCACGATCCGCTCCATCACGCGCAGGATCATGCGCTGCTTGGCCAAGCCGTCCGCTTCCCCATAGTGCGACCCGATCTGGTCGCGCAGGCCCCAGTGAGTGATGAGCGTCAGGTCCTTCGGGAACGGCCGATCGCCCTCGGGGGTGATCAGGCGGCCCATGGGGATGTTGTAATCGGCGATGTATTGGTCCGCGTCCGTGAAGGCGCGCGTGATGTCCTGGGCGATGGACGCCGGGACCCGGCGCTCGAAGCGGTCCAGCATGCGCGAGCGCGCCCAGGTCTCCCGGTTCCAGCCCGCCCCCTCCGCCAGACGCTGCGCGAGCGAGTGGACCGGGAAGTTCATCAGGGCCACGAAGGCCGCCTTGCTCCGGAACAGATCCTCGTCCACGTGCGCGGCCAGGTCCACGTCGCCCAGGAGGCGGTCGAGGGGCGTCACGGGTCCCGTGTCCAGGTCCAGGGGGGTCAGGAGCATGCGCCGGACCTCGTGGAGGTGGCCGTCCATCTGTTCCAGGAGCTGCTCGAAACGTCGGAATGCCTGGCTGAGATCGGCGTCGCTCGCGAGGAAGTTCTGCTCGCAGAACGACGCGAACGCCTGCTCGTCGCCGTCCTCGGCCCACCAGCGCTGCGCGACCTGGGACACCCCTGCGCGGATCCTCTCCGCCTGAGCCGGTCCGAAGCGCGCGGCGAGCCGGTCGCCGACGGCCTGGACCGAATCGGCACCCGGGATCTGCCGGCCGGCCGCGGAGGCCAGGGAGGCGAGAGCGAGAAAGGACCCGGCGGTGATGAGCAGGGGGCGCAGGGACATGGCGGGCTCCTCAGCGGGGAGCGGGCGGTAATCCGCCCGCGGCCAGCGCGATCAGGCGGCGGACCGCGTCGTCGACCAGGGATTCGGCCTGGCTGCGCTCCGGGGCGATCGCCTCCAGGATGACCAGGACCTTGGCGTCCGCGGCGTCGAAGCCGCGCGGCTGGCTCTTGATCCACACCGAAGGGAACTCCTTGGCCAGCCGGTCGAGAAGAGGTTTGAGGGCGGATTCGTCGGCGGTCGGGGTCTCGATCTCGCGTCGCGCCAGAGCGCCGCGGGGCAGGAGCTCTCTCAGGTGCCCGATCGCGGCCTCGAGCACGCAGCGCATCTCGGCCGGGACGCCGGGCAGGCACAGCACGGCGGCTCCGCCCGCCATCCGGAAGAGGATCCCCGGGGCGATCCCGAGCGCGTTCGGGATCGGCTCCGCGCCGATCGGGATCGAGCACATCTTCTCGCGCGTCGCGGTCAGGCCGTCCGTGGAGACGAGCCGCATCGCCCGCAGGCGCCGATACGAGGCCTCGACCATCTCCTTGGCACCCGCGTGGATCGCGAGCGGAACGTGGAGCGCGTCCGCAACGCCGCGCAGGGTGCGGTCATCCGCCATCGGGCCGAGCCCTCCGGAGGTCACGACGAGCCGGCAGCCGCGGCTGAGGGCGTCCGCGACGGCGGGCGCGATCGCCTGCTCGCGGTCGTCGACGATCGTGATCCGGCGCACGACGGCCCCGCACTGACTGAGGTAGGCGGCGATCTCGGGGGCGTTCGTGTCGATCGTGCGGCCGTGCAGGATCTCACGCCCGATGGAAACGATCTCCGCGGAGGTCCGCTGGCCAGGGATCGGCCGCGGCCTGGGGCGCGGAGGGGCTGCCGAAGCGCCCTTCCGTCCCCCGAAGGACGGCACCGGGCGCGCCCTTCCCCGACCCTTGGGAACCGGCCTGCGGGAGCTCACGGCGCAACCTCCCGGGCGGGAACATAGCACACGTTCCCAGGGTCCCGCGGGGACCCAGGGGCTCACGCCACGGCTGCGCCGCGCAACGAGGCGATCCTCTCCACGACCTTGCCGATCTCGCTGTTGGGTGTGGAGGCGCCGGCCGTCACGCCGATCACGAGCGGTCCCTCCGGAAGCCACTCGGCCGCGGTGGTCTCGCTGCGGCTCCCGAGGGGCTGGTGGCGGAGAGCCGCGGGGCTTTCGACGCACGCGGCGTTCTGGATGTGGTAGGTGCGCACCCTCTCGGCCGCGATCTCCACGAGGTGGGTGGTGTTCGAGGAGTTGTATCCGCCGATCACCAGCATGAGATCCAGCGCATGGGAGCGCAGCAGCTCGTGCACGGCGTCCTGACGCTCCTGGGTCGCGCTGCAGATCGTGTCGAAGGCGCGGAAGCGCTCGGCCGCCTGCTCGGCTCCGAAGCGCCGCACCATGGATTCGTGGACCCGCCGCGCGATCGCAAGGGACTCGCTGGACAGCATCGTGGTCTGGTTCGCGCACCCGAGCCGCTCCAGGTGGGCGTCCGGATCGAATCCCGGAGAGAGGGCGGGCGCGAGCCGAGCCAGAAACTCCCCGCGGTCCCCGCGCTGCTCGATCTGCTTGCAGACGAGTTGGGCCTCGTCCATGTCGCGGACGATGACGTAGTGGCCCCGCGCGTGCTTGCGTGCACGCGACGAGGTCGCCCGGGTTTCCTCGTGATCGACCTTGCCGTGGATCAGCGAGGTGAACCCCTCGCGCGCGTACTTCTCCACGTTCTTCCAGACGTTGAGCACCGACCCGCAGGTCGTGTCCACGAGGATGCAGTTCTTGCGGCGGAGAAAGGCCATCTGCTCGACCGGGACGCCGAAGGCGGGAAGGATCACCACGTCGGCCTCGCGCAGGTCCTCGTAGGTCGACGCGCGGTCGCGGCCGTCCAGGAAACGGATCCCCATCTCCGCGAGACGCTGGTTCACGACCGGGTTGTGGATGATCTCGCCCGTGATGAAGATGCGCCGCTCCGGGAACTTCTCCCGCGTCTCGTAGGCGTACTCCACGGCGCGGTCGACGCCGTAGCAGAACCCGAACTCCCGCGCCAGCCGGAAGGTCAGGGAGCCGATCTCGAGACGGAACCCCCCGGCGCGCATGCGGTCGACGAGCTCGCTGTGGTAGTCGCGGACGAGCTGTCCGCCGATGGCCTGCTTCAGCCCGAATCCGCGATTGACGTACCGCTCGTCGGCCACGCTCGTCCTCACCCCGGCTCACTATAGCGCACCGCGCGGGCGCGCACCGTGAGGCGCGAGCTTCCTACCGCGCCAGCGGAACGCGCAGGGTCTGGCCGGGATGGATGATGGTGCGCTCGCTGAGCTGGTTGGCGAGGAGAAGATCGGCCAGGCGCACGCCGTAGCTCGCGGCGATTTCGAACAGGGTCTCGCCCTTGCGGACGACGTGCACCGAGAAGTCGGAGAGCGGCGAGGCGCCCTGGGCGGGCGCGGGCTTCGGCGCCGTCGCCTTCTTGCGAGGGGCCTTCGCGGCCGCGGCGCGCTCCAGGGTCCCCGCGGGGAGCCAGGCGATCGTGCCCGCGGGCACGGCGCGTCCGCCGTGCACGGCCCTGCGCGACCAGGCCGGGTTGATCGCGGCCAGCTCCTCCAGGGGCACGCCGAACTTCTCGGCGATGCGCAGCGGCGAGAGGCTGGCCGGGAGGACCAGCGGATCGAGGGCGAGCGGGGGCTCGAAATTCACCCCCTCCGGGAAATACCTCGCGGGATTCCCGGCGATCTCGCGGGCCGCGAGGAACTCCGCGTAGAAGTTCCTGGATGCGAAGCCGAACAGCTTCCCGTCGTATTCGCGCACGATACGATCGAAATCGCTGCCGTACCGCTCGCGCGCCTTGGCCATCCCGTTCATCCCGTGGTTGTAGGAGGTGATGGCCAGCGCCCAGTCCCCCAGGAGATCGTGGGCCTGCCGGAGGTAGCGCGCCGCGCCCCGGGCGGCCGCCACCGGGTCGAGGCGCTCGTCGAGCGTCGGGCCCACGACCAGATAGTGTCGGGCGGTCGCGCGCGTGAACTGCCAGACGCCCACGGCGCCGGCGGAGGAACGGGCATAGGTCTCGAACGAGGATTCGACGTGCGGGAGGTACGCGATGTCCTCGGGAACGCCCTCCTCCCGGAAGATCCGGCGGAACATGGCGTCGTAACGGCCGCTGATCTCGAGGCCGCGCCGGAAGCGCTCGCGCACTCCCCGCTGCGACCGCACGCGGTTGCAGGCCCCACGGATGGCGTCGGTGCCGGCCCTGGTCGTGATGAGCAGCGCCAGCTCCTTCTCCTCGTCGGTGAGGGGCGCCCGCAGCTCGATCATGGTCTCGAGCCGCTTCAGACGCAGCTCGAGGTCCTCGCGGTGGGACCTGACGAACGCTTCCTGCTCCTTCGAGTAAGTCGACCGGATCACTCCCGGGAGGATCAGGGTCTCGTACACGAGCCCGGGATGGTCGACGTCGTGAAGGATGACCTGTCGCGTGCTCCACACGCCGAAGGTGTTCTTCCAAAACTCCACCCGGCCCCGCAGTCCCTCGGGAAACGGGAACGGGTCGCTCCCGAGCATGGGAGAGGCTTCCGCGGCCAACGGGGCGTCGCGGACGGAGGAAGGCTCCACGACCTCCTCGGGCGGTGCCGCGGTCTCAGGCGCCGCCTGGGCGCTGCCTTCCTCCGCCTCGGGATTCGGCGGCGGCAGGGGCACATCGTGCTCGGGCGGGATCTCGGCGGGGAAGTCAGCGGGCTCGCTCGGGGGCTCGGCGCCAAGAGCGGGGCACAACACTATGAGTGCGACGACCAGCGACAGCCAGCGCCGCCTGAGATCAACCGGCATCGGCCGCTCCCGGGGAGGTCTCAAGGACGAACCTGTACGGTCTCAGAGTATACGGTCAGGATGGGGTCCCTTCAACGAAACCCAGCCCGCGCGGCGTGCGTCTGGTGCGTTTGCTATTAATAGCGGGGATGATTCTCGCAGGAGTCGGCCTTTCCACCGAGCGGGACGCCGCGCGCGCGGCGCAGGAAGCGGCGGCGAGCGCCGCCGCGGGGCTCGGCGCCGCCGCCCCGGACTGGTGCGTCGCCTTTGCCACCGCCGAGCACGCGCCTCACATGCCGACGCTGCTCGCCGCGCTGTCGGCGGCAACCGGAACCCCTTACGTCGTTGGCTGCTCGGCAGCGGGAGTGATCGCGGGCGCGGCGGAAGTCGAGGATGGACCCGCGGTCGGCGTGCTCGCGGTCTCCTCCGACAAGGTTCGCGGCACCCCCTTCCTGTTCCACGACGACGGGGATCAGGGGCTGACGGCCGGGATCCGGATCGGCCAGCGCCTGCTGGGCTCGCGCGGAACCGGGGATCTGGTGCTGGTCTGGCCGGATCCTTTCCACGTGAGCGCCGAGAGGCTCCTTCACGGTCTCGACGCGGCGCTCAGCGGGGTCCCGGTGGCCGGCGGCGCGGCGTCCTCGCGCGGCGGAGAGGAGACCACGATCCAGTTCTGCGGGGAAGAGAGCGCGAGCGCCGCGGTCTCCGGAGTTCGGCTCGGGGGGGCGTTCCGCCACCAGATCGCGATCACGCACGGTTGCCGGCCTCTCTCGGAGCCTCTCCTGGTCACGCGTTCCCACGAGAACCTGATCCTCGAGGTGGAAGGGGAGCCGGCGCTCGAGGCCCTCCGCCGCCGCGCGCCGGTCGCGATGTCCGACGACCCGATTCGCGTTCTCGGCAATCTGTTCGTGGGGATCCTGTCCGACACGGAGGAGATGCCCCTCCGGACCGACGACTACTTGATCCGGAGCATCATCGCCGCGGACCCCGACACGGGGGTCCTAGCGATCGCGGACACCGTCGAGGAGGGGCAGCGCATCCTCTTCGCCATCCGCGAGCCGCGTACGGCCCGCCATGACCTGGCGCGGACGATCGAGCGGCTCAGGTCCACGCGCGGAGACGTGGAGTACCGCTTCGGGCTCTACTTCAATTGCCTCGCGCGCGGCCGCTCGTTGTACGGCCAGGGCGGTGTCGACGCGGCGGCGCTGAGCGCGGCCTTCCCGGGCGTGCCTTTTCTGGGCTTCTTCTCGAACGCGGAGATCGCCCCGCGGCGCGGGGCCAACCAGGTGTTCACCTACACCGGGGTGCTGGTCCTGGTCGGGGAGTGAGATCCGGAGCGGGAGCGATCACCGTCCCTCGCGGCGCAGCGCGGCGATCAGGTTCCGGAGATCCCCGGGCGGCTCGGATTCGAATGCGAGGCGGGCACCGCTCTCCGGGTGCTCGAATGCGAGCCGCGCGGCGTGAAGCGCCGTCCTCGCGATGAGAGGCGACGGCTCCCCGTACGCGTGATCGCCCAGGATCGGATGCCCCTCCGCGGCGAGCTGGACGCGGATCTGGTTCCTGCGCCCGGTCTCGAGACGGACCTCGAGCAGGGTCGCCCGGGAGAAGCGCTCGCGCACGCGAAACGTGCAGGACGCGCGCCGCGCGCCCTCCCGCCCCCGGCGGGCGGTCCGCACCTTGAGGCTCTCCGGATGCTCCTCCAGGTGGTGCACGAGCGTTCCCTGGTCGCGCTCGATCCGCCCCCGGACGACGGCGAGGTAGATCCTCTCCGGTCGCCCGGCCGCAAACTGCGCACGAAGGCGGCGCCATGCCGGCTCCGTCAGGGCGAACGCCACGAGCCCGGAGGTGTAGCGGTCGATGCGGTGGACCGGGAGCACGCTCGGCCTGCGGTAGCCCCGTGCACGGTAGGAGTGCGCGAGCAGCTCCTGCAGCGAACGGCTCGTCCCGGACGGCGTGGGAACGGTGAGCAGGCCGGCGGGCTTGTCCACGACGACGACCAGCCGGTCCTCGTACACGATCCGCCAGCCCTCAGGCGCGCGGCGCGCGCGCGGGCCCCGGTAGCGGCGGGCGGGCTCGTAGGTGAGCTCGATCCTGTCGCCGGGCTCGACCCGTTCGTCCAGCCTGGACACGGGGCGTCCGTTCCGCGCGACGCTCCCGGCGAGGATCAACCCTCTCGCCGTCGCATGGCTGAACCCCCCGAGGTCGTGCAGGATCCGCAGCACGGTCCTGCCGGCGTCCGGCGGCGCGACCTGGAAGACCTCGGGGACCACGGCGTCTGGCCCTACCCCTTCCGCCCCGTCGTGCGCCCCTCCCAGAGCAGGGCCAGGCCTCCCAGCACGAGGCTCACCGCGTAGTACGCGGCGCGGTGCAGGAGCGCGGCTGCGGCCGCCGACTCCGCGGGCAGGTGCATCCGCTCGTAGAGCGTGATCAGCGCCAGCTCAGTGGCGCCGATCCCTCCCAGAGTGCCGGCCAGGGTCCCGACGAGCCCGGCCAGCACCGTGGCCGCGCCGCTCAGGACGAAGGACGCCTCCACGCCCACCGCCGCGAGAGCGCAGGCGTTGCTCACGCACATGAACGAACAGGAAAGTGCCGCGAGGCCGAGATCGACCGGCGCCACGCGCCAGGTCCTGCCCACCTCGAGCAGCGGAGCGAACACCGGCTCGACCCAGCCGGCCGCGGGTCCGTTCGGTCCCTCGACCCGGAAGCGGGCCGGCGTCACGCGCGCCAGCCAGCGGGCCGCGGCCGGCCGGCGCACCTGCCTCCAGGTCCAGCCGCGCAGCAGAAGCGTCGCGGTCACTCCGAGGACGGCGGCGATCCCGAGCGCAATGAACGGTCCGCGCACCGGTCCCGGCGGCAGAGCCGCCGCGGCCGCGAGCAGGAGCGCTCCGCCGAGCAGCAGATTCCCCAGGGTGTTCGTCACCTGATCCGCGAGCGACCAGCCGTAGCAGGCCGCCAGGCCCCAACCGGTTCTGCGCTGCACGAGGGCAGCCCGAACGAAACCGCCCGCGAGCTTCGCCGTGGGGGTGGTGAGGTTCACGAAGATCCCGATCAGGAGCGCGTGGAACACCCATCCGATCCCCACCTTGCCCCGGCGCGCGAGCATGATCGCCCACTTGACTCCCCACACAGCGTAGCGGGCCACCATCGCCAGCGCGGACAGCAAGAGCCACACGGGGTCGGCGCCCCGGGCCGCGTCCACGACCCGCGCGGGACCGAGGGAGCGGATCGTGAACGCGAGCCCCGCAAGGCACGCCGCCAGGATCAGGGAGCGGAACACCCATCCTCGGAGGAACCTCACGGCACGTCCGCGTTCAAGGCTGATCGTTCTCGAGGTACAGCGCCGTCAGCTGGTCTCGGAGATACTCGAAGGCATCGTCGCCGGTGTCGGCGATGTGGAACAGCCTGCGGTCCTCCGGAGCGATCGTTCCCCAGCGCTCCAGCACGTCGAAGCGCAGGAGGTCGTTCCAGAACTCCTTCCCGTAGAGGAGCACCGGCACGCGCTTGCCCATCTTGCTCGTCTGGACCAGGGTCAGCAGCTCGAACAGCTCGTCGAGGGTTCCGAAGCCTCCGGGGAACACCACCAGCGCCTTCGCCAGATACACGAACCAGAACTTGCGCATGAAGAAGTAGTGGAACTCGAACCCCAGCTCGCGGGTGATGTAGGGGTTCGTGGGCGGCTCCGTCGGCAGGCTGATCCCCAAGCCGATCGAGATCCCCGCGGCCTCGGAGGCGCCGCGGTTCGCGGCCTCCATGATCCCCGGGCCCCCGCCCGAGCAGACGATGAATCTGCGCTGGGAATGCTGCAGGCCCTTCGACCACTCGGTGAGGCGGCGCGCGAGCAGCCGGGCGTCCTCGTAGTAGCGCGAGAGCCTCTCCAGCGCGCGGGCGCGCTCCAGGGCGGCGGCGTCCTGTTCGGCCTCGGCGCTCGCGAGCGCCTGCTGGGCCCGCTCGGCGGGGATGGCTCGCGCGGAACCGAAGAACACCACGGTGTCCTTGATCCGGTAGCGGGCGAAGCGCGCCTGCGGCTCCAGGTACTCGCTCAGGATGCGCACCGTGCGCGCCTCGGGGCTCGTCAGGAAGTCCAGGTTCTTGTACGCCTTGTCCATGTCGGGCCCTCGGGCGGTGAATGGGGCGCCCATTCTATCCACGGCGGCGCCCCGGGGCGCGCGGCGCTCCGGTGCGTCAGGGTTTCTCGGGCGGAAAGAGCGGGGAGGAGACCGCTCCCAACTTCGCGAGCCGGAACGACAGACCGGTCCACAGGCAGCCGAAGCCGTAGCGGATGCTCCGTCTGAGATTGATGGACGACGCCTCGGGAAAGTACTTGGTGGGGCAGCTCACCTCGGCGATGGTGAACCCCGACCAGAGGATCTGGGCCAGCATCTGGTTGTCGAACACGAAGTCGTCCGAGTTCGCCTCCAGGCGCAGCCGTTCCAGGAGCTCCCGGGAGAAGGCTCGATAGCCCGTGTGGTACTCCGAGAGCTTCGCTCCCAGGAGCAGGTTCTCGAGGAGCGTGAGGACGCGATTGGCGAAGTACTTCCAGAGGGGCATCCCGCCCCGCAGGGCATAGCCGCCGAGGATCCGGCTGCCGAGCACGCAGGGATGCAGGCCGTTGGCGATGATCGACGCCATCGCGGGGATCAGCCGGGGAGTGTACTGGTAGTCCGGGTGGAGCATGATCACGATGTCGGCGCCCTCCTCGAGCGCCGTCCTGTAGCAGGTCTTCTGGTTCCCCCCGTATCCCAGGTTCTCCTGGTGGACCACGACCCGCGTCCCGGGAAGCTCCCGAGCGATGGCGGCGGTATCGTCCTGGCTGGCGTCGTCCACGACCACGATGCGGTCGACGATCTCCTGCTCCAGGACCTCCTCGTAGGTGCGCCGGAGCGTCCTGGCCGCGTTGTAGGCGGGCATCACCACCACGATCTTCTTGCCACGCAGCATGAGGGCACCTGGCGCGGGACGACTCGGCTTCACGCGCGGCAGGGGATCTTAGCCTGGTGTCCCGCGCGCCGAAAGCCCGTCTCAGGCCGGGGGCGCGGCGCGGCTCGCCACGTCCTGCGCGGGCGAGGAAGGGCTGCCCGGCACGATGCGGGTCCGGACGAAGTTCCGGACGCCGAGGACGATCGCGCCCAGCCCCAGGCACAGGCAGGCAAACCAGGAGATCTTGCCGAGATAGGGGACCCTGAACAGCAGGTACAGGAGCGGGATTCCCACGAGCAGTCCGAGAAAGGGCGAGGGGCTCCGGCGCCCCGCCCAGCGCAGCACGCGATCCCCGAGCCACAGCCCGACCGGGATCTTGGCCACGTAGACCGCCACGGCGTACAGGAAGAGAAGGACGATCGCGGCAGGCACGGTCACGATCAGCAGGCAGATCACGAGCGCTGCCACGGGCACGACGATGACCGCGATGAACCCGACGCCGAGGCTGCCGAGCGTATCCCGACCGACGGTGGCCGCGATCTCGAGCCCCGAGCGGCGGAACAGCGCGAGCCCCACGAGGCCCACGAGGAGGCAGCCGATCGTCCAGAACATCCACCACAGGACGCGCCAGCCGGAGTGGCCGTGTCCCGCCTCG
>Ga0316622_100000095_pt1 | contig 40404 bp, 29 predicted proteins | sample OWC_Aug_OW2_C1_D_FD_207646 | JGI IMG/M metagenome (GOLD analysis project Ga0316622, IMG submission 207646) | Wetland soil microbial communities from Old Woman Creek delta, Ohio, United States - OWC_Aug_OW2_C1_D5_C | ecosystem: Environmental > Terrestrial > Soil > Wetlands | place: USA: Ohio... | reverse complement strand
ACGCGCGGTTCGGGCAATGCGGCGGGCGGAAGGAGCGCCGGGAGCGCGCACGCCTGGAGTCGGGATGTCGACGAGAGGATTTCACGTCCTCGAACTAGCGAGGACGATGCCGCGCGGGGGAGCTTCCATGGGGGTCAAGGACGGAGAGCCGCAAGTGCTCCGCCCGCAGAATCTTCCGAGGAAATCCCACCATTCTGGCGGCCACAACCAAAGCCCCTGGCTATGAAGCGATTGCGCCTTTTATCCCACCGGCCCGGTCCGGACCGGCCGTCCGGCAGTCTGAGGGGACGGGCCAGGGCCGACGATCGCCGGCGGGCCGTTCCATGCCGACGGCCACGACCCGGGACGAAGATCTCCAGGCGGGCACCCCCACCCGCCTCGCACACGAGGCTCTGCCCCCCGCGGGAAGTGCCAGCCTCCCCTTGACGGTTGACCCTGATCCATCGCTTCCGCTACTCTTCCCATCTTGTTTTCGATTCACTTGCCGGGCGTTCCGGCAAGGGGGGAAGGGCAGCAGCCTGGCGCCATCGTCCGTCGAGTTCGCCTGATCCCGGACCGATCGCTCGCAGCGCTGATGCGGATCGGATTCCCGGCTGGGCCGGAAATCCGAAACACGCAGAGAAGCGGGCGCGCCGAGTGGGCCGCCGGGGGCGCCGGCACGAGGACCGGAACACGCTACGTCACGGGGAGGCATGCCAAGATGAGCGAGGTCAAGACCGGGGATGTGTATTCGCCCAAGTCGGAATGGAGTGCCAAGGCCTGGGTCAAGGACATGGACCAGTATCGTGCGCTGTACGAGCACTCCGTCAAGGACCCCGAAGGGTTCTGGGCCGAGGTCGCCGAGGAGTTCCACTGGGAGAAGAAGTGGACCAAGGTCCTCACCTGGGATTTCGACAAGAACATCGACATCGAGTGGTTCAAGGGCGGCAAGACCAACATCTGCTTCAACGCCCTCGACCGTCATTTGAGCACGCGCGGCGATCGCGTCGCCTTCCTCTGGGAAGGCAACACGCCGGGTGAGGACCGCAAGGTCACCTACCGGCAGCTGCACGAACAAGTGTGCAAGTTCGCGAACGTGCTGCGCGCGAAGGGCGTCAAGAAGGGCGACCGCGTCTCGATCTACATGCCCATGGTGCTCGAGCTGCCCATCGCGATGCTCGCCTGTGCGCGCATCGGCGCGATCCACTCGATCGTCTTCGGCGGATTCAGCGCCGATTCGCTCGCCGACCGCATCCTCGACTCGCAGTGCCGCTTCCTGATCACGACCAACGCCGTCTACCGCGGTGCCAAGGCCGTGCCGCTCAAGGACAGCGCCGACCGCGCGATGCAGATCGCCAAGGAACGGGGCGTGGAAGTGGCCCACTGCATCGTCACCGAGCGCGTGCCCGGGGTGAAGGTGCCCATGCAGGCGGGCCGCGACACCTGGTGGCACGACGAGATGGCCAAGGCCCAGGCCACGTGCCCGGTCGAGTGGATGGACGCCGAGGACCCGCTCTTCATCCTCTACACCTCGGGCTCGACCGGCAAGCCGAAGGGCGTGCTGCACACGACCGCCGGCTACATGATCTATGTCTACCACAGCTTCAAGCACATCTTCGATTATCACGACAACGACATCTTCTGGTGCACCGCCGACATCGGCTGGGTCACGGGCCACTCCTACATCGTCTACGGCCCGCTGTGCGCCGGCGCGACGTCGGTCATGTTCGAAGGCATCCCGACCTACCCCGATGCCGGCCGCTTCTGGGATGTCGTCGACAAGTACAAGGTGACCATCTTCTACACCGCGCCGACCGCGATCCGCGCGATCGCCGCCCAGGGCAACGAGCACGTGACCAAGCGCAGCCGCAAGTCACTGCGCCTGCTCGGGACCGTCGGCGAGCCGATCAACCCCGAGGCCTGGCGCTGGTACTACGACATCGTCGGCGAGAAGCGCTGCCCGATCGTCGACACCTGGTGGCAGACCGAGACCGGCGGCATTCTGATCACGCCGCTGCCCGGCTGCACCCCGCTCAAGCCCGGCTCGGCGACGCTCCCCTACTTCGGCTGCGAGCCGGTCGTGGTGAACGACCAGGGCAAGGTGCTGGAGGGCGCGACGACGGGCATCCTCACCATCAAGGCGCCGTGGCCCGGCATGATGCGCACGGTCTACGGCCAGCACCAGCGCTTCAAGGAGACCTACTTCAGCGCCTTCCCCGGCCTCTACTTCACCGGCGACGGCTGCCGGCGCGACGAGGACGGCTACTACTGGATCACCGGCCGCGTGGACGACGTCATCAACGTCTCCGGACACCGCATGGGCACGGCCGAGGTCGAGAGCGCGCTCGTCTCGCACTCGAAGGTGGCCGAGGCGGCGGTGGTCGGCTTCCCCCACCCGATCAAGGGCGAGGGCATCTACGCCTACGTGACCCTGAACGTCGGCGAGGCCTACACCGAGGAGCTGAAGAAGGAGCTCGTCGCCCACGTGCGCAAGGAGATCGGCCCGATCGCGGCGCCCGACGTCATCCACTGGGCGCCCGGCCTGCCGAAGACCCGCTCGGGGAAGATCATGCGCCGCATCCTGCGCAAGATCGCGTCGGGCGAGTTCAAGCAGATCGGCGACACCTCCACGCTGGCCGATCCCTCGGTGGTCGACAAGCTGGTCGAGCTGAAGGACAAGTAGCCGCGCGCGGCGATCGGAGCGGCGATGCGATGACGGCGAAGGAGAGGGCGGCTTACGCGGCCCTCTCCTTCTCGTTTGGGCGAGGAGTGCCGGGCCCCGCGGTCCGGCGGGCCCGGATCCAGGGGCCGAGTCCCGGAACGCAGGCGGGCGAAGCCCCGCAGCAAGGGAGTGCGGAATGGAAAACCAGAAGGTCATGAACCGCTGGCTCGTCGTGGTCGGAGCGTTGCTGATCCAGGTGAGCCTGGGAGCCATCTACATCTACAGCGTGTTCAAGCCCTCGTTGAGCAGCGTCTTCCCCGCCTGGACCGCAACCGATCTCGCCCTGCCCTCGCAGCTCGTCCTCGCCTTCTTTGCCCTCTCGATGATCTTCTTCGGCCGCATCCAGGACAAGGTGGGCCCGCGGCGCGTCGCCACTCTCGGAGGCGTGATCCTCGGCGCGGGACTGATCGTCGCTCGCTTCGCCTCCGGCCTGCCGACCTTCATCCTCGGCTTCAGCATCCTCGGCGGCATCGGCATCGGGGCCGCCTACGTCTGCCCGATCGCGACCTGCGTCAAGTGGTTCCCCGACAAGCGCGGTCTCATCACGGGCCTCGCCGTCGCGGGCTTCGGCGCGGGCGGGCTCGTCTTCACCCCGGTGGCGAAATCCCTGATCGCGTCGCGGGGCGTCATGGAAACGTTCATGTATCTCGGCCTGATCTTCTTCGTCGCCGTCGTCCTCGGCGCGCAACTGATGAAGAACCCGCCCGCCGGATGGCGGCCGGCCGGCTGGGCCCCGCCCGCCCCGGCGCCCGGCGCCGCCGCGGTGCGCACCGACTACACCTGGCAGCAGATGCTCGCGACCCCGCAGTTCTGGCTCCTCTGGCTGACCTACTTCGCCGGCTGCACCGCCGGGCTCATGGTGATCATGAACACGACCAACGTCTGGCTCTCCTTCCCGCTGCTGGAAGTGGCCCGCTCGACGGCGGTCGTTCCGCGCGCGACCTACCTGGAGATCGTCTCCGCCGGCGCGACCGCGGTGATCGTCGTCGCCATCCTGAATGCGGCCGGGCGCATCGCCTGGGGGCGCATCTCCGACAGCATCGGGCGCAAGAAGACGCTGATCATCATGTTCGTCGTCGCCGGCGTGGCCATGCTCGCGCTCAACTGGCTGTCGAAGTACCCGCTGTATCTGTTGGGCGTCGGCGCGGTCGGCTTCAGCTTCGGCGGTTTCCTCGCCTTGTATCCGGCCGTGACGGCGGATTACTTCGGCACGAAGAACGTGGGCGCGAACTACGGCTGGATGTTCTCGGCCTACGGCGCGGGCGGGCTGTTCGGGCCCTGGCTCGCCCCGAAGCTGATGGCGGTCGCGAAGTCGGTCTGCTACGAGGGCGTCGACAAGGCCGGCAACCTGATCCAGCAGTACTGCCAGGCGGGCAGCTATCTGCGGGCGTTCATCATCTCCGGCGTCCTCTGTTTCGCGGCCGCGGCCGTGGTCGCCGTCGTGCGCCCGGCGGGCAAGGCGGCGGCCTCCGGCACAGCGGTGAGGTCGTGAGCGCACTGCCGATCGAGCTGCGCGCGGAAGCGGTGCGCAATCGTTTCGAAGAGTCCCGGGAAGGGCGAGGGACCGCCCTGATCCTTCCCGGGGCGTACTACTCCTCGCAAGCTCCCGGCCTCTACTTCCTGCGCGCAGCTCTCCTCGATGCGGGCTGGAACGTCGTCGCCATCGACTACCGCTACTTCCTGGCCGGCGAAGATCTCTCGCCGGCGAACCGCGCCGAGGCCTGGGAAGAGGCGCAGGCAGCCTACCGGTTTCTCGCGCGGGAGTGGCCCGACCGGCGCGTGCTCATCGCCGGCAAGTCGCTCGGCAGCCTCTTCGCGCTGCGGCTCGCCTTGGAGCATCGGTGCACCGCAGCGCTCGATCTCGTCCTGCTCACCCCGCTCGAAGCGCAACTCGCGGCCATCCTGCACGAGGCGCGCGAGGCCCCGCCGCACGAAAGCGCTCATCCCTGGAGCCTGTTCGCGGTTCGTTGCGGAACCGACGATGCCCGCAGCGAAACGCATTGGGCCGGCCTCGTCCCCGGCTTTCGATCGGTGCACGAGGTCTCGCTCGCCCGGACGACCCACGGCATGGATTCGCTCGACGGGCCGGGCTCGTCGCTTCAAGGCCTGGCCCGGATGTGCCGCGAACTGAGCGTCTGGTTGAGGCATGACTAGCCGGAACCGGGGGGCCTCCGCGGACGGCGCCCGCACCCCGGGTGCCCCCGGGGCGCGCTCCCGCCGGTCTCTGCCGCGGACCGTCATCGCTCTCGGGGTCGTGAGCTTCTTCACCGACTTCTCGAGCGAGATGATCTACCCCCTGCTGCCGGTGTTCCTCACCACCACGCTCGGCGCCGGTGCGGTCGCGCTCGGGGTCATCGAGGGAATCGCGGAATCGACCGCCTCCCTGCTCAAGGTCGTCTCGGGCGCATGGACCGATCGCACTCGCCGCCGCAAGCCGTTCCTCCTGGCCGGATATGGGCTCGCGGGCGCGGCCCGTCCCCTCATCGGCCTCGCCGCCGCCTGGCCCATGGTGCTCGGCATTCGTTTCCTCGACCGCGCCGGAAAGGGGCTGCGCTCCGCGCCGCGCGACGCGCTCATCGCCGATGTCACGGCCGGCGATCGACGCGGAGCGGCCTACGGCCTCCATCGCGCCATGGACCACGCGGGCGCCGTGGCCGGCCCGCTCGCGGCCGCCGCGCTCCTGACCGGAGCGGGAGTCGCGCTGCGAGACGTCTTTCTCCTCGCCGTCTTTCCCGCGGCCGTGGTCATGCTCGTCCTTCTCCTGGCGGTGCGGGAGAAGCGGCTCGAAACCGAGGCAGGCGGAAAGCCGCTCCCCGCGGATCCGGCGCCGGCCGCAACGACGGGAGCCGCGGCCAGCGGCCGGCCGGCGCAGGAGACCCCGGACGGCCGCCGGCCATTGACCGAAACCTCGGCCGGCGGCCGCCTCGGCGGATGGCTCGGCTGGGGGGAGTTCCCCGCGCGCCTGCGCGTTCTCCTGCTCGCGGTGTTCGTTTTCACGCTCGGGAACTCGACCGATGCCTTCCTGCTCCTCACGATGAAGGACGCCGGTCTGAGCGGCGCCTCGATCGCGCTCCTCTGGTCTCTCCATCACGTCGTCCGCATGGTCGCGACCTACTTCGGCGGGCGCTCGTCGGACCGCGCGGGCCACGGGACGCTCCTCCTCCTCGGCTGGCTCTTCTACGCCTGCGTCTACCTCGCCTTCGGCTGGGTCGACTCGAGGCCGCTTCTCATCGCCATCTTCCTCGCCTACGGGATCTACTTCGGCCTGACCGAGCCGGCCGAGAAGGCCTGGGTGGCCGATCTCGCGCCAGCGCGCCTGCGCGGCCGGGCGTTCGGCTCGTACCACTTCGTGGTCGGCCTCGGCGCGCTGCCCGCCAGCCTGCTCTTCGGCTTGCTCTGGACGGAGTTCGGCAGGACCGCCGCCTTCACCGCCGGCGCGGGCTTCGCTCTGCTCTCCGCGGTTTTGCTCCTCCCCGCGACCCGGCCGCCGCGAGACGGGCGCCTGGCCGCCGGCGGGCCCCGGCCGCCGGAGACCGGGTGATTTCCAGGACGGGCAAGCGCGTATCCCGCTTGCATCCGACCACCTTCCGGGCGCACCCTTTCCGGCTTTGAGAAGCAGGCCTTCTTTCCCTGGGAAGGCGCACCGGCCCGCGGAACCGGTGCTACGGCGACCGAGGAGCCAGGCCCTTGAGCAATCCACTCCCCGGGTCGATAATTCCCGCCGGTCGGTCAAGGTCTTGCCGGGGAGGTGCAACAGGATAGAAATGACCCCCTCTGGTCCGCGGCCCGGACATGCGCTGAGGCGCCGGGTAGCCGGACTGATCCTCCTGATCCTGCTCCTCGCGGGGATCTGGTACGAGACACGGACCTCAGCCCTCCAGTCGCTGGTCTTTACGCAGATCGCGACCCGGCTCACCTATCAGCCCGCTCCGGGCGAGAGCGACAGCATTCGCTTTCCCACGGCCGGGCCCTTCGATCAGCGCCACGGCTTCACCCTGCTGCCGGCCGTTTCGCGCGCGCTCGCCGAGCGCGGCTTCGTCGTCTCGTCGCAGGCGCGCTGGTCGCCGTGGCTGCTGCGCACCGTCGATCTCGGCTGCTATCCGATCTACCCGAAGAAGGCGCGCGCGGGGCTCGTGCTGCTCGACCGTCGCAATGAGCCGCTCTACCTCGCCGCCTATCCGCAGCGGATCTATCCCGATTTCGCCTCGATTCCCCGGCCGATCGTCGACGCGCTCCTCTTCATCGAGAACCGCGAGCTGCTGGACGAGCGGCATGAGTACCGCAACCCGGCCGTCGAATGGGACCGGCTCGCGCGCGCCGCCGGCGAGCTCGCCTTGAGCACGGTGAGCGCTTCCGAGAAGCAGTCGGGCGGCAGCACGCTCGCCACCCAGATGGAGAAGTTCCTCCACTCGCCCGGCGGCTTCACCTCATCGCCGCGGGAGAAGGCGCGCCAGATCCTCTCGGCCAGCCTGCGCTCGTACTACAGCGGGCGGCACACGCTCGGGGCGCGCAAACGCATCGTGCTGGACTACATGAACGCCGTGCCGCTGGGAGCCGTGCCGCAGTACGGGGAAGTGATCGGGCTGGGCGACGGGCTGTGGGCCTGGTTCGACGAGGACTTCGACGAGGTGAACCGGCTCCTCGCGGGGCTCGATGAGCAGAACGCCGGCTCGCGCGAGCGCGCTGAGGCCTACAAGAAGGTCCTCGGCCTGATCGTCGCCCACCGCCGGCCGTACACCTATCTCACGACCAACCGCGCGCTCCTCGAGGAGGAGACCAACGCCTACCTGCGCATCCTCGCGCGCGAGGGCGTGATCCCTTCCGCCCTCTGCACGCGGGCGCTCACCATTCCGCTCGAGTTCCGCCACGGGAACCCGCCCTCGCCGCGCACCTCGTTCATCGACAAGAAGGCGGCCAATGCGGTGCGCACGCAGCTGCTCTCGCTGCTGCAGCTCGACCAGCTCTACGCGCTCGACCGCATCGATCTCACCGCGGGGACGACGCTCGATGCGCCTCTGCAGCGGCGGCTCTCGCGCCTCTTCGCGCGCCTGAAGTCCGCGGCCGTCGTCGATTCGCTGCGCTTGCGCGGCGAGCACCTGCTCGGCGACGGAGACCTCGCCCGGGTGATCTACAGCTTCACCCTCTTCGAGGCGACCCCGGACGGCAACCTCATGCGCCTGCAGGTAGAGAATTACGATCAACCGCTCGACTTGAGCGTGGGCGCGAAGCTCGACCTCGGTTCTTCGGCCAAGCTGCGCACCCTGGCCAATTACCTCGAAATCGTGGCCGATCTCCACGTGCGGCATGCGGGCCGCGCTCAAGGAGAACTCGCCCAGGCGCGCGAGAAGGCGGCCGATCCGATCCGCCGCTGGGCGCTGGGCTACCTGGCCCAGGCCTCCGACACGACGCTCGCCGCCACGCTGGAGGCCGCGCTCGAACGGCGTTATTCGGCCAGCCCCTTCGAACAGTTCTTCACCGGCGGGGGCGTCCACACCTTCGTCAACTTCCAGGAGGAGGACAACGATCGCATCCTCTCCGTCGGAGAGGCGCTGCGCAACTCGGTCAACCTGGTCTTCATCCGCCTGATGCGCGACATCGTGCGCTACTACCAGCAGGAGCTGCCCGGCTACAACCCGCTCCTCCTCGAGGACGGGGATGATCCCCGGCGCCAGGAGTACCTCGCCCGCTTCGCCGACCGCGAGGGCCGCCAGTTCCTCGCGCAGTTCTACAGCAAGTACGCGAAGAAGACACCCGCGGAGGCGGTCGAGATGCTGGCCGCGCGCACGCGTCAGAGCGCGCGGCGCCTGGCGACGCTCTTCCGCTCGGTACGCCCCGAGGCGGGCCCCGATTCGCTCGCGCGCTTCCTCTCCGCGCACCTTTCGCCCGGCGCGCTGGAAGACATCTCCGTGCCCGAGCTGTACGAGGCCTACGGCCCCGAGGCCTACGACCTGCAGGACCGCGCCTACATCCTGCGCGTCGATCCGATGGAGTTGTGGCTCGTCGCCTACCTGCAGACCCATCCGCATCCGAACTGGCGCGAGACGGTCGCGGCCGGCGCGGAGGCGCGGCAGGAGGCGTACCGCTGGCTCCTCACCTCGAGCAGCGTCGAGAAGCAGAACAAACGCATCCGCATCATGCTCGAGGAGGACGCCTTCGACCTCATCCACCAGGCCTGGCAGGAGCTCGGCTATCCGTTCGATTCCTTCGTGCCCTCGTATGCGAGCGCGATCGGCAGCTCGGCCGACCGCCCGGCGGCGCTGGCCGAGCTGATGGGCATCATTGTGAACGACGGGATGCGCCTGCCCAACCGGCGCCTCGAGTACCTGCGCTTCGCCGAGAACACGCCCTTCGAGACGAATTTCGCTTTCGTTCCCGACGGCGCCGAGCGGGTGATGCGCGTCGAGGTCGCGCGCGCGCTTCGTACCGCGCTGCTCGATGTCGTCGAAAACGGCACGGCGCGCCGCTGCGCGCACGCGTTTCGGCGCAAGGACGGAAGCGTGATCCCCGTCGGGGGAAAGACCGGCACAGGCGACAGCCGCTTCGAGACCTTCGGCCCGGGGGGGAGGCTGAAGGAATCGCGCGTCGTCAGCCGCGCGGCGACCTTCGTCTTCCTGATCGGCGACCGCCACTACGGCGTCATGACCGTGCTCGTCCCCGGCAGCGAAGCGGCCGACTACAGCTTCACGAGCTCGCTCCCGGTGCAGCTCCTCGCCTCGCTCGCGCCGCTGCTCATGCCGCTCATCGACGAGCAGCGCCCCGTGCCCGCGACCGCTCCGCCGTCCGACGGCATCTCGCTCGTGCAGGCGCCGCCGGCGGACGCTCGCCCCGACGGCATCTCGCTCGTGCCAGCGGCGCCGGTGGACGAACGGCCGGCCGCGATCGCCCCACTCCCCGGCACGCTCGCGGCCCTCGTCCGCCGCCCATAGTGCCGGACAGGAGAGCGCCGTCGATGAAGCCCGGCATCGCCTTTCTCACTCCCGCCGGGGCCGCCTTCGCGCTCATCTGTTTCTTCCTCCCCTGGGGTCGCTTCTCGTGCGCGGCGGTGTCCGTCGCCCGCACGGGCCCTCAACTGGGCGGATCGTTGTGGATCGTCTTCGGCGCGGCCGGGGCGGTCCTCGTCGCTTCGGCAGTCCTCGCGCTGCGCGGCCGCTTCGCGCGCGCGCGCGGGCTGCTCGCGCTCCTCGCCGCCGCCGGGCTCGCCGTTCTCGTCCTCTCCCAGATGCGGCTCGCCGCCGGCGCCCGCACGCCGATCGGGCGCATGCATCCCGAGGAGTTCGGGGTGAAGGTCGGGTTCGGGGGAATCGGGACCGCGGTCGGCCTCGTCGTCGCGTTGCTCGCGGCCGCCTGGCCGGCGGGGCGGATCAGGAGCCGGCCGTCCGCTTGCCCTCGGACTGCGGCTCCTCCTCCTGCGGCGGCGGCGGCGGCACGTCCGTCCTCTTCCGGAACAGCAGCGAAGCCAGTACGGAAAGCGAGAGGGTGGCGAGGACGACGCCGAGGGCCAGCCCGATCGGCACGTGAACGTAGCGCGAGATGAGCATCTTCGTCCCGATGAAGACGAGGATGAAGGCGAGCCCGCGGCCGAGGTAATGGAACATCCGCATCAGGCCCGCGAGCGCGAAGAAGATCGAGCGCAGGCCGAGGACCGCGAAGAGGTTCGAGGTGTAGGCGAGGAACGGGTGGCGCGTGATGGCGAGCACCGCCGGGATGGAGTCGACCGCAAATACGATGTCGGTCGTCTCCAGCACGAGCAGCACGACGAGGAGCGGCGTGATCTTGCGCACGCCGTTCTCGCGAACGGTGAAGTAGCCGTTGTGGAACTCCCTCGTCACCGGCACGAACCGGCGTACGACCTTGAGGATGATGTTCTTCTCCGGATGGATCTCCTTCTCGCGTTCGAAGGCGAGCCGGATGCCGGTGTAGACCAGGAAGGCGCCGAAGATGTAGATCGCCCAGTGGAAGCGATGGATGACGGCCGTGCCGACGAGGATGAAGGCCGCGCGCATGAGGATCGCGCCGAGGATGCCCCAGAAGAGCACGCGATGCTGGTACTGCTCGGGCACGCGGAAAAAGCCGAAGATCACCAGGAAGACGAAGAGATTGTCGACGCTGAGCGATTCCTCGATGATATAGGCGGTCAGGAACTCCAGCGCGGGCCGCTCGCCCAGGAGGATGCCTTCCCGGAGCAGCCGGCCCTGCAAGAGGAAGAGGCCGAGGGCGAAGGCGAGCGCGAGGCCGACCCAGAAGCAGGACCAGAGGAGCGCCTCGCGCATGCGGATGACGTGGGCGTGGCGGTGGAAGACCTTGAGGTCCAGCACCAGCATGACGACGACGAAGAGATTGAACCCCACCCACCAGCTCCAGGGCACCTCGTGCGGAATCATGCCTCTCCCTCGCCATTCGTTGGCCTGCTCGCCGGATGAGACCGGGGCCCCGCTTCCGCCCGCCCCGGGTCCGCCGCCTCACGGGGCACCGGCCAGACGAACGCGCCCGTCTGCAAGAATGCTTCCACCTGCTGCACCGCCTGCGCGGCCTTGCGCTCGACCGCCTCAACCGTGTTGAAGGCGTTGTGCGGCGTGAGGATCGCCCGCGGATGGCGCGCCAGCGCGAGCGCCGCCCGCACTTCGCCGTCGGCGCTCTCCCGTCCCGCGCGCAACGCGACCGCGAGCTCGCTCTCGTGGTCGTACACGTCGAGCGCGGCCGCACCCAGGTGCCCGGCCTCGAGGACGGCAAGAAGCGCGCTCGAGGGCGAGAGCTCCCCGCGGGCGACGTTGACGAAGACCGCCCCCGCCCGCATCTGCCGCAAGCGCGCCTCGTCGAAGTAGCCCGCGTTCTCGCTCGTGAGGTTCATGCAGCAGACGACGACGTCCGCTTGCGGCAGCGCCTCCTCGCTGTCCGCGTAGCGCACCCAGTCGTGCTTGGGGACGAGATCCACGCCGATCGCCCTCATCCCGAGCCCGAGGCCGATGCGCACGACCTGCGCGCCGATGTTGCCCACGCCGACGACGACGAGCGTCTTGCCCGCGCACTCGCTTCCAGTCAAGCCGTTACGGTCGAAGCGAGGGAAATTCGCGATCTGCTGCGGCAGCTTCCGCAGGAGCGCGAGCCACAGGAGCAGCGCCTGCTCGGCGACGGCCCGGCTGCAGTAGAGCGGGAGATAGCCGCATGGAACCTCGTCGCCCAGCGCGCGCAGATTGCGGGCGATGTGATCGTGGCCCGTCGTGCGGCTGAGCACCGCGTCCACCTTGCCCCGCCACGCGGCCGGCAGCGTCGATTGCGTGCGCAAGCTGACGAGGCGCGCGGGGGGTTCGGCGAAGGCCGCCTCCTGCACCGTCTTCCAGGTGAAGTCCGCGCGGAGGCGGCCGGGGAGCAGCCGCCGCAGCCAGTCGGCCTCCTCGGCGAAGGCCTCGAAGAAGTAGACGTCCAGCATCGTCGGCCCCTGTCGCTCCTCTAGCGTCGCGTTTCCGCCTCTCGCGCAGGCGCTCGCCTTCCGCGCGTCCTCGTTGCGCTCCGCCTCAGCGCTTCCCCGCCGCTTCCCGGTACTCCACGCCCAGTTGACGGAGGAGGAACGCAAAGAGGTCCGCCGACTGCGCGTGCTCTTCCGCGAGCGGTGTCCCGAAACCGTGGCCCGTGGAGGCGCTCGTCCGCAGCAGCACCGGCAGGCCGGAACTCGTCGCCGCCTGAAGCCGCGCCGTCATCTTGCGCGAATGGTAGGGATCGACGCGCGGATCGTTCGCGCCCGTCATGAAGAGCACGGCCGGGTAAGCGCGCCCGTCCTCCACGCGGTGGTAGGGTGAGTAGGCGTGGAGCGCCGCGAACTGCGCGGGATCGGCGACCGTCCCGTACTCGGTCACGTTGAAGCTCCCGTTCGGCGTGAGCTCGTTGCGCAGCATGTCGTAGATGCCCGCCGAGGAGACGACCGCCCGGAAGAGCTCGGGACGTTGGGTGAGAGCCGCGCCCATGAGCAGGCCGCCGTTGCTGCCGCCTTCGATGGCGAGCCGCCGGGAGGAGGTGTAGCCGCTCGAGATGAGGTGCTCGGCGCAGGCGATGAAGTCGTCGAAGACATTCTGCTTGCTCGTCAGATTCCCGGCCCGGTGCCAGCTCTCCCCGTACTCGCCTCCGCCCCTCAGGTTGGCGATCGCGTAGACGCCGCCCTGCTCGAGCCACACGATGCGCTCCTCGTTGAACGAGGGCGCGAGGGAGACGCCGAAGCCGCCGTAGCCGGTGAGATAGGCGGGGGCGCTGCCGTCGAGCGCAAGCCCCCGCGGCAGGAGAATCGTGAGCGGAACGCGCGTCCCGTCCTTCGAAACCGCGAACTCGCGACGCACGTCGATGGCCGAGAAATCGACCGGCGTGCGCCGGCTGAGTCCGGTATCGGTGAAGCGGCCGGAGAATTCCGCGGCGGGCGCGGCTGCGCCGGACGCCACCGCCGGCTCCGCAGTCCCCGGCGCCGGCCGCGCGGCTGACGAGGTCGCCGGCTCGCCCCCCTCGGCGGGCGCGAAGGCCAGCCAGGCGGGCGGGCGCGTGTAGCTCGCCACGCGCAGGAGGATCCCGTCGCCCTCGGTCGGGACGAGGCCGCCGACCGCGACCAGGTCGGGAAGCGCGAGGCATCCCAGCGGCCGGCCCGACAGATCGAAGACCTGAACGCGCGAAGGGCCGCCATCCACGTACGCGACGTAGAGCAGAGACGCGGTCCCCTGGAAGTCCTCGATCGCCGTCCCTCCCTCGGGGACGATCGTCTCGGCCACGGCCAGATCCGGATTCGCCAGCGGCACGCGCACGATGCGCCCGTTCGGAGAAGACGAGCGCTCGAGCAGGAAGAGGTATTCGGCGCCGAGGTGCCCGAGCACGAATCCGTCCTCGAAACGCGACACCGGACGGAAGCCGTCCTGGGCCCCCGGGATGCCCGCGGCACCCGACCCATCTCCCTCACGCAGCCAGAAGGCCACCTCGCCGCCGTCGCCGTTCAGCACCTGGGCCAGCACGAAGCGCCCGTCGCGACTCGTCTCGAAGAAGATCTCGGCGATGCGCGGGAAGCCCGTCCCCAGCACCGGCCGGTCCTCCGCCGCCTCCGTTCCGAGCGCGTGATGATAGGCCTGCTCGTAGAAGCCGAGATCCTCCGCGGCCCTCTCGCCGGGCTCCGGATAGCGCGTGCGCAGGAAGCCGCGCCCGTCAGCGTCCCAGGCGACCGAGCCCCCGGCCGTTCCGCCGTTCACCCGCGGCACGAGATCGGGCAGCCGGGTTCCGGTCGCCGTCTCGAACACGGAGACCGCGCCCGATTCGCTGCCGCCTTCCGACAGCGAGACGGCGACCAGGCGCGCGTCGAGCGAGGGCTCGAAGAAGTCGATCGTCGTCGAGAACGAGGGATCGAGCTGGTTGGGGTCCACGATCACCGCTTCGGCGGAGAGATCCAGCGAGCGGAACGCGACCAGGAGCGGCTGCTGGAGCGCGGGGTCCTCTTTGAGCGCAAAGTAGACGCCGGCGCGATAGGCGACCTGCGAGTAGCGCGGCGATCCCCCGCTGTGGACCTCGATCAAGCGCGCGAGGATCGCCGCCCGGGCGGGCAGCGAATCGAGTTCCGCGCGCGCGTGCGCGTTCTGCGCGTCGCTCCAGGCGCGCACCTCGGGAGCGGACGCCTCCTCGAGCCAGCGATAGTCGTCGGCGACAGGCACGCCATGGTACTCGTCGACGACCGGCCGGCGCGGCGTCTCGAGCGGGCCCGCCGCGCGGGCATTGGAGAACGAAAGCGACGCCGAGACCAGTAGGATCCCCCAGAGCAGCATCGGCGCGCGTCCGGCCTGCGAGCGGATCGTCCTCATCGGGCATTTCCTTTCCTGGAGTGGCCGCGCCGGCCCGCGCTCAGCGAGAGCGCGGCGACGACGGCCAAGACTCGCGGGCGATTCTAGATCGGAGCCCGCCCACACGCCAGCTTGATGCATCGACGGCCGCGGACGCGGCGGCCGGCCGAGGAACCTCCCCTGCCCCGATCGGTAGATCCCTAGTCGACAGAACGGCACGCGTAAGTCATGGTTGCCCGGGCATCTCGGAATCCGCCCGGCTCGAGGAGGTGGCCAATGCTGGAGAAGACCGTTCGCACGCCCGCCATGAGCTGTTCCCACTGCGTGCGCTCGATCGAGCGCGAGGTGGCCGACATGAAGGGCGTAACATACGTGAAGGCCGACCTGGCAACGAAGTCGGTGACGATCCGTTGGGAGGAACCGGCCACGTGGGAGAAGATTCGGACGCTGCTCGCCCAAATCGGGTATCCCCCGCAGGAATGACGCCGCCCGCGGGCGGCGAGGGGCGACGGACGCCGGGTGAGACCGTCCGGGGTCCGCGGTCGCAGGACGGCCACTCGCATCCGGACCTACCCCAGGCGCGCGAGGCCGACCGTCCGCTCGCGGAACGGCACCCGGTCAATCTGCGTCGGATCGAGCTTCCCGTGGTCGGGATGAGTTGCGCCGCCTGCGTCGCGGCGGTCGAGCGCACGCTGCGCACGAAGGTGCCCGGGACCTTCGCCGCGAACGTCAACCTCGCCACCGAGACAGCGACGATCGAGTACGACGCCGACGTCGTCGACCTCGAGACCCTCGCCTCGGCAGTCGAACGGACGGGTTACCGCCTCGTCCTCCCCACCGACGCCGACGACGAGGTCCGGGCCCGCAGGGCCGAGCACGCGGCGCAGCTGCGCGCCTTCCGCGTGGGGCTCGTCTTCACGATCCCGCTCTTCCTTCTCAGCATGTCCCGCGACCTCACCCTCCTCGGCGCCTGGGCGCACACCGCCTGGTTCGATGGGCTGCTCTTCGCGCTCGCGACCCCCGTCCAGTTCTACACCGGCCGGAGTTTCTACCAAGGCGCGTGGAGGAGTCTGCGTGGCGGCAGCGCGAACATGGACGTCCTCGTCGCCCTCGGCTCCTCGGCCGCGTACGGCTACTCCGTCGCCGCGCTTCTCCTGCCCGCGGTCGGCGGACACGTCTACTTCGAGACGGCCGCGATCATCGTGACCTTGATCAAGCTCGGCAAGGTGCTCGAGTCGCGGGCGCGCGGGCGGACGTCGGCGGCGATCCGCAGCCTCATGGATCTTGCCCCCGCGCGCGCCCGGAAGATCGACGAGCAAGGCCGCGAGCGGGAAGTGTCCGTGGCCGAGGTCGACCCGGGAGACCTCCTCGTCGTCCGCCCCGGCGAACGGGTCCCGGTCGACGGCCAGGTCGAGAGCGGCGCATCGGCCGTCGACGAGAGCATGCTGAGCGGCGAGCCGCTCCCGGTCGACAAGGCGCCCGGCGACCCGGTCTACGGCGCGACGATGAACCTGCACGGCCGGCTCAAGGTGCGCGCGACGGGCGTGGGCGCCGAGACGGTGCTCGCGCAGATCGTGCGCCTCGTCCGTTCCGCGCAGGGCAGCAAGGCGCCCATCCAGCGTCTCGCCGACCGCGCGGCGAGCATCTTCGTCCCGATCGTCGTCGTGATCGCGCTCGCGACGTTCTCCCTCTGGTGGGTGCTCGGGGGCGTCTTCCTCATCGCGATGATCCGCATGGTCGCCGTCCTCGTGATCGCCTGCCCCTGCGCGCTCGGTCTCGCCATCCCGACCGCCGTCATGGTCGGCATGGGCAAGGGCGCGGGCGCGGGCATTCTCTTCCGCAACGGCGAAGCGCTCGAGAAGGCGCAGCGCCTGACGACGGTCATGTTCGACAAGACGGGCACGCTGACGACGGGAAAGCCAATCGTGACGGATTGGATTCCCTTGCCGGCGGGCATTCCCCCGCACGATGGAGCGCCCGAGGCCATTCTCTCCCTCGCCGCCGGCGCGGAGTCGGGTTCGAGCCATCCGCTCGCCGCCGCGATCGTGGCCGGCGCTCGCGCGCGCGGACTCCCCGTGCCCGAGCCGCAGGAGGCGCGCACGATCGCCGGCTTCGGCGTCGAGGCGATGGTCGCAGGCCGGCGCGTGCGCGTGGGCAAGCCGGCCTGGTTCGCGGAGGGCGCGGATCCCGCCGCGCGAGCGCAGGCCGCCGAACTGGCGTCGCAGGGCAAGACCGCCGTGTTCATCTCCGTCGACGACCGGATCGCAGGCGTCCTCGCCCTCGCCGACGAGGAGAAGCCGAATGCGGCCGACGCGGTCCGGCGCCTGCATGGGCTGGGTCTCGCGAGCGTGATGGTGACCGGCGACAGCGAGCCGGCCGCGCGCGCGATCGCGCGGCGGGTCGGCATCGACGAGGTGATCGCGGGAGTGCTGCCCGACGAGAAAGAGGCGCTCGTCCGCCGGGCCCAGGAACAGGGCCGCCGCGTGGCGATGGTCGGCGACGGCATCAACGACGCGCCGGCCTTGGCGCGCGCCGATCTCGGCATCGCCGTCGGCGGCGGCACCGACATCGCGATCGACGCGGCCGATGTCACGCTCGTCAAGGGCGACCTCGCCGGCGTCGCGCGCGCGATCGACCTCTCGCGCGCGACGATGCGCATCGCGCGCCAGAATCTGTTCTGGGCCTTCTGTTACAACGTCGCGCTCATCCCCGTCGCGGCGGGCGTCCTGCATTCATTCACCTGGCTGCCCGGCATGATCCGCGACCTCCATCCGGCCCTCGCGGCAGGAGCGATGGCGGTCTCGAGCGTGACGGTCGTGTCCAACAGCCTGCGCTTGAATCGCTGGCGGGCGGGACGGACGGGAGAATGAACAAGCCGGAGGAATCTTCCCGCCCCCTCGTCCTCTCCGCCTCGCGCAGTCGGGACCTGGTGCATCGCTCGCCCGAGCTCCTCGCCGGGATCCTCCTCGGCGAGGCGCCCTGCCGCTTCGGCCCGCACGCCGCCGAGACGCGCGTCGAGCCGGAGAAGCTCCACAGCGTGCTCTTGTGGACGAAGGATCTCGGGAACCTGCTCACCCACGATCGCCTGCGCCGCGCGCTCGTGACGCTCGTCGAGCGCCATCAGGTGCTGATCTCGCTCAGCCTCACCGTCACCGGCATGGGCGGCACCTTCATGGAGCCGGGCATCCCGCCCTGGCGCAACGTGCGCGACGACCTCGCGGCGCTGCTCGCGCAAGGCTGGATCGACGCCCGCGCGGTCCTCTATCGCTACGATCCCTTTCTCGCCGTGCGCACTCCCGGGGGACATGTTTTCAGCAACGCCAGGCGCGCTGCTTTCGCCCGGATCTGCGCGCCCATGCTGGCTCTCGGCATCGTGCGCGTGACGACGAGCCGCGGCGACGCGCGCCATTATCCGCGCGTCCCCGAGAGAGTGGCGGCCGCCGGCCTTGCCTGGATCCCCATCGAGGAAGCCCCGGCGGTCGCGCTCTGCCACGCGATGGACGAGTTCTGCCGCTCGCACGGTGCCGACTTCAGCGTCTGCTGCGAGCCGTGCGCTCCGGGGCTGCGCGACCGCTGGGGCTGCGTGGACGGGCGCTGGTTGAACGAGGGGAAGGGACCGCGGCACGCGCCGGCGACGACCGTCCTCCACAACCGCATCGGCAAGCAGCGCCCGGCCTGCCGCTGCACCTACAGCCGCGACGTCGGCCACTCGACGGGATCCGCGACCTGCTTCAGCGGCGGCTACGGCTGCCTCTACTGCTACGCGCAGGCGCACGCCCGCCTGCCCGCCGAAGCCGCGATCCAGGCGGAGATCGCCGACTACGATCGCGATCCGGAGCGCTATCTGCGCGAGCGCGACCTGCCCGATTTCACGCGGATGGATTGACGGTCAGGTCCTCACCTCTCTTCCACCACCACCACGGCCGCCCTTCCCCGCCCGAAGGTCTCCGGCGCGTGGGATCCGCCGACTGCGAGCGGACGGTCACCGCCTTTCCGAGAAAGTGCACGTCGCGATTGCCCTCGCCGGTGAAGGTGCCGTCGGCAAGCTCGATCACGTCGCCATCCCGCGCGGCGTCCAGAGCAGCCTGGATGGTCGCGAAATCCCCGCTGCCGTCAGGACGGACCAGACAGGTGTCGGACCATGCGGGCATCGCACCGAGGAGGAGGGCCGACGAAAGGAGGATCGCTGCACGCATGACGCATCCCCTCTCCTCACCGCGCTCGGGGCTGGGCGCCGCGCTCGGGCTGCGCGCGATCCCGGCCACGCTAGCGGAGCAGTATCACGCTCCTCGTCCGCTCGACGCCGGGCGCCGTCATGCGCAGGTAGTAGATGCCCCCAGGCGCGGGACGTCCCCGGGCATCACGGCCATCCCAGGCCGCTTGGTGCGCGCCGGCGGGGAGGATGACGTCGATGAGCGTCCTCACTCTCGCTCCCCTCACATCGAAGATGGCGATCGAGACCTGCGTTTCGACCGGGGTCGTGAACTCGATCCGCGTCCCGGCGCCGAACGGGTTCGGCCGCGGCAGGCCGAGCGCGAACGCCGAGGCCCGCGGGTCGTCTTCCGGCGTGCCCGAGTCGTCCCGGTGGATGATCGGCGTCGTCGTGCGATAGGCATGGCCGGCCAGGTTCGTGACGACGACATCGGTGAAGTACCGGCCGACGTCCGGGAGAGGAACACGGATGGGATCGGGCCAGGGATTCAGCCCGCGGTAAGCCGCCTCGGCGACCGGGTACCCGCCGGGCCGGGCCTCATGCGGGGTCACGATCAGCGTCGCACCGATGCAGGCGGCCGCCGTGCCGTTGTAGTTTTCGATCATCCCGTTCACCGGATCGATCTCGCCGCCGGACATCAGTCCGGTCCACGGATCCATGAAGGTCGCGTAGTAGTTGCCGCTTTCGAGCGCCGTGTTGTGCAGGCCGCGCAAGGTCAACGTATGACCTCCATGGCAGACCGGCGTGCCCTCCCAGAAGATGCCGAGCAGCACGTCGTGGCAGCGTTCGAACTCGTTGCGGATGCGCCGCCAGTCCGCCTCGGTCCACACGCGCCCGGTCTCATCGAAATGCCGGAAGGAGCGGAGCGAGTATGCGGCGCCGTGATCCTCGATCCACCGCCCGAGACCGCCGATCCAATTACGCAGGAAGGTGCCGGGCTGGATCCCCTGGTTGGTCGCCATGTAGGCCGCCAGCGAATCGACCAGGGCGTCGTCGTTCAGATGCCCGGTCACCTCGTCGTCGCCCTGCGCGGCTTCGAAGTACTTCAGACACTGCGCGGCGGCCGTCGGGGCGCAATGCGTCTGCGAGTGCGTCTGTTGGTTGATGCCCGGGACGGGCTTGTCGAAGATGTCGGGCATCATGCGCAGCCAGACGAACACCGAGTCGATGCTGGCCCCGTTGGGATCGAGCGTGATCCCCAGGGTGTCCTCGTCGATGATCGACCAGTCTTCGAGAGTGGTCGTGGATCGCGCGGGAGCGGCGAGGTCGACGGGGATGATGAACTCGGTGGCGATCTCCTCCCGGCCCGCCGTGTGGGCGACCGCCCGGAAATGCGCGAGCGGCCCGAAGACCCCGGTCGGCAGGTCGGCGACCAGCGCCCAGCCGTCGCCGGTCGGTGGAGACATTCCGATCGAGTCGAACCAGGGATCCGCGCCGTCCGAGTCCGTCCCCAGATGCGTCCAGGTGCCGGAGTCGTCGAAGAAGAAATCGACCGAAGTGATCGGGCTCGGAGGGTCGGGGATCTGCAGCTGCAGGGGGATTCGCAGGTGATCGGGCTCTTCTGCCGTCGGCCACACATACTGGTACCAGCTCTCGGCATTGAACCAGCCGGCCACCTGGAGAATCGGTACGTAGCCGGAAGTAGAACCGCCGATGCGGATGGCGGCGATGTACCAGCCGGCCGCGGTGACCGAGGCGTCGGAGCCCATTTCGAAGAGCAACGTCACGGCCTGCCCCAGGTACGCGGAGAGGTCGAAGCAATCGACGCGCCAGCCGCCGCTCGATCCCGTCCATCCCGGCTCGCCGTCGACGCAATAGGCATAGTAAGACGTGCTCGCCGAAATGGCGGGCACCGTGTATCCGGCGGTCGGATGGATGATCTGGGGCGAGCCGGCGGACACCGAGACGTTCGCGCCGTCATAGCCGTATTCGAAATTGAAATAGTGCAGGATCTCCACGACCTTGGTCGAATCGGTGACGAAGAAACTCGGTGAGGCAAGGCCTCCTCCGCTCTCGTTGTAGTACGCCCCCTGGAGCACCGTGCCCCAGACCGGGCCGGCGACGCCGGGTACGTAGCTCGTCGGGCCATACTCCCAGACGGGAAACGCGTTCTCATCGCACGCATAGCCATAGAAACCGTGCGTCGCAGCGCCGAAGTCCCAGTCGATCGCCAGAATCGGCAGCGGGCAAGGCTGCGAGCAGGGGTTCGGATCGCAGGTCGTCCAGGCCGGATTCCAGAAACCACCCAACTCGAGACAGACGTCGCGCGTGTGCAAGCCGCATTCGCCGGAAGCAAAGCAGCACGCGGCGGAGGGATCGCCCGAACGCCCCACCCGCACGCGCGCCAGGTACCAGCCGAGGCCGTTCACGCTCGCGTCGGAGCCGAATTCGAAATGCAGCGAGATCGTCTGGCCCACCCATTCGCTCACGTCGAAGCAGTCGATGCGCCAGCCGCCGCTCGACCCCGTCCAGCCCGGCTGCCCGTCGACGCAGTACGCGTAGAACGACGTACTCTCCGAGATGACCGGGACCGTGTAGCCGCCGACTGGCTCGATCACGTACCCGCCCGGCATGACGACCACGTGGCCGCCGTCGTAGCCCGCCTCCATGGAGAAGAAGTGGACGACCTCGACCAGATGGGCGTCCGCGGTCACCATGAAGTCGGGAGAGTAGAGAGCTTGGCCGGCATCGTGCGGGTACGAACCTTCGGGAACCGTGCCCCAGGCGTTCGGAGGCGCGCCTGGAATCGAGCCGTACTGCCCCCATGCCCAGACGGGATCGCCACCGTGATCGCACGCCGTCGTCGCGAAGCCTTGCGCCCCGAGAGAGAAGTCCCATTCGAAGGCGACGCTCAGCAGGTAGCAGGCGGCGCGGGTTTCGGGCAGCGACTCGGCGAGCGGCCCGAGGAACGGCTTGGCCGGAGGTTTCTCCGGAGACGCCGCCGCCCGCCCTGCGCATACACAGAACGTGATCCACGAGACGAGGAGCACACCGAGGAGAGGCCGAATGCGGGACATGACCTGCCTCCTTTGGCAGGAGGGTACGAGCAGGAACGGCCCTCGGGGATCGATATCCGATTGCCGGCCAACGACGCGCGGCGAAACTCTCGCTTCGGGAGGGAAGATCCCAGGACGACGGCCCGGTGCCGCCGCCAAGGAGGGATTGTAAGCCCGCGATCGCCGGTGAGTCAATCAGGCGGGGCGCTTGATTCTACCGCGCGCGCGCGCTAGCCTCGTTCTCGAGCGAGGGCGATGGTCTCGGCACGAGCGAACGTTCTCGCTCCGGCCGCATGGAAGTCGATGCCATGGACGCCGACACGTCCCCAGGAGACGACAGCGGCCCGGCGGGCGAGTCGTCCGAGAAGACGCCGGCCGGCCGTGAAGGAGCGCGCCCAGCGGGCGGCCGCCCGTTCGCCCCGGACGACACGCGCGCTCTGCCCCCCGTCCCCGAATCTCCCGACCCGTCCGCCACCTCACCGCTCCCCTCGTCGATCGCCGGATACCGCATCCTGCGCAAGATCGGCGAAGGCGGCATGGGCGTCGTCTACGAGGCCGAGCAGCAGAGTCCGCGCAGACGCGTCGCGCTGAAAGTCATTCGCGCCGGCTCCTACGTCAGCGACGAGCAGGTGCGAATGTTCCGGCGCGAGGAACAGGCGCTCGCCCGCTTGAAGCATCCCGGCATCGCCGCCATCTACGAGGCGGGGCGCACCGAGCAGGGCGAGCACTTCTTCGCGATGGAACTCGTCCAGGGCGCCCCGCTCGATCGGTTCCTCACGCTCGAGCCGCTGGGCGAGGACCCGTCGCGCGCGCGCCTGCGCGAGCGGCTCGCCCTCTTCCTGAAGATCTGCGACGCGGTCACCTACGCGCATCAGCGCGCGGTTCTCCATCGCGACTTGAAGCCTTCGAACATCATCGTCATCTCGCCTTCGCCCGCGGACGGCCGGCACGCGCCGGCCGCGCAAACCGACGATTCCTCATCCGGCATCCAGGTGAAGGTGCTCGATTTCGGCCTCGCCCGCATCCTGGACGCGCCCGAGGCAACCGCGACGACCGCCTACCTCACCGAGGCGGGGCGCATCCAGGGGACCCTCGCCTACATGAGCCCCGAGCAGGCGCGCGGCGAGAACGACCAGATCGACGTGCGCAGCGACGTCTACTCGCTCGGCGTCATCGCGTATGAGATCCTGACCGGCCGCCGGCCGTACGAGATCCGCCGCGACCTGCTCCACGAGGCGGTACGCATCATCGCCCAGGAGATGCCGCCCCGCCCGGGCGGGCTCGTCCGCGCGCTACGCGGGGACATCGAGACGATTCTGCTGAAGGCGTTGGAGAAGGATCCCGCGCGCCGGTATCAGAGCGTGGGCGCGCTGGCGGACGACATCCGGCGCGCGCTCACGGATGAGCCGATCCTCGCCCGGCCGCCGAGTCTGACGTATCAGCTGCGCAAGCTCGTCGCCCGCCACAAGGGCGCGTTCGCCTTTGCCGGCACCCTCGCCGCGCTCCTGATCGCGTTCGGCGTGACGATGGCGTTCATGTTCGGCGAGCAGCGCCGGGAGCGGCTGCGGGCCGACCGCGAGCGCGCGCACGCAGTGCTCGAGGCGGAGAAGGCGGCGCGGATCAACGAGTTCCTGCAGGAGATGCTCGCTGCGATCGACCCGTCCCAGGCGCGGGGCCGCGAGGTGACCGTGCGCGAAGCGCTCGAAGAGGCGGCGCGCCGCGTGGGAACGGAGTTGGACGACCAGCCCGAGATTCTGGCGGCCGTGCGCGCGACGATCGGCAACACCTATCGCGCGCTGGGGCTCTACGGGGAAGCCGAGCCGCACCTGCACGCGGCGCTCGAACTCCGGCGTGCGCATCTGGGCGCCAACCACGTGGATGTCGCCGCCAGCCTCGATGACCTGACGCAGCTGCTGCACGATCAGGGGAAGTTCCCCGCGGCTGAGTCGCTGGCAACCACCGCGCTCGAGATCCGGCGCGGCATCTATGGCGCCGAGCACGCGGAAGTCGCGGCCAGCCTGAACAGCCTCGGCCTGCTGCGCAAGGCGCAGGGCGCGCACACCGAGGCCGACTCGTTCTATACCGCCGCTCTCAGCATGCGCCGGCGCCTGTTCGGCGAGAACGACCCGGAAGTCGTCTCGACGTTGAACAACCTGGGATCGCTCCGCATGGACGAGGGTCGCTATGCGCAGGCCGAATCGCTCTTCCGCGGCATCCTCGCCATCCGCCGCGTCTTTCCCGGCGGGGATCACCCGGAGGTGACGGCGAGCCTGAACAATCTCGCCGCCGCCCTCCGCGCCGAGGGCCGCTACGCGGAGGCCGAGGCGCTCGCCCGCGAGTCTCTCGCGATGGTGCGGCGGCTCTACGGCGACCGGCACCTGCACGTCGTCTTCGCGCTGAGCACGCTCGGCGGCCTGCTCCGCTCGCAGGGGAAGGTGGAGGAGGCCGAGGCGTGCTATACGGAAGCGCTTGCGGTCTCGCGCGAGATCCTCGGCGGGGAGCATCCCGCGCTCGCCGCCTGCTTGAACAACCTCGGCTCGCTGCTCCTCGCCGAAGGAAAGTACGCGGCCGCAGAACCGCTGTACCGCGAGACGCTGCTCATGAGGAAGAGGATCTACGGCGAGGAGCACCCGGCGGTCGCGACCGCGCTGCAGAACCTCGCCATTCTCGACCAGCAGCTCGGCAAGCCCGCGGAGGCCGAGAAGCTGTACCGCCTCTCGCTCGAGATGCGCCTCGCTCTGCTCGGCGAGGACCATCCCAACGTGGCGAACTCGCTTCTGGGGCTCGGGTCGCTCCTGGTCGAGCGCGGCCGCGCGGCCGAGGCCGAGCCGATGCTCAGGCGCTGCCTCGAGATCCGCCGCGCCAACCGCTCCGAGGATCCCTGGCAGGTCGCGCTCGCCGAGAACATCCTCGGCGGATGCCTGGTCGCGCTGGGCCGCCCTGCGGACGCCGAACCGCTGCTTCTCTCGAGCCACCCGGCCGTGATGAACTCTCCCCGGGCCAGCTCCACGCAGAAGCGCGAAGCTCTCGACCGCGTGATCGCGCTGTACGAGGGCACGGGACGGGGGGAGCAGGCCGGGCCCTATCGAGCGGCGCGCGACAGCCTGGGAATCGGCCGCTAGCACCGCGCCGGGCATTCGCCCGGGCCACCCGTCGCCCGTGCTGCACGCTCGCTGGCGTCACCCATCGCTTGCACCGCACGCTCGCCGGCGCCTACTGCACGACCACCAATCGCCGCGTCGCGCTCCTTCCGTCGAGCGAGAAGCGGCACACGTACATGCCGGCCTCGAGGCGCGTCCCGGCCGCGGGCGCCGACCAGCCGATGGAGCCTGCTTCGATCGGAAGAAGGCCTTCCCACACCCGGCGGCCGTTCGAGTCGAAGATCGCGAGCGCGACGTCGCTCGCGCTCTGAGGGGCAACCAGGCGCAGGCGGAACCCGGCAACCGAAGGATTGGGTTCGAGCGGGCCGAAGCTCACCTCGGCGACGTCGGGCGCGTCGTACAGCGCTCCCTCGATCGGGAAGCCGTCCATGCCCGAACCCGGATGGTCCTGCCCGAGAGCGATGAGCACCGGTTCGGCGACTTCGCCTTCCCGCAACTCGAGCTTCAACTCCCACATGAGGGGGCTGAGGTCGTCGGGCCAGCCGAACGTGCCGGATTGCACCGATAGACAGAGCGCCTCGACTTCATCTTCTGTGATCAAGCGATAGCGCGTGCTCCCGAGATCGATCCACTCCTCCCCCGGCGCGCGCCCGAACAGCGTGATCGACACCTGGGCCGTTCCCGGGTGGACATTGGCGTCGCAACAGAACTCGAAACTCGCGAAGCGGCCGTCCTGGTCCGCGTCGACGCCCCCCGTCACGGAAACGCCGGCGAGCGAGAAAGTCCGCTCGACCGGCCCCACCGGGAAGAACCGCGGCGCCTCGCCGGGAACGAACATGGCGAGCGTCTGATCGGGCACGGGCGCCCAGCCGCCGTCGCCCGAGCCGAGCGACTCCGAGGCGACCACCCAGAACGGCGAAGCGCTGCCCGGTTCGCCGGCCGGGTAGTACTGCTCGAAGTTGAGCCCCGGTCCGTAGAACTGAAGCGCGAAGAGCGTGTCGCCGCGGGTGAGGACGAAGTTCAGCATGGGGACGCCGGAAATGATGTCGAGATCGTCGGCGATCGTGGCCACTGCCCGCAGCAACGCCTCGTGGAAAGGCAGCTCCGGGCGTTCGTGAACGAGCTTGAGCAAGTAGAGGAAGTACAGCTCCGAATCGATCGGCCCCGTCCCCTGCGATCCGGTGTCGTAGTCGGGCGGATGCTGGCGCAGATAGGTCAGCCCCAGGCGCGCCTGCAACTGCTGGCCGTACAGCGCGCCGTTGTGCGCGAAGAGCAGGCCTTCGTGCAGAAACGGGTGCGGATTCGGAATGCCCCAGTGTCCGGAGGTGGCATTGCGCACGTGCGCGATGGCCGCCCGCGGTCGCAGCGCCTCCAGCTCGGCCACCGCCGCCGGATACTCCGGCTCGTGGGAATCGTCTGCCGGCGGACCGCCCCGCCGCACGAGGGGCAGGCGCAGCCAGGGCGCCTCGTCCGTGCGCGGGAAGGAGCCGAGCCCCCAGCCATCCTCGTTCGCTGAGGCGAGCTGCTGCAGACTCTGCATCGCCCCGCTGCGCAGGTGGCTGGCGATCATCCCGGGAGCGTAACCATCGCCGATCAGCGCCCAGAATCTGCACTGGTGAGACAGCGTGTCCGGGGAAACGCGCAGGCCGGTCGACCCGCCCGGTCGACTGGATGTCCACCGGCCCTCGCTCGTCTGGGTCTCCGGCGGCCCCTCGCCAGCCGCCTCCCGCGTGCCGCCGGTCTTGTGGACCAGGTTGATCGGATGGAAGACGGGTTCTCTTCCCGCGACGAAGACGCCGAGCGTGCGATTGGGAATCGTTCCCCAACCGCTCGATCCCCCCAGAGGCTCCGACGCGACCGCCCAATAGGGCGAGGTCTTCCGTGCATCCGGCCCGCCGGCCGGGAAGTAGGCGATCGGATTGCCCGAACTGCCCCAGTAGTGGAGCGCGTAGAGCGTGTCGCCGTTCGTCATGACGAAGTTCAGGCTCGACCCACCCACTTTCGTCACGAAATCCCACACGGCGGCGACGAGCGCGCTCGTGAAATCCAGCTCGGGATGCGCGTCGATGTACTTGAGCAGGCAGAGGAAGTACAGCTCCGAATCGATGTGGCCGGTCGAAGGCGCTCCCTGGAAGTAGTCGGGCGGATGCGCGAACAGGTAGTCGCCGAGATAGGCCTCCATCGTCGAGACAGACACCCCGCCGTTGTGCGCGAAGAGCAGCCCGCGGTGCTGGAAGGGATGCGGATCGGGTATGCCCCAGTGGCCCGAGGTTCCCGCGCGCACGTGCCCGATTGCAGCGCGGGGCCGGACCTGCTCCATCTCCTCGACCGTCCAGCCGTACTCCGGCTCGATCTCGTCGTATTCGGGATAGCCGTCGGGCACGTCGTCCCAGGCCGGCGGCCCGCCTCTGCGAAGGACCGGCGCATCTAACGGAAGGCCTGCCGACGCGGGCGGGAAATAGCCGATTCCCCAACCGTCGCGATTGTAGCCGCCCAGCATTTGGAGATTCACCGGCCGCCCGGTACGCAGATGATTGCGAATCAACGTATCCGGATAATCGAAGCCGATCAGTCCCCAGAAGCGGCAATTGTGAGGCTCGCCGGAATCGGGCGCTCGCGTGGCGCTGGTCTCGACAACCTCATTGAGCGAGCGGCCGCGTTCCGGCGCGCCGGCCGGCCAGGCGGCTCTCCCCAGCCATGCGGACACCGACAGGAACAGCAGCGCTCCGCAGACGGTACCGGCAAGGCGACACCGACATGCGACCCACGAGCGAAAAGCGACGGGCGTGCGCTCGATCGACGAGCGAAGAGCGATGGGCTTGCGTTCGGCAGACGAGTGAAGAGAGACCGGCTGACGCATGGTTCTCTCCTGAACCGCCTTCGTCGTCCCCGGGATGCCGGTGCGACGTCGACCGGCCTGCCGGGGCAAGGTTCCGTCCGGCCATCGAGGCCCCTTGCGGTCGCGGAGCGACCTCGGCTACAGTAACCTCCATCGAAGCAAGGAATTGTCCTGCTGCAACGCCCTTGCCGGGGGAAACGGGCCGTGATGGCATCGCCAGTCTACCTGCTCCGGATCACGGATTGGAAGGACTTCGAGAGCGTGGCCGCGCGCGTCGGGCCGTTTCTGGCCGGGATTCCGCTTTGGAACGGGCTGCCTGAAGGACGTCCGGCCGCGGTCAAGCTCACCTTCGGCGAGGAGGGCAATCGCGCGTACCCGCCCGTCCCGATCGTCCGCGAGATCGTCTCCGTCCTGCGGGAGCGCGGCGGCCTTCCGTTCCTGACCGAGACCAACACGCTCTACCGGGGCAAGCGCATGAACGCGGTCGACCATCTCGAGCTCGCCGCGCGCCACGGGTTCACGATCGAGAACGTGGGAGCGCCCACCATCCTGGGCGATGGGCTCCTCGGGCGGCAGAGCTTCACGGTGTGGCCGGCCTCCGCGCCATCCGTCGCCTCTGCACCTTCGCCCCCTTCCGCACGTTCCTCCGCCTCGGCATCCTCACCGGTCTCGACCCGGGTGAACGGCCCCATCCACCTCAGTCCCGTCCTCAAGGACACAGGCTTCCTGCTCGGAGTGGCCCACGTGACGGGCCATTTGCTCACCGGCTTCGGCGGCGCGATCAAGAACATCGGCATGGGGCTCGCGAGCCGCGCGGGCAAGCTCAACATGCACAGCGTCGTGAGCCCGCTCGTCCGCACGGAGAAGTGCACTCTCTGCCTGGGATGCGCTTCCGTCTGCCCGGCCGAGGCGATCTCGCCGGGCGAGGAGGCGGTCGTCATCGACGCGGCGAAATGCACCGGCTGCGCCGAATGTTTGCCCGCCTGCCCGACCGGCGCTCTCGGTATTGACTGGAGCCAGGACACGCGGCGGGTGCAGGAACGGCTTGCCGAGTACGCGCTCGCCATTGCGGACACGGTCGGCCGGCGCATGGCGTTCGTCAACCTGCTCAACCACATCTCGGATCACTGCGATTGCATGGGCGAGACGCCGCGCACGATCGCGCCCGATCTCGGCCTGCTCGCCTCCCGGGATCCGGTCGCCCTCGACCAGGCTTCGATCGATCTGACGGCTCAGGCCGCGGGCGGCAACCCCTTCCGGCTGGCCTGGCCGGAGGTCGAGTGCGAGGTGCAACTGGCCCACGCCGAGGCGATCGGACTCGGCACGCGCCACTACGAGTTGAAGGAGGTGCTTTCGTGAACCGGCGGCTGCTGGTCGCGCTTCCGCTGTTCCTGACGGTCTGCTCGCTCGGCTCCGGGGGTATGCGGGGCTCGGCTGCCGCGGCGGCCGCACGGCGGCCAACCAACGTCGAGGTCCGCATCCTCTCGCAGAGTTGCTTCCAAGGCGAAGTCACGCCCTGCGGGTGACACGGCGGGGTGGGTGGGCTGGCCCGGCGGGCCGCCTTCGTCGACTCCCTGCGCGCCACGACCGGACGCTTCCTGCTCCTCGACGGCGGCGACTTCCTGCCGCGCTCCTGCGAGCGCGACGAACCGAAGGCCGTCCTTGTCTGGGCGGAACTCCACCGCCTCGGCTACGACGCCGTCTCCCTGGGCGAGCATGAGATCGTCAATTGGGCCTTCTGCAAGCGGATGATGACCGAGACGCCGCTGCCTGTCGTCTCGACGAATCTCGAGCAGCTGGTCGCCGGACGATGGGTGCCGATCGGCGAGCGGTCCCTCGTCGTCGAGGCGAACGGAGTCGAGATCGGCATCGTGAGCGCCATCGAAGAGGATCTCGTGACGAGCACCGTTCTCGGCGCGAACGCGGACAGCATCCGCGTCCTGCCGCCGATGGAGACGCTGAGGCGCGCGATCGACGAGCTTCCTTCGAGCGTCGAAGCGGTCGTCCTCCTCGCCCACATGAGCTCGCAGACCCTCGAGCAGATCGCCTCGCTCATGCCGGGCCTCGTGGTTCTCGGCGGGCACATGACCCAGGACGACCGAATGCCGATCGAAATCGGCGGGGCGTACGTCAATCGCTCCGGGCCCAAGGGCGCCTACCTGGCGACGACACGCCTCATCCTCTCCCCCGACGGCCGGATCGAGGATGTCGGCGGGCTGAGCGTGAAGCTCGATCAGAGCCTCCGTGAAGATCCCGATGTCCTCGCCCGGATCGAGCAGGCGACGGGGAGGAAGGCCGCCGCGCCGCCGCCCCCCCCGCCCGTCCAGATGCCTCAACCGGAGCGCACTCCGGAGCCGGTGGAGAAGCAGGCCCCCGCGGCCAAGGGGTCTGGGAGCCATTAGGGCCTGGCGGGAGGGAAGTGGCGAGACGCGGTGGACCTTGTGCCCGCCTGCCCGTCGGTTGTGGTTCGAAGAGTGGGCATGCATCCCAGAGATCCCTTGTCCCGCAGCTAGTTACGTCCGATCCTCCCCTCTTGGGTCCCTCAACTCCCGATGCCGCTCCAACTCGCTTCCTGATCCGCACTTGGATCCCGTTCGTGCCCACTCTTCAGTCCACAATCTGAGGCTTGCGGCGGAACTGCCCCGGCCGATAACGTTATAAAGCGTTGTGTTCCACCCAGGAGGATCTATGCGTACGCCTCGAATCCGTCTCCCTCTTGCCCTCCTCGCTGCCTTCGTGATGCTGGCCGTGGTCGCGACCGCTTCCCATGGCTCGCGCAACGCGGTCGACGAGAGCCTGCTGCGGCCGACCAACATCGAGTTGCGCATTCTCTCCCAGAGCTGTTTCCAGGGAGAGATCGTGCCCTGTGGGTGACACGGCAAGAAGGGTGGGCTGGCCCGGCGGGCCGCCTTCATCGATTCCGTGCGCACCGTCGGCGGACGCGTCGTCCTCATGGACGGCGGCGACTTCATCACGCGCGTGCTCGATCGTGAGGAGCCCAAGGCCGTCCTCTCCTGGAAGGAAATGAACCGTCTGGGCTATGACGCCGTGGCTCTCGGCGAGATCGAGCTTCGCAATTGGAGCTTGGTCGAGCGCCTGATCCAGGAATTCCCGCTGCCGATCGTCTCGACGAACATCGAACGCCTCGTCGACGGCCGTTGGGTGCCGGTCGGCGAGAAGTACCGCATCCTCGACGTTGACGGGGTCAAGGTCGGTGTGGTCAGCGCGGTGGCGGAGGATCTCGCCAGTCCGTTGATGCTGCGCGACTACGAGGATCGCCTGCGCATCCTGCCGATGATGGAAGAGCTGACCCGCACGCTCGAGGTCCTCTCTCCCCAGGTCGATGTCGTCGTGCTCCTCGCCCACATGGATGGGCGCACCCTCGAGCAACAGGCTTCGCTGATCCAGAACGTCGAGGTCGTTCTCGGCGGCCACGCGACTCAGGACGACCACATGCCCATCCAGGTCTCCGAAGTGATCGTCAATCGCAGCGGCACTCGCGGCCAGACCCTGGCGACGACGCGCCTGATCATCTCACCCGAGGGACAGATCGTCGATTTCGGCGGCCGCAACGTGACTCTCGAGCCGACCTACAAGGAGGACCCGCAGGTCCTCGCGGCGGTCGAGGAAGTGATGCGCGAGACGCGCCCTGACACCCCGCAGGGGCCTCCCCCGACGGCTCCGCCCTCGCCGGTCGGTTCCCGGCTGAAGTCGGAGCAAGTCACGCCGCGCGCCGTCGAGAAGGAGTAGCGGCACGCGAGCGGTTCTTCCGTCTCGATCGCTCATCGTCCAGGGCCGGGCTGCTCGTCCGGCCCTGGCTCTGTTTGGAGAGCGCCCATGGCCCCGATGACGATTCCCTCTCCCGCTTACGATCTGCGGCGCGCCGTTCGGCGCACTCTCTGGATTCTGTTCGGCGGCTTCTGCCTGGCCGCCTGCTCCTACGTGGCCCTCTTCCTGGTTCTCTCCCTCACTCACCCCGGGGGGCTCGGCCTCTTGAATCCCCTCCCCACCAACTGGGACCAGTGGCGCTTCTTCTTCGGCGCGCTCGCCGTCGCGATGGTCTATGCCTCCTTCCGGCTGCGCATGTCCCGCCTCGATCCCGCGCGTCTGGTTCGAAGAGCCCGCGAACGGGCGGAGGCGCGCGGTCGGGAGACGCCTTCGCGGACGAACGGGTCTCAGGCTGAGGCGCGGGAGGCACGTTTGCTCCAGGATCTGGTCGGACAGTGGATCACGGGCCACGTCATGGTGTGGAGCCTGGCCGAAGTCCCGGCGATCCTGGGTGTGATCCTTCTCGTCTTGAGCGGAGACGGCCGCTATTTCTTGGGAATGGTTGCCGTTAGCGCGATCGCGCTCTTCGCCCACCGGCCGCGGGATGGCCGGTGGGCCGAGATCCTCGCCGACTATCACGGCGCGGGCGACCGGGCGGGCGAAAGCGGGACGGCGCAGGGCTGAATCGCCGATCGAGGGCGCGACCGCGCGGCGTGCATCTTGGCGCCGCAACGCGGACCCGCCGGGGAGCCGCACCGCAGCGGCGTTCCGCAGCGTTCCCGCGCACCCATTTCCCGGCGCCCGGAGTTCTGCTAAGATCTTCCGTTGCCGTTCGGTCCGTCGAGTTTCGGGCGAGAGTCGCTCCGAAGGGCCGGGCGGCCTCGAGCCGGACCTCAAACCCTCGGAGTGCACCATGGAACGCAGGGCCACCGTCGCGCTCAGCCGCGAATTCATCGCAAGTGCCGAGACCTACGGCGCCCACAATTACCATCCGCTCGATGTCGTCATCGACCGGGCCGAACGCATCTGGGTGTGGGACGTCGACGGCAAGCGCTATCTCGACTGCCTCTCGGCCTACTCCGCCCTGAACCAGGGCCACCGTCATCCGGCGATCCTGCAGGCGATGCGCGAGCAGATCGAGAAGGTGACGCTCACATCCCGCGCCTTTCACAACGCGGAGATGGGCCCCTTTCTGCAGGAGCTGTGCGAGTTCACCGGCCAGGAAATGGCGCTGCCGATGAACACGGGCGCGGAGGCGGTGGAAACGGCGATCAAGACCGCGCGCAAGTGGGGCTATCAGATCAAAGGCGTCCCGGCCGACAAGGCCGAGATCGTCGTCTGCGAGGGCAACTTCCACGGCCGGACGATCACGATCGTCGGCTTCTCGTCCGAAGAACAGTACCGCGACGGTTTCGGTCCCTATCCCGCGGGCTTTCGCATGATTCCCTTTGGAGACGCCGCGGCCCTGCGGAAGGCGATCACGCCGCACACCGTCGGATTCCTCTTCGAGCCCATCCAGGGCGAGGGCGGCGTGAACGTCCCGCCCGCGGGTTATCTGCGCGAGACTCGCCGGATCTGCACGGAGAACCGCGTCCTCTACATCGCCGACGAGATCCAGACCGGCTTCGGCCGCACCGGCCGGCGGTTCTGCTGCGATTACGAAGACGCGAAGCCCGACCTGCTCATCCTCGGCAAGGCGCTCGGCGGGGGCGTCTACCCCGTCTCGGCCGTCTGCGCCTCGCGCGCGATCATGGGCGTCTTCCGCCCCGGCGACCACGGCTCGACCTTCGGCGGCAATCCCCTCGGCGCGGCGATCGCCCGAGCGGCATTGCGCGTGATTCGCGACGAGCGGTTGGCCGAGCGCGCCTACGAGTTGGGCGAGTACTTCATGAGCGAGCTGCGGCGGATCGCTTCGCCGGCCGTCCGTGAAGTCCGGGGCAAGGGGCTCCTGATCGGCGTCGACATCAAGCGCGAGGCCGGGAAGGCCCGTCCGTATTGCGAAGCGCTGCGCGCGGAAGGAATCCTCGCCAAGGAGACGCACGATCAGGTGATCCGCTTCGCGCCGCCGCTCGTGATCGAGCGCGAAGAGATCGAGGGCATGCTGCCGAGCATCGCCAGGGTGCTCAAGCGCTAGAAGCCTCGTTGCGGCCCTCCCACGGCCGGGCGGTGCCGCAGTAGCGCGCGAAGGTGTGGCGCGCCTGGGCGAAGTCGCTGCGCACGAGGCCCGAGATCACGAGGTCGAGCCGCGCGCGCCTGCCCGGAATGCGCTGCGCCTCTCGGAGCACGCCTTCGCGCACGAACCCGAGCTTCTCGACGACGCGCAAGCTGGCCGCGTTTCCCGTGGCCGCCTCGATCGCCAAGCGCTCCAGATTCAGCGGCCCGAACGCCCAGAGGAGCACCGCCGCGACCGCTTCGGTGATGATGCCCTGACCCTCTCGGGAGCGGCGGACCCAATAGCCGACTTCGCCGGTCGCCTGCTCGACGAAGACGCGGTGCATCCCCACGTTCCCGCAATAGCGCTGCGGCCGGCGCGGGCCGAACCAGCCGCCGCGCGGCCCGTTCTCCTCGTCGCGCAGCCACACGCCCCAGACGATGTCGCACTCGCTGCGCGCGACGCGCCGGATGAAGGCCTCGGTCTCCGAAGCCGAGCGCGTCGTGTGGACGAACGGTAGCCACCGGCCGAGGCTCGCCCGGCTCTCCTCGATCGCGCCGTAGACGTCGCGCGCATGACGGGGGCGCAGGGGCTCGAGGATGAGCCTGCGCGTCGCGAGCATCGGTCTGGTCATCTGCTTGGGAGCGATTGCCATCTCCACCTCCGCGCGTCGCTTCTCCACCGGGCCTGTGACTGCCGGCTCATCCCGCGATTCCCGCAGCCCGCGACTTCTTCATCCTACGGCTCTTGCCGCCGCGCGGGCGCGCTTTTCACGCCGCGTGCCCCCCGCGCCGCGCCCGGGTCTTTACACCGGTCCCCGGCCCCTCCTACCCTGCCTCATGCGGCCGGCCGTCGCACGGGCGGATGTCCGCCGTCCGGCCGGCGGGAGACCCGATGCGCCTGCCCGCCTACGTCGCGCTCCTCGAAAGCGGAAAATTGGACCGCCGCGTCCAAGCCGCCCAGGCGCGCCTTTCCTGCTGCGAACTCTGTCCGCGCCGTTGCCGGGTGGATCGCGCGGCGGGTGAATTCGGCTTCTGCGCGACCGGCCGCCATGCCCTGCTCGCGAGCGCCGAACCGCACTACGGCGAGGAAGCGCCCCTCGTCGGCCGCGGCGGCTCCGGCACGATCTTCGTCACCTCGTGCAACCTCTGCTGCGACTTCTGCCAGAACGCGGAGATCAGCCACGGGCGGATCGGCCGCGAAGTGACCGCCGACGAGTGGGCCGATCTCATGCTCGACCTCGAGCGCCGCGGGTGCCACAATGTGAATCTCGTCACTCCGTCCCACGTGATCCCCGCTCTCTTGGAAGCGACCGCCGTCGCGGCCGGCCGGGGCCTGCGCCTGCCGCTCGTCTACAATACGGGCGGCTACGACTCCCCGGCCGCCCTGCGCCTGCTCGAGGGAATCATCGATATCTACATGCCCGACTTCAAGTTTTGGGATGCCTGCGTGGCCGGCCGCTATGCCCGGGCCGCCGACTATCCCGAGCGGGCCCGGGAGGCGATCCGCGAGATGCACCGGCAGGTGGGGGACCTGCAGATCGATGCGGACGGTATTGCCCGAAGGGGGCTTCTCGTCCGGCATCTCGTGCTTCCCGACGGGATGGCGGGCACGGAAGCGATCGCCCGCTTCCTGGTCGAGGAGATTTCACGCGACACGTACGTCAATATCATGGATCAATATCGACCCATGGGGCGGATCCGACCGGGCGACCCGCTGGCTCGAAGAATCACGCGCGAGGAGTTTTCCAGAGCCCGGGAGGCCGCACGCCGAGCGGGCCTGTGGAGGTTCGATGAAGAGCGATTCCATCTCTTCCCCTGATGCTCCGCGCCCGAAGCCGGTTGGACATCGTGGCCGTGCCCGCCTGCTCGCGTTCCTTCTCGCTGCAGGCGCGGCCGGCTGCGGATACACGGTCCTCGAACGCCGAGGTGCCTCGCCGTCCGATTCCGAAGGCGCGGTCCCACCCGACTCCCTCTCCTGGTCGGAGGATCTCGAACGCGCCCGGGAGCGGGGGGGCGAACCCGATTCGCTCGCCGGCGAAGACAGGTCATCCGCGCGGGACGAAGAGGACGAGTTGCTCCTGGACGAGCGACGCTTGCCCCCGGGCCATCCCCCGCTGACGCCGGTCGAGGAGTGGATCGGGACGAGCTTCGTCGACCATCTCGTCGGCGAGAACGATCCGTTTCGCTTCGAGAACCTGCGCCGCAACCCGCATTCCTTCGCGCCCGCGCATCACGCCCTGATCACCGTGCGCATGACGCTCGGCGGCCCCGCGGTGGCCGATATCTGGCAGGTGCGCATGGACCAGTTCGGCTGGGTGACGGCGTCCTATTGGATGCAGGGCGCGGCCGGACCGACGCTGGACGAGTTGAATGCGACCTACCGGACCGAGTTTCGCCTCGAGCGCCAGAGCGAGGCGGCCTTGCGCGCGATGGTGATCGAGCTTCTGCCGAAGACCGAGCGCACGTCGCTGTCCGACCTGCCGCAGCTCTTTCGCGCCCTGCCTCCCGGCTGGTGGCCATACAGCGAGTCGGGACTGCTCGAGATCGAGTACCACCTGGAGAGCCTGGGGCTCGTCGATCCTTCCGATTGGCCGGGAGGAACGGTGAGCGCGCGGCTCGACCTCATCCAGCTGCTGATCGGGACCTGGGACGGCGTGCCGGCCCCCGAGCTGCGCCGGGACGTGCGCTGGCTCATCGACCGGCACCCGGGGTTGCTGAACATCGCCCTCATCGCGGAAGCGGTCGTTCTGGCGAGCGAAGTCGAGGGCGCCGAAACGCAGTCGATCGAGCTTCCGCTGCGCGTCGGCCGCTGACCGAGGCCGCGGGCCGCATGGCGCGGTTTGATGGCTTCCCTCAGGAGCCGTTCGGAATCGCCCCGATGAAAGGCTGCTCTCTCTCCTGCCAGGATAGCCGGGTCTGGGTGACGGGCTTCGTGCGGGCAGCGCCTCTTCGAGAGCGCGTCCGAACGATGCCGTCCCCGGGGCATGATCTCCTCGAGGGATGTTCGGGAAAGCGCGGGAGGATGGTGATGAGGATCACGATCGATCGCAACGACTGCACCAGTTGCGAGTTGTGCTGGACGACCTGCCCGGAGGTCTTCGAACAGAACCCGGATGACCTCTTCAGCCAGATCGTCGAACCGTACCGCGTCGACGGACGGCTCGAGGAGGGCGAGGCGCCCGAGGAGTTCGCTGCGAGCGTGCGCGAAGCGGCGGAGGGCTGCCCCGTCGAGATCATCCATCTCCATGGATGACGGGCCCTTGCCCGTGACCTCTTGCGGCGCGCCGGAGAACGTACTCTACCGACCCACGTGACTAATCCTCCAGCTCCACTTCCGTCTCCGGCGCGCCTGCCTTCAGCGAGCACCAGCCACCCGGGTCTGCCGGGCTCAGCGGCGCACGGCAGCCGCGGGTTCGGGCAGGCTGACGGGAAGCTCCATCTCGGCCAGCTGCCGCAGAATCTGCTGGCGAACGTGGCGCGCTACGTACTTCAACTCGGTCGGCGTCGGGAAGGGGACCTCGTCCTCCGCGAGATGCAGCGCCCCCGAGCGAGCCTCCCCCTCGGCGTTGTACCCCAGCGCCATGCCGTAGCGCGTGCCGTCGAAGCGGAAGAGGACGATCCCGAGCATGTAGGTGTCGTCGATCGCGCTGCCGAGCAGACGGTCGATGACCCCGTCGATGTCCATGACGATGGTGCCCTCGACGATCGCGAGGATGGTGACGTCGGTGATCTCGAGCGTCCGGCGAGGTCCCTTCTCGAAGGGAACGAGGATGCGCGGGAGGTGCAGCTCGCGTGCGGTCACGCGCTCGGAGGTGATCAGGCGCCCGGGACGATAGCCGAGGATGCTGTACGGCACGGCGATGCGCAGCGCCTTGGTGAACTCGGCTCGCGCCCACAGGACGCGCCCGTTCGGCTCGCTCACGCTCTGGACGCTCTCGATCATCTCGGGCGGCACGCGGCTCTTGCGCCCGCTGCGATTGGCCACCTCGACCACGTGCTTGCCGGTCACGAGTCCGTGCAGCCCACGATCGAACATGCCGATCAGGTAGCCGAAGACGGGATCGCGAATGTCCTTCGGCAAGTAGGCCTCTTCCGGTACGGGGATCGGCTCGGCCGAAGCCATGGCCGACTCGATCCTCGCCTTCCAGAGCTCCAGAAAGCGGGAACGAACCTCGGGCGTCTGGAAGAAGGCGGGAGGCTGGGCATCGGTCGAGAGTGCCGGCGAGGCGCCGGATGCGGCAATCCGTCCACCGTGATCGACGCCGGACACGGAAAGCCCGACGACCGCGCCGGCCGCGATCGCGCGCGCCAATCCTCTTGGCCACCCGGATGAAGGGCGTCTCGTCTCCGTCTTCTCGTGCCCGGACGACATGCGGCTCCTCGTCATGCTCTCACGCAGGCGCGCGGCCGCCCGCCGGCCGCGCGATCCGCCTGACCCGGGCGGTCGCTCCGGCCGCACGCGCGGCTCCATCGTGAGCGCCCGCCTCCTTCTCACGCCTCCCGCACGGGCGGGTTCCTCGCGGGCGGGCATCAGCCGCCGGGGCGGACAGTGTGCACTCGGACTGGCGGCGCTTCAAGTGCCGGCCCGGGTTCGCCCGCATAAGTCGGCGTGCGCCAGTCGTCGGGCCGGTCGCTTGCCTCTCGGCAGCTTGGTCGCCATCCTTGACAATCTTCCGCTCTGTGCGGGAATCTCACCGGAACCGTTCGATCCCCCCCACAGCGGATGAGGTGCCCATGTCCTCTCGCTCGACCCGCATCGCGTGCGGGCTCCGGTTTCATTCGCCCGTCTCCGCCGGAAGCCCGTTCCATCTCGCCTCCCTTCTCGCCATCGCCTTCACCCTCGTGATTCTCGTCCCCGGACAGCCGGAGGCCGCCGGGGGAAGCGATCTGGAGCTTCTCTCCGAGGGCTCCTCGCTTGCCGGCTTCACTCTGGTCGCCCGCTACGAAAGCGACGGGCGCGCGATCGGCGTCCGCTGCCGGCACGACCGCACGGGGATGCCGGTCGATCTCCTGCGCTTCGACACCACCCCCCAGGCGATGGCCTGGGTGCGCACGATTCCGCCGTCGAACGGCGGGGAGCCGCACACGGGCGAGCACCTCGTTCTCGGCAAGGGGACCAAGGGCCGCCTCTACTCGCTCCTCACCGACATGTCGATCGGATCCCACTCCGCAAGCACCGGGCGCGACAAGACGAGCTACCACTTCCACACGGCGGGCGGCCGCCAGTTGTTCCTCGAGCTCACCTATCGGCTGCTCGACGCGCTCGTGCATCCCGATTTCACGGATGAGGAGATCCGGCGCGAGGTCTGCCATCTGGGCGTGACGGCCGACGAGACGACCGGGCAGCTTTCGCTCGAGGAGAAGGGCACCGTCTACGTGGAAATGGTGAGCAGCTTCGAGAAGCCCGGGACGATCGTGTGGAGTGGAGTGCTCGAGGCCTGCTACGGTGAAGGCCATCCCCTCGCCCTCGAATCCGGCGGGCGGCCCGACGCCATCCGCGAGGTGGAGCCGCAGGACATCCGCGACTTCTTCGCCGACTGCTATCGTCCCGGGCCCGGCCTCGGCTTGATCGTCGCGCTGCCGGCGAGTTTTCCGCTGGAAGCAACGCTCTCCGACCTGGACGGCGTGTTGCGCAAGGTCTCGAACGGGTCCTCTCCCGCGCCGCGCGATCCCCTCGAAGATCTGCCGCCCATGCCGCTCACGTTGCCGGGAACGATCGAGATCCTCCCCTTCCCCAGCGACAACCCCGGCACCCCCTGCCAGGCCGCGCTCGCCTGGGCGCCGAGGATCGGTCTCACCGTCGATGATCGCCTCGCTCTCGAGACCCTCTGGCATCTCCTCGGCGGCGACGAGAGCTCCTATCTGCACAAGGACCTGATCGACCGGTCGCTGCGCGTCGGGCCGGCCGGCATCGCGCAAGCGAGCGCCTTCATCCCCTCGAACCACGGGACTCCGCCCATCGTCTGGCTGAGCGGTGTCGATCCGCGGATCATCCGGCCCGACTCGCTCGCCCGCGTGCGCGAGATCGTGCGCGCGCGCATCGCGTGGATCGTCTCGCTCGACGCGGCCTCGCCCGAGTACGCCGATCTGCGGGCGCGGGCCGAGAACTACCTCATCGCCTCGCGGCGCGAGCTCCTGGCGCAGAGCGACGCGCCCCCCCGCTTCGGCTTCCGGGGCACGGGCGACTTCTGGTACCGGCATCTGCAGCTCCTGAACAGCGAGCCGGGCTTCGCGAAGGATCTGCTGCTCGAAGGCAGCCGCGCGCGGCTGCGTGAGCGGATGGCGGCCGGCAATCCCTGGCCGCAGCTCATCTCGCGGCTCGGTCTCCTGGCCGAGCCCTCGATCGTCGCCGTGCTTCCCGACACGACGCTGCCGGGCAGGCTCGCGGAGGAGAAGGCCGCCCGGTTGCGCGCAGCTTCGGCCGCGATCGCGCGCCGTTACGGCCAGACGCACGAGCAGGAGGGGCTCGCCGCGTATCGGGCGGATTTCGACGCCACGACGGCGGAGTTGAGGGCGATCGAAGAGCGGGTCGCCCGCCCCGCGTTCCTCGACGATCCCCCCCTGTCTCTCGATGATCTGATCGACAGCCGGATCGACTCGCTGGCGCTCGCGACCGCAACGGATCCCCCCATGCGGCCACGCGCGCCCTGCTGCGTGAACCGCTTTCACGGCATCGCCCTGACCGACTTCGGCCTGTACTTCGACGTCACCGCCACGGCGCGCGCGGACCTGTCGCTCCTCGCGCTCGTTCCCGCGCTCATCACCGACTGCGGCGCCTGGGAAGGCGAGACCTGGCTCTCGTTCGACGAGCTCAACCAGCGCCTCCAGGTCGAGGTC
>Ga0316622_100000094_pt1 | contig 40461 bp, 38 predicted proteins | sample OWC_Aug_OW2_C1_D_FD_207646 | JGI IMG/M metagenome (GOLD analysis project Ga0316622, IMG submission 207646) | Wetland soil microbial communities from Old Woman Creek delta, Ohio, United States - OWC_Aug_OW2_C1_D5_C | ecosystem: Environmental > Terrestrial > Soil > Wetlands | place: USA: Ohio... | reverse complement strand
GCCAGGCAGGAGAGAAGGGCATGTCCGGGAGCCCGGACCCAGTGCCCTTCCCCGGCAGTCGCGGCCGTGGCAGGGATCTCCCAGCAGGCTTCCAGTCCCCGGAAATGATCGAACCTGAGGCAGTCACCGATCGAGAGGAGGTGCTTTACCCTCTGTTCCCACCAGGAGAATCCCTGTGCCTCAATCGCCTCCCATCGGTAGACTGGGTTTCCCCACCACTGGCCGGTACTGCTGAAGTAATCGGGTGGCACCCCGGCAACCGCAAGGGGTCGTCCTTCCTCATCGAGTCTGAACAGGTCCTTATGGGCCCAGACATCGGCACTTTCATACGCCGGATAGAGAGGAAGGTCTCCAATGATGCTGACACCATGCTTTCCTGCATGGTCATGGAGCGCATCCCATTGCGAGAACGCAACGTACTGGATGTACTGGTCTTCTTCGATTGCTGGGGAGAGTTTATGGCGCTCTTCTGCAAGGGCAGCAGGTTCACGGTCCCGGAGTGATTCCGGCCAGGCGGACCAGTCGGTTCCCCTGCTGCTGGCAATTGCAGAGAAGAGGGCGTAATCCTCAAGCCAGGAGCGATTTCTGGACCGGAACTGCTCGAAACCCGGGTCGTCGCTGCCGCAGTGATTCTGCCGCGCTGCTGACCTTAAAAAATTCATCTTTACTGGGGCCACGTGGAGAAATCCTGCACCAGACGAGTCAATCGAAAAGAGGCTGATCAGCTCGGATTGATCAATGATTCCTTCCTCCACCATCAGATCGGGGCTGATAAGGAGAGGGTTGAAGGCGAAAAGCGAGGTTGCATGGTAGGGGGAGTGCTGGTGGCTCTTATCGGTCGGGTGGAGAGGAAGCACCTGCCAGTAGCCCTGGTGCGCTTCGGAGAGTGAGGTCACGAAGCGGAATGCTTCAGGGCCGAGATCACCAGTCCCGAAACGGGACGGGAGAGAGGTGATATGCAGGAGCAGTCCCGAGCTCCTTTTACCGGTCTCAAAACAGGGAATGGGATATTCCTCCTCTCATCGTATCCAGCAGGAAGGAAGATGCAGGGGGCATGATGTCAGGACAACGGAGAACCCGTCCCTCCCGGGACGCTCACCCCAAGAATCATCCCGAGTTGCCTGAATTGTTCCCACCAGGCAATCGATGCATTGTCTCCAAGCCTCATTCCCGCCTCCCATGCCCGGGCAGGACCGTCGCGTATTCTGACAAAAAGGTTCTGGAGCTCCCATGCCGGGTATCCGGCGCCGGTCTTTTGGACCAGGGTGAGTGAGTCAATCACCGCTTCCAGCCGGCCACGTTCTCCCGGGTCCCTCTCCCAGTCTTTCATCAGATGGAGAAGGAACCGCCCGACAGTTGGATGCTGTTTGAGTGGAATGTCCCCAAATCCCAATTCACGGAATGCTGCAGCCATGCGGAGCAGGTCCTCGGAGGAGGATTCGGGAGAGGAGAGCAGGTCCTCCAGCCGGCAGGAGAGCACGTACCAGGCGAGGCGGGTGACGAGGATGTCGCTTGTTCCGGGACTACCATTTGCCCCTCGTTGGTAATGGTCAAAGAGGACCCCGGCGATCTCATTGAATCCCCTCGTTGTCCGGTCGAGATGGGCACGGGCAACCATGCGTTGTCCGTCCTGGGGAAATTCAGAAAAGGTGAGTACCGGGCAAAAGAGTGCTGTGAGCTGTTCTGCTGCGGCATCGTACCCCTCTTTTCTGAGGGTTGTGCGGAGCTCGATGGGAGCCACCCCTGGCTGGAACGAGAGCCCGAGCATCGCCGTGGTGGCATCCCGGGACAGGTAACAGTACCGGACCGGGCCGCCCATGAGCGAGAGATCGTGGGACGGGTGGAGTTCGCCGTAGGAGATGAATTCCCCTGATATAGCATCGCTGGAGAGCACGGTTGCACCTCCTTTTGCACCATCTGCGAGGGCCAGGCATGCTGCCTGCTGCTCCATGGTCATTACCAGGGGTAGGACACATTCCCGGAAGACTACCCCTCCATCGGGATAACCCGGCCTGTTCCCAGGAATCGCAACAAGCTGGTCTAGGAAAGCCTCATTGGACACGGTCCCGGTCAGTTCACGGGCAATCTGTATTGCCCGTGCGGCAGAGCGGAGGATCTGGACTGCTTCGCGATCAGCGATATCATCGAAAAACCATGCACAGCTCGTCTGCATGGCAAGACCCTGCCGTGCCATCTCCAGCAGTGCAAGTGCCCGGTCCTGTTCCTCCCGGGAAAGCGGCCGTGTCGCATGATCACGGAAGAATGTCCCGACTGATTCATCCGAATGGGTCCGGAATAGTCCGATGCTGGCATCTCGTGCCACCCAGGGGTCCCTGAATAAGACACCAGCCTCCCGGGAGAAGATCTCGCTGATCCTGATTGAGATATCCCGGATGGCAGAAAACAGGGCCCCCCTCCACTCGTGGCTCCACCCCGCATGCCTCCCTGAACCGCAGGAGCACCCATCATGCCAGCGGCTGATACCATGGGGACAACTCCACGAAGTCTGCTCGATGATCTCAACCTCCCGTTCTGGAGGATGATCTGCCAGGCATTCGCCGTAGACAGTCAGGGTGCCGGGCGCACCGGCATCGATGCGATCCAGGCACCAGGCAAGCGCCATCTCGCCGAAGCGGTGATGATGGCCGAACGTCTCTCCATCGGTCGCAAAGTGGACGAGATCCCCCCCGGGGCCGGCCGAAAGAAGGCGATCGGCAAAACGGTCACCATTCCCGAGCAGGTCCCCGAAGGCCACCTGCAGACCGATTGAGGAATCGTGGAAAAAGATCGCGATATCTCGTTCTCCGGGCAAACGGCAGAGGTTAGGCACGGTCGTATCGATGCCACTGCCGGGAACCGGTGTATCCGACAAGGACTGGCGTGGCTGGCATCCCTGGTGGGGCGAGAGGATCGTGAATGAGATACCATGGTCTGCAAGGACCATGAGCGTCTCTGCGTCAACTGCCATTTCAGGGAGCCACATTCCCTCGGGAAACCTCCCAAAGCGCTCCTCGAAATCCCGGATACCCCATCGCACCTCGGTCTCCTTGTCCCGGTGAGAGAGGAGAGGCAGGATCAGGTGATGATAGGGGTGGGCAATGGCACTGCCGTGCCCCGAGAACCGGCCCCGTGCCATCGTGTCCGCTTCGATGATTGATTCGTACACCTCCGGGCGTTCCCGCTCGAGCCAGGTGAGCAGTGTCGGGCCGAAATCGCAGCTGATACGGGCGTAGTTGTTGGAAACCAACCGGATGCTGCCTTCACCATCGAGGATCCGGGCAGCCGTGTTGGGCAGGTAGCACTCATCGGTGATTCGTTCGTTCCAGTCATGCCAGGGTGCGGCAGAACGCTCCTGCCCGACCATCCCGGTCCAGGGGTTTTCCCTGGAAGGCTGGTAAAAGTGTCCATGAATACAGATCTTCTTTCCCATGTCATTCACCTCCCTTGTGTTTCAGGAGCAGGAACGCAAGCGGCGGGAGGGTGAATGCCGCAGAGAAGGGCCTTTCATGGAAGGGGACCGGATTGGCAGTAACCGATCCAAGGTTCCCCATGTCTGATCCTCCGTAATGTCCTGCATCACTGTTCAGAAGCTCGGTCCACTCCCCGTCACAAGGGAGCCCGATCCGATAATCCCGCCGCGGAATGGGAGTAAAATTACAGATGGCAAGGAGGATTTCTCCGGATCCCGGGATTTTCCGGATGAAGCTGAATGCAACATTCCTGGTATCCCCGTAATCGATCCATTCGAATCCCCGGGGATCACTATCGGTTCGGTGGAGGGCCTCTTCCTCCCTGTACACCCGGTTCAGATCCCTGATCCAGGACCGGATTCCCCTGTGTTCTGCCGATTCGAGGAGTTGCCACGATAGACTGCCCTGGTGATCCCATTCTGATCGCTGCCCGAACTCGTCTCCCATAAAGATCAGCTTCTTCCCTGGATGGGCATAGAGATACCCAAAGAGCAGACGAAGGTTGGCATGTTTCTGCCAGTCGTCACCCGGCATCCGGTCAAACAGCGACCCTTTTCCATGTACCACCTCATCATGGGAGAGGCAGAGCACGTAATGTTCCGAGAATGCATAGCAGAGTGAGAAAGTCAGCTCAGGGATGTGGTACGACCGGTACAGACTGTCGCGCGAGAAGAACTGGAGGGTATCGTGCATCCATCCAAGGTTCCACTTCAGCCCAAAGCCTACCCCGCCGGTATATTTCGGCCGTGTTACCATTGGCCAGGCGGTCGATTCCTCGGCAAAGGTCTGGACATCGGGGAAATTGCCGTACACCGCTTCATTGAGATTCTGGAGAAACGCGAGCGCTTCCAGGTTCTCCTTCCCCCCGTACTGGTTGGGGATCCATTCCCCAACTTTCCGGGCATAATCGAGGTAGAGCATGGAGGCCACGCCATCCACCCGCAGACCATCTGCATGGTACCGATCCAGCCAGAAGAGGGCACTACTGATAAGGAACGACTGCACCTCGTATCGGCCGTAATTGAAGATCAGGCTCTTCCACTCGGGGTGAAAACCCCGCTCTGGAGAGGAATGCTCGTACAGGTGGGTCCCGTCATAGAATCCCAGGCCGTGTGGATCTGAGGGGAAATGGGAGGGGACCCAGTCCAGGATGACCCCGATGCCGTTCCTGTGGAGGTGATCGATAAGGTACATGAAATCCCGGGGGCTTCCGTACCTGCTGGTCGGGGCAAAGTACCCGATAGTCTGGTATCCCCAGGACCCATAGAACGGGTGCTCCATGACCGGGAGAAACTCGACGTGGGAGAATTCCATCTCGGATAGATACCCTGAAAGCATGGGTGCGAGTTCCCGGTATCCTGGGGGTCTCCCCCCGTCCTCCGGGATATGCCGCCATGATCCCAGGTGCATCTCATAGATGGAGAGCGGCGAGGTGAGTTCCTGTCGTACCTTCCGCTCCTCCATCCAGGTCCCATCATGCCACTCTGTTCGTGGCTCTGCAATGACGGAAGCAGTCGCGGGAGGGAGTTCCCAGGAGAAGGCAAAGGGGTCACCCCGGTCTGCCGTGTAATCGTTATGGCGTGAGATGAGGTGATACTTATACCGCATCCCCTCAACCGCCCCTGCAATAAAGCCCTCCCAGATCCCCGATCCGTCAGGTCGTTCACGCAGCGGGTGAGATGCAGGGTCCCACCCATTGAAATCCCCGATTACGGTCACTCTGCGGGCATTGGGTGCCCATACCGCAAACCAGCTGCCGTCTCTCCCCTCCATGACAAGAGGATGATTACCCATCTTCTGATAGAGCCGATAGTGTCTCCCCTGCCGGAAGAGGAAGATATCATAGCCAGAAAGGAACGGGGATTCAGGTTCTCCTGCAGCGGTCACCATCTCTGGTTATGCCTCCTTCTGCTGCCCTGCTCCATTGTTGCTCTCTATCAGGCACGTATAGACCCGGTCCATCATTCTTCCAATTTCAGCCCAGTTGAACAGCGAGAGCACTTTTCGTTTTCCCGCAAGTCCCATGGCCCGGATCCGTACGGGATCCTCGATGATATAATTGATCCCCCAGGCAAGGGAATCGGCCCTGACCGGGACCTTGATACCATCGATGAAATCATCGATGTTTTCCGAGAGGCCGCCCACATCGGTTGCCACTACGCACCGCTCGGCACTCCATGCCTCGGTGAGCACCAGCCCGAATGGTTCATTCCGGCTGGGAATCACGACCAGGTCGCAGGCGTTCAGGAGCTCGCGGTATTCCTCGTCAGAGATGTATCCTGTGAAGCGGACGGGGAGCGTCCTGCAGCGTTCCTCGAGTTCCTGTCGCATATCCCCTTTCCCGGCGATGATGAACTGGACATCCCAGCGTCGCTTCAGGACCTCTGGGATAGCATCCACCAGGAGGTCAGCACCCTTCTGGTACACCAGTCGCCCGATAAAAAGCACCAGGGGGGCGAGCGGGTGGATACCGTACCGCTTTTTCACCGATCCGGCATCGAGCGGGAGGAAGAAGTGGTCAGGATAGATGCCATTTGGAATGACCGTGATGTTCCGTTCGGGGATGCCATACAGCCACATGATCTCGGTCTTGGTATGGTTCGAGACCGTGGTCACGTGCCGTGCCATATGGCCCGCCCTCCACTCCTTTGCCGCGATGGCGAGAAACTCGGGACTGTCCCCGAAATTGTTGCCGCTCCGTCCGTACTCGGTGGAATGGTAGCTCATCACCGTTGTCCTCTCCTTCAGTTCCTCGAGTGCATCGATACAATGCCAGTCATGGAAATGGATGATATCGAACGGGGGATTGTCCGCAGCACGGAACTTTTCGAGAAGCTTCATGCTCATGTCATGGCAGTAGTGAAGGATACCTTCCCCTTCAGGCCGGCAGAAGTGGTAGAACACGCCATCGATAGTCCTATCAGATCCGTCTCCCCTGGTGAAGAAATGGACTTCATGGGTTCTTCCAAGCACCTCTGCGAGGTGCGTTGCGGCAGGGGAGAGGCCTCCTTCGCGGATGGAATGCAGGGACTCCCAGCAGAAATAGGCTACTTTACCTGGTTGCATAGCTCCCTCCCCCTGCCCCTGGCCAGGTCTGCCGCTTCATGCAGGCTCGTACAGTACTTGATGCGTTCGGCAAGCGTGCTGTCCCCGAGTATCTCATCGATCCAGCGGGAAAAATCCCCCCGTTCCTGGTGAAATAAAAACACTTCTTCGGGAATAAATTCAAGAAGTCGGGAGAATTCTTTCAGGCTGTAGGCCGAATAGCCGATAAACCGGTGACCGGAATGGAAATGAAAGGCCTTGTCGGGAGGCAGGCACCGGAGCGCTTGTGCTGCAGGCGGGCACCGGCTCTCATCCAGGCAGGCAGCTTCGCAGCGGGCAAGAGCCGTCAGGTATGCAGTAAAATAGTCGTATGCTTCCTGGCTGGTGGACCGGACCGCGACCCTTCCGCAGGACCCCGAAATGGTGTCCATCCGAGAGAAGTGGTCGGTGCTCTGGAACCGTCGCCAGGATTCCTTATCGGGGATCAGGTACCGGGCATCCTCAAGGCACCAGAACGCTGATTGCTGGAAGATGTTCCTGATACCGGTCAGGGCATAGGCCCTGTCTGAGGATACGAGACCGAGATCTTCGAGCCGGATCTCTTCCTGCGGCGGGTTCCGGGATACCTCTGAAGGGAGGACCGTGATGATGTCCTTTGCACAGAGAGCTTCCGGCAGAACCTGGAAGAACTGCCCCAATGCCCGGTTGTCACAAGCGGCTCCAGAAAATATACCGGCATCAAGGCGGATGTGGATGCAGTCACCCGGGGTCTCTGCGAGCCACCCGGCATATTTTTCCGGGGAGAGCGGATACCGGTCCCAGGTGGCATCACCGAAACGGTGGGCGATATCATCGGAAAGGCGACAGTTCCTGATCAGGATAGGCAGGCCGTGACAGGAATAGACATAGTTTTGGTTCAGGACAGGAAAGGTGGTTTCGTACCCCTCTGAATACAACGCGGAAAATCCAAGAGACCTTACGGCATCGGTAAGACCTGAGTTGAACACAAATTCGGTATTCTCAAAGATCTTCGGTCTCCTGCCAAAAAGCCCATCCATCAATTCCGCATGGCGGCTGACCTGGCTGATGAACTCATCGGTTTCGGAAAAGAGTCCGGCCACGCTCCGGTAATAGGTCTGCCCGAGGATCTCGACCGACCTGTGTTGCATCAGTTGCATGAGGATATCGGCAGCATCGTTCTCAGCCCCGAGCAGTTGCTCGATCGCGAGGCCTGATACGCTGAGAGAGAGGGCTTCACCTGCATCGAGCCAGGATATGCTCACGTCCATCGCAGGAAGGATTGCCTGTGAGAGATAGTCCCTGAAGCGGGTTTTCTGTGATCGCGAGAAGCACGTGCTGCACTCCCCTGGGATTTCGTGTTCCAGCGCACTGGTCTCAACATAGTAGGGGTAGTGAATACTCAGTCCCATGCAGAGGCACCGACATCCCGGATCGGTCATAATGAGTGATGATTTCTTGTTGGGAGTATTTAATGGAGGCAGATGAGGCCATCCAGGGAGTCCTGTTGTATCTGCTCCCTGTTTCATGGAAGCCACTCCACCCTTCATGAAAGAGAACAATGATCCCTCCTTTCTCCCCATTGTTAAGGGGATTTCTCCGGGGACTATCATCGCCATGTGGCACCTTCCGGGTAAGAGGGGGCTAGCCGATATAAAGGAGAGGAAACAGACGCTACAGTGGATGAAAGGGCATGTGGTTTGAACTGGTGGCCCTAATCATGGGGATCGCATTCGGGTATCTCCGTAGCGGAAAAGAAGATCTCGTCACCCTCATCAAGCAGGGATTATATATCGGTATTGGAATCGGGATCATCCTTGCGATCCTCTCGATTGTTACTTATGACGGGATGAGCAGTAGCAGCGGGGTAGTTGGTGCGATAGACGTCTCGGTCAGGGTAATCATTCTGGCTATCGTCTTTATCATCGGTGTCATGATAGGTGATCTGCTTGAATCACGGAAGAGACCCTGAACCATGAATAGGCTGTTCTACACCTGATATTCCAGCCCTAATCCCACCATCGGAACAAGGAGCATCATTGCTCTGATCTCCCGGCTTTCACTGATGACCATAAAAAAAGGTTGGGAAATGAGGGCTGCTGTCCCTGAAGCGGGAACGGCCCTTGCACTCACTGTCCTGGGGGACTGCCCTCTTTTCTTTTCTCTCCGGCCGTGGTCTTTTTCTCCCCCTTTTTCCTTCTCCACCACCAGTAGATCATGTACACGAGGATCGCAAGGATGATCAGAGGGATGATGGAGATGAGAATGATAATCAGCCCTGCGGTAACAGTAAGGAATCCCTGGATACTCTCGTTGATCACCGAAACAAGCGAGAATTCTTCCCCGCCCCCGACCGGTTCAGGCTCTTCAAGTGCCACCGTGATGGTACCATAGTCCACCCTGTTATCCAGGTACCTGAGACGCCCGTCAATCCTGTCCAGCTCGATCTGCACCCGCTCGATCTGTACCTGGACCTCGAGAATCTCAGATACATTCTCAGCCCGTTCCATGATACGGTTGTACTGGGCACGTTGGTTTGCAAGGGCGGTCCGCTGTGCCTGGAGGTCGACATATTCTTCGGTGACATCGTCTGCACTCAGCGATTCGGACTTGAGGGTCCCGAGCGTCTTTATCTCGGTGACCGTCGCATCGAACTCGCTTACCGGAACCCTCATCGTAAGGTATGCATACAGGCGGTTGCCGTACTGAGTATTCACCGACATGGAGCCTACATACCCCCCGTGCGAGGTAGCGATCTGTTTCAGCGGGTCGAGGGCTGCAGTGACGTTGACCACCTCGAGATTCACACTTCCGGTCCTGATGATCTTCTGATCGGTCTCTACATCAGCAGTGGAACCGGGAGCATAGGTAGGAACGAGCGTGGGGACCGGATAAGGGACAACCCTCGAGGGGATGCCGGAACCGGTTGTGGAGAACGATTGTTCATCGACGGTGATTGTATCTGAGTCCCACGGCACAGTCAGGCAACCAGCACAGGCCAGCAGTATCAGGAGTACTAGACTGAATATGAGGACAATGCGACGAATCATAGCAGAACATTTTCATAAAAGATTATAAATAATTGGTAAACTGCGATTATTTTCGTATCTATCCCGATTAAACCCTGAAACATCTGATCACCTGAACAGGGGGGGTTTCCCCTGTTCACCGCCAATTGTATGAAAAGGAAAAAACATCCAGGAGCAGGTATTCAGTATCAGTGATGTTCCCTGAATACAGGGACGCTTTGTTCCCTGGTCGATGTTCAGGTTCTAAAAAGAGGGAGGGAGGAGAACATCATCCTCTTTTGGGGGCTGCCCCAAAAAAAGGGAAACGGGGAAAAGGATCAATCATTGAAGAGGAGCCACCGCACTTCCTGGACAGACATGCCCGGGTAAATACCAGGGTGGTAGAGTGTTTTCATGGCTTCTATGTCAAGCTGGGTGAAGTCAACGGTTGAGCGTGAGTCATAGTAAAAGACACTCTCAGGATAGTTGTATGTCTGGCCCGGGAATCCAAGGTAATACAGCATTGCCTTCTGCAGGTAATGGTTCCGCTCCACTCCGGCAAGGTTGGCGTTCAGGTAAATTTTTGTTCTTGTCTCCTCATCCCCGTTTGGCAGCTCCGTCACCGTTTTGTAGATGATGGAGAGGGGTTCTCCCGTGACCGGATCGGTCTCCTGGCAGGTAACAAAGCGCTTCTCGAGAGAGTTCAGGGAGTTCTCCGGATAGAAGATGATGGGGCTGCCCCGGCTGTTGAGAGGCTCATCAGAAAATACCTCGATCGGGGCGATGCGATTGAACTCCTCTGCGAATCGGGTGGCAAAATCGATATCGCTGCTATTCACCTCCCCTTCGAGTGAGATGAAGAGGTGGTTTTCCGATGACGGAGAGAACATGGTTACCCAGGTATTGTCGCACCCAAACGCGATGTCAATGAAGAGCTCGTACACTTCATCTCTCGTGAACTGGATTGACGGTGTATTGACAGGGGAAGGCGTTGGGAGTTCTGTTGTCGGGAGAGGGGTGCTTTGCGTGGTGGGAGGGGGGGTTGGCGATGTCTGAGGGATTGCCTGGGGTGCAAGACATCCCGCGGTGAGGATACAAAAAATGCCTATAAACGATAAAAAAAGGTTCATCTTTGGAGTCATGCATAATGATCACCTCATCCGATTAAAAAGATACCCGCAACGAAACCTTCACCCCGGACTCCGATCATTACGCTGCATGCCGGAAAGCAGTATGTCCATGAGGAGAGCTGAAAGACTCACCCGGAATGCCTCCCAGCGTTATTTCCGAAAGAAGAGATCTGGGTACCATCTGACCGCTCTGCGGATTCACACCTCCTGGTGCTGAAGATGTTAACCTGATTGCCATCTAGGGTATCTCTGAGAATGATTGTACACTGCATACTTTTTCGCACATAAACGTACCTTTTCATGATGTGAGGCCTCGTTCTGATGCAAACGCATGAAGGGTGGGGGTTCCTCAAGGGATGAATGGATGATGAAAACCTACTGCTACCAGGACATATCACAAGGATTACACAGCCCTTATCCTTGTCAACTTCCCACCTGATTGCATGGATCAGGTCATCGCTGCCATACGAAAGGAACTTACGGAGAATTCCGACCCATCCATCAGGGAATCATCGAAGCGGTTTTTCAAGGAAGAGATCACCTGTTACGGGATGAAGACCGCGACGGTCACCGCGATCGCAAAGAAGTACTGGAAAGAGATCCGGTCGCAGGAAAAATATGATATCTTTGCCCTCTGTGAAGAACTGTACCGCTCCGGATACCTTGAGGAGGCTTTTATCGTCTCCACCTGGGTTCCTTCCTTATCGGATCGGTTCGAGCCCGGGGACCTGTCGGTATTCGAGTACTGGATCGACCGTTGGATCACGAACTGGGCTGCCTGCGACGGGTTCTGCAATCACGCGGTAGGGGAATTGATCACAAAATTCCCTGATCAGGTCGTTCAGCTGAAACGCTGGGCTGCCTCCCCCAACCGGTGGATGCGAAGAGCCGCATGCGTCTCGCTGATTGTCCCCGCAAAACACGGGGAATTTCTCTCCGATGTCTTTGAACTCGCCGATCTGGTGCTTATCGACCAGGATGCCATGGTGCAGAAGGGATACGGGTGGCTCCTGAAGGAGGCCAGCAGGAAACATATTCCTGAAGTGTTTGCCTATGTCATGCAAAACAGGGCAGTGATGCCCCGGACGGCATTGCGGTATGCAATTGAACTGATGCCTCAAGAGCTCAAATCCGAGGCGATGAAGAAGGGTTAAGGAAAGCGTAACAATGCTCTTTTTCCAACCGTAATTTCCGGAATCCCTGATTCAGTATCCGGATGGGGAGCTGTTCTCTCATGGGCCAGCATTTGTTTGCATCAGTACCACCAATATGAATCCCTTCACAAGGGGGCTTTCTCCCTTTCGGCGGTCCGGATTAATCGTCTGATAAATGCCTCAGCCCAGAGATATCCTACAGTCCCCCCAAGGATATCCCCGGCAACTATACCGATATAGACCCCCAAATTCCCCGAAACCAAGGACAATGCCAAAGAGGTAGATAAATACCACGATGAAGACGATATTTCGTAAAATAGTGATGATCAGGGAGTTGAAGCCACGGCCTGTCCCCTGGAAGACAGATCCCGAGAACATACCGAGAACTGCGAAAGGGTAGAAGAGGCACATTGTCTGGAAGAAGAGGATGAATGACGGGATGAGATGGGCGCTCTCTGATGAGTAGGTGAAGACACTGGAGATGTACGGTGCAAGGAGGAACGTGAGAAGCCCGGTGCTGATCGCGATCATCACCCCGATCACGGTGGAATAACGGAACGCCACCTTGATCTTCCCGTACTCCCTTGACCCATAGGCGGCCCCGGCAACCGAGACAATCGAGGTCGCGATACCCACCAGGGGAACCAGTGCAAACATTACGATCCGCCATCCTGATGTGTATACTGCGACCGCATCCGTCCCTGAGATCTGCACGAGCAGGGCATTGATGATGATTGAGACGAGGGACATCACCAGGAATTCGATACTTGCCGGAAGGCCGACGCGGAGGATATCGCGGGATATCCGGGGATCAAACGAGAACTTCCGGGGCGAGAGCGTCACATAGGTGTCGCGTTTGATAAAGAACCAGTAGGTGAGCGGGATTGTGACAACAGCAACGGAGAGTACCGTTGCCCATGCTGCCCCTGCCACTCCAAGATCAAGGCCATAAATGAAGAGCGGGTCGAGGATGAAGTTCAGCACCGCCGAGATCGCGATCGCATACATGGTCCTTTTGGTATCCCCCTCCGCACGGAGGATCGCATATGCCATCTGGACAAGGAGGATAAGGATCGTCCCGAGAAAGATAATCCTCCCGTACTCCATTGCGTACCCGATCACGCTCCCTGCCCCGAACATGAGGAGGATAGGCCGGAGAAACGCAAGGAGGATACCCATCAGGATTACCGATATCCCGAATGATATCAGCATCGAGTGGAGGGCAGCGTTGTCTGCCCCCTTCTTGTCCCGTGCCCCGATACGGCGGGCTACTGCCGAGGTTGCCCCTGCACCAAGTCCGTTCGACAACCCGATGAGGATCATGAAGAGCGGGGTAACAAATCCTACCCCGGCAAGGGCATCGGCCCCAAGACCGGCTACCCAGATCGCGTCGGCAAGGTTATAGGCTGCGATCAGGAGCATGGCAACAATCATCGGCCACGACAGTTTCCTTATGGCAGCCTTCGGATCACCCCTGAGGATCTCTACTCCACGGGTGACTTCTTTTTCGAATTCCTCTCCTCTTTGAGATGGCCGGGCCTCACCTGATGGCAGTACACCCGTCGTCAAAACCGGTTCCCTCCATGTGGCTGCTGTATCCGGTGATTATGCGAAGATCCCGGAGGAACTCTCCCTGAACCTCTTCCGGAGGCAGGAAAGCAGATCCTGCTCCCACCGGCATTCAACTCCGAGTATCTCAGGGAGGCCCTGCCTGCCCCTCTCCTTCAGGTAGAGGCCGTAAGCTCAGCGGTTACCCGGTACGGTCCTCCGGCAGAGAAAACCGTCCTCCTCGAGGCGGCGAAGAGCACGGGCGATGGTTGCCTTATCAAGGGAGAAGTACCGGGCAAGGGTGTCCTGAGAGATGCCCTCCCGCCGGGAGAGGACGAGAAGGATCGGGAACTGGCCGGCAGAGAGCCCGAGCGGCTTCAGCCTGGCGTTGAGGACATTGCTATGGCTCCGGTGCAGGAGAGAGATGAGTGCTCCGAGGGGAATGTCAGAGGGAAGGGTCATGGAAAATGTATCTGAAGGTCGGGAAGCAAGGGGGATAATGGTTGCTATTGCAACTGTTGTAAAAGCAACCACATCGGGAAGAGCACCCTTTCAGGAATACAGTCATGCTTTTGAAGATGGCCTGATGAGAGGATAGTAGCGGTGCAATAAACGCATACCTTTGTGCGGCCTGGTATTTTTTTTCAGGGTATAGTAAAAAAAGGGGAAGAGGAGGGACCTTACAAAAATTATTTCTCTTCAGGGGGATTGCCCGCCTGCTCTTTCTGGTATGAGTAATAGGCATAGCCTGACAGGAGAAGAACCAGGATGAGCAATGCGATGAGCCCTGCTTCAGGATACCGATCCCAGAAAGACTGAACTGGAGTGGGAGTATCAGTTGGAATGGAAGTCGTTGCGGTTGTCGTAACCGTGATATTCTGGGTAACATTCGGTTTCATAACGGACCCCGACCCGGCACCGCCGCTGCTCAGGAAGGTCGTTCCGCCTGCCTGGGTTGTCGGGATAGTTGTCGGGGTGGTCGGCACCGGAGTACCCCCATTGTCTCCACCGCCCCCACCGCCTCCACCGCCCCCACCGCCGGAGGTCTGCCTGAAGGACGCTGAGATGGTGTGGTTTGCAGAGACCTGCACAAAGGTGTAGGTTGGGATCGCTCCCTTCGATACACTGTCGACCACCACATCCTGTGTGGTATAACCCGAGAGCGGAGTGATGGTGAAGGTCATGTTAGCACCTGCACTGACCGTGACAAGCCCGCGTGGAACGATATTCCCACCGTTCCCGGCAGTTGCGTTGATGAAGTAGACGTCTCCCGGTTCAGTGATTCGCAGGTTGAGCTCTGTCAGGGCTCCCGAGGCGAAAGGATATGTCGACTGCCATGGCCCTCCTGCCTTGACATCATAGCATTCGGCAGGCTGACCATTGGCAGAGAATGAGATCGGCGCTCCATTCCCGATGGAACCCTGCACGATGAGTTTCTCAGCAAGCGGGCTAGCGTTCCCATAGAGTCCTTCAGTAGTAGTCGTAAGGGATCCCCCACCACCTTCAACGGTTGCTGTCAGGGTCGTACCTGCAGCACCCGGTTCGTCCATGATGGTCAGAGAGCCGTAGAACAGGTGAGGAATCTGAGGTTCCATCGTCGGCCCTGTTGTGGGAACTGCGGTTGGTTCCGTAGTAGGTGATGTAGTGGGCATAGTGGTAGGGGTGACGCTGGGTAGGCTAGTAGGAACACTAGTTGGGATCCCCGTCGGTTCGGTAGTGGGAGTAACACTGGGAACGGTAGTAGGAACGCTCGTTGGTATTTCCGTTGGTTCAATAGTAGGAGGGATAGTGTCTGGACAAGTGTCGCTCGAGCAGAATGTTTGGGTGGGAGTGGGAGTAATGGTGGGGATGGCAGTCGTGACGTAGGTTGTAGGGATAGTCGTGATTACCGGAGGAGAATCTGGAGGAGCGATCGCAATGGACCAGGGACCTGATGCCGTTATCAGGAGATAATAATCCCCGGGAGCAAGGTTCACCTGGACCTCTCCCTGGAAGGGCCCGGGTGAAATCGCGAGATACTCAATGGGATATCCCCGATAATCTTCCAATGTTACCACAAAGGGGGAATATCCAGTGTATTGCATCGTAATGGTATGGAACCCTGGATCAGAGACGGAGAAAAGTACCAGGTCATCGGAATTACCCGTCACATCCAAAGCCGATGTTGGCAGGATCAGCATAGCTGCTGCTAACACAACAATGAACGCAGGGAGAGGAGACTTCATCATATTCATCGCAGAAGATGTAATCATTCTGGTATTGAAATATATTGTGGATGGAATCATTTCAATGAATACCCCAAGCAGTCACTTTCCTGCTGAAGTTGATTGAATGAGGGGACATCTGTCATCCCTCCATGGGGAATATCTTCAATTACGTCGATCCAATAATTCTTACTGATAATATGGTGCTTCATCAGGCACGATAACTTGCATTCTCGCGATTAATATATACAAAAATTGCGATAGCTGTGAATACCGGGAATTTTGAGAATTATGGAACCAAAGGACCCATTATACTGGAAAGAGAGGGCAATGGACTATTATAATGATGATAAGATCGAAGAGGCGAGGGAGTGCTGGATCAACGCCCTGGATTTGGACCCCGACGACATCGTGGTATGGAAATTGCTCCGGAATGCATCTCAAATCGCCGGTGATATGAATGGTGCTGAGTTCTGCGATGAAAAAATCAAGGAACTGGAGAAGAGAAAGACCGTAGAACCGGACTCGGAAGATATCACGGCAGCGGTGAAAGAGGAAGACTTCAGTTTCCTGACCGAAGTGCCTGGCAAGACCATTCCGCTCTCGGATAATGGGAAATCCCGGAGACACAGCCTGTCCTGGATAGCCATGTTCATCACAGGACTGACACAGATTGAACATAACCAGAAATACAAGGGAATATTCCTCATAGCCGGAGTCGTTGGTTTTGTTGTGCTCAGTCTGGTAACAGGGGACATCTCTGCATCAATCATGACTGGATTTCTCTACGTCTTTGGTGTCATCGACAGTTATACGATTCTTATCAATACTAACGGGAAAAGAGAGTCGGGTCCTGTACCATCTGCAGAGTGGTAGAGAATCTGCCGACCCAGGCCCTATCCTTTGAGAATCCATGCGTATTACTGTTCAGAATATTTTGTTTCAGCGATGCATTTCCAGAGAGATGATTCCCATCGGAGCACGATACCAGAAAAGAGTAGTAGTCCCGTTATACCTTCCTTGTATACTTCTTTCCGGCAAAAAACGCCTTCTCGACCTGGTTTCCAACGCCGTAATACGCGTACTGGGCATAGATGATGGGCTTTATCTTTTCGATGTCAAGCTTCCCATCAGTCAGACATGAACGGTCAGCATGGATCTCCACGACTTCGCCGATATACAGGGTATGGCTCCCGCAGTCAACAGACCGAAAGACCCTGCACTCGATATTAACGGGGCATTCCTGTGCTAGGGGTGCGGTCTTCAGATTCCCGTAAAAGGAATGGAAGACCGTGGACTTGTCCTCATTACTACCGGAAACAAGCCCGCAATGGTCGGTCTCTATCACCTGGTGCACGGCAGGAACATTCAGGCTGAATGTCCTGTTCTTTTCGATTCCAACTGCGGTGAACCGCCCCTTGTTGACGGCGACACATACCATCGGGGGAGCCATGCAGGCAACCGTTGCCCATGCAGCGGTCATATAATTCGGCTTTCCCTTCACTGACGCACCAACGAGCAGGGTGGGCATCACACTCATGTAGGGCATCGGGCCGAGCGCTATCTTTTCCATGGTTCATCACTCCGTAATACGTGTTATAGAAAGAACGGCTTAAAAGTATTTTTTTAAGGGCTAAAAGGATCTCCCCAGTCCATGTTCGTGAGGGGGCTGGATCATCCCACCATTAAGAATGTGCAAATGAGTATTCCGGTAATGAGACCTTATCATTCTCCTGGTTGGCTGACTGCAAAAGAATCCATTCGTGGCTGCACTATCTATCCTGGCAACCGGCACCGTGTGGCGCATTTGCACTCGGCTCCTCCCGCATCGGATATTCCGCAGCCCATTTGGCGCAAAGACAGGATAGAATACCATGAACGCAGATAATATCCCTGCATTGCACTCCAAGTGATACCACATGAGCGAGCGACTCGAGGAAGTGATCGTCATCATCATCCTTTTAGGTTTCATCGTTCTTTTCGCCATGTTCGCGACCTTTGTGTATGGGTTATATGTTACTCCATAAGCCCAGCCCCGGTGGGCAGAACAGGTATGGATTCCTGCGACCGGGAAAGGTTCTTTCGCTCCGGTTTTCAGGGTATTTCCTTCACCTTGATAATCCGTTTTTTCAGGCCCGGACGTGTGCATTGATATTATCTGAAACCGTGATGATTACACTTGTATTCTGGTACAGGGTCCCTGCCACCGTTTGTACTGGTGGCTGGGAACTGGTCCCAGGTTATCGTGATGAGGAAGGAGTAGCATGCCATGATGAAGAAGAAGTATCTTGACAGACTCCGGATCGATCCCGGGGAGAGAGTGAACCTGAACACCATCGATACCAAGGGAATACCTGCAAGGAATCAGACCATCTCAGGAACGGAGACGGCAAAGGAGCGGGCTGAGGAACTCCTCGAAGCCAGCAGGGCGGAGCTGGCTAAAGCGCAGGGCTTGCTCTGGGCCAACAACATCTATTCAATCCTGATCATCCTCCAGGGAATGGATACCGCAGGAAAAGATGGGACCATCAAGCATGTGATGTCAGGAATAAATCCCCAGGGATGCAGGGTGCACTCGTTTGGGGTGCCAACCGAGGAGGAATTGGATCATGACTTCCTCTGGAGGACAACTCTGAAGCTCCCCGGCAGGGGTGAGATTGGCATCTTCAACCGCTCCTACTACGAAGAACTCCTGGTGGTAAAGGTACATCCCGAAGTCCTGGCACGGCAACGGATCCCTCCTGGAAAGAGAGGGCAGAAATTCTGGGAGGCACGGTACGAGGATATCAATGCATTCGAACGCTACCTCACAAGGAACGGTACCATCATCCTCAAGTTCTTCCTGCATATTTCCAAAGAAGAACAGCGCGAAAGGCTCCTTGAGCGACTCGATAACGGAGAGAAATACTGGAAGTTTTCGTCCGGAGATCTTGCTGAACGGGAATACTGGGAGCAGTATCAGGAAGCCTATGAGATGATGCTCGAGCGGACCAGTAGTAAGGAAGCACCCTGGTACGTAATCCCGGCCGATTACAAGTGGCTTGCATGGACTCTTGTCGCTGATATCATCTCTTCCCGGATCCAGGCGCTCGACCTGCACTATCCCGTAGTATCTGATGAAAAACTTGGGGAGATTCGAAAAGCACAGGATCTCCTCCGGGATCAGCGATAGAGGATTCAAGGGACCGGAATGGTGCCCCTCCCGCGTCCCGCTCACACCGGGCCCCGCCCATGAGCGAATATACCAGGCAAATCTGCCAGACCACCCCTTATCAGGGAGGGCAATATTCATGCAGAAGATCCGATTTTCCCTGGTCGGATCGGGTTGAAAACCAGCGGGATGCTCCGATTGTGGAGGAACACTCCACCCTATCATGGATGTCACAAGAGTAAAGCTAAAATATTTGGAGAATTCAATCTCATTCGTCCACCTGTTTCGCCACCTTAACAAAACAGTGCTGGATAGGAGCAGTGGGATCTCATATGAGATCCCGTGCTGCTCCTTCTCCTTCGATCCCTATTTTGCCCTGGTGAACAGGAAGAAGCAGGATATCTGAAAAAGGACAATGGTTCATACTGGCTTATCGCTCCTTTCCATCCGTCAATTCTCCGTCGTATGCAGGATATACCGTCGATCCGGAACTTTTCCTGACGGCCACAACAGTTCAGATGTGTCATGCAATCACAGATGTAGGGGGATAATCCGGACACCATGTGATGCAGCATGCCAGGAAAGCCGGATCGGCTGGGAATCAATACCGGGGAGGTGAAGGTAATTCCAATGCAGCCCCGGGATCAGCGTTCACCACATCCATACCAGGGGTGATATTGAAAAAGTTTCATCAGGTCGATCAATCAGGATAGGACAGTTCCAGGAAAAAAAGAGAGTCGGACATCAGGTGCCCTTTCACGAATAAAGCCAGGAGAATGAGGGAACATTATTCCACACCGCATCCCTCACAGGGAGGAACGAGTCCCAGTAGCCGTCGGGAAGCGGGGTTGGCCTTGGCTGCGGGGGGAGTTCAGGGGTAGGATCTGGAGTGGGGGCTACCACAGCAGGGACCATGTTGTTATGCAGGGCATACTTCTCCTCCCCAAACATCCTGATATAGCCCGCTGCATACGAATCCGCATCGAGGGGGGTTATCTTCATCGCATACGTATCTTCCCCGAACATCTCGATGTAGTCCGCCGTGTACATCTCCCCGGTAAGTGGGATGGCCTTCATATCATACTTGTCCTGCCCGAACATCCGGATATAATTCGCGATATAATCTTCCGCAAACGTCTCCTCGCTTGCCGAAGCAGTAGTAAGGGCGGTTACGGCAATAACGAGCAGAACTACTCCTAATAACGCTATCTTCTTCATACACTACACTATCCCGTTCTTATTGTATTCGTACAGGTCAGCTTGGCGTGAGCATATAACAGATTTCTTGTTGAGGCAATATCCATGGAGTATGCTGTATAGGAGGCGGGGGGAACAGTGCTGATCCATCATCCTTTACAGGAAGTATCCTGTGCAGGGTCTCCCTCAGCAGAAGGTCGCATTGAGGGGCGGTGAATTCAGTATCCGTGGAGACCAGCATATACTGGGGGGTCATCCCCTTTATGCCAGAGTCCGGGGGTATAGATTCCGGCCGGACCGCTCCTTTGGTGAAGGATGGTCTTCAGCGGTACTGAAGAAGACTTTCACCCTTCACACGGTGATCCCTGATACCCTGCTGGATGCCTGATCTGAACATATGATTACTGCAGCCGATATCAGGACCATCGCAGAACGATGGAAGAGAGCCACACGACCGTTAAAGATCCAGGACCAGAAATACGGCCACCACCTGGTACAGATGCTGGGAGAATACAACGGTGAGGAGATCAAGCGGTTTGATGACCCTCTTGAGGCAGCAGCATTCATCGTGCTGGTCAGGATGGTGAGGGAACTGGATCTCGTGGACTACTAGGGGAGAAAGGTGTCGTGAACGATATCGCAATGATGCTTTGTTGGAACTGGTTGTTTCACACTTTTTTGACTGCACGCACCCGGTATGCAGGGATAAGATAGTTCTCCTGATTTCTCAGGTCTTGTATCCAGATGATACCGGTCGGTAGATACCATGGACTTTGATTCCCTCCTTTGTCTCTTGTTCTATTCGTTTCAGGTTCGCGGCAACCACGTCCTTTGTCTGCTTCTTTGTAAACTTCACCAGTCCTATGAAATACATCGCAATCGTCACGCCCTCTCAGGGCAAAGGACAGTATTGTCACTCTCCCAGAACCTTTTTTAAATAGTATCGGGCTTGCGTGGGATGATCTACCAGATACATGAGGAGGAATCAACCAGCTTTAAAAGAGGAGGAAATCATCGGATTGCATCCAGAGAATAACAGGTAAAGGCGTATCTCTTAGTCCTTTCTATACCCTCCAGGGTTCATTCACTCTATCGGCACCAGTATCTCGGTAAGTATTTCATCAGGGGGGACCTCCCTCGGATCGTTAGGATAGGCCTCGCGGATCGGACCTGCGATTATGAGGTGGTGTTCCTCTATCCATGAGAAGAGCGCCAGGTAAGTCGATTCGCAGGTCTCGTAGGGTCCACGGTGCAGGGTCCGCACCATCCTTCCCCCTGGCAGGGTATATGCCTTGATCTCCCCGCTGCCCTTGACATTTCCAGTCACCGGCCATACGACCTCAACAATCGCAGTGCCCTTCTCGTTTGCCTCCCTCACGCAATCCGGCGAGGTTTCATGGCAGACAAATGTCGGCATCCCGGTGATACCAAGCTTCTTCTCGACAATAAACTCGTAGAGTTGCATGAGGAGTGTTGGTATCATCTGGTAAGTCCCGGTCCTTGTTATTCCCACAACTGTCTGGGGGGGAACATCGACGATGTCAATTTGTTCCATAGATATCCGTGGATTATCAGGTTCCAGGGTTAATGAAGGATAGGGTAGGGCGAGTGTAAGTGAGGGGAATGTTTCCTTTAATTTAGGGTATAGTGGCAATCTAGCTACCATCATTTTTTTTGTATTCCCCTGTGTGTGAAAACAATCCGGGGGTGTGAGGAAAGACGGAGAGAATGATAGCCTGAGACCATTCTGAAAAAAGGGAATGGATTAATGGGAGAGGGAGATTCGTGATCAGAACTTCACACGGGGTGCTTCCTGTTCCCGCATGTTGTACTCCATTGTCCAGAAATACACTTCTCCAGGGGCTACGCGGAAAATGACAACCTTTGCATCCTTTGGCCCGGTTCTCAACAGGTCTTTGACCCATGGCCGCTCCCTGTACAATCGCTCTTCGAGGGCTTTATCATTAAGAAACTCGACCTGGCCGGTCACCCTCATCATTTTCCCGGCACCCTGTGGATCCGGTGCAAAGAAACAGAGTTCTGTTTTCGGATTCTTTGAGAGCTGGGAATAGACACTCTTTGGTGTGCCGGTGTGATAGTAAAAACCGTTCCTGTCTGCAAACCACATCGCAAATGCCCTGACACGGGGTTGATCGCCATCAGTAGTGGCAATAAAGGTTACCGGGTTCTCGTTTGCAAATCCGATACATTCTGAAAAATCCATGTTTTATCCCGGTAGTCTATGGAAGAGGAAGGAACAAAAAGATACGGTCCCATTGTTCCCTGTTATCACAAGCCACCGATAATTACCGACTCTAGACCGGCACCGCGGTTACCTTCGATTACGAGAATCCACCCCCTTCACTTCCGGTGACCGGAAGTCCCACCCGGACTCGTCCAGGGAGGTGATCACTCCCACAATGGCATCGACGAGGGCCTCCTTTATCCTGACTCCTTTCTCTTTGGTGGCTTTCGTGGGATCTCCGGTCGCTCCACAATCGGTCAGCTCTGAAAACATCCACTTTACATCGACATAGGGTGGAAGCCGGGGGACAACGCCCCTGGCAAGCCCGGGCTCGCAGAGCTCGGGGAAGAGGGCAAGCCCTATCGACAACTCGCCTTCTCCCCCGTGTCCGAGACCGTTCCATACTTCAAAAAAGTCTGGCGGGAGCAGCTGGCCAAGAGTATTCCACCAGGCATCGAGGGAGACTATCTTCATCCCGGGATGTGCTGCCTTTACCGTGCGGGATGCCATCTCGATCGAGGCGATATTGCCGTCATGACCATTCAGGATGAAGACCTTTTTGATCCCTTCCCGGTGCAGGGATTCGAGAATATCACCGATGATCGCGGTCTCGGTCTCGGGACGGAGAGAGACCGTGAGGGGAAACTCTTTGTATGCCTCGCTCATCCCATACGGGAGAGGAGGGAGAACGGCGGTATTCGGAACTCTTTGGGCGACTTCGAGGGCAAGCAGGTATGCGGTGAGCGAATCGGTGCCGAATGGGAGATGGTCCCCGTGGCTTTCAAGCGACCCGATGGGAAGGATCACCTTCTCGAAAGGGTCTCGCCGAAAATCTGCGGCAGTGAGATGCTGAATCTCATGATGATTCTTTTCCATAGAATGATTCCCCTGGTCCTTGCTTTTTGATTCGTCGTCTTACATATACGCTTTCGTGTCTTTCTCCTGCAATCATTCCGGCCAATTTTTTATTGGTGGGGGGCAGGAGAAGATTACAAAAATTTACATCTCTGCAAACAAAAGTGAACGAGCATGGGTACATGGTAAGGTATTCACCTCCCATCGATTACGATCCATCTGTCCATTCCTTTCCGAAACACCCTGCTACTCTTCCCCTATATCTTCATTCCATAACTTCGGATTGCCCGCGATAAAATCCTTCATCATCCTGATGCATTCCCCATCGTTGAGAATCACCAGTTCCACGCCACGCGACCGGAGATAGTCCTCAGGTCCCTGGAACGTCTGGTTTTCCCCAATCACGACAGTCGGAATTTTGTAGAGCAGGACAGCCCCGCTGCACATGTCGCACGGCGAGAGGGTGGAGAAGAGTATTGCGCGGCGATAATCGTGATAACCCAGCCGGCCTGCATTCTCAAGACAGTCCATTTCGGCATGGAGAACCGCACTCCCTTTCTGGATCCGGCGATTGTGCCCTCTCCCCACAATTGTTCCATCGATCACGAGGATTGAGCCGATAGGAATTCCCCCTTCGGACAGTCCCTGCCTTGCTTCCTGTATGGCTGCCTGCATGAATTGTTCCATCGCATCGGCGTCCATTCCTTGAGACTGATTTCTGACCATAGATACTACCCGTTCCCTGCACTGGAATATGTTTTTATCTCTCTGCATTGATCCCTGATGCGATATGAAAAAAAATTCTCGTCATCTTCCTGCTTATCCTCCTGGTAACAGTATCCGGGTGCATGACAAGGTCCCGTGAAACAGACTCTGGTTCCCCGACACTGATACCTACAACCGCATCGCAGGTTCCTCCTGCAGGTACGACCCCGGTACAGCCTTTTGTTTCAACACCCTGCAAAGAGCTGAAGCCACTGATTATCCTCGTGGAATTTCCGGATGTAAAACACCCTCTTGAGAGGAATTTCTTTGTGAACCGGTACAATACCCAGGTCAATTCCTATATCCAGTATGTCGTATGGAGCAGTCTGCCTGAACGGAGAAGTAACCCAAACATGGTATACCCTCCAGCATGAGAGCTCTTACTACCGGATTTCCTCCCGAAATCTGGAGGTGAACCGGACCAGGGTGCGCAATCTTATCCAGGATGTACTGGTTGCAGCAGATGCTGACTACGACTTCTCCGATTATGATTTTGTAGTGATCCAGCTCGGGGTCCTTACTCCTGATTATGGAATGGTCGGCCTTTGTGGTCATCCGGGAATGCTGGGGTGGACCGAGACGAGTGTCCTCACAGCACCCAGTGGAGAGGTCATACAAGGGGGCGTAGCCATTTTCACCTCCCCAGGCCCATATGGGGACAAACTTCCATGACATTGCCCACATCCTTGGCGGAGTAAAAAGACGGAAACCGGATGGTTCCCTGCCTCTATGACCATGACCTTCAGGCAAAGCCGGGCCCTGAACTGGAGGTGTTCCGCAATTCCATGATCAATATGGGGTACTGGGATCCCATGTCCTGCCATTTCTACAGGAATGACACCTCACCGCCTGGTATCTGCTCCTGGACCCGGATACGGCTGGGATGGCTGGGAGAAGAGAAGATCCTGACTGTGCACCCGGACAACCGGACTGAAGTGGTACTTTCTTATCTTGAGGATTCTTCTGGTGATGTGCTGGCTATCAGGATTCCGATCTCTTCATCCACATACTACTTAATCGAGAATCGTGCACAGATCGATAAAATCCTGCCTGATCATGGCATCCTCATCATGTTTGCCGATGATCGTATCGCGGAATGCCACCAGGGAGAAGCCCCGGTTACGCTGATCGATGCCAATCCCGGCATTCCTTACCGTGAAGGAGCGGCATTTGATGTCGGAGAGAATGATGAATTTATCGACCAGGCAAATAACCTGAGAATCAAACTGCTGGAAAAATCAGGCAACGACTACCGGATCCTGATCGAACCCCTCTAATATTTTCCGATACGTCCCAGACTGCATCCTTCCGCATACAAATGGAACGGTCCCAGTCACTGTAAAGGGAAATTCAATCCACCACAGCATACCTTCCATGATTCCTATCAATGCTTTTGTTGCGAGGATGGAACAATATTTCTCTTCTCCTCCCACCTAGGCCGTTCAGATTCGCCGGGAAGTCGGTGACAAGGTATGCACCTGTAAGAGAGTAGCAGATACAGATCATGAGAGAGGAGCTAGAGACTTGCAGCCAATGCTTCACCACCGTATCTTTATCTCATTCCCAAAGAGATTTTCCCACAGCATAAATAGAATAAGCTTGTACACCCATGCAAGCGATCCATCAATGGGAGAATTCCACCTCATACGGTATCTGATCTTTGCAGGATGTGTCCTGATCGCCATCCTTCTTCTGATGCACCCCTCAGCACCCGGTTTTTTTCCTCATCGTCATACAACCCCTTCTGTTTCACTCCTTTACGCATCATCAGGATCCATGGCACAGCTGCTGAATACCGGCCAGATCGATGCATTCCTGATCTGGGAGCCTGTTGTCGCCAACGCCGAGCTGTCCGGTATCGGAAAACGGATCGCGGTTCCTTCCGATCTTCCGCCGCCAGGAAAATGGGACAACGCTGCCATCAATATCCTGGTGTTACGGGAAGATGTGATTGAAGCGAATCCTGACCTCGCAGCACTGCTTTCAGCCCTCACAACGGCCGCCATCGACCACACAAACGAGGACAAGGCCCTTGCCGAGAATATCACCGCGAACTGGGTGTACGGCAAGGGCCCGATCCTCACCCCTCAGGGAACGATTGACCCAATCACGGTCGAGCAGCGGTCCTTTGAAAATATGGTATTTACTGCCGATGCAGCACCACCGGAGGCCTCGATCGTTCAGTACACCATCGATTCAATGACAGGAGAATCCGGAAGTTACGATCCCCTGGTGTGGGTTGACCGCACGGTAACCACCAGGGCTGCATCGTTCCTGAATGGCACCACTGTGCCGGCATTGGATTCAGTTATCCCGACCCTCAATATCGGGTACATCCCCTCAAGCGACAATTATGCCCCCGTATACGTGATGGTCAAGGATTCCCAGTATTTCTGCGACAAGTACGGATTCTGCATCGTCCCGGATGATCCCTCCCTTTCCCGGCCGGTCTCCTGCACGCTTCTTCTAAACGGGACGGTGGCTGCCCATATCAACCTTATCATGGGACAGTCAGGAGGAGGGATCATGACGACAATAGGCCAGAACGCCCTTGAAGGGGCATACGTCGGCTCTGTCCCCGCGGAACTCCAGATAGCACTTGGTAATCCTGCCTCCATCATTCAATCCATCAACACAGGTGGTTCCGGTCTCGTTGTTCCAAACGGTTCGCCCTTGCGGAGTTGGACTGATTTCGTCCTTTGGGCAAAGGATCGGTCTGCTGCCGGCAGGCCTGTGATCATTGCTACGGTCCAGAGTTCCATCCAGGAGGAGATGGTACGTGAAGCATGTGCATACGAGAATATTACGGTGACGTTATATGGTACTGATTTCGAGACAGAAGGTTCGTGAATACGGAAAAGGGCTGATAGTCATCGTACTTCTGCTCGTAGCATGGGAATGTGCTGCACTGGTGATCGATAATAACTATATCCTTCCCTCGCTCACCGAAATCGCCGATGTGCTGTTTCACCCGGCACAGCCGGTGCTCGGCGGGGAGAGCCTGATTGCAAACACCATGGTAAGTCTGAAAGAGGTACTCACCGGATTTTTCTGTGCGGCAGCACTGGCAATCCCGCTTGGCCTCATCATCGGGTGGTCATACGAGGTCCAAGCGTACCTCAACCCTGCTATCCAAATCCTCCGCCCAATCCCCCCAATAGCATGGATGCCCTTTGCCATCGCATGGTTCGGGATCGGGATCAACTCGATCCTGTTCATCATCGCACTTGGTGCATTCTTCCCTATCCTGATCAACACGGTTGATGGGGTCAAGGGAATACGGGTAAGGTGGATCGAGGTTGCCGAGATGTTCCATGCCACGACCTTCGAGAAACTGCAGACCGTGGTTTTTCCCGGTGCCCTTCCCCGGATCTGGACCGGGCTCCGGGTCTCGTTTGCCATCGCGTGGATGTGCGTGGTGGCAGCCGAGATGCTGCCGGGTACCACCGCAGGTCTCGGATTTATAATCATGTATGCCTACAATCTCGGACAGCTTGATGTGATCGGTGCCGGGATGGTGGTGATCGGGATAATAGGACTTGGGGCCGACATGCTCTTCCGGGCAGGGCAGGCGAGGTTCTTTTCCTGGGAGGGGAAGGAATGATGGCAGAACAAATCCTCTTGGTCTCTGGGGTCCAAAAAACCTTCCACAGCGAGGGGAAATCCTGCCAGGCTCTCGCTGGTGTCAGCTTTGCTGTTGCTGCCCGCGAGGTCGTCTGCATCATGGGGCCTTCGGGGTGTGGGAAGTCCACCCTCCTAAGAATCATCGGGGGACTCGATTGTGCCGATGCCGGCTCGATCCATGGCATTTCCGGGCGGGGTGGCGATGGTGTATCGGCGGCCATGGTCTTCCAAGACCATGCCCTCTTCCCCTGGCTCTCGGTCGAGGAGAATATCACGTACGGTCTCCGGCTCTCTGCACAGAAGGAATCCAAAGAAGAGACGCAGCGCCGGACAGCAGAGCTCCTCTCGCTTACCCATCTTGACTCATTTGCCCGCTCTCCTCCCCACGAACTCTCGGGCGGGATGAAGCAGCGGGTAGCTGTTGCCCGGGCGCTCGCAATCAGGCCGTCACTGCTCCTGATGGATGAGCCGTTCTCTGCCCTCGACACGTTCACCCGCAAGGAACTTGAGGACGAGATCCTCAGGATCCGGCAGGAACTGAAGACGACCATCCTGATGGTCACGCACAATCCGGAAGAGGCCGTATATGTGGCAGACCGGATTATCATCCTTTCAGAGCGACCAGCAGTCGTTTCGGAGATAATTCCAGTGAGTATTCCGCACCCACGGAGTCCCACTAACCCTGAATGTATCAGGATCCGGGAGCTCGTGACTTTAAAGTGCAGGGGAGGCCCGGGTCTGATTGGTGATGAAGTTGGGTATCAAACGCCGGTCCTATAACACCATGTAAAGGTGTTCAGGTGAATGGAAGAGGAGTGAATAATCAGCCATAATTCCTTGCCAGAGCATCGGCTGATCCCTCCCTAAAATCCAGTTTGACTGGCAGGATCAATGTTCTACCCCAACAAGCTGCCCGCTCATGTCCTGCGACAGGTCGACCGTGGTGAAGTCACCGCTGGTCGGCAGGACCAGGGTGTATTCAGGGGTGATATCGTACTCGATGACTGCGCCCGATGGCAAAGAAAAGTCGAGGATATGACCTCCCTTCTGCCGGTCATCGCTGATGAAGTGGAGGTGGTATCCTTCGATATTGATCCCCTCGAAAAAGGCCGGCGTGAAGGTCCCGACCACCCACCCGGTTGTATCCGTGTATTCGAATACCGACTGGTTTTCCACCGCTTCAGAGAGGGTTGGGTAGGGTTTCTGCTGGGCAGGTACCGAGCGGACCTTCAGGAAGGGGAATGCCCCATGCATCCGTACTGCATAGACCATGTTCTCTGTGGGGAGATCAGATACCATCACCGTCGAGAAGGCCGAAAAATTCATCGGTGTGGTCGTGGTATTCGAGAAATCGGGTAAAAAATATGTCACTGTTGTATACGGCGTAGTGAAGCTGTCCGGAACGACAACGACACTGCCATCTGATTTCGCCTGGTAGACAATTCCATCCAGGAAAATCATCTCACCCTCGAGGGCATTGAAAGTGCCGATCCCAAAATCCCCGTGCTCTTTTATCTCGCCCACTGGCTGTATCCCGTCAAAGACACCCTGCTGCAGCGCATCGATGGTCGATACCTGGTAGAGTGTATCTCCGTCATCTGCGGTTGAGACACCCCCGGTTAGCAATTCGGAGAAGAACAAGGCCGCAAGAACAAGGATGATGACAAGCCCTATCATTGTCAGTAATTTTGGAAGATTCACAATGATTCCCTCTCACTGGATCAATGGAACGAGGGTATGGATAAAAGTGTGCCGGATTGACCCCTTTACGTACTCTCCCAGGACCGATCGTCCAGGGAAGGGACCGGTCTGATCAGGTCTTCTCCTTCTGCATTTGCATTATTCACCTTTTTTCCGACGGGATATGCCTCCATTCGCCCGGCAGGGTAGGACCGGAGCAGATCTGCAACAGTATCCCGGGACAGCGGTCCCGGACAAAGCCACCGATCCTCGTCCTCTTGTTTCAGGATGGCAGGCATCCTGTCATGGTATGGCGAGACAACCGTGTTTGGATCCGTGGTGATGATCGAAAAGGTACTGATCTCCTCTCCATCCGGGGCCCTGTACCGGTCAAAGAGCCCTGCAAAGGCAAAGAGAGAATTGTCCGTCATCCTGATGTAATAAGGTGTCTTCCCCCATCGCTCCTTCTTCCATTCGTAGAATCCTGTCGCCGGGACAAGGCATCGCTGGGATTTGAGGAGTTCACAAAACATTGGTTTCCCGGCGAGGGTATCCGCCCTCGCATTGATGGGTTTTGGGGAACGGGAGGGATCCTTCACCCACGACGGCACAAGTCCCCACTTCATCAGCCGGATCTCGTTTTTGGGGCTTTCAGGGTAAGCCCGGACCACCACCGGGACTTCCTGGGAAGGGGCAATATTGTACCGGGGAATTATCTCGAATGATGGAGCCCTGGCTGAAAACCGCTCATACAACCCAATCACAAAAGAGATCGTAAACCTGCCGCACATCATCGACCACCGGATAATCAGACTCAGGTTACATTATTTTTTCTATTTGTCCTGATCGATGATGAACAATGTGACAATGGCAAAGACACCGCCTCCCATTGCAGTACCTGGCCTCTCCCCTCCTGACCAGTCACTCAGAGTCCGGTTACCCCCGATGCGGGTTGACATCTCCCGGGGTTAATAGAGCGTTTTATGTCACTGCTTCAGGAGATTGAGGTAATACCTCAATAGGGGGGTTTCCAAAAAATATCAGGAACGGATACATGAAAACCTCGCCCGCACGGTGAAATCCTTTCGGGATTCAGCTTTCTTCCCAACACATTCCGGGACTGGTGTTCTGCTCGGAAACCTATTAAACAAACCTGCAGTATCTGACTTTTATCCCATGAAGAACAAGGTCCTGGTGATACTCCTTACCCTCTCTCTCCTTGCCAACCTGGGGATGGGGCTGTTCATTGTAACAGAACATCTCTCCGGGCCGAAACCCGAAGAGTATGTACCTCAAGAGAGCAGAGTCCGGACCACCGAACCATCCGAAGAGTCCGGGACGACGCCTTCTGTAGCCAGTATCCTTGATACCATCTCCGGTCAGGAGAAACGATCGGCATCACTCCAGGGACTTGCTGTCATCACCACCATCAATTATTCCCGCGAGGGACGGTTCATCTACCAGGAGACCAGTGAGACCGGTACAACGATCAATGTCACGGTTGACATTATCCCCGGTGAAGGAAGGATTCTCGTACAGACAAAACCCCTGATGGGCATCGTATTCCAGGACGCAGCAAACACTGCCGTGGCGGTTGCGAGGAATCGCACCAGCGCCGACCTTCGCGGAAGCGATGTGATCTTTTCGATCACCTCCGATGCCGTAATCCCTGCGGTGGACGGCGCGAGTGCCGGGGCACTGATGACCGTTATTACCAGAGCAGCAGCAACAGGAGAACAGCTCTGGGAGAACAGGACCATCACCGGCACGATCAAGCCCGATGGCAGTATTGGGGCGATTGGCGGGGTGATCGAGAAGGCCGGGGCTGCAAAAGAGGCGGGAAAAGATCTGCTGCTCCTTCCGGGCGAGAACGAATATATCGTCGTATTGAACGAGTCTTCCCGGAGCTTGGGAGGGCTGCAGATGACCAGACGGGCATACGAAACGGTCCCTGCGAAAGAATATATCGAATCGAAGATAGGGATCAGGGTTGAGTTTGTGGATACTATCGAGGATGTGGAAGACTATCTCATCCGGACAAGTCAACCTGGTTGATCGGGAATAAATTAAAGGGAGAAGGGGAAGCGTTCGGTGAACGGAACCCTGGTGGTACCTTCCAGAGGCTGGAGCGTGATTGAGACGGAATTCCTCCCCCCCAGCTTGACCTCGACCAGTTTCGTCACCGTCTGATACCCTTCTTTTGACAGGGTTACGTTGTGTTGTCCTACATTCACTTTCGAGAGAAGGGTATTGGTCTGTCCGCTCTCCACCCCATCGATCAAGATCACAGCGCCTTTCGGGATTGATCTGATGTTGAGCGTACCGGTAGCGGCGAGGGTGCCGGTTGTGCCACCGGACCCGGGTTCAGCGTCCTCTCCTTTCTTGAGCATGAAAGAGACCCAGTCCATCCCCGCCGTGTTCACAGCCACCTGTTTCGTCTTGGGCAGGTATCCTGGTTTGGTGAGGGTAATGGTATGGACCCCGGCGGCTATATTCCGAACATAGGTGTTCGTCTGCCCGCTCTCAACGCCGTCAATGGTGATTGCTGCACCGCTGGGAATTGAGGTGATATAGAGAGTGCCGGTTCCGATTCCATTATCCCCGCTTTGTTTCAGCGTGAATGACGCCGAATTCATGCCTTCTGCCTTTACATCGACCTGTTTTGTCTCTGTTTTGTATCCCGACTTGGTGAGGGTGACATTGTGGGTTCCAGCCACAACATTCGAGATGATTGCATTGGTCTGTCCCTTTACAACCCCGTCGATAGTTATCAGGGCACCTCGCGGGATCGAAGTGACGTACAGGGTACCTTTCCCAACGCCTCCACCATCCCCGCCACTGGCAATGAAGGAGACTTCAATCGTATGGTTGCCGGATACATTGGTAAACGTGTAGGAATCAGGTACTCCCTGATTCTGACCGTCAACGATAAGTTGCTGGATCGTATACCCCGGGCTTGCGGTGATCGTGAAGGTGACCGTTTCCGAAGGCACAACCTCGACCAGACCGGAGGGTGCGATCACTCCGCCATTTCCTGCAGACGCATTGATGAAATACTGTTCCGGCAGTTCTTCACCATCATCTATCGGAGCAAAACCTGCGATGATGGTATGGTTGCCGGATATATTTGTGAACGTGTAGGTGCCGGCAGATCCCAGATCCACCCCATCCACAAGGACAGTCTGGATCGTGTATCCCTCATTCGCAGTGATCGTGAAGGTCACCGAACTGCCAGGGAGTGCCGTGACGAGTCCGGCCGGTGTGATACTGCCTCCTGAGCCGGATGTTGCATTGATCTCATAGTGATCCGGCAGCTCTTTCCCATCATCAATCGGGGTAAAGGCTGCGGAGATGGTATGGTTGGTGGACATATTTGTGAACGTGTAGGTGCCGGCAGATCCCATATCCCCCCCGTCCACAAGAATGGTCTGGATCGTGTATCCCTCATTCGCAGTGATCGTGAAGGTCACCGAACTGCCAGGGAGTGCCGTGACGAGTCCGGCCGGTGTGATACTGCCTCCTGAGCCGGATGTTGCGTTGATCTCATAGTGATCGGGCTGTTCCTCGCCATTATCAACCGCAACGAAGGCAGCAGAGATGGTATGATTGGCAGAAATATTCTTAAACGTGTGCGTGCCGGCAGATCCCAGATCCACCCCATCCACAAGGACGCTCTGGATCGTATATCCGTCGTCCGGAGTGATCGTGAAGGTCACCGAACTGCCGGGGAGTGCTTCGTAGAACCCGGTGGGTGTAATATTCCCTCCCGCTCCCGAATATGCGTTAATCTCGTAATGATCGGGAAGATCGGCCTGTATTCGAAGGGAGAGGTTGGTCACTGCCCCGGCTATGAACGGGCAGGTTGCCTGCCAGGGACCACCGGCTGCGACGTCATATACTTCTGCAGGTTTCCCATCGACATAGAACGAAACTGGTGCACCGTTCTCGATGATTCCCTGCACTGTCAGCTTCGGTGAGTCCTCATCCGGTCCTCCGTAGATGCCTTCTTTGGTGGTGAGGATGTAATTGACCCCGTCGATCCCTCCCGTTACCTTCACTGATATTTTCGTCTGAACAGGAGCAAGTGTTCCCCAAAGGGTTACATCCCCATAGAACGCATGGGGCAGGTTTGGCGGATTGGGGGTAACCTCGAAGGTAGCGATACGATAGACATCATCAATCGCCGCGTTATCCAGCGCAGCGGTCAGTGCCTGTGCTGCTGCCTGGCCCTTCAGGCTCCCTTCACCCTGCAGGGTAAAAAGAACGGTTCCCGGTGCAGGGGAAGACCCCACAACCACATCACCCTGACGGATGACATCGAAGCTGCCATTGCCCATGGGGTGCTGGACAACGATGTAATACGTCCCTATAGCCATCCCGGTGGTGACGGTATCCGGGATGATGTATTCATAGGTCCCGTTTTCACGAATAGGCGCTGAAACAACGCTTGGGTAGCTCCCGCCGAGGATCCAGATTGCAACTCCCGGTGATGGATTCCCCTGAAAGGCACCACTGACAGAAATCTTCTGTCCCGGTTTGATAATCGAAGGTGAGACAGAGAGGGTCAGAGGAGGGATGTCCAATGGCAGGGATATGCTTGCAGAGGATGATCCGGCAAGATTGGTTATCGGCCTTGGATCAGATACGGCATAGACCGTGTAAGTCCCTGCTGGGATCGCGAGCCCATCGGTCTCCCAGGAATACTCCCAGGAGTTATCCGGAAGTACATTGATGGTGGTCCAACCCCCTCCATAGACCGACACGTTCGGGTTATGCAGGGGAGCCCCCTCGGGCGGAAGTCCTGGTCCTGTGAAGAGCAGGTAGACCGTGGGACTCACGGTGCTGATTCCCGAGAATGAGATCTCATCCCCGAGATAGTACTGATGTCCACCAGGTATGGTGATGGTCACCGTATCTTCAGCAGATACAGGGACGATCCATAAAACAAGTAGTATGAAAGCGATGAGTATTGCCTGAAATTTCCCCGTCATTTAAATCGTTCAATGGTAATAATTTCAATAAATAAAAATCTTTTGGAGAATTGAGGGGTTCAAAGGGTTTTTTGTGGCATATAAACCTCTAAAAAATGGATTTACATCGGAAGGGCATAGCACATTTATACGTCGGTGGACCCCCTTAAATAAGACCTTCACATCATTCCGGCTGACTCCGGATCTGGCATTCTGTTTCAGAAGGTGCCGCAGTGTGTTTTCTTTACCCGTCAGTCTTTTTCAGGGATCTTTCAAAGGACAGGCTGATAGAAGAGTGTGCAGGGAAACCCTGGAACGGTTCCAGTATTATTTCCTGCATATCTCGGAATTATACCCCATCGATACAGTGAGAGATTTATTCTCAGCAGGTCACATGAAGGAGAGCGACAAAGGATCGATCCTCATGCTCAAGCAAGGGAAGGATCTCGCTGGTCGGAAGCAGAACAGTCTTGTATGCGGACATAATCTTCTCTGCTCCAGGGGTAATGGGAAGACTGCCATACTGCCCGGTTCCGACATATACCACGTCAGGTTTTTCCTCGCTAAGAAACCCAAGTTCATATTCTGAGAGAGGAGTATGGCCATAGTCTCCTTTCATCTCTTTCGAGGCTTTCTTCTTCCTCTTCGAGATCGAACCATCGGTATGGATAATGATATCATGATCGTATCGTGTCTTCCCTACTTCGATCCAGCCAAATCCGGTCTTCATGAGAGATCGCCCTCCGTTCTTATTAGCTATTCCCGATCACCCTGATGCCCCGTCCGGTTATATTACCCTGTCGGTCATTTATTTGCAGGGTATGGCTTCATTCCTTGCTTTTTCCAGTGGTAAGGTGCTCCTCTACCCTGAACCGGACCATCCTCCTGACAAGATCAAAGGGGATCGGCTTATCAAGCGGAAACCGGACCGAACCCTTGGCATGGTGATACGGTGCAAGTTCATCCTCAAATGCCTGTATTACTGGTGGTGTGGGATAGAACCCGATATGCTGCTCATATGCTCCAAAGTGGACCAGGTTGCCATGAAGCGTGAAGGTGGGAATCCCATAGGTGATCGTCTCTTGTGCACCGGGGGTATTCTTATGGATGGTCGTTCGCAGTTGTTCGAGGATCTCTCGGATTCCGGGAGGAAATGAGTTGATATACTCATCGATGGTCCTGAATTCTCTTCGGGCTATCGGTGCGGGATGTTTCTTCTCCTTCATAGGATGATGCTCCTCATACCAGGATATGAAGCCCTGCCGCGACACTGGATCATTCCTCTCCCTTCCTTCGGATGATCATCCTGATCAACGGGAGCATGAGTCGTGTCCGGAGCCCGCCAAGCACCCGGTCGACCTTCATCAGTTCATCGGGGATCGGTATCTTCTGCGGACAGGCATCCACACATCTTCCGCAGTTCTGGCAGAGTGAAGCATCAGACCGACCCGCATCCTGGCCCCCCATCAGCCGCAGGCCATACCACCCTCGGGTGATAAGGCGGGAATTGCCCCTGCAGTAGTCATTATACAGGGAGAAGCAGTACGGGATGTTCACCCCGAACGGGCAGGGCATGCAATAGGAACAGCTGGTACAACTGACCTTCGTGAGGCGCTGGTACATACCCGCCACGTGCGCGATTGTCTCCAGCTCGGAGGGACTCATGGAACCTGGAAGGGCTTCTTCGCAGGTCTTCAGGTTCTCCTCGATATGGTGCTCATCGTTCATCCCCGAAAGGACGACCGTCACTTCGGGGTGGTTCCAGACCCATCGGAGCGCCCAGGCAGCAGCCGATCGCCTGATGGGGGACCGTGCGTATTCCTGTCTGACCTCGCGGGGAAGGTTGCGGGCAAGCATCCCACCCCGGAGCGGCTCCATCACCATAACTGCGATCTCTTTTGACGCAGCGTACCGGAGTCCCTCGGTCCCGGCCTGGTTGTACTCATCGAGAAAATTGTACTGGATCTGGCAGAAGACCCAGGGGTAAGCATCGATAATCTCGCGAAATGTCCTGAGATCGCCATGGAAGGAGAACCCGGCATTCCGTATCTTTCCGGATGCCAACGCTGAATCGAGGAACTCCGTGACCCCGAGATCCCGCAGTTTCTTCCACTGGACGGCATCGAGAGAGTGGAGGAGATAATAGTCGATCCGATCGGTTCGGAGTTTTTTCAGTTGGATATCGAGGATCCTGTCCATTTCCTGCCGCGTATTGAGGTTCCATGGCGTGAGCTTGGTGGCAAGTTGGACTTTCTCGCGATATCCGTCAGCGAGAGCCTTCCCAACAATCCGTTCGCTCTCGCCTCCGTGATATGGCATGGCAGTATCGACATAATTGACACCACGGTCAATGGCACTCCGGATCTGGCGCATCGCACACTCCTCGTCAATCTTTCCCATCCTGGTGGGAAGCCGCATTGTACCATAGCCCAACGCGGACAGGTGATCGCCATTCTTTGGTACGTTCCGGTATTGCATGGACTTCATCCTCGTTGCACTGGGATCGAATTCAGGTCAGGCTGGAGATGCCGTGTCTCTGAAAGGATTTGATAGTGGGATCAAAAAGACTGTGCGATCCGGAAAGAGAAAGAGGGGGATTCACTTTACCCTTTCTATGCCCTTACACCGATCCTCTGCCTTCGTTTGTATTCCCGCTGGCAACGATTCTGCTTCGATGTAGACATGGTGGGTCTCCGGGTACGCACTCTTCAGGTCAGCTTCAATCCTCCTGATTGCCTCGTGCATCTGCTCGGCCGTGGTACCTTCAGCAAAGCAGACCCCCATGTTCACCAGCAGATCGTGCGGACCCATGTACATCGTAAGGATGTCACCCGCACGCTCGACTGCCGGATCTGACTCGACGCGCCGCCGGATATCTGCCAATTGTTCCGGGTTAACCCCCTCCCCCATCAGCAGACCCATGGTCCGGGATGCGAGTATCCAGGCAACGCTCATCAGCAGCAAACCGATCGCAATCGATGCGATGCCATCGAGATAGGGATTGTTCAACAGGTGGCCGAAGAAGATACCGAGGAAGGCAAAGATCAATCCGAGCATGGCAGCGCTGTCTTCAAGGACGATCGTGTAGAGACTCGGGTCCTTCGATTGCTTGATGAATCGCCAGGCACCCATGTCACCCTTTGCATGGAAAAACTGTCGGATTGCGATGGCAAATGATCCACTCTCCACAAGAAGAGAGATGCCGAGTACCACGTATGCTGCGGTGGGATCTCCCATCTCGGCTCCCGGGGCAACGTGGCGGATATGAGAGATACCCTCATAGAGCGACATGCCGCCACCGATGCCAAAGATAGAGACCGCAACGATATGGGTCCAGAAATAGAGCGATTTTCCGTAACCGAACGGATGGCTCTGATCGGCCGGCTGCCGTGACTTTCGCATCCCGAGCAGTACGAGCAAACCGTTCCCGGTATCCACAAGCGAATGGATACCCTCTGATATCATGGCAGACGATCCGGTGATAGCCGCAGCAATGAACTTGATGATTGCAATGATCAGGTTCCCCGCGATGGCTGCGACAACGGCTATTTTTGAACTGCTTTGTGTTGCCAAGGAGTTCCTCCCTCTGTTTGGTGGGTCAGGTCAATTTACCTACTTATCAGCTATTCCGGGCTCATAGGAATGAAACCACCGCACTCTCTCAATACATCCCCACAGTTGTGGATCACCGTTGATTATTTTACTATTGCAGGGAGTTTGTACAGGATTTGGGGAATAGATTGCTTTTCAAAGATGAGAATAATCCTCCAGGGATGAGACAGGGGTTGCTGACCGTTTCAGGAGGTTACAATGGTCACGGGAATTGAACCGTCAGGATTGTATGTGTCCGGTTAATTCCAGCAGGTGGTGAAACTGCCATTCCCGTTCTCTTGCCGTGGCATCCTCTGCATCTTTTTGGGCTGCAGCATCCCGGAATGCGGTTGCAGCGTAGATCGCAGCCGCGATAGCATGTGCAGGAACATGTGCCGTTGCCATAGCCTGACCGGCAGCACGGGCAGCAGAGCGGGCTGCATCATCCCCTTCTGCCTCACGGGCAGCTGCATGCGCCGCAAGGGAAGTTCCACGGACGTCTGCCATCCTGAACACCCCGGTGCGAACCCACTCCCGGAGCGCTGCTAGTGCATCCCGTGGCCGGGTGTCTCCGGGGAATTTTTCCTCGAAGAAGGGGAGAGCCCGCTCTGCACAGTCAGCAGCCCAGGTTGCAAGGATTTTATGGTCCGTCTTTCCGGCACGTTCTGCAATAGGCTTGTCAAGGTCGCTCACTGCCATTTTGCGTCGTTTCATTGTCTTTGTAATCCGGGATTGACGGCTCCCTTTATTTTTGTACTTATTTTCGCCCTGTTTAAATAAAGCTATGAAAAATACCGGAATATACTTGTTAAACCGGTAAAAAAGGGAATTGAACGGATAAACGTCTAGAAAATCCTGGAATGGCCATGGTGCCCTTTGAAATACTGGTGAGGGTCGCTGTAACGGTATCAGGGGATAGCCCCCTCACCATCACAGTAGTGGTATAATCCTGATACCCGGCCTTGGTCAGCCTGATCTGGTGGGGACAGATTGCCACCCCCGTCAAGGTAACCGGACTCATACCTCTCAGGGTACCATCAAGATAGAATACTCGCCCAGTTCGGCGTCGAAGGTACTGAAAGGGTCCCGGTAAAAGTCCCAGCCGGTGACAGAGTCGGTGCAGTGGTCGGAATAGTAGGGGGAGCCGGTGTATGACTTAAATCGTAATCCGGGTAAGGGCGAGAGGTATTTTTAGGATACCGCCCAGAATCCCCGCCCGGATTTCCAGCACCCATCGTGCAATAAGAGAGAAATGATATTAAGAGACGATGGTAAGGTGATACACATGAACAATAACGCTGCCATCCTTCTTATCGGCGCTGTACTTGTCACGGCACTCGTTGCCGGCTGCACAACACAACCGCAGACGGTACCCGTCACCCCATTGCCTACCACGACCCTGCCGGTTACCACCCCTCCGGAGCCTACACTCCCCGGGACATGGACCCTCATCTCGGCCTTTGCCCAGGGGAGGGGGACAAGCATGGTTCCCCTTACCACAATCACCGCAACCTTTTCAGACACAGGCCTGGTCTCCGGATTTGCAGGCTGCAATAATTATGTTGCCACATACCAGGTCAGCAGTGACATGATTGCAGTGGGAAAGCCGGCTGTCGCAAAGAACGAATGCAGCAGTCCGATCGGAGTAATGGACCAGGAGACGATCTATCTCTCAAACCTCAAGGCAGCAGAACGGTTCACGATTGAGGGTTCACGGCTCACCTTCTATGATCTCAAAGGGACGATCCTTCTCATCTACGACCGGAAAGGATCCGCGGAACCCATCCTTCCCATCGCAGGGATTCCCTGGATTCTCGACCTGTACAGGATGGAATCAGGAGCGAACATGCCGGCAAACCTGGACACCGAAGTGTCCATCCTATTTGCAACTGACGGAACCCTCACCGGAACGGCAGGTTGCAACTCGTACCAGGGCACCTATACCCCAAGCAGTTCAAACGGAATCTCGATCAGCGACCCGGTTGTATCAACGGAGAACTATTGCATAGCATATGGGGTGATGGAGCAGGAAGAGGCCTACCTTGCCCTGCTTCCCTCGGTCGCATTGTATGAACTAACGAGCGATGGTCACCTTTACCTGCTGGATGAGAACTATACTCCGCTTATCCGATACGTGAGCTGAAGGAGGTCTATTTCAGATTTTTCTCCACCCTGTGATCCTCCGGTGAAAAAATCCCTGATTATTTTTACGAAGTGTACTTTCCCCCCCTTTGACACGTCGTTGATAGGGACACTGCCAGGACCCGATGGTCCAAAGATACGGTTATCTCCTTCAGTCACCAACGGCTCTGATGGATGGTGACGCCGAACAAGATGACCAGTGAGCCTGAATATCCCCGGTTCCCGTTCGGGATGGCCCCGGAAAAAGGAAGGTGGATGCTTGTGGTTCTTTGCATGGTCATCAACCTCTGCCTCGGGACTCTCTACTCATGGAGTGTCTTTGTCGAGCCACTCACCGCGTATTTTTCCACCGGGCTCGGCATGGCAGTAACTGTAAACGATGTACTGATGCCGTTCTCGGTATTCATCGCGGTCTTTGCAATCACCATGCTCCTTACCGGCAAATATGTCGAGGAACTCCAGCCACGGATCATCACGGTGATAGGGGGAATATGCTGCGGCCTCGGCTGGTTGCTTGCATCGACCGCAACCTCGGTCATCATGCTCACCCTTGTATTCGGGGTGATCGGGGGTATTGGTGTCGGGATCGCCTATGGGGCAACGATCGCCGTTGCCGCCCGGTGGTTCCCGGACAGGAGGGGGCTTGCTGTCGGGATGACCGTTC
>Ga0316622_100000093_pt1 | contig 40553 bp, 34 predicted proteins | sample OWC_Aug_OW2_C1_D_FD_207646 | JGI IMG/M metagenome (GOLD analysis project Ga0316622, IMG submission 207646) | Wetland soil microbial communities from Old Woman Creek delta, Ohio, United States - OWC_Aug_OW2_C1_D5_C | ecosystem: Environmental > Terrestrial > Soil > Wetlands | place: USA: Ohio... | reverse complement strand
CGACACGGACGTCGACTCACACGCCCACCGCGACGGCCTCGCCCACCACGACGATGACCGCGACCTCGACCCGTGCCCCCACGGCCACCCGCACGCCGTCGCGCACGCAGACCCCCGCGCCAACCGCCACCCCATCACCAACCCGCAGCGCCACGACGACCGCCTCGCCGACGCTCCCGCCATTGCCAACCGCGACGCCGACCGACGCGTCCCCTCCGACCGCAACGCCGACCCCGACCGACACCCGCACCCCAACGCTCACGGCCACACCGCCGGCGACACGGACGTCGACTCACACGCCCACCGCGGCGATGACCGCGACCTCGCCCCGCACCCCCAGGGCCACCCGCACGCCGTCGCGCACGCAGACGCCCACAGCAACCGCTACCCCATCGTCAACCAGCAGCGCCACGACGACTGCCTCGCCGACCGACACCACAAACCCGACGGTGACCTCGACCCGCACCGCGCGTCCATCACCCACCGCAACGCACACATTGACGTCAACCGCCACTGCGGTCGCAACGGCAACTCTCAGGCCGACGTCCACGAGCCTTCCGTCGGTTACGCCCAAACGGGTCGCCGGGGTTAACGGCCAGTTCCGCTACTACGGTTCGGGTGAACCGGTTCGTGAGGTCACAGTTCACTTCCGTGGCGATGGGGAGAACATCGCCGTCAGCACGATCACTGGTGACTATCAATCTGGGCCGCTCACCGAGGGGCGTTGGAGCGTCGAACCAGAGAAGACTGGCGACTTCGCTGCCGGACTCAGCTCGCTCGACAGCGTCCACGTTCTCGCGGCGCTCGCTGGCGAACGTCGGCTCGATCCGCTCCAGTTCTTGGCCTGCGACGTGACCGGCGACGGCGTTCTCGACCGAAGCGATGCCGAGCGAATCCTGGATGTCGTTGTTGGTCGAACCGCACGGTTCCCCGTCGCCGAAACCTGTGGAAGCGATTGGGCCTTTGCCCCAACCGTCTCTGCGGTGGCAAACGCACATCTCATCTTGCCGCGAACAGGCCCCACCACGTGCCAGCGCGGTGGCATCGTCTTTGATCCACTCCTGGGGAGCCCAACTCAGCGAGACTTCGCGGCGCTGCTCTTCGGCGACTGCACCGGCAACTGGCAACCCCTCGTCGACAGCCGCAGCGAGCCACCCGACCGCGATCCCACGGATCCGTTGCTACGCCTGGGTCGTCCGCGACGTAACAGCGCTGGCCGGATGCGCCTTCCCGTCTATGTGCGCTCGCACCAATCGTATCGGGCGCTGCAAGCACAGATTCGCTACGAGAGCGCAGCTCTCCGTGCCACCGCCGTCCGGCCACGGCGGACGGAATCCGACGTGCTGGTCGCCTTCAACGTCGAGCACGAGGGACTGATCGCGCTGGCCCTGGCCGGCGCACAGCCGCTCAACAACCAGCGCCCGCTCGTGTTGACGCTCGAGTTCGAACTCCTCGGCAGACGCGCCCCGCACCCTCCGGCGACCGTCCTACAAGTCGCCATCGACGAGCAGCCCGCGGTTGTCATGCCGAGCCGTTGAGGACACGGACTTCGGCGAGTCCGCTCGAACCTCGCCGCTAACGGACCGTCACCACGACACGGCGCTGGCGGGGGCCGTCGAGATCGACGACCATGATCGCCTGCCAGGTTCCGAGCAGGAGTCGTCCCTCACGGACCGGGATGGTCTCGCTGGGACCAAGCAGGGCCGCCTTGATGTGCGCAGCGCCGTTGTTATCAACGCGGTCGTGGCGCCACGTGCCCTCGGGCACGAGCTTCGCCAGGGCATCGAGAATATCGGTGCAGACGTTCGGATCATCGTTCTCGTTGATCACCACCGCCGCCGTGGCGTGCGGCACGTAGACGGAGCACAGGCCCTCTTCAAGCCCCGCATCGGCAACCACCGCCGCGACCCGATCGGTCACATCGATCATCTCGTACTTGTGCTGCGATCGAATGGTGAACTCGCGTTGCATCGCATCAAACCAGACAACAGAACACAGACAACAGAACGCAGACAACGGGACACAGACGAGGAACCGGGGCTCCTCACATCCAGGCGCCGCCGTCGACGCGCAGAATCTTGCCGGTGACAAACGCCGCATCGTCACTCGCGAGGTAGACCGCAGCGCGTCCGACATCCTCGGGTTGGCCGGGCCGACCCAGTGGAATCGAACTGATCAGCGCGTCGCCGTGAAACTTGAGGAGGCGGTTCCCCATTTCGGTGGCGATCAACCCGGGCGCGATGCAGTTCACGCGCACGCGTGCCGGGGCGCACTCCTTCGCCAGCGACTTGGTGAGGGCGTTGACCCCCGCCTTGGCGACGTAGTACGGCGCGCCGAACGGTCCGCACGCGTCGGCCCCGATCGACGAGATGAGGATGATCGTACCCTGGCCGCGGTCCACCAGATGTTTCGCAGTCGCCTTGCACGTGTAGAAGACGCCGTGGAGGTTCACGCCGATGACCTTGTGCCAGTGCTCGACGTCCATGTCCCACACGGCCTGCACGCGCGAGGCGATCCCGGAGTTCGCCACGACGATATCGAGGTGGCCGAAGTGCCCGAGCGCCTCGGCCACCATCACCTCGACGGCCGGCCACTCCGAAACATCGGCTGGCAGCGCGATGGCGGAACGCCCGAGACCTTCAATCTCCGCCACCGCCTCCCGCGCCGCCGCGTCGTCCCGGCGATAGTTGATCGCGACATCCGCCCCTTCCCGAGCGAATTCGACTGCAATGCTGCGTCCGATGCCGCGTGATCCTCCCGTCACCAGTGCGATCTTGCCGTCGAGTTTTCCCATGATCAGTTGCCCCTGCGAGAACGTTCTTTTAGCCGAAAAGTTCTGTTCACCCAACGGGCCTCGTAATGCATGGGCCTCGTAATGCTCCCTTCACCGCGGCGTCTGCAGCCGGCGCATCGGGAGCTTCTGCCGGGCGGCGATCTCATCCAGCGCCGCGCGCACGCGGGCCGCGGTTTCAGGCGACGGCTCAAGCTCCAGCGCATCGAGAAAATGCTGGTAGGCGGCCGCCGGTTGGTCGAACGCTTCGAGCTGAATCGCGCCGGCGCCGAAGTGTGCGTCGGCGGCGCTGGGGTCAGCCGGGTAGTCACGCAGATGGCGCCGGTACATCGTCAGGGCGGCGCGCGCGTGGCCGTGGCGGTGAAGCCAGTTCGCCAGCGCCAGCGAGTGCTCCGGTGAGAGCAGGCGTCGGGTCCGATCGGGATCGAGCAAGAAGTACGCCTCGGCCGCCTCCGACAACCGATCCGCTGACATCAACTGCGCGATCTCCTGCGCCGCCGTTGCCGGCCGTGGTGGCGCCTCGCGGTACTCCCGTGGCTGCTCGACCAGCTCACGGCGGTTCATGAGCCAGGCGATTGCCGCCCCAGCAAGAAAGCCGCCGATGTGTGCGCCATGCGCCACGCCTCCCTCGCCGCCACGCAACACAAGGAACGGGAGAAGATTATCGATGATCAGGTAGAAGCCGAGCAGCAGGCGCGCCGGGACGGTGACGACGTCCACGAGGAACGGGAACAGGAAGACCAGCAGCCGCACTTGATTGCGTGGAAACCACAGGAAGTAGAAGCCCAGCACGCCCGAGATGGCCCCGGAGGCGCCGATCAGCGGCAGCGGGGAATCCGGATCGAAGAGCATGTGGAACAGGGTCGCCGCAACGCCGGTTCCCAGATAGGCCAGCAGGTACGGCAGCGGACGCAACCGGTGCTCGACGTTGTCGCCGTAGATCCACAGGAACAGCATGTTTCCGAAGAGATGGAGAAAGCCGGCGTGCATGAACAGCGAGCAGAAGAGAGTCACCGCGCTCGGGTCGACCGGGCGGAACCCGTAGCGGAAGACAAACAGGTCGTACGCCGATGTCTCGCGCAGGATGCGATCGATGGAGACCGCTTGCGGCGCATGCTCCGTCACGGTCCGCAGGTACTCGCGCAGCGACGGGTCATGCAGATCCACGGCCGTCACGCCGAGCGGCAGATTGATCAGGACGTAGACTGCAACGTTGGCGGCAATGAGCGCGTAAGTGACGAATGGCACCCCACGCGGATTCGGGGCATCGCCCAGCGGCAGGATCACCGGTTCCGCCCGTGCTGCGTCGCCCGTCGCAGCAAGGGGGCGTCGTCTTCGATCGCGTCGCCCCACTGCACCCAATGATCACGCCGATATCGCGCGAACAGCTCGAGGTACGGGCCCGGGCTGCACGCCTCGATAACCTCGTAGAGCTGATCTGGCTTGCGCGAATGCTCTCGTTTGCGCTGGCGGATGATGTTCACCTGGCGGCGGCCCGCCTCCCGCGTGCGCAATCCGCCCCGCACGCCGAACAGGACGAGCTCGGTGACGTTCCGGAAATAGAAGCCCACGCCCCGTCCGTCGGGTCCACCGTCACCGCGGATCTTGTACCAGACGATGTTCCCCTTGTACGAAAACCCCCAGGCCGCCATCACCTCCAGCCCCCAGTGCAGGAGCGCGTTGGGCACCCAGAGGTACAGGTGCGAGCGCGGCGAGGCGAGTTTCTCGACCGGGAGATCCTTGATTTCCTGGAGCGTCATCGTGGCGTACCGCCGCAGCCGCCGATGCTCGGGCGCCATCTTTCCGGTACGGTTCTGGAACCGCCACGGCGGATCGGCCAGGATCGTCCCGAAGGCCCCTTCCACGTCGTTCCACAGATCCGCGATCGGGTCCGGCGGTCGTGAATCTCCCATCGCGCGGATCATACAAGCAGGAACCGATCCTGCAAAGCGCAGCGAGATGGTGGGGGCCTATCCGCCAGCGTCCCCGACGTGGAGACGCGGCGATCGCTCTCGTGTCCCTCGGGCTACGCGCCCGGTGCCTCGACCGTCACACCGACCGCCCCTGCTGGGCCGCGACCTTGCCGATGAACAGGAAGGTCACCCCGTGGATGGCAAGGAAAGCACCGCCGACGGCACCGGCGATGAGAAAGAGATGGATCGTCGCTGCCACGAAGTACTGGCTCTCGTAGAGGACGTTCCCGGGATTTCGCTCCTTGAGCAGCGTCGCCTTGCTGAAACGCTCGTCGCGGACGACGTAGGCACCGAACCCAATCAGCACTGCCAGACCGACGGCCAGCAACGTGACACCGAGGAGTTTCGCCGTCTTTGCCATGGCTGAACCTCACGGAGCTCCGGCGGCTTCGCCCGGCGTGACGGCCAAGTCTCGCCGATAGACTTTCACCCGCTGCCGGCGGGCTTCGTCGTAACCGATCCACTTCGTCGCCGGCACCTCGTCGAAGGAGACCTCGCGGAACCCGCGGCGCAGGAAGAACACCTGCGCCCGGCCGTCGACCGCGCAGGCAAACACGTAACGCAGTCCGGCCTCGCGGGCATCGGCCAAGACGCGTTCGACCAGGCGAACCCCGACCCCTTCGCCCTTGAACCGCGTGATGGTGTAGAGGCAGACGATTTCACCGGCGTGCTCGTGCTGATAGGGCTCGGTCTCGAGCGCGCACACACCGGCGAGATGGCGCGCGCCAATGGTTGCCCCGTAACCGTTCAGCAAGATGCGGGCAGTTTCGGCCGGGCTGCGATGCTTGAGGTATCCTTCGCGCTGCCCGCGCTCGAGCAATCGCTCGACCTGTTCGAAATCGTCGATGCCCAGGCGCTCGACCCGGCAATAGTCCTCCAAGGTGAACAGGGTGCCGGATCCCTCGTACGTGTAGAGCTCCCGCGCGAGCCCCGGCAGCGCGCACAGGTTGACCGCATGCACGCCGCCTCGCAGCGCCGCCTGAACCGCTTTGAGGGTCTCCCGGCGCCGCTCCAGACCGGCCCATTCCGCCTCGCCGTCTTGCAGGACGGCGGTCAGCATCGCCTCGTCCATGAACGACAGCTGGCCGGAATGAGCCGTGGAAATTCCACCCAGCGATTCAATCAGCACCAGCTTGTGAACCCGCAGCTGGACACTGAGGTGCTGAGCAAAGTCGACGAGACGCGACGCGGGGGCGGCTGCGACGAGCAGCGGCCAGGAGCGCAGGACACTCCATGTCGCCTCGAGCCTCAGGTCGTCGTGATCGGCGCCACTGCGCTCCGACATCAGGTCGACGAAGGATGGCGCCAACGTCCGCCGGCCGCGCACGACTGGAAACCATCGCGACGTCTGCTCGCACAGCACGAGCCGCTGCAGTCGGCGGCGCACCCGCTGGAGGCGTGACGCAAGCGACTCTTCACTCTCGGACACGCCGAGCAGCACCACGACCCGCGTCTGATTCGCCACCAACTCTCGCAGCACGGTACCCAGGGCGTCATAGCCTCCGGGCCGCTCGCAGTCCGCCAGCGAAACGGCAAAGCACAGCGTCCGCGCGCGAAACTCCTCGAGGTAGAAGTGCTTCTCGTCGAACGCCTCGGCCGCTTCCCGAATCCGCTCAGCCAGCTTCACCATCGGCGCGAACCCTAGCACAATCGAGATCGCTGCCGTAGGGTTTAGGGGCTTGCGGCTATGTCAGCCGCGCCGCACCGTGCAACGTGGTAAATGGAGGGCAGGCGGAGCTTGTCCTGAACTACCAGGCGAAGTCGAAGGGTCCGAGCCGTCGCCCCGCGCCACCCGGCTCACACGGAGGTTCGCCCTCCATGCTGACTCGCCCTCCGGCCACGGTTGCGCGCGCTTGCTCGAATCGGCCCCTCCAACTAGACGTGGAGAAGATGGCCCGCCTGCTGCTTGCTGCGTTGATCGTCTGCAACTTCGCCCCTGCGGCAGGCGCGCTCGGTTGTCGCCATGGCATGGTTGCCTCCGAGCATCGTTTGGCGTCGGAAGCCGGGGTTGCGATGCTTCGGCAAGGAGGCAACGCCGTGGACGCTGCGGTCGCGACGGCACTGACGGTCTGCGTCGTGAACCCTTCGTCCTGCGGCATCGGCGGCGGTGGGTTCATGGTCATCCGCGATGGGCGAACCGGCTCGGTGCAGACGCTCGACTACCGTGAAACTGCTCCCGCCGCGGCGAGACCTGACCTGTTCGTCCGCAACGGCGCCGTCGTGCCGGAAGCCAGCCGCTTCGGAGGTCTCGCGGTCGCGGTGCCGGGGGAGGTCGCCGGCCTCACGTGCGCCCTGCGGCGTTTCGGCAGCCTCCCGCTGGCCACGGTGGCGGCGCCAGCCATCGCCCATGCTCGCGAGGGGTTCCCCATCGAGGCGCATCTCGCGCGAGCGATCGCCCAGAACGTCGAGCGCATCCGCAAGCAGCCGGCGCTGGCCGCGATTCTGCTCCGACCGGACGGCGCGCCGTTGCAGGTCGGTGACGTTCTACGCCAGCCGGACCTGGCAGGCACGCTCGAGCGCATCGCGCGGGAGGGCGAGTCCGCCTTTTACGACGGACCGATCGCCGACGCGATCGTCGGCAGCGTCACGCGCAGCGGCGGTATCATCGAGCGGGCCGATCTGAGACAGTATCGCCCGGTCTGGCGGCGCCCGATCCGCGGCCGCTTCGCCGGCTACGACGTGTACAGCATGCCGCCGCCGAGCTCCGGGGGCGGCGTGCTCATTGAAACCTTGCAGATGCTTGGCGCCGACGACCTGGCGGCGCTGCGGCAGAACTCGCCCACCTACCTCCACCTCCTCGCCGAAGCCATGCAGTTCGGCTTCGCTGACCGGGCCGCCTACTACGGCGATCCCGATTTCGTCCCCGTACCAATCGCACACCTGTTGGCGCCGGCGCGAGGAGTTCGGTTGCGCCAGGGCATCAGCGCCGTCAGCACCTTCTCGCCGTCGTTTTATGGCAACGTGCAACCCAGCCGTGATAGTGGCACTTCGCATCTCTCGGTCATCGATGGGAACGGAAACGCCGTCGCCTGTACGACCAGCATCAACACGGCCTTTGGGTCCATGGTGCTGGCGGAGGGCACCGGAATCATCTTGAACAACACCATGGACGATTTCTCCACCCAGCCGGGGGTTCCGAACGTCTACGGCCTCATCGGCAACGAGGCCAACGCCATCGCGCCGCGGAAGCGGCCGCTGAGTAGCATGACCCCCACCATCGTGACCCGGGGTGATGACCCCGTTGCCGTGGCTGGCGGATCTGGTGGACCGTTCATCATCTCCGCAACCCTGCAGGTCCTGCTCAACACCCTGACCTTCGAGCAGGACGCGGCGACGGCCGTGGCCACGCCACGCATTCATCATCAGTGGCTGCCGCCCGTTCTCGCGACCGAGTCGGGGATCGATGCGGCGACCTGCCTCGCACTTGGCCGGCGCGGGCACCGCGTGCAGGGGTCCCCCGAAATCGGCGCGGTGCAGCTCGTTCGCCGCACCGCGGATGGTTTACTCGATGGCGCAGCCGATCCCCGCAAGGGGGGACAGGCGGTGGGGTGGTGAAGCGCCTACGGAAGCTGATCTCGTCCACCTGGTTCAAGATCGTCCTCAGCGTGGCGCTCCTGTTGCTCCTCTTTCGCCGCAGCGACCTTGGCGAGCTGACGCACGTCTTGGCCCACACCGAGCCAGGGTGGGTTTTCGCCTCGCTCGTCGGGTATCTCTTCAGCCAGGCGCTCTGTGCGCTGCGCTGGCAATTGTTGGCGACACCGCTCGGGTTTGCCGAATCATACGCACGTTACTTCGCCTGCTATTTCAGCGGCATGTATCTGAACCTGTTCGCGCCCAGCACCGTGGCTGGCGACGTCGGCCGGGCGCTGTTCCTCGCCGGCGGGCGGCGGCGGACGCTCGCCATGACGACGGTTCTCGCCGATCGCGGTATCGGCTTCGTCGCCCTCGCCTGGGTTGCGGCCGCAGCCATTCTGTTGCTGCCAAACTATCCCGTCCCCAGGGTGCTCTATTGGAGCGCGGTGATCGGCCCCCCGGCGGTCGCGTTACTCTGGCTCTGGGGTCCGCTCCGCGCCGTGCGCTTTCTCTCGTCGCACAACCGATGGCGCGTGATGGTTGAGCAGCAACTTGCTCCCTACTGGAGCGACTATCGTCTGCTGGGCGTCTCGTTCACGCTCGCGACCGTGTTTCACCTGGTTCAGATCGGCACGCAGATCCTCATCGCCTGGGCTTTGGCCCTCCACATCCCCTGGACGTTCTTCCTGATCTTCGTGCCGATCGTGAACATCGCCGGCATGCTGCCGATCAGCCTCAACGGCGTCGGGGTCCGCGAGGCGGGGTACTGGTACTTCCTGAGCCTGATCGGCGTCGACCGGGAGCTGGCGATCGCGCTGGGCTTGCTCAGCAGCGCCGTGGTGCTGGCGTCCAACTTGACCGGCGCACCGGTCTTTCTTCTGCTCAGGCGCCCGGCGGGCCGGCTCAGGCCGTGAACGCGTTGGCGAGGATGATCGTGTCCTCGCGCCGCGCGCCGACGGAGACCATGACGCTCCGCGTTGCCGTCAGCTCTTCCAGGCAGGTGATGTAACGCCGCGCGTTTTCCGGAAGATCCTCGAGCGACCGGGCCCGGGAGAGCGGCTCGTCCCAGCCCGGCAGCTCCTCGTAAATCGGGCGCGCCTGATTCAAGACCGACAGGCCCGCCGGGAATTCCTCCAGCCGGCGTCCCCCGCACTCGTACGCAACGCACACGCGCAGCTTCTTCAATCCGGTCAGCACGTCCAGCTTGGTGATGGCGAGACCGCTCAAGCCGTTCAGACGCACCGCCTGTCGCGCCACCACGGCGTCGAACCAGCCACAGCGGCGCGGCCGGCCCGTCGTCGCCCCGAACTCCTCCCCGTCGTGCTGCAGCTTGCGGCCGAGATCGTCGAGGAGCTCGGTCGGAAACGGCCCCGACCCCACGCGGGTCGTGTACGCCTTGGTGATGCCCACCACGGCGGTGATGCGGTTTGGGGCAATCCCCGCACCGCTGCAGGCTGCGCCAGCAATGGTATTCGAGGACGTGACATAGGGGTAGGTCCCGTGATCCACGTCGAGCATCGTTCCCTGCCCACCTTCGAAGAGGACACGGCGGCCGGCTGCGAGCGCGCGGTCGAGATAGATTCCCGTGTCGATCACGAGGGGGGCCAGGCGAGCCGCGTAGCGCCGATAGTCGTCATAGACGCGCGCGTAGTCAATCACCTGCTCCTTCAGGATCGCCTGGAGGTAGGCATTCTTCTCATCGATGGCGCGGCGCAGCGCTTCCGTAAAGATGCGCTCGTCGAGCAGATCGGCAAACCGGATGCCAATTCGCGCCATCTTGTCTTCGTACGTCGGGCCGATGCCCCGGCCGGTGGTGCCGATGAGACCTTCACCACGCAAGCGTTCCCGGGCGCGGTCGATGGCACGGTGATACGGCATGATGAGGTGCGCTCGGTCACTGATCTTCAGGAAGCTCTCATCCTCGAGGTAGCCACGTTCGCGTAGCTGGTCGATTTCCTGGATGAGAACCTCGGGGTCGACCACCACGCCATTGCCGATGACACAGACGGTGCCGCGATGGAGGACGCCCGACGGAACCAGGTGCAAGACGGTCTTCTGGTTGTCGACTACCACCGTGTGTCCGGCGTTGTTTCCGCCCTGATAGCGGACAACAACGTCGGCGTGCTCGGCAAGGATATCGACAACCTTGCCCTTGCCCTCGTCCCCCCACTGGACACCCACGACTACGACCGCTGGCATGGCTGGCTAACCACTCGTCCGTCGGAAGCGACGGTTCATAAGAGGCACCCTGGCTGCTCCGCTTGGGGCTGACGCCGGGACGCGGAGACACGGCGACGCGGCGAAGGAAAGGAGTTTCATCGCAACGGACATCGTTACAGCTCGAGCAAGTCTGCCGTCACGATGTTCGGCTGGGTCCGAATGCGCTCCAGCACGGATTGCGGGACCGCTTCATCGATGTGGATCAGGGAAATGGCCATGCCGGCGGTTCGCTCGCGGCCGAGCTCGAGGCCGGCGATGTTGATTTTCGCTTCCCCAAGGATCGTGCCGATGGCACCCACCACACCGGGGACGTCGCGGTTATGGAGCATGAGGATGTACCCCTCGGGAACCGCTTCGAGGTAAAAGTCGTTGATCTTCACCAGGCGGATCACGTCGCGTCCAAACACGGCGCCGGCAACCACGCTCTCCGCCCTGGCGGTTTTCACCCGCACGGTGAGCAGGTTGAGGTACCCCTTCGGTTGGGTCGTCTTGGACTCCACCACCTGGACTCCGCGCTCGCGCGCGATCTCCCGGGCGTTCACGTAGTTCACCGCGCCGGCTTCCATGAGGCGGTGGAGCAAGCCGTAGAGGACGGCCAGCGTCACCGGCTCCACATCGACCTCGGCGACCTCGCCGGCGTACTCGATCGTCAGCTCCTCCGGCGCCTCCTCCAGCAACTGGGCCTGCAGGCAGCCCAGCTTCTCTCCCAACGTGAGGTAGGGCTTGAGCAGGTGCAACAACTCGGCACTCACAGACGGAACGTTGACTGCGCTGCGGGTCACGTGATGCACCAGGTAATCGATGATCTGTTCCGCAATGGCGATGGCCACGTTGACCTGCGCCTCGTCGGTGGAGGCGCCGAGGTGAGGTGTGCAGATGACCTGCTCCAGCTGCAGCAGCGGGTGATCCTTCGGCGGCGGCTCCTGCTCGAAAACATCGAGCGCGGCACCCGCGAGCCGGCCGGAGCTGATGGCCTCGGCCAACGCCTGCTCATCGACGATTCCGCCGCGAGCGCAGTTGATCAGTCGGGCCGTCGGCTTCATCTTGGCTAAGACCGCGGCGTCGATGAGATGACGGGTCTCGGGCGTCAGCGGCGTGTGGATCGAGACGAAATCCGCGCGGGCGCAGAGCGTATCCAGATCGACGAGCTCCACGCCCAGCTTCTGCGCCTTGTCCTCCGTAATGAACGGATCGTAGGCGATGACCTTCATGCGCAGACCCTGCGCGCGATCGGCCACCAGGCCGCCGATGTTGCCGACCCCGACGATGCCGAGCGTCTTGTTGCACACCTCGCTTCCCATGAAGCGGGACTTCTCCCATTTTCCTGACTTGATCGATGAGGAAGCCTGCGGGATCGAGCGGGCCAGGGAGAGCATCAAGCTGATCGCGTGCTCGGCGGTGGTCACGTTGTTTCCACCCGGCGTGTTCATGACGACAACGCCCTTGCGCGTCGCCGCGGGGACGTCGATGTTGTCCACGCCGATCCCGGCCCGCCCGATGACGCGGAGCCGTGTCGCGGCCGCCAGAATCTCGGCGGTGACCCGGGTCGAGCTACGAACAATCAGCCCGTCATACTCCCCGATGATCTCGCGCAACTCCGCCGGCTTCAGCCCGACCCGCTCGTCGACCGTGAGCTCGTTTCTCTCCGCCGCGCCGCGCAAGATCGCGACGCCTTGCGGCGCCAACTTATCCGAAATCAGAACACGTTGCATAATCAATGCCTCAAGCAGGAAGTGCGGCCATGAACACTTCTTCGGCCGCTGCCACGCCGTGACCGAACGCTACGCGATGGCCGAAGTGCGCCAAGGCCATCTCGAGCGCGGCGATTCCAGCGATGACGTCCAACACGCCAACATAACCGTGGTGCGCCAGGCGGAGGAGGCGTCCCTTCAGATGATCCTGCCCCCCGGCGAATGTCACACCCATGCGATCCCTCAAGTAACTCACCAGCTTTCCGCCGTCGACGCCGTCCGGAACATGCACACCACCTCGAACAGTGCGCTGAACTGGGGCGTGCGATGATGGATGATCGGCCGGGCCATCGCGAGCAGTACTCGCGCCGGGACAGGCATAGGACCGGGGGCGAGCAGCAGTTGCTTGATCACGGAACTCTCTTCACGATTCAAAAAAAAGCCTGAACCTCTCTCGGTCAGAGGCCCAGGCGGACGGCCCACTGGCGTTTAGCACTCCCCCGTGGTCGATTCCACGCAGCGCCAGTCGTGCAAAACCCGAATGCGTACTGCGCTGTGGCGCCTACCGGATTCTCTCCACTCTGTCAATGCACTCAACGGGTCGTCCGCTGAGCCCTGACGACCGCAGACCGGGTGATGTGATCAGCGCTGCGCGGCATTGTGGACAAGCGCCATGAATTCCTGCCGTGTTTCCTGATGCGATCGAAAGACCCCGAGCATCGTGCTGGTCACAACCACCGAGTTCTGCTTCTCGACGCCGCGCATCCGCATGCACAGGTGCTCGGCCTGCAGCACCACGCCGACCCCTTCCGGATCGAGCTCTTCCATGAGGATGTTGGCGATCTGGGTCGTCATTCTCTCCTGGACTTGCAGTCGCCGCGCAAAGACCTCAACCAGCCGCGCGAGCTTGCTGATGCCCACGATGCGGTGCTTCGGCAGATACGCCACGTGGGCTTTTCCGTAAAATGGTAGGATGTGATGCTCGCAGAGGGAGAAAAAATCGATGTCCTTCAGGACTATCATCTCTTGGTAGTCCTCGGTGAACAGCGCCCCGTTGACCACTTCCTTGGGGTCTTCGCTATACCCCTTTGTCAGGAACCGGAGAGCCCGGGCGACACGTTCGGGGGTTTTCTGCAAGCCCTCCCGGTCGGCATCCTCTCCAAGCTCGGTCAAAAGCTGACGGACGTGGTCCTCAAGCTTGCCGGCGGCCATTTGGATTTCCGATTCTAGCGGATGATGAGTTCCCGGCAAGAGGGGGCAGTGGATCAGCGGCTCCGGCGCTCGACGGCCTTCACCTTCTGGTACTTGCGGTAATCGTAGCCGGTGGCCATTGCCATGAGCATGGCCTCCATTCCGCCTTCACGCTCGCGCCGGAGAATGCGCAGCCGTTCGAAAAAGTCCTTGAAGTCCTGGTTGATCCGCTGCCGCTCGTCGGCCGGGTTGAGGAAGAAGTCGCGCAGGCGGGTGACCGTGAAGCGGAATGCCGAGAAACGAAGCTCGTTCGGAAACGCATCCCACTCCGCCAGTGACAATGTCCGCAGCCCCTCGTACCCGGAGATCAACGCCTCGAACCTCTTGAGGGCATACCGGCCCTCCTCGAAGCAGAGCGCGTTGACCGCCGTCGCCAAGTCGAAGATGAACTTCCCTCGGCCCGCCGCCTCGAAATCCAGGAGCGCAACGATCTTGTCGCCTTTGAACAGGATGTTCTCGACCAGCAGATCGCCGTGGATGATGCCCTTCGGCAGCTTGCTCTCGAGGTAGTTCTGCAGATATTCGAGCTCTTCGTCCAAGGTGCGGACGATCTTCTTCAGGTAGTGCGGCAGCCGGACGCGCACGTCCGCGTAGGTTTCGGCGACCCGCTCGAACCCGAACCGGTTGTCGACCCCTTTCTTGTATGCCTTGCTGATCAAATGCAGGTCGGCCAAGACCCGGCCAACATTCTCCAGTTGCGCGTGCGTGAGGTCGTCCGGGTCGACCTTTCGCCCGTCGATGTACCGGGACACGGACAACAGCTTGCCCGACCAGTCGCGGCAATGCCGGCCACGCCGATCCGCTAGTGGAGCTCGGCACGGAAACCCGTGCTTGCGCAGAAACAGAAGCAGGTCGAGCTCGCGTTTCACTTCGAGCTCGCTCTTCACCTCGTCGATCTTGACGAGAAACTTCCCCTTCGAGGTCTCGATCAGATGATGGCTGTTGACCGACTCGTCTCGGAGTGGACGGACGGCCAGCACCTTCGGGAGGCCGTATTCGGCTCCTAGGTCGACCGCTTCCTTCTTCGAAAGTTGAGTACGGACCACGATTTGAGTCGCGGCAGCGCATCGAGCGCTCATTGACGCCACCTGCATAAGGACGATGATTTTATAACGCGATCACAAAGTGAATAGCTCAATGGAGATAGAAATGTCAAGGAAAATCTTGATGTTAATTGATAGTCCACCCTCAGCAGGGCTCACTAAGTCGGCATAAAAGATAAGCAGCAAGGGTCAACAAGTCTCTGATTTTTCGTGGTTTTCGTCTCCCGCGAGAGGACGTCGTGGGGATTCAAATGACCTTCATCTGACTTGAGCAATCAGTGCCCATGCTGCATAGCCAGGCAGATCTCGCTGGTGACCTCGTTGGCTACCACTCCGGGACGTCTAGCGGGCCGAGCTGCTCTCATTCTGCGTGACGCGGGACCCGGCGGAGGTCGGGGGTCGGCCGATGCCCAGAAATCATTGTACACCGAGAATCCTATGTACCTGGGGCAGCACACGGATGTCGTCGAGGAAGCGGCGAGAAGCGCGGTAAAACGCCGTCAGGGCGTTCGGCTCGACGTCGTAGGCCCCTTGTCGACCAGCGATCGGCTGGAGGAAGACTGGGGTCTCGGCAGCAATCGAGCGCATCAGGTCGGCAGCCCGTTCGACATCGGTGATGGCCGTGCCGGCGTCGATCAATATCTTGACATAGACCTTACCGCGGGCCAGTGCGAGGAAACGAGCGTGCTCCTGCCAAAAGGCGGGCTCGTCCGTGTTGGAGGGGATTTTCATGTCCATACTGACAATGTCGACCTGCGGGAGGACGAGGGCCAGCCGCTCGGGTAGCATGCCATTGGTTTCCAGCAGGCGCGGCCGTGGCAACTCCTCCCGCACGAGCAGCTCGGCCAGGAAGTCGGCCTGCAGCAGCGGTTCCCCACCGGTCAGCACCGATCCGTCCAATGGTTCCCGCCTTCGCAGCAGGGGTGTGAGGCAGGAAAGGAGCTCGGCGCAGGTGACCGGATTGGGAAGATCGCGCGTCCCTTCCAGCGGATCGTGTAGTCGGAACCCAGGCTGCCGCTCCAGACTATCAGGGGTGTCGCAGTACCGACACCGAAGGTTGCACCCCGCCAGGCGGACGAACAGCTGCCGCCTCCCCGCATGGGCGCCTTCGCCCTGAAACGAAACGAAAATCTCGGAGAGATACCCCTTCTTCATCTGCTACGAGCTGTGTAACACAGGGGTACCATCCTAGGAAGGCGGGGTGATCGCGATCTTGACGTCCATGACGTTGGTGCCGGTGGGACCGCGCACGAACAGATCGCCGAGTTCCTTGAAGAACGTGTAGGAGTCGTTGGCCTGCAGCGCCGCCGCCGGATCGAGGCCGCGTGCGGCCGCCCGAGCGAACGTGGAACCGTCCACAAACGCGCCCGCGGCGTCGGTCGGCCCGTCGATGCCGTCAGTTCCGGCGCTCAGAAGGCTGACGGGGCACTGCCCGATTTCCTCGACCAGAGCCAGCGCAAACTGCTGATTCCGGCCGCCTCGGCCAGGGCCCCTGACCACAACAGTGGTTTCTCCACCGGCAAGGAAACACCGCGGTCGGGCGTCACCCCGTCTCCTCTCCTCCCGGATGAGCCCCATCCAGCGGCGCGCGGCCGCCGCCGTATCTCCGGCGAGCGGTGCTGCCGTCGGGACGACCTCGTATCCAAGCCTCTGTGCTTCTTTCGCCGCTGCCGCCAGGGCGGTTCGGTTCGACCCAACGACAAGATTCACGACCCCATCAGCAACGCGATCTCCGGGTTTGATCGTTTCGCTCAGCCTCCCGCCAATTCCCCGAGCGAGCAGGTCTCGAACCGACTCCGGGGCCTTCAGCTCCAGGTCAAACCGCTTCAGAACCGCCTCCGCATCACCGTAGGTCGTTGGGTCGGGAGCCGCCGGGCCAGAACCGATGACGCTCGGATCGTCACCAACGACATCTGATAGAATCAAAGCAGTCAAAGGGCGTCCGCGAGCGATCCGAACCAACCCGCCGCCTTTCACCGTGGACAGATGTTTGCGCACGGTGTTGACCTCTGCGATATCGGCCCCCGACGCCAAAAGCAGCTGATTGACAGCGATCTTATCATCCAGGGTGACCGGAGCGCGCGGCTGTACGAGCAGGCTCGAGGCCCCGCCACTGATCAGACACAGTATCGCCGTGTTCGCGGTTCCAACGAGCTCACAGACCTGCCTCGTGGCATTCAGACCCCTGGCATCCGGCACCGGGTGGCCAGCTTCGGCAACGGCAATGGCCGACAATGGCACACGACACCCATCGGCGGTCACGACCAGTCCGGAAACGGAATCGGCTTTCAGAACGGCTTCGCAGGCAGCCGCCATTCCGGCAGCTGCCTTGCCCGCACCCACGACCAACGTCCGTCCATGCCAACGGGCGTATTCCCGCCCGGAATGACGGATGGTCACCGAGTCACCCTCCCGCCGCAGACACTGTGACACGAGTCGAACCGGATCAACAGCAGCTACGGCGGCTTCGAAGATCCGGACCAGGCGCCGGCGGTTCTGCTCATCGATGGACGCCATCGCAGGCGGCAAACGACCGAGCCAATATGCACGGGACGGAGCCTATGGAGAGAGGGGCTGCGAAGCGGTCATTCGCCCTCTTCACTTCGCCCCCTCACCTCGTTTGCCCATCACCCTCAGTTCGAGGCCAAGTAGGCCCGGGGAGGCCACCGGACGATCGCGTTCAGCAACTGTCGCGAGCGCCTCAGGCGTTTTCCTCGTCGACGTCGGTGGAACCCAGGCGGCGGTACGTGCGTTCGTCATCGAACCGCCGGGTCATCTTGGCTTCCTTCTCGCGTTCCGCCTGGCAACTCACGCAGAGCCGTGTGAACGGCAACGCTTCCAGACGCCCTGGGGCGATCTCGGCATCACAACTTTCACAGATGCCGTACGACCCCTCATCGATCCGCTCCAGCGCGTCCTCGATGGCCTGCAACTTCTCCCGCTCACGGTCGCTCAGAATGAAGCTGATCTCTCGATCGCGCTCCTCGCTGGCCAAGTCATACGTATCCATGCCATCATCCTTGGCTCCCTCGCGGCCCTGCTTCAGGTCGTGGCTGATCTCGTGCAAGACTTGTCGCTTCATCTCGAGCAGTCGCGCACGCGCATTCTTCAGTGTTGTTTTACGCATGTTACCTCTCAGGGGGCCGGGAGTTTAGTCATGGCGACCGGCTCTGTCAACGGCGGTTTTGCGGTTTTGTGGCACTGCGGCCTGACGCGCGACCCAAGCCGGGGCACGGCCAGGCACCATTGCCGTCGAAGGTCCCCGGTTTAGAGGTTTGGACCCCCCGGGGCTGGTTCCTTTCCAGTCCTGCTGACCGGTCGCCCCTCGGCACTCCAGACGGACGGTGGCTGCGGCAAAACAAAAGCGTTGCTCCGCCCCGACACCGACGCTATAGTTTGGGCGCTTAGCAGGGACAGCCCTCGCGCGCGGGGTCGACGGTTTGTATGGGATGGGGAGCCAGGGTGGAGACCCTGGCTCTTTCAATTTGGGGATTTCATTGAATCGTCAGTCCAAACATCAGATGGCCCGCGCGGCGACCGCCGCGCGGCTGCGACGTATGGGGCTGGTCGTCCGAGGGGTCCCGCGCACTGAGGGGTATGATCTGCTGGTGAACCACGGAACCCGGGTCGCCCTGCGTGTCGCGTTTCCGGGCCGCTATGCTCACACGGTAACCGTCTCGGGAAAGCGTTACGCCTACGACTATCGGAGTTGGAGCTTCAACTTTCACCGACACGGACGGTGGGATCGAGAGTATTGCGATGTCTTCGTCTGCATCGCCAAGCACCGCCGCAAGACGGACGAGATCTTCATTATCCCCGCCACCGCCGTCTCCGGACCGACATTCAGTCTGCACGGCGCGGGCACCAAGCCTTACCGCGGCCGGTACGCCCGCTACCGGAACCGCTGGGGTATCTTCACCGAGCGTCAGCCCAACCAGACCGACCACCCGCAGGTCGCCTGACCGATCGCGCGAGTCTCCCCGCAGCCACCGCCCGCCCCGTCACGATCAATCGCGATAATTCACGAACTGAAGCGGCAGATTGAGGTCCTGTCCCTTCAGCAGCTGGATGACCGTCTGCAGGTCGTCTCGCTTCTTTCCGCTCACGCGCACCTGGTCGGCTTGAATCTGGGCCTGCACCTTCAGCTTCGCGTCCTTGATCAGCTTGACGATCTCACGTGCCTTCTCGATCGGGATTCCCTGCTGAACGGTGATCTTCTGCTTCGCCCGGCCACCCGCCGCGGGCTCGATCTTGTCATATACCAGGGCCTTGAGTGAGATGTTGCGGCGCACCAGCTTCGACTGGAGCACGTCCACGACCGCCTTGAGGTGGTAGTCGTCAGCGGAAGTGACCCGGATCTCGTCCTTCTCCAGCTCGATCTCGGTGCTGCTGTTCTTGAGGTCATACCGCTGGCTGACTTCCTTCCGCGTCTGATTGACCGCGTTGTCAACTTCCTGCCGGTCGACCTGGGAAACGATATCGAACGAGGGCATCAGGGCACCCGTACCGCGTTTGCGGCCCGAACGCCAGAACGCTCGGCACCGAGCTCACGGGATCCGCCACGCCCTCCCGCGGCAACGCGGGCCACAACGATTCGCTGCTAATACCCGATCGGGGCTTCGATGACGTCGACCCCGGGCGGCACGTCGAAGTGGAAGAGTGAATCGGCCAGCCCGACATTGCGGCGAATGTTGGAGAACCGCAGTTTGGTCACGTTGCCCATCGGGTCGCGGATCTCGGCACCGACGATGCCGTACTCCTTGGTTTCGACGGAAAGCCGCAGACGGCCCAGTTCCTGCTCATCGCGGCGCGGCACCAGGAGCAGCTGGACCGCGCCATCGTCGGTCCCGTCTAGACTGGCCTGGAAGTCGTCGCCAATGCGTCCGACACCGGTCAGGAAAGAAATCGGCGCGGAGGACCGGAACGCCGACTCGAACGGAGACTTCAACACCTGCTGCTCGTCGGGCTGATACAGCCAGAGGGTCACTCCATCGGCCACGATGACCTGCTTCTCGTGGTTCTCGAGCGTCCACCGCATCTTCCCTGGCCGCTTGAAGGCAACGGTCCCCCGCGCGGATAATGTGCGCCCGGTACTGGCCACGAGCAACTCCTGGTGCACGTCGGCCGTGAAGTCGGCCGTCGCGTCGAAGCGAGCCTGGACCCGGCGCACGATCTCCTCCACGCTGACCGCTCGCGACGACCCCGCTTCGGCAGTAATCAGTGCGAAGACACCGACCCAGATCGCCGCTCTCATTCGCCGTCGATCCGTTGCGCCAAGACGTCTCTCGGGCGGCCGCCCTCGCTCGTGGACACGACGCCCTCGCGCTCCATGCGCTCGATCATCCGCGCCGCCCGGTTGTACCCGACCCGGAGGCGGCGCTGCAGCCAGGAGATCGACGCTTGGCGGCTCTCGGTGACCAAGCGCACCGCTTGGTCGTAGAACTCGTCGTTGAGATCCTCGTCGAGGTCTTGGTCATCGCCCTCCTCGGGGCTCTCCAACAGGTCGAGCGCGTACTCGGGAGTCCCCTGCCGCTTGATGGAGTTGACCACCTTGCGAATCTCCGTCTCGGTCACGAGCGGCCCATGGAGCCGCCTGATCTGTGCCGTGCCCGGCGGCATGTAGAGCATGTCGCCCCCTCCCAGCAGGCGTTCGGCCCCAATGTGATCCAGGATGGTTCGGGAATCGACGCGTGACGTGGTCTGAAACGACATGCGCGCCGGAAAGTTCGCCTTGATCAGACCGGTGATCACATCCACCGACGGACGCTGGGTCGCCAGAATGAGGTGGATGCCAGCGGCGCGAGCTTTTTGCGCGAGCCGGGTGATCGGTTCCTCCACTTGCCGGCCCATCGTCATCATCAAGTCCGCCAACTCGTCGATGATCACGACGAACTTGGGAAAACGCTCCGCTCGCGTCGGTTTCTCGGCCGGATCCTCGTCCGCGAGCTCGGTCAGCTCCAGAACCCCGTCGGCGACGCCGGCATCCGCCTCATCGATCATTCGATTGTAGCCGTCCAGATTCCGCACCCCCCGCTGCTTCATCAGGCGATAGCGGTCGTCCATTTGCTCGGTGATGTTCTTCAGCACCGTGACCGCCTTCTTCGGATCGGTGACGACCGGAACCAAGAGATGTGGGATATCCTCGTATACCGAGAGTTCGAGCATCTTGAGGTCGATCATCACGAAGCGGACGTCCCGGGGCGCCGCCTTGTAGAGGATGCTCACGATCATGGCGTTGATCGCCACGGATTTCCCGCTCCCCGTCGCTCCCGCAACCAGGAGATGCGGCATCCGCGCGAGGTCGCCGATCACCGTCATGCCGCCCGTGTCCTTGCCGAGGGCCAAGGTGAGGCTGGACGGTGAGCGCGTGAACGCCTCGCTTTCGAGCAACTCGCGCAGGCGCACCTCCTCGCGTTTCTGGTTGGCCACCTCGATGCCGACCACAGCCTTGCCGGGAACCGGGGCAAGGATGCGCACGCCAGGAACCCGCATCGCCATCGCCAGATCGTCCGCCAGCGTCACGATGCGATTGACCTTCACTCCCGGGGCGGGCTCGATATCGAAGGTGGTGATGACCGGTCCGGGACGAACCTCGACAACCTTGCCCTGGATGCCGAAGTCGGCGAGCTTGGTTTCGAGGATCTGCGAGCTCCTTCGCAACGCCTCTTCGTCGATGCGGACCGCGTTGGCCGACGCCGCATCCAGCAGGGTCAGCGAGGGCAGCGAGTAGCGGCTCTCGCGATCGAACTTGAGCTCCTCTTGCACGGCCCTGCGCGGGCGCGATTTCGCGCTCGCCGCGTTCAGCTTCTCCGCTTCATCGGCAAGCACGATGACCGGGGCCGGCTCGGAGGTGCGGGTCTCCTTCTTGATGTTGATCCGGCGGCGCCCACCGGGGTCTCGTCGAGACCGTGCGAGGAAGGCTCTGGCGCCGGCCGCGCCCTGTCGCGCCCCCCGCGCCAGCAATACCGCGATGCTGCCGAGTGAGACTTGGGTCACGAACACGAACGACAAGATCAGGAGTGAAACCACCAGGACATAAGACCCGGCCGCTCCAAACGCCTCACGCAGCAAGGCGGCCGCGAAACCGCCGACCCAACCCCCAGCTTGGGTGATGGGTCGGCCCGGGGCGACGAGCCCGAGGAGGATGGCCAACCCGAGGACGAAGACGAAGGCACCGGCCGTGCGCGACACCGACAGCTCATCGACCGTGCGGCGGAACAGGAGTACCGCGACCAGCACGAGCAGGAGCGGACACAGGTACGCCGCCAGACCGAGCGACTGCACGAGGACGCTTGCCAACCCGTAGCCGACGCGCCCCCCAACGTTCAGGTTCGCCGACTCCGTCTGGTAGGAGATGAAGCTCAGCAACGCGAACGCAGACGCCGCCAGGCTCATGATCGCCACCACCTCCTCCAGCAACCGGCCCTCATCCCGCTCCGACCTCCGAGCTTCAGAGGCGGCTGCGACCCCGCGAACTCGCGCCACGACTCACATCTCCATCACAAACGGCACCACCACTGGACGCCGATCCAGCGTCTTCCCGAGGAAGCGGCGAAGCGCCTTCCGCACCTCTTCGGTGACTTCCAACGAATCTGTACGCGACTCCGGAGCGATCTGATTCAGCGTGGCCACAACGACCTCCCGTGCCGCTTCAAAGAACCGCGGCGCCTCAGCCTCTTCGAAGACACCACGCGAAAGGAAGTCGGGACCGGCGATCAGCTCACCGGACTTCTGATCCACCGCCAAGACCGCGAGCAAGAGGCCGTCCTGCGACAGGTGTCGCCGATCGCGGAGGACCACGTCGCCGACGTCGCCGATGCCCTTGCCGTCCACGAACACCCGGCCGGCCGGGATCGGATCACCAGCACGGGCCCCGTCCGCGTCGATCATCAACACCTGGCCGTTCTCGACCAAGAAGATCGACGCCGCCGAGAGGCCCACGGCCTGCGCCAGCCGCACGTGATGGGCAAGGTGCCGATACTCACCGTGCACGGGCACGAAGTATCGCGGTTTGATCAGATTGAGCATCGTCGCCAGCTCGTCCTGACTGGCGTGGCCGGAGACGTGCACCGGCGCGTTCCGCGTGTGAAACACTTCTGCGCCGCGCCGGTAGAGGTGGTTGATCATGTTGTCGATCGTGCGCTCGTTTCCTGGAATCCGCCGCGACGACAGGATCACTGAGTCCCCCGGCTCGACCCGCACCTGCCCGTGATCATTCATGGCGATCCGCGTCAGCGCGGACAGCGCCTCGCCCTGGCTCCCCGAGGTGAGCACCGTCACCCGGTTGGTCGGCAGGCTTCCGAACTCCGACACCTCTGCGAACAGCGACGGCGGCGCGCGCAAGTAGCCCAGGTCCGTCGCAATCCTGATGCTGTTCATCAGACTGCGTCCGACAATAATCACGCGCCGCCCCGTCGCCGCCGAGAGCTCGAGAGTCTGCTGCAGGCGATGGACGTGGGAGGAGAAGGTGGAGAGGAAAACGCGCCCAGCGGTTTCAACGAAGATGCTTTCCAGTCCCCCGCGCACGGTGCGTTCCGACGGTGTGGTGCCCTTCACTTCGACGTTCGTCGAGTCGGACAGGAAGAGCAACACGCCCTGCGAGCCGTACTCGGCCAAGGTCTGAATGTCGGGACCGGGGCCGTCGATCGGCGTGTGGTCGATCTTGAAGTCGCCGGAGTGGATCACTACCCCGATGGGGGTCGTGATCGCCAACGCCACTGCATCGATGATCGAGTGGGTGACGTGGATCGGGTCGATGCCAAACGGTCCGATCTGCCAGCGCTGGCGCGGCCGGAACGTCTCGAGCCGCACGTGAGTGTCAAGGCCGTGCTCACGCAGCCGCGCGCTGATGAGCCCGGCTGCCATTGGAGTCGCATACACCGGAACATCGAGTTCGCGCAGGGCATACGGCAGCGCGCCAATGTGATCCTCGTGCCCATGGGTGATGACAAAGCCGAGGAAACGCTCCCCGAGCTGGCGCAGGTACTCCATGTCGGGAATGACCAGGTCCACACCCAGCATGCTGGTGTCGGGAAACATCAGGCCGCAATCGATGGCGATCGCCTGCCCTTCGTACTCGAGCACCAGGCAATTGAGCCCGATCTCACCCAACCCGCCCAGCGGCGCCACCCGCAGCGCTCCGTCTCGGCTAGAATGCATCCGGTCTCCCACGACTCCGTGCCGGCCGTTCGTCCGTGTCCGCCGATCGCATGGGCGAACAGTCACGAATCAAGCGCCGCGTCATCCCCTGCACCACCACGACGGATGATAGCGGTCCGTCCTCCGACAAGTCAACGAGAGGATCTGGTGATGTGCTGGCAGCGCCTCGCGCACCGAGGGCAGCCGGCCCGAGCAGGCCTGACGACACCGCCTTGACAGTCGGCAACCCCGATTGCTACGGTCCCGATCGCCGTGGTGAACAAGGCCATCATCGTTGGGAACTTGGGACGCGACCCGGAGGTCCGATTCACTCAGGACGGCCGAGCCGTCGCCCGCTTCTCCGTCGCGACGACGGAGCGCTGGACGGACCCGCAGGGCCAGCGCCAGGAGCGGACGGAGTGGCACAACATCGTCGTCTGGGGCAAACAGGCGGAGACGTGCGGCCAGTACCTCTCCAAGGGCCGCCAGGTCTTCGTGGAAGGCAGCATCCGAAGCCGCAGCTACGACGACAAGGACGGGAACAAGCGCTACATCACCGAGATCGTCGCGCGTGATGTCCGCTTTCTTGGTGGCGGAGGCGGCGGCGCGGCGCGGACGCAGGACACGAGCTTCGTGGCGCCAGCCGCTGACGATCCAGGTACCGCTGCGCCGCCGAGCGGCGAGGACGACATCCCGTTCTGACACCCTGCTGCGGGTGCGATTCTCTTGCGGTAGGGACGCGCAGATACGGGGACCTACGACAGCAGCGCGGTGACCGTGCGTCCCGCAAGGGCGCAGCGCCACTCCGCCTCGATCTCGCGGGCTGACAACCGGTCCACGATCCGTTCCGCGGCCGCCGGGGTCGGGAAGTTCCACAGCACGCCTTCGGCCAACGCCAGGGCTTTGTCCAAGCGGTTGTCAGCCAACAGCGCATAGCGGTAGCGGATCTTTCTTCGCGTCCGCTCGAGGTCGTCGGCCGCGAAGCCCGTCTCTGTCGTCTGGCGACAGATCTCTTCGAGCGCGCGCAACAAGCGCTCGGCCTGGCTGCGGGCGGCGCTCGCCGAGAGCACCGCCACCGCCCAATCGGGGCCCCACTCCAGAGTAGCCGATACTTCATAGCTCAGGCCCAGACGTTCGCGCAGCTCCTGAAACAGGTGACTATCCGGGTCGGCCCCGACCAGGTCGAGCGCCACGCCGACCGCGAGGAGCCGTCTGGGATGCGGGTCGACTGCAATGAGCTTCGTCAGGTATGCCTGGTTGCTGTTTCGATCTCGCACGCGGAGAAGGCCACCCGGTCGGATGCGCACAGACGGAGGCTGCGCCGGCATCCCACTCGCCCCGTGGCGAAAGTGACGCCGAACGAGCGCACGGGCCCGCTCGAGAGAGATGCCACCGACAACCGCAAGCACGGTGTTCGGGTGATCAAACTGGCGGCGCAGGAAGCGGGCCACGTCTTGCGGTTCGATCTCACGAACGCTCGCGAGGCTGCCTGACACTGGATGTGCCAGCGAGCCGCCGAACAACCCCGCCCACGCCTGGCGGTAGACGCGATCAGCCGGGTCATCGCGTCGTCCGCGGATCTCCTCCATCACCACGCGCCGCTCCTTGCGAAACCGCTTGGGATCGATGCGGGTGTGGTAGTACTGCTCGGCCAGCAGCGCCAGCGCGGCATCGAGGTCTTCGTTGAACACCTCGATCGTGAGGGCGATGTCCTCATAGCCGGTGTCGGCGTTGTGCTCGCCACCGAGCTCGGCGGCACGACGGTTCAGCGCAATCTGATCGAGCCGGGCTGTCCCCTGAAACAGCATGTGCTCGGCCATGTGGGCAAGGCCTGGATGCTGCCGGTCGAAACGCGCCCCGGCGCGCACGGTCAGCGCGATTGCCGTCAGCCGCCCCGGGTGCGACTGGTACACCACCCGCAGACCGCGACAGCGAAAACGCTCGATGCGAGACCCGCTCATTACGACGTCGTCACGAACCTACGCGCCCGCGCGGCAACGCCCGCGTCCACGTCCACGAACATCTTCCGCGTCAAGACGAGGAATCGAGAAACTCCAGTGTCCGCTGGGTGTCGGCCCCACTCACCACCCCCGCCGTCGAGAGATGATCGAGCAGGGCACGCGCCGCGAGGACACTGTGGAGGCGGATTCCAGCGGCGGCCAGAACCTCTGACCCGCGTTCCTGCCGGTCGACGATCACCAAGACGTCCTCCACACGCAGGCCCGCCTCGCGCAGCGGCGCGATGGCCTCGAGCTTGGCGCTGCCGCTGGTAATGACATCGTCGATCACCAGTGCGCGCTCCCCAGGTCGAAACTCCCCCTCGATCAGCCGGCGGGTTCCGTAATCTTTCGCCTCCTTGCGTGGGTAAATCAGCGGCCGGTTCGCCGCCAACGACATGGCCACGGCGATCGGCAGTCCCGCGTACGGGATCCCCGCGATGCGGTCGTACACGATACCCTCCGCCCGCTTCGCGAGGGCCCGCCCGACAACCGCCAGTGCCGACGGATGGGAAATCAGCCCGCGCAGATCGAGGTAGATGGGCGACAACCGCCCGTCCTTGAGCTTGAACTCACCGAAGCGGACCGCCCCGATTCGGCTGAGGAGCAGACTCAATTCACGTTGGTCCATCGACGCCGACTCAACCCACTGTCGCTATTCGCGTGGGACCCTAGGCTGAGGCGGGCGGGAGGTCAACCGCGCGGTCAGTGTTCCACGCTCCTCGAGACAACCATGTTTGTGCAGTTTTGATCTTGTCATGTCGGTCGACTCTGCGTTAAAGAACGTACTTGAGGGGTGCGTTTTCCTCTCGCACGGATACGCTACAGTCTGGGGCGAGGCCTTCCGCGCCTCCGAGAGAGGGAGGGACCATGAGATCATGCGCGCGTCATCTGCCCGTGAACGCTTCACGGATCTGGCCGGCACTCGCAATGGCCGCCGCGGTTTCGGTTTCGTTGGCAAGCGTGGCGCTGGCTGACCCGCCGCTGCCGAGGCTCGTTTTCTCAATCTCCGGCTCAGGCAAGACCATCTGCGATTCCGGTTGCACGACGTGCACCGTCGCCTCAGGCGAGTGCATACTCGTCGATGACGAAGATCTGTTCATGTGCATCCCGACGGCAACGACAGGGAACACTATCACCGGGTGTGATTGGGAGCCCTTCTTTGACGGCTCGGCACTGAGTCTGACCTCGCAGATGGTCGCTACCGACGTGGTTCCCAACGGGAACGTCCTGTTCCGGTCCAATGCGGATTTCACACTGCCAGACCTCTCGCAGATCAAGGCGAGAGACATCGGCCTGTTCATTCCTGACAACCTCAGTCTCCCATACACCGGCGGCGGCCCGTACACGTCGGGGACGTTCAAGCTTTACCTGGACGGCGACGCAACGCAGGCAACGGTCGGCGCGCAACCATGGGATGCCGTAGACGTGATGGGAGACGGCAGCTGCGAGAAGACGATTACCGCTACCGGGGACCACACGTGCGACCTGGTTGGCTCCTTGAACGGACCTGGAGCCCTCGGCGGTGTCCACTTCAAGAACGAGGACCTGATCAGGTGCCGCCCCACCGCGAACTCCACCGGCGGGTCCATCACTTCGTGCAGTTACGCTCTGTTCCTCGAATCCGGCAGCATCAACGGGGTGGGCAGTGGTTTCACGGGAGACATCGAAGCCCTGCAGTTCCTCAGCTTCAACCGCAGCTCCTTTTCGGGAACCATGGTTTTCAAACGGAACGGAAGCGCCGGTGGAGCGGTCTTCCCGCCACACGAGGTGGCTCGCGATTTACTGACTTACACCGGCACCTTCGGTAACGGCCTCTGCAACCCCAGCGGCGCGCTGTGCGCCAACAGCGATGACTGCCCGTTAGGCGAAACCTGCAACACCGGCAGCTGCACGATCGGCGCGACGCCGTGTGCCAGTGACGGAGACTGCCCGGGCACCGGGAACACCTGCACCCGGACCCGAACTCCGGTTGGGACGTACAGCCTTTACTTCGACGGTAGCGCGGCGGGGCTGGCGGGCGAAACGATCCAGGCGTTTGCCACCGTGCCAGACGACGATGGCGACGCCGTGCTCGACGGGAACGACAACTGCCCGAACGTCGCGAACCCGATCCAGACAGATTCTGACGGCGACGGGGTCGGCGACGCCTGCGACCAGTGCAACGGGCGGCCGGATGCCGGAACGTGCGATAGCTGCCCGGGCGCGCCGTGCCCGGCCGGATGCGGCGGGAGCGCGAGCAACGATTGTCTCTGCGGCGATGGCATCGCCGACTTTCCATCGGAGCAGTGCGACCTCGGTTCCGCCCTCAACGGCCAGCCGGGCCAGCCGTGCGCCGCCAACTGCAAGGTTCTCGGCAAGTGCACCCGGAACGTCGGCACCTCGTGCGATCAAGCATCGGACTGTCCCGCTGCCGCCGCCGGTGAGGGCTGCTGCGGCAACGATATCGTCGACGATCCGGACGGCCCAGGCGGGGTGACGCCCGACGAGGAATGCGACGACGGCAACAGCGTTCCGGACGACAATTGCGACAACTCGTGCAAGCTCACCGTCAATGGCATCCCGGTCCTGGGTTGTGAGGACCTCTTCGGTCCGAACGTGATTCCGTCGTTCGTGAAGATCGCGAAGTTCAAGGACACCAAGGACCCCGCCACCCCATTCGATCGATGGAACACGAAGGGCGACTTCAACCTCGCACAGGGCCTCACCATCGATCCCGACAGCGAAACCGTCAAGCTGATCTTCAACCAGGCGACCACCGTGTACTCGGCGGCGCCGCCGATCGGCGCATTTGTCCAATCAGGTAGCGCGACCAGCCCGAAGTGGAAGTTCCTGGACAAGACTGCGAGCACCTCCGGCGCGGTCGGCTGGCGGAAAGGCAAGTTCGGCCTGAAGACGAACAAGGTGAAATTCGTGGGTAATGGCCGGAACGTGGCGCTTCCCATCGATCCCAATGCGGTGGGTGGACCACCCCCTCGCTTGCGGCAGACCATCCGGGTCGGCGACGTCTGCACGACGGCAATACTGACCTGTGAGGTGAAGAGCAACGGCAAGCTGTACAAGTGCGCCTCGGCGCTGATTCCGTAGGCGCGGAATCGCGCAGACCGCGTTTGCACGGATCTCCAGGATCGCCGACCGAGTCCGGACGGGCGCGGTCGGCGATCAGCGCGTCGGTGACGGGAAAGCCACGCGGATCGCGCCGCGACCGAGGGCAGTGGGCTTCGTGGCGTGCCTGGAGCGGCCCGCCGCGCCTCACTTGATCAACTTGTGGATCGCCTTGAACTCCGGCGCCTCGGCGGTGCGCACCCACTCGAGGCAGACCATCTCGACGGTGGCGGGAACAGCGCCGGACCCGATCATCTTGTCCCAGCCGATCCGGTAGTCGCGCTCGAAGCGCGCGGAAAGGGCGTCGTGCGGCAGGTGAACCTGATACCCCCGCTCGAGCAGATCGTGGACGGTGTGGTTGACGCATGCGTGGGCCTCGATCCCGCACACCACCACCTGCCAGCGGCACAACGCGGCCAGGCAATCAGCGAATCGGGGCTGGCGCCAGCAGCTCAATGACAGCTTCTCGATGATCTCCTGCCCCGGAGGGAAGCCCTCGGCGATCTCCGGCTGGACGTGCCCGAGACCCTTGGGATACTGCTCCGTGACCAGCATGGGGACGCCCATGATCTTTGCGGCCTCCACGAGCCGCCGCACGGACTGGACCATGCGTTCGTGATCGACGGTCTTGTTGCGGTACCCCTCCTGCACGTCAACGACGACGAGCACGCTGTCGCCGCGATCCAGCATGCGCGGGTTTCCCATCGTTCACCTCTGCCAATTCCGGTTCATCCGGCCCCACCCATCGAAGCGTGACGGAACCACGGGGCTGTGGTCGCAGCCCTACCTTGTGATCACCCGCGCGCCCGCGACACTGGCGCGTCTGGGGCGGTAATGCGGCAGGCCGCGCGGCAGAATCACTTGCAGATTGGGCCCCAGGCCGACGGGCGCCAGCGGTTCGAAAACGAAGGGGCCGTCGCGATCGATCTGAAACTGATCCTGAAGCAGCATACGGAGCGTCAGATGCCGCGAGCGGCCCCGATCGAACGAGGTCGTCACCAAGGAGCCGTAGGACGGATAGAGCAGCGGAGGCTGCATCGCACTGGCGTTCACGACCGCCAGCGGGCCGCTGATGTAAACGCCACCGTCCGGTCGTTCCGCCACCGATACCGCCAGCGTCAGGCCATCACGCAGCCCCTCCGTGTAGCGGTCGCGTAGCGACGCGGAGTCGTATACCACCTCGGCCTCGCTCCGCGGCGTTTCCGCCGGTCCGGCCGTCACCACCGTTCCCCCGCTCGGAACCGGCGGCGGCACGTTCGCCACGATGACCCGCGCCACCGCTTGCTGCTCGGCCGGTACGCTCACCAGGCTGTTCGTGAAGTGCCGATTACCGCCGGCATCACGCCACTCATAAATCTGCGCATCGGCGACGCCAACCGCGCAAATCAGGAACGTGACGAACTCAATCAACCGCCAGCGCACACATAGATTGTACGCGCCGCTTGGTGCAGAGGCAACCGCGCCGGGGGTCCCGGCTGTCGCAGTTCTCCCAAAAGAATTGTTTCGCGCAAAGCCGCACCAAGAAGCAAAGCAGCAGGGCGCAAGGATGATTTCACCGGATGATCTGAAGCCCACAGGATGAGGTTCGGGAAACGGTTCCGGCGGAAGCTCTTGGCTCCCTTCTTGGCGCCTTGGCGTCTTTGCGCAAGGGCTGTTTTCGGATTGAGGCTAGTTCACCGGCGTCGCCTCACCCGGTGTCGGTGGTTTCCGAGCCTGCAGCACGACTGCGAGGTTCTGCCGCGCGGGATCGAGCTGGGGGTTGAGGCGCAGCGCCGTCCGATAGGCCGCTTCCGCAAGGTCCGGCCGGCCCATCCGAAAGTGCACACTGCCGAGGTTGTTGTAGGCCTCGGCGTAGTCCGGGTTCAGGCGAATCGACTCCTGGTACTCCACACGCGCGCGCTCGAACTCGCCGCGGCGAAAGTAGTGGTTGCCGAGATTGCTGTGCGCGGCGGCGAACTCCGGATCGAGAAGCAGGGCCGTCTCGAACGCCTGCCGGCCTTCGTCGCCCTGACCGAGGGCTTCCAACGTGAGGCCGAGGTTGTTGTAGGCCGAGACTTGGTTGGGATCGAGCGCCACCGCCCGACGAAACTCGCGCGCGGCCTCCTCATGACGCCCCTGCTGGCGGTAGATGTTGCCGACCAACCCGTGATGCTGGGCGAGCCGGACCCGCGGCCCGGGTTGATCGGGCAGGGTCGGAGATTCCATATCGGTGTTCGGTTCAGCGACCATGCGCTCCAGAGCCTTCTGCTGCGCCTCCCTGGCCTGCTCGACGCGTCCCAGCTCCAGATATGTTGTTGCCAGATTCGCCCACGCCCGCGCGCTGTGCGGCGCGAGACGAACCGTCGCCTCGTACAACGTCACCCCATCCTTCCAGTCGCTGTTGCGGCGGATGGTCAGCGAGCCGTACGCGGCGAGCATAACGATGACGGCGGTCGCCACGGGTTGCTGCCAGCCGTCTGCGGCCAGTCGGCTCAACCCCCACCCAGCGGCCAGAAACAACCCCATCGATGGCACGTACAACCAGTGCTCGGCCATGAAGGTGGCGAGCGGCACGACGTTGGCGACCGGGAGCAGCGCGACAAAGAACCAGGCAGCGCCAAACGTCACCGGCCACGCCGCTCGTCGCGCCAGCGCCGCGCCAACCACCAGAGCGAAAACGACGAGGAGAGCGCCCGTCGTCAACGGGTCGAACAGGGACTCTGCTGGAGGCACCAGCCGCTCCATGTGTTGATCCACAGGAACAATGAGCAGCGCCAGATACTGCACCACCACCTTCGGCAGGGTGAGCAAGCGGAGCAGGAGCGGGATCTCCGCTGTCGGCGTCGGAACCGGCGTGATTCCCACCACCAGCGCCCGCAGCGTGAGATACCCGAACAGCACGACGAGATAGGAAAGATAGCCGAGCGCCCTGCGGCCCGCCCCCGCACACGACCCATCGCGCGACGCTACGGCCAGATCGACCAGGGAAATCAAAAGCACCAGCCCCACCGCCGCTTCCCGCGAGAGCAAGGCGAGCACAAACGCCAGCAGCGACGCCGCCCGCCAGCGCGTCAGCCCGGTGGAACGCGCCGCGAGGAAGCCGAGCAGTGACGCGAGCATGAACACAGCCGCAAGCGGGTCGGACCGCCCGGAGATGTAGGTCACCGCCTCGGTGTGCACCGGGTGCACCGCAAACAGCAGTGCCGCGAACAGCGCCGCGCGCGCATCGCGGAGCAGCAACACGACCAGGCGATAGAACAGCAACGCCACCAGCGCGTGCAGGAGGGTGTTGGTCAGGTGGTAACCGAACGGCCGCAGACCCCACAGGTGGTAATCCAGCATGTTGGTCAAGGCCTGGATGGGCCGGTAATACCCGCTCGGCATGACCCGCGGGAACAGGTCCGAGACGAACAGCTCGGGGAGCTTCGTCCAGCGCTTGATCTGCGCGTGGTCAACCACCAGGTACTGATCGTCCCAGACGAACGCGTTGCCGAACGAGTTCAGATAGACGAGGATCGTCGCACCGAAGATGGCGACCGCATGCCAGCGCGGCGACGGCACCGGCCTACTCGGCGAGATCACCGGCATGTCAGCTCGATAGCAAATACCCTTGAACCCTTGAACCCTGGAACCCTATTGTGCAGGCAAATAGCCGTCGAGGTAGCGCAAACATGTCGTGGTTGTTTCTGGTCGTCACCCTCGTGGGCGCCGCGCTGACGTACAACGCCTTCCGGCCGCAGTACGCCCCTTCGCGTCGCGCGGTGTTGAGCTTCTTCGCTGGCTGGCTCACGACCGAGCTGGCCTTGCATCACATCGCCTGGCAGGCCGTTGCCACGCTCGGCTTCACCTGGGCTGGCGCCCTGCAGCACTGGCCCGGGACGCTGGGTCTGTTGATCACGGTTCTGTCGTGGATCGGGCTCGCCTACGCCTACTGGCGCGGACGCGAAGCAGGAGACGTCGTCGAACGCGCCTTGCGTCAGGAACTCGGCCCCGGCTTCGCAACGAAAATCCAGCCCGACCTGAGGGAGCGGTTCTCACCTCACGTCCAGTGGCGGCGCGTCTTGATACCATTCCCGATCCGGCACCCCGAGGTCGAGCGGCTACGCGACATCACTTACCTTCGGGTGGCCGGACTCAATCTGAAGCTCGACATTTATCGCCATCACTCCCGGCCGGACAATTGCCCAACGCTGCTGCAGATCCACGGGGGCGGGTGGGTGCTCGGCAGCAAGAACGAGCAGGGGCTGCCGTTGATGTACCACCTCGCCGCTCGGGGGTGGCTGTGCGTGAGCGTCGACTATCGGCTCAGCCCGCACGCAACCTTTCCCGAGCCGGTGGTCGACCTGAAGCACACCATCGAATGGATTCGCCAGCACGGCCGCGCCTACGGGGCGAACCCGGATTTCCTGATCGTCACCGGCGGCTCGGCGGGCGGGCACCTGGCCTCGCTCGTCGCCCTGACGGCGAATGACCCGGAGTATCAGCCGGGGTTTGAACAGGTCGACACGTCAGTGTCGGGCTGCGTGTCGTTCTATGGCGTCTACGATTTCGCCGATCGCAAGGGCGTGTGGCACCACGAGGGGCTGCGAAAACTGCTCGAGAAGCAGATCATGAAAGCCTCTCTCGACGAAGCGCCGGAACGCTACGTCAAAGCTTCCCCGATCAGCCGGGTCACCGCCGAGGCGCCACCGTTCCTCGTCGTTCACGGCGACCGCGACACCATGGTCCCGGTGGAAGAGGCGCGGCATTTCTGCCAGGTCTTTCGGCAAACCGCGCGCGCCCCGATCGTGTACGCCGAGATCCCCGGGGCGCAACACGCTTTCGAGCTCTTCCCCTCGCTGCGCAGCTGCCACGTGCTCAATGGCGTCGAGCGTTTTCTGGCCTACCTGTACAGCCAGTACCTGACCGGCCGCCACCAGGAGGACGAACTCGCTGCTAGTACGAACTCCGCCGTGAGTTGAAGCTTCTGCGAATCAGTACTTTCCCAGGAGCTTGTTCAGCCACTTGTGTATCGAATGGTAGGTGAAGCCCTGCGTAACGTACATGACGGCGCAGGTTCCGGTCAGGATATTGATCCCATTTTTGCGGGCAAACTCCACCGCCTCCGGCGTGTCGCGGCCCATGTGAACCCACACGTTCCTGACCCCCGCATCCGCCGCCTGCCGCACCCAGTCGAGCGTCTCCTCTCGCGGCACCTCGAGCACCACCGCATCGACCTTCTGCGGCAGGGATCGGAGGTCCGGGTAGGTCTTGTCCCCGTCGATCTGATCGACGGAGGGATCGACGGCGAAGATCTTCTTCGTGCCGTGTTTCTTCAGCTCACCGTAGCTGATCCGCGGAAAGCCCTTCGTCGCCGAATGACCGACGAAGGCATAGCTCGAGCTGGTCCAGAACGCTTCGTGTGCAGAGGCCATGATCTCCCTCCTTATCGTGCCGCGCTGTGCTACGCGGGTTTCTGCACCGTGGCGACCGTGCTGCAGATGGGGCCACCGATGTTGAGCGTGGAGCCGACCCGCGCGCTGGCGACCTGCAACGGCGCGGGTACCGTGCCGAGGAGTTGCTGATGCACCCACCCCACCATGGCGATGCCGGTGGCGCTGATGGGATGCCCTTTGGCGATGAGCCCGCCGGAGGTGTTGATCGGAGAGTCGCCGTCCCGGCGCGCGCGCCCTTCCATGAAGTATCGGAGCCCTTTGCCCGGCTCGGCCAAGCCAGTGATCTCGACCGCCAGCGGGGCCATCACCGAGAAGCAGTCATGCACCTCTTGCAGCGATACGTCCTGAGCTCTCACCCCGGCCATCTGCACCGCCGCCGCAAAGGCCCGTTTGGCGCCCACCGGCTTCAGCAGGTTCTCGCCGCGCGACGCCATGGACAAGCTGTCCGTGGCCTGCCCGAAGCCGGCCAGCTCGGTGGCGGCCGACTTGCGGATGCCTAGCCGTGCCAGCCCTTCGTCGTCGCACACCACGATGCGGGCCCAGCCGTCGGAGATTTGCGAGCATTCGAACAGCTTGAGCGGCAAGGGCGGATCCGTAAAGAGCCGATAGCTCTCCAGCACCGCCTGCGCGGTCACGGGCGCCTTGGGCTTGTGCATGTGCGCCAGCGGGTTGTGCGCCGCGTTCTGGTAGAACAAGGGCGGGACGACAGCGAAGTCCTCTTCGCTGTACCCGTAGGCCTTCATGTAGCGGTCCATGATGACCGCGAAGGAGTGCGGGAACGTGAGGGGCGGAAAGAGATCCTCCTTGTGCGCGGCCGCACCCAGCGCTTCGCCCACTTTCTTCGAGTCCAGCTTGCCTTCGAGCGGGTGCATCTTCTCGACGCCGATGGCCAGCGCGGCATGGGCCTGCCCGGCCAGGATCATCACCGCGCAGTCGAGCACGGCGAGACCGCCCGAATCGCACGCGTTCACCACCCCCTTGATGCTCTTGTTGGCGTAGACCGGATCCATGGCGACCAGCCCCCCGATGAGCAGTTGATCGTTGAGCGTCGGGGTGAGCAGGCCGGCGATGGCGACGTGCTCGATGCTGCCGCGGTCGACGTCGTCGAGCTCCGCCGCCCCGGCGTCCCGGATCATGGACTCAACGGGGTAGTTGCCGAGGTTGCCGAACCGGCTCTGCGCGTACTTCGCCAGGTAGATCTTCTTCATCGCACGTCCCTCCCGCGAGTCTGATCGCTGATCTTTACGGCCGCAGGACCGTCAAAGCCCCGCACCGCCCCCGTTGTCAAGGGATGCCCGCTCAGCGCGGCGGATCTGCCGCGCAGCAGAAGCCGAAGTCGTCTTCGCGGTAGCCTGTGTAAGCAAATTACGGCTCGACGCGCTCAGCACCGCCGGCCGGCTGCCCCCATGAGGCTCCCTTGCCGGATTGGTTGCCGAGCGTATCGCGGGCCATCACCGGTTAGGGATAGGTCCGTCCCGCGCCCCAAGAAGGCGGGAAGCCCGTCGCCGGCCTCCCGTCCGCCCCCTGTTGCAGCAACCCGGAATGGCCTTCGGCGCCATTTTGGTAGCGCCTGTCAGGTCTGGTGGCGGCGAAACGACCCCCTCCGAAGCCAATCTACGCCATGGTTCGAGCGACGGCAGATGGCGCCGCTGTTGCATCCTGCTCGCAACGGCATTTCACGACCAACAAGCGTGCGAAAGGAGTGGATCTCGATGCCCCCCGACCGCTCACGTTCGAGTTGGCCTTCTTCGTTGCTCGCGGCCTCGCTCCTTATGGTAGGCACCGTGTTCGTGCCCAGCGTGGCGCCGGCGGCCGGCAACCAGAATCCCGCAGGCATCGCCGGCGGGGCGGCGGGTCAGCTGGTCACCCCGCCAGTGGACGAGATGACGCGCAACCTCATCGCCCTGACCGCGCGGTACCACAATGGCCCGGTTGAACAGCAGCCCGAATTGCTCGCGGCTCTCATCGAGGCTGCGAGCCTCCGGCAACAACTGCTCGCGGCCCTGGTCGAGGACTCACCGGCGGACGTGCTGCGCGTTGCTTTGCCAGGTTCTGTCCGAGACAAGTTGCCACCCGCGGCGCAGAGCTATGTAGAAGGAGAGGTCGACGCGGAGGGCGAGTTAGCGGTGGCGGTCGAGGATCGACTGACCGGTAGCACCGTGCACTACCGACTGAAAACCAACCAGGGCGAGGACCTCTCGTTGCATTTTGCCGGCGAACCCCCGCAGGACCTGTTGACGGGTTCTCGCGTCCGCGTGCACGGCGTGCGTGTCGACGGAGCGCTGGCGCTGGGGCCCAGCAGCACGAGCGTCAGCACCCTCGCGGCAGCGCTGCCGAATACCTTCGGCGAACAGAAGACCATCGTCATCCTCGTCAACTTCCAAGACAGCACGACTCAGCCATACAGCGTCGCGACCGCGCAGAGCGTCGTGTTCAGCGCGACGAGCAATTTCGACTACGAGAACTCCTTCCAACAGACGTGGCTGACAGGTGATGTATACGGGTGGTTCACCATCCCCATGAGCTCTACGGTGTGCGACCGCACGACACTAGCAAACCATGCGAACCAGGCCGCCACCGCCGCTGGTGCAATTCTCTCGAATTACAATCGCTATGTGTACGCGTTCCCCCAGAACGCCTGTGCTTGGTGGGGCTTCGGATCCGTCGGCGGCAACCCGTCACAGGCCTGGGTGAACGGCAGCTTGGAGCTCATGGTCGTGGGCCATGAAATGGGCCACAATTTAGGACTGTCTCATTCGCATTCGCTTGATTGCGGCGCCACCGTAATCGGCACGAATTGCACATCGAGCGAGTATGGAGACACCTTGGACATCATGGGCAATTCCCAGCCGGCGCACTTCAACGCCTTTCAAAAGGAACGGTTGGGATGGCTCAACTACGGCGGCTCCCCGCCTGCAACCGAGGTGCAAGCGAGTGGCAGCTACTGGATCGATCCTTACGAGTCACTGACTTACAATCCTAAGGCGCTGAAGATCATCAAGTCCACCGATCCCACAACCGGCGCTCGGACTTGGTATTACGTCGAGTTTCGCCAACCGCTCGGCTCCGACGGCTTCGTTTCTGGCTATCCGAATGTGATGAACGGCGTGGTCATCCACACCGGATCGGAGTCCAGCGGGCTAACCAGTTACCTGCTGGACATGACACCCGCAACAGATTCGTTTATGGATCCCGCACTCGACGTCGGCCAGAGCTTTTTCGATCCCGATGCGGGCGTGACGATCAGCCTCCTGTCCGCGAGCAGCGCCGGTGCCAATGTGAGCGTCACCCTCGGCCCGGTCGTTTGCGTCAGTAGCAACCCGACGGTCAGTGTCTCGCCGCCCCAGAGTCCGGCGGTGATGCCGGGCAGCACCGTCACCTACACGGTGTCCGTCACGAACAACGACAGCAGCAGCTGCACCGCGTCCAACTTCAACCTCCAGGCCACCGTGCCGAGCGGCTGGTCCGCGGCCTTCGCGGCGTCGGCATTGAGCCCCAACCCGGGCTCGACCGCCTCGACAACGCTGCAGGTGACCTCGACGACAACGGCGGCGGCGGGTTCGTACACCTTCACGGTTGGCGCGACCAACGCGGAAGGGCCGACGTTCACCGCCGCGACATCGGCAGCCTATCTTGTTGCCTTGCCTCTCGACGTCAAGGTCTCGACCGACAAGGGAACCTATTCCCGCGGACAGACCGCGACCATCACCGTCACGGTCAAGTCCGGCGGGTCACCAGCTGCTAACGCTACCGTGAACTTCACGATCACGAGATCCAATGGGACCGTGGTGACGGCGAGCGCACAGACAGGCAGGAACGGGACTGCGACCTACAAACTGCGCCTCGGAAAGCAGGATCCCGTCGGCAGGTATCAGGTCCAGGCACAGGCCAGTCTGCAGGGCGTGACGGGCTCAGCATCAACCAGCTTCACCGTGCAGTGACGAGCGCAGTGGGGTTCAGATGGGCGGACGGCGGGACGCCTTCCGCCCCCAACGCCAAGGCTGTTGTCGCCCGCATTCCGAAATTCTTGCCGCCAGGCGACGACTTCCCGAGATCGTAAGTCACCGCGGTGGATCTGCCGCGCAGCGGAAGCCGAAGTCGCCTTCGCGGTAGCCTGTGTAGGCAAAATTACGGCTCGAGGCGCTCAGCACCGTCGGGCGGCTGTCCCACGAACCGCCCTTCACCACACGCGCCCGGCCGGTCTTCGGCCCTGCGGGGTCCTTCTGCGGGCTCGACTTGAAGTAGTCGGGGTCCCACCAGTCCTCGCAGAACTCCCACATGTTACCGCCGGTATCCAGCAGACCATACGGGCTGGCGCCGGCCGGCCGAACTCCGACCGCGTCGTTGCCTTCCTGACCCCAATTGCGGCGAAACACTGCGCGCTCGGGGCTCGGCGGCTCGCTTCCCCAGGGCCACAGGCGGCCGTCGGTTCCACGTGTCGCCTTCTCCCGCTCCGCCTCGGTCGGCAGCCGGCCGCCGGCCCACTCACAATAGGCCTTGGCCTCGTCCCACCTGACAAAGGCCACAGGGAAGTCATCGTGGACACCCCAATAGGGATCCGGTGGCAGCGGACGGCCCGTGGCGGCCGCAAAGCGCTTGAAGCGACCGACCGTCAAGGGGAGCTTGTCCATGAGGAAGGACGAAACGTAGACGGTGTGCGGCAGCGGCGCTCCCTCGGTTTCGAGATTCCCCATCAGGTACTCGCCCTCCGGGATCTGCACCATGATCGCTCCGTCGCGCACTCGCCGGTACTCCTGAAAACCCTCCGGATTCTTGCCGCTGGGCTTCAGCGAGGGCTGCGGCGGAAAGCCGCCGTTCGCTGCTCCGGGTGCCACCAGGACGGTCCTTCCCTTTACCACCGACACGATACGAGAGACGATGGGCCCGGCTGCGCCGCGGATGCGGACCTCACGCTGCCCCACCGGGACGCTTGCAAGCAGCAGGCTTCCGTCCGCCCCGGCACGGCCGGCGACGCCACCGTCCAGAACGATCTCCGAGCCCGGCGCTGCTTCCGTCACCGCCAGAGCGCCGTAGTCGGTGGCCCCCTCGCGGCCGGCCCACCCGGCCCGGATGCGGAGCAGCACCTCGTGGACGCCCAGGGTCTCGCGTCCGCGAGGATCCACCGGAACAGGCACGAGATATTCCTCTCCCGGTTCGAGCCGTGTGGAGCGGCGGTCTGCCACCGGCGCGCTGTAGAGCGGTTTGCCACCCGGCGCGAACCCGGTCAGTTGCCGTGAGGTGAGCGTGAGAAAGATCTGCAGCGCCCCGACGGGGCCCGGGTCCATGGTCCCCGAGTCCCATCCCGTGACCGCCGAAACCTCATGGATCAGAAAAGGCGCAAGGGTCGCTTCGGCAGGCACCGGAGCGCTGCCAGGGAAAGCCCCGACTCCGCAGCGACCAACTGCGCTGCCGAGGCTCTTTGTGGCCCCCTTCCCAGAAAGTTCGGTCTCTGACAATCCGACCTCACCGAGCATGCTCCATGAGGCCAAGGGAAGCGAGGAACTCGCGCTCTTGGCCTGGATGACCTCGCAGGCCTCGACGGGTCCATTCACGCGATTTGCGAGCGTCTCGACGCGCACTTCGATGCGTGTGGAAACCGGAAGATCCTCCGCTGACGCTGCCGCCACGACACTGAGGAACGGCCCCATGACCATCAACATGATGGCGGGCAGCGAGACGGCCCAGACACAAACTCGAGCTCCGTTCTGAATCATAAGCGCTTTCCGAGAGAGGGACTCAAAGCGGAGGATCCGAGGCGCAGCGGAAGCCGAAGTCTCCTTCGCGATAGCCTGTGTACGCAAAATTTCGTTTCGAAGCGCTCAGCACTACCCAACGGCTGTCCCACGAGCCTCCCCTGACCACGCGCGCCCGGCCGGTCTTTGGACCTGCGGGGTCCTTCTGCGGGCTGGACTTGTAGTAGTCGGGGTCCCACCAATCCTCGCAGAACTCCCACATGTTTCCTTCGGGATCCAGCATACCGTAGGGGCTGGCGCCGGCCGGCCGAACTCCGACCGCGTCGTTGCCTTCCTCGCCCCAGTAGCGCCCGAACACGGCGCGCTCGGGACTCGGCGGCTCGCTTCCCCAGGGAAACATGCGACCGTCGGTTCCGCGCGTGGCCTTCTCCCTCTCGGCCTCGGTCGGCAGCCGGCCGCCCACCCACTCGCAATACGCCTTCGCCTCGTCCCACCTGACAAAGGCCACAGGGAAGTCATCGTGGACACCCCAGTAGGGATCCGGCGGCAGCGGACGGCCCGTGGCGGCCGCAAAGCGCTTGAAGCGACCGACCGTCAAGGGGAGCTTGTCCATGAGGAAGGACGAAACGTAGACGGTGTGCGGCAGCGGCGCTCCCTCGGTTTC